>ERZ1066123.530-NODE-530-length-28281-cov-9.414866_pt1 | contig 28281 bp, 25 predicted proteins | sample MGYA00382770_ERZ1066123 | MGnify/ENA primary metagenome ERZ1066123 (study PRJEB33369, sample SAMEA5778353) | biofilm metagenome | biome: Industrial cooling water; feature: Water cooling tower basin; material: Biofilm | place: United Arab Emirates | collected...
ACTACTTGATCCTCTCCGGACCGCGTGGTCCTGCCGCCTCGTCGAAGGGACAGGATCGCCCGTGGGTGATCGATGGCATCGACGTTTTCGATGCAAACGCGCTTGTCGCGTCTCTCCTGACTCGCAAGCTAAAGGTTGGAGTCGCCACGAGCGTCTCGGCGGCCTATTGGCTCGATGCCGAGGTGTATCCGCAGCAGCGGTGCAAGCTCTTGGCGCTTCGCGATGAGCAACGAACGTGGCTAGCGTCGTTTGGGCGATTACGCGCGGGCGTATAACAGCGTGTTGCAGTCTGACAGCTGCGCTAGTGTATGCGCGCTTCGCGCGCGTATGATTGCATGCGGCTGCAACTGAACGCCAACGTTATCCGGACACCGCACGACTTCGCTTTATCGAGAGTCCCGAACGATGCGCACCACGCTTCTCGTCGTTGCCGCGGCGCTGCTCTCCCCGTCCGTCGCCAGCGCCCAGCGAACGCTCGACCTCACGGGTCCGGCGCACCGGACGCTTTCCGAACCGTTCTCTCAAGTCGCAGGCGCTCGGGGCCTTCCCGGTGACGTGGCCATTGTCTCGGATCAGCTCGAGCAGCGCGTCTTCCTGGTGAACTTCGCCGAGGACAGCCGGACGCAGATCGGACGTCAAGGGAGCGGTCCGGGTGAGTACCGATTCCCCCTGCGCCCCCTCGCCGCGCCGAACGGGCTCACGTGGATGCTTGATGCAAGCCTGAGGCGGGTCCTGACCGTCTCCGCCGCTGGACGATTTCAGGCGTCGCTCGCCGCTCCGTATGCAGCGGTGCCCGGCGGGCTCGGCGCGGCCATCGGCACCGATCGTGCCGGGCAGCTCTACTTCGAGGGAAGCAGCTTCGACGCTGAGACGGGCCGCTTCGCCGATTCGGTCGCCATCGTGCGCTGGAACCCAACCACCAATCGCGTTGACGTCATTGGCCGGGTGTGGTCCGGCGGTCGGATCCGCGTCGAGCGCCGGGGAGGCGCGGCGAGCGTGGCGCGCAGTGCCCTGCCGTTCCCCGAAGTCGATGCATGGGTCGTGCTCCCGGACGGGCGCATCGCGATCATCGAGCAGCGTCCGCATCGCCTGCGCATTCTGGGCGGGAGCCCACCGGGTGTCTTCACGTCTCCCGAGCTCGTCTCCACGCGCGTGCCCGTCACGGCCGCTGAGCGCAATGCGTATCGCGAGCGCGAGGAAGCGGCGCGGATGGTCGCGGCCGGCGCGAGCGGTGCCGCGCAACGCCGGCCACCGACGGGGGACGCGGAGTTCCCGGCCACGATGCCGGCCTTCATCGCGTCTTCCGTGCTGTCGTCTCCCGACGGCGAGATCTGGGTGGGCCGCAGCTTCGCGTTCAATGCGGCGACGCGCCGCTACGACATCTTCGACGCGACGGGACGGCTCATCGGCGTGGCGACGCTTCGTCGCGACGCGACGGTGGTGGGCTTCGGCAGCGGTCTCGTGCTGGTCGCGCGTACGGATCCCGACGACCACCTGGTGTATCTCGAGTCGTACCGCCGATAGGTTGCACTCGTTTGTGCCGGAGAACGACGCTTGCTGCCGACGAGCGCAGGTTCGGAGCCTAGTCACTACTTCCTGTACGCGGGTACCGTCCACGAACGACGCCAGCGGCTGGTGAACGGAATCCGTACCGGTGCCGGAATCGTGATCTTGACCGTGAGCTTCCCGTTTCTTGTCGCCCGGCTCGCGACGCGGTAGCCACCCAGACCGCAGCACCGCCATTACCAACCGCGATCTCGCGTCAGCAGTGGAAGTCGGGACGTTCCGACAGGATCTGTACTACCGGCTGAGCACGATCCCCATTCAGATCCGCCGTTGCGTGACCGCGCGGAGGACCTACCGGCGCCCGCGCTGTGCTTTGCGATGCGCGTGGCGAACGAGCTCGGCAAGATGATCTAAGGGTTCAGCCCCGGCGCGTCGCGTGCGCTGCAGGAGTACCTGTGGCCGGGCAACGTGCGCGAGCTGCAGCATGTGATTGAGCGCGCGCTGATTCTCACGCCCGACCCGATCATTCAGCCGCACTGTCTGGAGGGGACGCGGTACGGGAGCGCGCATTCACTCAATGCGCCGGGGCCTCGTGGGCCGAAGACGGCGGTGCTCGGCAGTCTCACGCCGAGCGTGGGGACGGCGGCGATTGGGAGTGCTGCTGCGAACGGCGGCGTGGCCGTGACGAGCGGTGCTGTGGTGCTCGAGTCGGTCGACGTGAACGAGGCGGAGCGGGTGCTGATTAGGCGGGCGCTGGATGCAAGTGGTGGGAATCGGACCAAAGCGGCGGAGTTGCTCGCGATGCGTGCGCGGACGCTCAGGAACAAGCTCAATGGGCCGGGGAAAGGGGAGGAGGACGACGCGCTCTAGGCCTCGGCACGTTTAGCCTTACAGTCGAGCTCGTTCGATCTACAGTCGAGTCCGTCCGCGCTACAGTCGAGCTTGCTTGCAAAGCCGCCCACCCACGTGCAACGTGGGTGGGCGGCGGTGTTTTGGCGTACGGCCAGCAGGGATTAGGTCGACCAACCTAATCACGGTGCTGTTGCTCGACATTGCTGCGCAACCAGCGTGGTCGCATTGAGTTGCCACCACAGCCAAAATAACCGAGTCGGGTCGGCATCGAGATTAGCTGCGCTGCTGAGATTCGGCAGGTCTGCATAACTCGTGTTAGGACGCCACCAATCTCCTCGATCTCAATAACGACGTGGCACATTTGGAACAGCTGCTGGACGAATGGTATGAGTGGCGCGGCTACCTCGTGCGGCGCAACGTGCTGGTCGGGCCACGCCCGCAAGGCGGATATGAGGGCGAACTCGACGTAATCGCGTTCAATCCGGAAACGCACCACCTTGTCCATGTTGAGGCCTCACTCGATGCGGATTCGTGGGAGCGACGCGAGGCGCGATTCGAGAAGAAGTTCGAGCGAGGGCGGCGCTTCGTTCGGGCAACCATCTTCCCTTGGCTGACCTCGGAGGTCGAACTCGAGCAGATCGCCATCTTGCCGGCGCGGCGTTCGGAGAAACTCGGAGGCGGTCGAGTCATGTCCGTGGACGACTTCATGAAGGAAGTTCGGGATGCGATCGTGAAGCATGGTCCCGCCGCCTCGGCCGCGATCCCGGAGCAGTTCGGGTTGCTCAGGAGTATTCAGTTCGCGGTCGTAGGCTACAATCGGGCGTCCTAACGATCGCTGCTGCGGACGGGGCAGTGCGGCTGGCTCTCTACGCTCGCCTGCCGCATTGTTATGAGGCCCCGCCGCAGAGCGGCGGCGTTAGGCAGAACAATGGGAGACGGATTGGTGCTGAGCATTCCCGCAAACCTACTGAGAAAGCTAGAGGAAGAAGCCACAGGGCTGCTTCCGCTAAACATCGAAAGAAGTGCCGTGGAGTGCGGTGTGTGGCTGAGCCGCCACAATATCATGACGTTCTTTCCCGAGTACACTGACCACGCAGTACTCCATCTAAATTCGGTACTGGAGCTCGCGGATCTCATCATCACAGATGGGTCAGACGGTCGTCCCAACTCGTGGAACGAGCTGACGTCTCGAGACGCTGCAGTGCTGATCCTGGCCGTCCTTCTGCATGATATCGGCATGCACCTGCGGCCTCAGGAGTTCATTGAGCTTGTTGCGAGGTCGCCCGGCGATCCCAGAGTTCCTGAACTTGACGCTGACAGCTGGAGTACTCTTTGGCACAAGTATGTATCGGAGGTCCGTCGGTGGGATGGTCGGACTCGCCAAAGGATCGTAGGCACCACCGAACTTGACTCAGCCGTTATCGGTGCCGGACTTTGTGATCCAGATGCTTGGACAGCGACAGACTATCGCATCATCGGTGAGTTTCTGAGGAGGCATCATCCTCGCATTGCCCATGAGGTCGCACGTACGGGTTGGCTAACACCCGATAGCCCCTTACCGCGACTTGACGAGATGTTCGGCTGGGAGCTCGCGGATATGGCGGGACTAGTTGCCCGTTCCCATGGTACGGACATGAGGGCGCTCTTCCCTTACGTCGAACAAAGACACTTTAACGTTCGGGAGAGCAAAGGAGTTCATCCATTTTACTTGATGGCCGTCCTTCGAATCGCCGACTATCTGAATCTTCATGCTGAAAGAGCTTCAAGCGATGCGCGGGACCTCCAGAAGGTGTCCAACCCGGTGTCTGAACGTGAATGGGATGCTCATGCCGCGATCTACGATATTCGTTTGGACACCGATATCGACCCGGAGGCCGTTTTAATAGATGTCTCGCCTCGCCAACTGCGAAACGTGCATGCATTCCTTCGAGTAGATGCCTGGATCACCGGAGTCCAAAAGGAGATTGACCACTCTTGGGCAGTCCTAGGTGAAGTATATGGGCGACACGACAGACTGCGGAATCTCTGGCTTAGTGTAAGGCGGTTGAAGTCTAACGTGGCCGCGCTGGCTGATGACGTCAGTTTGCCGTTCGTTCCTATCGCGGTGTCGTTCGAGACAGCGGGTGCGGACCTGCTCAAACTTCTTATCCGTCCTCTGTATGGCAACCGACCGGGAGTTGGTATCAGGGAGCTCCTGCAGAACTCAGTCGATGCCGTACGTGAGCGATCATACCTCGATAGAGATTACCACATTGATACGCTCGACGCAGATTGGCCCGATGCGGACGTTCTTGTACGTTTTTCAAGAAGGGACGCACATGAGTCGGGCCCCGGAGCCCTCCCTCAGCATTGGCAAAGCTGGGTTGAAGTGTCCGATCGCGGGATCGGAATGCGCTTGGATACACTAAAGCACTACTTTCTTCGAGCCGGCGCGTCATTCCGATACTCTGACGCGTGGAAGAAGGTGTTCGAGGCGGACCTTGAGGATAACACGCGTGTCCGGTCGCAAGTTTTGCGATCGGGTCGGTTTGGCGTGGGCGCTATAGCCTCGTTTCTCATTGGCACCGAGATCTGCGTAAGTACCCGTTTTCTGCATGATTCTCATGGCTACTGCTTCACTGCAGAGCTCGAGACTGAGCACATTCAGATTAACCGTTTTGAACGGGATGTGGGTACGTCAGTTTACGTGCGCGTAACGGCCGATTCGTTGGGGGAATGGCAGCGGAACCGCGGAGTAAGCTTCGACACTGATTGGTACCGACTTCAGTGGCCGGTCGTTGTACGTCTGCACGACGATGGGTCGCAGATGTATAGCGGAGACCATCTTCCCCCTCAGGGTGCCAAGCTGCCTGCCGCTTGGCACCGCATCAGTCATGTGGGCTTTGATGAGATTCAATGGACGTACGCCCCTGCACCTGAATTGGTGTGCAATGGCATCCAGATCAGCGGCGACTCGAGTAAGTCAGACTGGTCTGTCAATGCGTTCGGATATGACCAGACCCGTTCCAGAGTACCCTTGGAGGTACCGAATCTCTCTGTGTTCGATCCGGACGGTAATCTCCCACTCAACCTCGCTCGCACCGGTCTCTCGAACGATCGCTTGCCATTTGAGCAGGCGCTCCTTGATGACGTCATCCGCGACTTCTTGGCTTTCGCACTAGTCTACGCACCACTCCAGCCTTTGATGGGACGAGCATTCGCGAGTCATGTGCGGTCGACCTACCCCGGATATACTCCAGGCGACAGAACGCCGCTCTGGGTAAGACACAGTGAGCCGGCTGCGACGACCGTCCCTTGGGTGAGCACTTCCGAAGGCGTTACACTGCTAGACCCTTATCTCGTCCGATACGCGGGTATAACTGAGCTGATAGGTGTGGTGCGGCATCGGAAGGCGAGATGGGTGCCATCGTTTCAAACTCCGTCGGGAATTGGAATCGTCGGCTTCGACACAGATGCCGAAGATTTGGCCGGGCGAGTGTGGCCGCTAAACGAACGGATGTTCTTCCCACGAAGATGCAATCCGCTTCGCAACCTCAATGTTCTCGGTGCGGCGGCACTAGTGTCAACTCGGGTCGGCGAGTCGTTCCGCGAATCGATGACCATAGCGCCAACCGCCAATCGGGAGGAGTACGCCGTCGAGTCGCACGGTTCCTTCGAATTGTGGCGCACCGGAGCAGTTCGGTCGAACGCATTGGACGGGCTGACTGGCTACAAGCCACTGCAGAGACGGTCGGCCGACGCAGCGTTTGTGTTCAGCTGGCTGCTGAACGAGGAGGACAACAAAATGGTCGCCTCCAGACTTGCGGAGGCCTGGAAGAGCATCTTCCGTACCCCCGTCATTCCCTATGACGTAGAGGCACGTCGCATGCTGCGACGAGAATGTCAACCGGTGCTGCACTCGTATATCGAGGCGTGGGAGAGCCAAGCCACGAACGCGGTGCCCGAAGGATGGCGGTGGGTAGAAACAAACACATCAAACGAAGAATATTCCGGTGAACAGTAACTCCTGCCTAGCGTGGCGTTGCTGCTGACGGCGGTACTGGCTAACGATGCGGCGGAGACTCCGCGCTGACGCGCTTCGCCGCCCCGCCACATTTTGCTTGATACCGCCGCAGCGAAACGCTTGGCGTTATCCCGACAAGCCGACTCCGATGCCGAGCAAGCTACCCGAGTTCGCAACCGCTTTCGCGACTTATCGCGCAGTCACGCAGATCGGGGAGGGTGGTGCTGGACGTGTCTACGAGTGCATCGCAGACGACCAGCGCTATGCTGTCAAGCTGCTGACAGCAGCTGGCCCCTATCGCGAAAAGGCTCGGCGCTTTAAGAACGAGATCCTTTTCGGGCTAAGGCATCGCCATCCGCACATCGTCTCCATCGTCGACCACGGAGTAATTCTCGGCCAGGGTGACTCGCAGCCGTTCTATGTGATGCCGATGCACCCTGGCTCGCTAAGGAACGCGCTAGACGCTGGCATTGCACATGCGCTTGTTTTGCCACTCTTCTCGTCGATACTGAAAGGAATCGATGCAGCGCACAAGCTGAGTGTCGTGCACCGGGACATCAAGCCCGAGAACATCCTCGTCGACGATGCCGGCAACCCTCTGCTTGCTGATTTTGGCATCGCTCGCTTTACCGCCGATGAGGTGGCGACACTCGTGGAGACCAAGGAGACAACGAGACTAGCAAACTTCCTCTATTCGGCACCCGAGCAGAGACGCCCCGGCAACACTGTGGATCAAAGGGCTGATATTTTTGCGCTCGGACTCATTCTCAACGAGATGTTTACTGGAGCTATCCCGCAAGGAGCCTCCTATAGGACTGTCTCGTCGGTCGCACCTGCTTTCGGATACCTCGATGAGCTGATTGCGCGCATGATTGCTCAGGATCCTAACGACCGTCTCGGCAGCATCGACGAGGTCAACAAGGTCCTGATTGGGCGCCAGCTCGCGTTCGTCACGCGACAGAAGCTCGATGCTCTGACAAATACTGTAGTGCCGGCCGCAGAGTCGACTGACCCGCTAGTTGCCAATCCGGTTCGTTACATCACGGGTGCCTGGAACGGCTCCGAGCTGGAGTTCACGTTGTCGGCTAAGCCTCCAGCCGATTGGTTTGCGCTCCTCACCAGCGAGAGCCTTGGCGAGAGCTTCTACATGAACTTCAGCCCCGCACGAATGCGTCCTTCTGGCGATAAGGTGCTTTGGCCTAGTTCACAAAGCACTGCACAGGGTCAAATCGATCAGTTCAAGAAGCGCGTCGAGATTGCTAACCGCCACTACATCTCACAGAAGAAGAAAGAGGCGGAGCGGCTGGAGCGGAACGCTCGTAAGGCTATTGAGGATGCCGCGCAGGCAGAACGCGACAGGCTTGCAATGAACAACAACCTTCGTTTCTGAGTGCTGCGGGATAACGACGCTTGCTGCCGACGGCCGCGGTGCGGAGGGCAGTTGCGGGGCGGCCGCCCTGTAGGGCATGGGACGGCCTAGCGGCCGCCGCACGACCGCATCCTGTCAAAGCGGCTGCAGAAGAAGTAGACGTTGGGTTGGCAACCGACCGAACTCGATACTCATGGACATTCCCGAGCTTCTAGGTCAAATCGGCCCGTTCCTAAAGGGTGTGATTGGTTGGTCTGCGGCAAGCTTTGCGTACGAAAACTTCGTAAAGCCTTCGAAGTCTCGACGGCGGCTGGCCCGCGTACTCGCGGAAGAGGTTGCGCAGATCCTGCAGATGACTGTGCACCAAGCAGAGTTCAATCGACTGCAACCGAAGACCGTACCGGGCGATTTCCTTTAAGTCGCGATCCCGACCGCAACGGTGGTTTGAAAGCGCTTGAGGATACTAGCGAGTACCTAAGGACGGGTATGCTTGTCTGGCATGGGCACTTTCCGGTCATCCTCGAGCAGGGGAATCGCATACTAACGCAGCTTCGGGTCGCGGAGACGGTGTTGGGCAGGCTGGGCTACTTGTTCCGTGAGAAGCCCACTCTGGATATTGCTCATGTGCGAAAGACAGTCGAAGCTCGCCATGAGCAACTCGGGAACGGTCGCGATGGTTAATTGCCTCTGGCCAACCTTGCGATGCTTGCTGCAATCAGGCGTGTTCGGAAGCGCGCTGCGCGCATCTTGTAGGAGCGCCCGCTGCAGAAGCCAGCGCTATGTGGACTTCCCCCGATTTCGCGAACGCCTGACACGCCCGAGCATAGGCGCGGAGGTTTGCGATGGAATCGAGCAATTAGGCGGGCCGACGTGAGCGTCGGTCGTTCAGTGCGGAGTTCAAGGGGTAATCCCCCCGAAGAAGCGCGGTCGCAATAGTCGAACTCTCTCGTACCCTGATCCGAGGAGCTTCCCACGAAGAAGTTGCGCTCCACGGATAGCCAGCTCGTCGCGGTCCCGAAGCAGGCGGAGGCTGACATCCCGGTGCCGGAGCGCTGCCGGACGCAGCACGGCATCAGGCCAGCCATGTTCTACAAGCAGCGAGCCAGCTTCGGGAGCACGGACGTGTCGCTCGCGTCTCGAATCCACGCGTTTGCACAGCACGCCATTCACCAGGATTGTGCCTTCGCAGCCGGCCCTCCGCTGCGATGCGCGCACTGAGCGCACCGCGATCCTCGTTCCGCACGGCGGCGATGCTCATGCGCCCTCCATCACTCGCGCGGTGCCAGAGACGCGGATGGAGCTGCCCAACGTGGCTGGGATCTCGGCCCGGAGCAGTGAGCGCATGCCCATGTCCTCGCCCTGCACGACGTCGATCACGCCGGCATGCGGCCAGCCCAGATCGCGCAGAAAGCCACCCAGGGCCGCCGTCGCAGCGCCTGTCGCTGGATCTTCGTACACCCCGCCCGACGCGAAGGGGTTGCGAGTGTGGAAGCGTTGTGGCGTCTCGGCGTAGGCGAGCAGCACGGTGACAAGCCCGGCGCGCTGCATCAACACCCGCCCCGCCTCCAGCTCATAGCGCATCGCCGCGAGGGCGGCGCGACTCGTCAGGGCGAGGATGAGATGGTCGGCGCCGGCGTGGATCAGCGAGGGCGGGAGGCGGGGATCGAGGTCGGTTTCGTCGTAGCCGAAGAGGCGCATCGTGTCGGCCACCAACTCCGCCGGTGCCGGCTTGCTCCAGGTTGGCGGCGATTGAAGCGCACCCGCAACCGTCGCACCTGCGCGGCGGCCCTCCACGGTGATCGTCGCATCGTTCAAGTGCAGCGCGAACGTCCCGTCGCCCTCGCGGAGCGCCAGCGCGGCGCCCAAGGCAATGGTCGCGTGGCCGCAGAACGGCACCTCGCGCTGGGGGGCGAAGTAGCGTACGCGCCAGCCGCCGTCCTGCGGCGCCGCGAACGCTGTCTCCGAGTACCCGACCTCCGCGGCAATGCGCTGCATCGCCGCTTCGTCCGGCAACACATCGGCGATCATCACACCCGCCGGGTTGCCACCCACGGCGCCATCGGAGAAGGCCGCGATCTTCAACACATCCACCATACGAACTACTCCTTGTTGACGTGAATGCCGGACGCGCGCAGACTGACGGCATGCAGTACAGCACGTCGGAGGCACTCGAGCGCTGGTCGCAGGTCGCCGGCTCGCCAGATCATGTGTAGTGAGAAGGGCAGCGAGAAGTGTGCGATGGGTCGCACGTCCACACCGGCAGGTACGTCGATACTCGCTTCGGCATAGCTCCGCGGGACGAGCGCCCAGCCCAATCCCGCGGCGACCATCGACCACGCCGCTCTGCTGCCCGTCGCCTCGCGTCGCGGGAGATACGATACGCCGGCGGCCGCGAACGCCGTGTCGAGCCGTTTGTGAAAGCGGGGGTTGAGGCGCCGAGGAAAGTGAATGAGGGGCAAGGCGGAGAGTTGCGCCAGCGTGATCGATTCGTTTGGCGTCGCCGTGAGATCGCGGAATGCGCCGGCGGGCACGTACGCGGCACACAGTGGGTCGCGCAGCAGCCGGAGGCGGCCCAGATCCTTCTGTTCCGCGGGCGGCGCGCTCGATACGATCCCGAGGTCGATGCGACGGGCCCGCAGCTCACTCCACTGCGCCGGAGACGCCAGTTGATGGGCCGTGACCTCGATGCGCTCGTCCGCCGGGTACTCGTGATCGGTGGCCGCGCACTGCATCGCCCGCAGGGTATCCGTAACCACACCAAGCCGAATGCCATGCTCGACCGTGCCCAAGGCGAGCGTGATGGGGTGAGCGAGCGCTGAGGCGCGCAAGTTCGCGACCAGGTCATCGAGTGACGCGGTCGCCCCGCGTCCGAGGCGCACCAACGCCTCACCCGCGGGCGTCAGCCGAACGCCGTCGCGCGCACGTTCGAGCAGCGGTACGCCCACCTCGCGCTCCAGGTCGCGCAGCTGGCGAGACACCGCCTGCTGCGCGACGAAGAGGCGGCGCGCTGCCCCACTGATCGTGCCGACATCCGCAACCGCGACGAGATAGCGAAGATGTCGAAGTTCCATGGTTCAGTGTGTGTCGAGTGGAACGGCAGCCGACGGTGTGTTCAACGCCCGAAGGGTCAATCGCCACCATACGGCGTCGATGTCGTGATGGAAAAGAACTCGAGCACGTTGCCGTCGGGATCCTTCAGCCTGAAGAACCTGAAGACGCCCTCAACGGAGACCTGTGCCGACACAAGGCTTTCGGGAGCAACCTGCTTCACGTGTTCAAAGAAGGCTTCGACATTCTGCAGCTTGATGTAGGGGATGGTATTGTCACCGCGCTTGACATGCGGCGCATAGACATCCTTGGCCACGAGCCCGAAAAACGCGCCGCCAAGGTTGAACCCGACGAGCGCGGGCATCGTGACTTCCGGCTGTTCGGAGAACACCCGCCCGTAGAAGGCCGCGGACCGATCGAGCTGGTCCACCACGACATACACGCCAAATCGATCGACCTGCATCGGAGTCCTCGAAGAACGGAGTTGAACGGCCGGTAGCTCGGTCGCCGACCAGCAAAGGACGGCAACGAGCGTCGTCAGGAGCAAACGGTTTCGCACAACACCTCCAGGCTTGGAGTAGAGGAGCAGGGCCGCCGACGTGCCGGGTGGAGGCCCGGCACGACCGCGGAATCCTTTCGCAGGCTACGCGAAGCAGGCCGAACGTCACCAGCGTATGGTGGCGCTCTCGGGGTGCCGCCGGGTATGCGGGGTACAACAAAGAAGTGTGGGGCAGATCGGGAGATGGCGCTGTCGGTGCTGATCGAAGAGTGCGTAGACGTGTTCAACATGCATACCGAGATCAGTGAGGCGCTGGACCTGAGCCTCGATGTCGGCGTCACGGGAGACGGTGACCTGCCATCATGCTTCGCGGTCACGTCGCTGCTCACCGCGTCGGTCGCCGCGGTGGGTTCGGCCGCGAGCACACTGATCCAGGCACTCGGGCTGACGGTGAGCCAGCCAACCGTCACCGTGGACCGGCGGTTCGCCTCCCTCTGGGCAGCCCGCTCCATCTATCCGATCGGGTGGGAACTGCCACCGGTCTGGGATTCCCTCGCCGGCGATTACCGCACGCGCGACGGCTGGATCAAGCTGCACACCAACTTGTCGCATCACCGCCGCGTGGTACTCGACGTGCTTGGTTGCGCACCAGCGCGTGACGCTGTAACCCGCGCCGTCCGCCAGTGGGACGGAGACACGCTGGAGAGCGCGATCATGCACGGCGGAGGGGTGGCGGCGATCATGCGTTCGCCGAGCGAGTGGGCCGTGCATGCGCAAGGTCAGGCGGTGAAGAGCGAGCCGCTCATCCATTGGCGCGAGGAAGGAACAGGGCCCCAGCGGATGTGGAGCCCAACACGTCAACGGCCGTTGGGCGGTTTGCGCGTGCTCGACCTCACGCGCGTGATTGCGGGCCCCGTCGCCACACGTATGCTCGCGGGCTTCGGCGCCACCGTTTTGCGCATCGACCCACCAGCGTGGAGCGAACCGAACGTCATCCCCGAAGTGACACTCGGCAAGCGGTGCGCGCATCTGAAACTGAACGAGCGCGAAGGGTTCGAGACACTTGCGGCGCTTCTTGCACAGACCGATGTCCTTGTCCATGGCTATCGTCCTGGTGCGCTCGATAGGCTCGGACTCGACTGCTCCGCGCGTCGTGCGCTCAATCGCAGCCTCATCGAGGTCACGCTCGATGCGTATGGGTGGACCGGACCGTGGGCCGCACGCCGGGGTTTTGATAGTCTCGTGCAGATGAGCTGCGGCATTGCCCACGCTGGCATGGAGTGGGCCGGGCGGACCGAACCGGTGCCGCTCCCCGTGCAGGCGCTTGATCATGCGACTGGCTACCTGATGGCCGCTGCCGTACTGCGTGGGCTCATCGCTGGTGTTCGAGGGGACGGCGTGCGAAGTGCTCGTCTCTCTCTGGCACGCACGGGTGCGCTGCTCTCCTCCCATCGCACGGACGCGCCAACGGCTCGGGTGTACGAAGCGGGGCCTGACGACTTCATGGAGCATGTGGAGCAGACACCTTGGGGCAATGCGTACCGATTACGTCCACCACTCGGCATCGACGGAACGACCATCAGATGGGAACTGCCAGCTGGCGAGCTGGGATCTGCAAGGCCGACGTTCCCCTGAAGGCGACCTGTGCGATGGCAACCAACGGCCGAGCGCCAGGACCACCGGCGTCGGCGCTCACGATCGTTCACTTTGCCTCGCCTCCCCACCCAACGCCCGCGTCACCTCCGCCGCAATACCGGCCGCAGCGCCACTGCCCGGCCCTCTGCCGTGAACGATCACCACCACCGCGTACCGCGGCACCTGCGCTTCATCCAGCAGCAGTCCGGTAAACCACCCGTCAACACGCGCGCTGCCGTGCGACGTGCCAGTCCCGGTCTTCCCGATCAGGCGCCAGCGTGCACCGTTTAGCTGAGACGCCGTTCCTCGCGCGGTACCGCGCTGCACGACATCGCGCATCGCCGCGCGCAGCGATTGCGCCGTAGCGGTGGACATGATGCGCTGCCCCGTATCTGCCTGAATCGCGAAGCGGCGTTCCACGGTAGAGCGGCGCATCAGGCCGTCATGACCGATGGCCTGCAGGAAGCGCGCGATGTGCAGTGGGGAGAGCTGAACGCCTTCGCCAACGGCGAGCGATGCCCAACCGGCGTCGTCTCCGTCAGACGGCAGGCGCAGAACCATCCGGCTCGGACTCATCCCTGCACGCCACGCGGGAGACGCCGTCGCCCAGAAGGTGGAGTCCTCGCGCCGGTCAGCTGCCGCAGCAGATGACATCGACACGGGGAAACCCAGACGGCGAAAGGCGTCGCGCATACCCGCGGGCCCCAAATAGTCCCGCAGCCGGAGCGCCATGATGGCGGCCGCGGTGTTGCACGACTCCACGAGCATGTCCGCGGCGTTGAGCGCACGATGCGCTGTTCCCCAATGCTCGATCACTCGGCCCTCAACCACGAGCCGCTTCGGGCACGGGACCATCACGTCGGCAAACCCCTGCTCCCACCAGATCGCGGCGAGACTCAGCTTCCAGATCGACGCGGGTGGCATCACCTCCGTGACGCGTGGCTCGGCGCTCTCACTCGCCGAGGTGTACGAGATCACCGCGCCCGTGGCGACGTCCTGCACTACCACAGCGCCCGTCGCCTGCTGACGGCGCATTACCTCAGTCACGCGCTGCGTGAGCGGCGCACACAGCGTGGTGCTGTCGCGTACCGAGGCCGCAGCGCAGGCCGCCTGCAACGTGGGCCACGCGGCAGGCTCGGCGGTGTCATCGCTGTTCGCTGGTGCCACGCGATCTTCTGCTGACGATCGAACCGCGTGTGCCATCAGCACGCCCAGCAACACCAGGCCGAGCGGTCCCGCGATGGCCCTCGTGGTGCGGACCGATCGTGGCGGTCCACCCCAGCGGCGCGGCGCGGGATCACTCATGCCCACGAGCCGCTGCACACGCGCCAGGAGCGAGGCGCCGTCCGCGCCAAGCGCCAAGGGTGACGCGCCACGCCCGGACACGGTGCGCAACTCCTCCATGGCCACGAGCGCACGCACATACCGCGACACGCCAACCACCGACACCACGTCGTCGTCACAGCAGTGCTCACGCTCCGTGCGAATCTGACGGGACACCCACCACGCCGCCGGGTGATGGAAGAGCAGCACGTCGGCCATGCACTGCAGGAGATTCATCAGAGAGTCATACCGGCGCACATGCGCGAGCTCATGTCGAAGCAGCAACTCGAGCTGCCAGGGCGCGAGTCCCGTGAGCACACTGGTGGGCAACAGAATGACGGGGCGCCACCAACCGATCAGCACGGGTGCCGCCACTTTGCTCGAGAGCAGCAGCCGCACGGGACGTCGCACGTCCAACGCTCGGCAGAGCCGCGCGACCGAATCCAGCAACGCCGATGGCGGAGCGTACGCAGCTCGGCGCACGAGAGCCACGTTCAGCAGCCAGCCACCCGTCAGGCGCACAGATAACACCAACGCGCCGAGCATCCACACGCCGGTGAGGAACGGCAACAGCGGGCGCAGCGCGATCGCGACATCGGCCTGCGTTGCCAACACGCGAATGCGTGCCGGCAGCACATTCGGCAGCTTCGCGGGTGGTGTGGTGTGCATGCGCTCGCTTGGCTGCACTGGCGGCGCGCCATGCGCGCGCGTTGTGGCACTGATCGCGGCACGCGACGTGGTGTGGTCATTGGCGATGTAGATGCCCGTCGCGACGGGGAACGCCAGCATGCCCAACAGCGTGATGCAGGCCGCGGCATAGCGGACGCGGGCGCGCGCGTGTGGCACCACGCCAAGCAGCAGGGCCAGGGCAAGTGCGAGGAGCGTCAGCTGCCACAACGAGTGCACGAGCACCCAGCCCATCGTCTCAACCCACACGAGCGGCGTGTCTGCCGAGCGCATCACATCAACGGCTGTCATCGAGTCGCTCCAGCAACTCGCGAAGCTGCGCGAGCTCCTCGCGAGAAGCGGGACGCGTGGAAAGCGCGCGAAGCGCGAGCTGGGCGGCGGAGCCGCCGAAGGCGCGATCCGCGAGGTCGGAGACGAGGGCCTGCTGCGTGCGTTCTGGCGGGATCGCCGCGGCGTAGCGGTGCGTGCGCTCGCGTTCGTCGCGAATGACGAGCCGCTTGCCATGCATGATCTGGAGCAGCTTCAGCACCGTCGTATACCCCCAGGTGGTGCTGGCCGCGACCGCCTCGTGGACCTCGCGCACGGTACTCGCCCCATTCGCCCACAGCACGCGCAGCAGGCGAAGTTCGCCGTCCGTGGGGAGCGGCGGTGGCGTGGACGGAACGACAGGCATGCGGAAGGGACCCAAGGGGACAGAATGTCGACATCTGCGAAAACGTTCGTGGAGGAATGACTAGCGGTGGGACGACTCGTGAGCAAGCACCAGCAGAGGTTGCACTACGAAGGGCTTCGTAGTATGTTCGCGACCTATGCCAACCACCCGCTCTGCCCTCGCCCTGATCGCGCTGGTGCTCGCCGGCACCGCGCTCGCCTACCGCACCAGCGTCGCCCGCGCGGCATCCAACGCGGCGGTATCTCCCACGCCCACCGCTTGGCCGGCCGACACCAGCGGGACCGAAGTCCTGCTGTGGCCGAGCGGTCCTCCAGACCAGGTGTCATCCGTCAACGTCGCGACGGAAGCGGTGCACTATGCGACGGACAGCGACACGGGCGAAAAGAAGCTCGTCGGCGGCAAGCCCTATCTGTACGTCGAGCACGTGACGCGGCCGACGATCACGGTGTATCCGCCGACCACCACGAACACCGGGGCCGCGGTCATCGTCTACCCGGGCGGCGGGTTCAGCGTCCTGGCCATCGACATCGAAGGGACGGAGGCGTGCGACTGGTTGCGGGCGAACGGGATCACATGCGTGCTGCTCAAGTATCGCGTCCCCTGTGCGCCCGAAGGCGACTATCGCGAATGTTCGCCCGCGCATCGTGATGCGCAGCGCGCCATGCGCATCGTGCGTTCGCGAGCGGACGAGTGGCGCATCGATCCGAACCGCATCGGCGTCATGGGATTCTCGGCCGGTGCCCACATGGCCATCATGAGCAGCACGCGCTTCGATGACCTGTACACGCCCGTCGATGCGCGCGATCGTCTCAGCTCACGTCCCGATTTCGCGCTTGTGCTGTATCCCGGACGCGTGGCCTACCGTCGCACGAACTTCGTGCCCAATCCGGCCATTCAGGTGACCAACCGGACCCCGCCCACGTTTCTCGTCCACGCGTACGACGACGATCTCAATCCGGTCGAGAACTCGCTCCTCTACGCCACCGCGCTCCGCAAGGCGGGCGTCCCCGCCGAGATCCACGTGTATGCGAAGGGCGGACACGCCTTCGGGCTGCGTCGTACGTCGGTGCCTGCGACGACGTGGCCGAGTGTCGCCGAGGCTTGGCTGGTGGACCTCGGCGTCATCGCAGAGAGGCGGTAAGGCGCCGATTGCGTGGCGCCGATGCTCACGTTCCGGTGCTCCGCTGCTTCCCGTTGTCACTCCGATCCCGCTCCAACCACACCCGCTCCGCGTCGATCTCGACACGCTCGACCGGCCACCGCACCACCGTATCGAGCACGACCACCCCCCGCACCGCCCGCGCGCGAAGCATGTCCCACCGACCGTCGCGGCCGCGTAGCCCAACCGGAAGCATCTCGCCATCCAACGGCTGTGTCCGCTCCACCGACTGTCCGGCACTATCCACCAGCGCTGTCCGCGTCACCCGGAACTTCGCCGTCACCGCAGTGCCAGCGTCACTCGGAAGCAGCGCCGCCGTGTCTACCGCAAAGTCGTAAATGACCCGCTCGGCAAACCATTCATGCACCACACGTCGCGCCGCACTATCGGGGGCGGCCGTCATGAGCGCCTCGACAAATCCCGCGGCCGTGGCCGTGCCACGTGGCCCGGCGTGCGTCGTCAACACGTTGCGCGCGACGCGCAGCACAACGCTGTCGCCGAGCAGGTGTCGCATGGCATGCATGGCCAGCGCACCTTTGCCGTAGAACAATCCGTCTTCGTCGATTATGGTGAGTAGCGGGCGCTCTCCCACCCAACGCGACCGAAAGTAGCGATCCTCTTCGAAGCCGAGCATGGCGCGCACCGTGGCCTCGCCCTGTGTACGCTGCACCAGCAGCTGCTCGGCGTAGCGCGCGAGCGTTTCCACCAGCAGCAGCCGACCCTCCACATCGAGCGGATTGACCGCGTGCCCCCACCACTCGTGGGCGATCTCGTGACCGATACGGCGCAGCAGCAGGTCCACATCATCGGCGCGCGCATCGCTCAGCATGCCACGGGATTCGGTGAGATAGATGCTGCCCGGCATGGCGTACGCCCCGAAGCGCCACTGCGACGACACTTCGATGACACGCAGCACATCGTGCGGGTAGGCACCAAAGTCCTGCACGAGCTGCGTGAGCGATCTCGCACTCACCGCCAACAGTCGCGCAGCAGGTGCGGCGTGCCGCGGATTGTGCCACACCTCGACCGGTATCGCGCCGTACGCCGTGTGCACGGTATCACGCAGCACAGCGTATCGCCCGCTCGAAATGACGAACGCCGGCGTACCGGGCGTGCGACGCGCATACGTGAACGAGCGCCGGCCCGACGGCGCACCGGCACCCGAATCTTCTGCTTCGCTCGAGCTGACCAATTGGCCGGGCCCGTGCGCCACTTGATCATGGTCGGTGTGGATGGTTACCGTGGCCGAGTACCACGCCGGAGATTGACCCTGCTGCGCCGCTGCGGCCGACAGGGAGTCACTGTGCGAAGCGGGGGCCAGCAGCATCGTATCGCGCAACACGGGTAACCCGAGCGCCTGACGCTCCACGCTGTCGCGCAACACACGGCCTCGGACGAAGCCGAAGCGCGGCAGGAACTCGGTCGAGTGCAGATAGGTCCCGTTGGCCACGATGTCGACGGGATTCCCGTCGGCCCGAATGCCGCCACCATCAAGCTGCACATCGAGCGGCAAGACCATCGTGCTGTCGGGGAGTAGCGGCCGGGCCAGCGCCAGTGTGTACACGCGCTGCACACTGTCCGCAGCGTGCACGGTGAACTGCGGCACGCGCCGCGTCCACGTGACCCGCGCGACACTCGTGGGAAATGTCACGTACAGCGTGTCCACCACCTGCGTCGTGGTGTTGGTGAGCTGCAGCGTACCCGAGATGGCGGCCCGCGCGGCGCGTGGCACAATATCCACGCTCAGCTCGACGTGCGTGATCGACGGCTGCGCCACGCGCATCAGGTGCGCATACCGACGTTCGTAGTCCGCACGATGGGCGAGCGCTTCGCGCGACGACGTCCATGACTGGTGCACGGTTGTCGTCCACGCCATACCGGTCACGGTACACACAAACAGCAGCGCCACCACAAGGAGCGCGCGTCGTCCGTGATGTCCCAATCCCTGCTGCAGCAACGTCGGAGCGCGGCGCAGTCGCGTCAGCAATGGGAGCACTTCACCACGCGGCCAGAGGCCAGCCGCAAGCGTGAGCCACACCACAACGCCCAGCACCCACGTGGCCTGAAATGCGAACCAGCTCACCAGACCCGGACCATAGCCACTCAAGTCCGACCAGGTGATCGCGGGAGCCGCCCCGAAGCGCCACAAGGGATGCTCGGCGCCAAGCGCGGCGCCCTGCCCACGGAAGACAAGCAATACGAGCCCGGCCAGCATGGCGAGCCATCGCTGACCAAGGAGCACGTGCAGTGCGGCCGCCATGGCCGTGGTGATCGCCAGCGGCAGCAGTGAGACCAGTACGTGCGCCACGAGCACATCCCACTCGATTGGCAAACCGCCAGCGGCCAGATGCACTGCCACCGTCGTACCGTATCCCGTCACGGTCAGCAGCAGCGGCACCATGAAGAGCGCCAGCAGTTTGCCGGCGAGCATCGCCGTGCCGGCCGCCGGCGTGGCATCGCGAATGCCGGCAAAGTGTACGACACGCGCTCGACCAAAGACTTCCACCGCGAAGTACAGCACACAGAGCGCGCCCAACAACTCCAGCGCCTGCGGCACCGCTCCGGCCAGCTGCGACGTCGTGGCCATCACGCGTGTGCCGTAGTCGCCGCTGCGCAACTGGCCGTCCGCTTCAATGCTGATCACGACCACCCAGACCACGAGCAGCAGCAGCAGCGGCCAACTTCGCAACAGGACGCGCGACTCGAGGGCCGCCACCGCTCGTGCGGTCTGCCACCAGGAAAACAGGCCGTGCGTGTGCGGCTGCACGATGGGGACGACGTGTGTCGCCGGCGTGACCCGGTCGGCGTTCACCACGCGGCGAACACGGCGCGGCCACCACGCGCCGAGCACGCGGAGCCGTGCCGTGCCGCGCGCTGCTCGCGCATCCAGCCACAACAACGGGGCGACACAGAGGGCCGCGAGGCCGAGCACCAGCAGTCGGTTCTGCAGCAGATGTCCGCGCACCTGCAGCACGTAGTCGCTGCGCTGCGTGGGGGGCAGATACCGCGTCTGCTCGAAGAACGCCGACAAGCCGAACGGATCGAGCACGGCCACGCGCGCCAGCAACTCCGGCGTGGACGGACGCGTGCCGGCCATGAGGGGACTGTCGACCATGAGCGCCGTGACCAGGTATCCGGCGTAGATGCACACCGCGCCCACGAACGTGGCCAGCGTACTGCGCGTGGCCGCGGCGACGGCACACAGTATGGCGGTACACCAGAGCGCATTCGGGAGCACCAGCCACACGAAGGCACGCGCATACGGCGCCAGCTCGAACGCCACCAAACGATCAGGGCGCACCGGCAGCACCGCGGGCAACGCGGCCAGCAGGGCCGTACAGCACAGCAGCACCGCGAGCAGCAGACTCAATACCACCGCGAAGCGAACCGCCAGCAGCACTCCGCGTTGGACCGGCTGCACATCGATGAGGGGACGCATCCCGTGCTCGTCATCTCGCAGCATCGCATGTACGCAGAGCAGCGGCAGCGCGAAGACGCTCACCAGCGACACGATCGCCAGACTTTCCGTCACGATGAACGCGCCATTCACCGCGTCGGCGCGTGGGCCGAAGCCGGTCGCCACCAGGGCGAAGGGGATGAACGCGAGACAGAGGAGCGTCGCCAGAAACGTCAGCCGCATCGACTGATAGCGCAGCTCGAAGGCCGCCAACCCCAGCAGGCGCGTCATGACGACGAGGACTCGGCCAGCGCGTCGAAGTACACGTCTTCGAGTGTGGGTTCGGTTGGCGCCGCGGTCTCGTGGGGCACGTCAGCGCGCTCAGGCGTCGCGAGCAAACGGACGCGCGCGCGCCCGGCGTGCAGCGTGCGCGAGAGTTCACGGAGCGCGGGTGAACTCGCGAACGATTGCTGACGCGACACGGTGCGGATGAACACGCGACCCATCAGCTCGCGGACGAGTTCATCAGGGACTCCTTCGCGCACCACCTGCCCCTGCACCACAATGGCCATCCGGGCGCACAGTTGCCGCACGTCTTCCACGATGTGCGTGGACAGCAGGACCACCACCTGCTCGCCCACTTCGCTGAGCAGATTGTAGAAGCGCGTCCGCTCCATCGGGTCGAGCCCGGCCGTGGGTTCGTCCACGATGAGCAGTTGTGGTGCACCGAGCAGCGCCTGTGCAATGCCGAAGCGCTGTCGCATGCCGCCTGAGTAGCCACTCACGGCACGCGTTCGGTGCTCCCACAGGTTGACCTGCTGCAGTAGCGCGTCCACCTGCGCGCGGCGCTCGCCCTTGTGAATCAACCCTTTGAGCAGGGCGAGATGATCGAGCAGCACCTGCGCGGACACACCCGGGTACACGCCGAAGTCCTGCGGCAGGTATCCGAGCCGTGCGCGATGCGCGGTGACGTTCGCGAAGATGTCATCGCCGTCGAAGGTGATCGTGCCGTCGTCCATGGGCTGCAGCGTGGCGATCGTGCGCATGAGCGACGACTTGCCCGCGCCGTTGGGACCGAGCAGACCGTAGAGCCCGGCCGGGATATCGAGCGAGATGCCGCGTAGTGCGCGCACACCGTTGGCATACGTGCGCGACACCTGGCGCAAGCGGAGGCGGGCGGAAGGCGGGGAGAGCGTGGTGAGAGCGTGCATGGCCTCACCACGCCGCCACTCTGCGTCAAGTTTCGAAACCGCATTGCTAAATGCAGCGTACAGTCTGGACTTAACGTTCTCGCCTCGGAGCTGCCGTGCTGGTGCCCGCAGATCTCGCGTTCTTTTCGGTGGTCGCGCAGACGCCCTCACTCGCAGCGGCGGCGCGTGCGCTCGATGTCACGCCCTCGGCGGTCACGCAGCGATTGCAGGAGCTCGAGCGCCGAGTGGGCGTTCGGCTGCTTGAGCGACGAGGTCGGCGAGCCACGCTCACCGCCGAGGGGGAGTTGTTGCTGGCGGAAGGCGAGAAGATCGGTGGGCTGCTCGAGGAGTTGCAGGAACAGCTGGCCTCACGTCGTGGCGAGGTGACCGGCCCGTTGCGTGTGTTGGCGCCGTTCGGCTTTGGACGACATCACGTGGCGCCACTGGTTGCACAGTTTCAGCGTGTCTATGCGCAAGTCACGGTGGAGCTCACGCTGAGCGACCGACTATCCCGTGTGCCCGACGCGGCGTGGGACGTGGCCATTCACATCGGTGATGAACCCACGCATTCATTACGCGCCGAGCGACTCGCCTCGAATGGGCGTGTGTGTTGCGCAGCGCCGGCGCTGCTGGCGCGTGTGGGTGTACCATCGCACCCCGAAGCGTTGCGCGACGTACCGTGTCTGGCACTGCGTGAGAATGACGAGGACGTGACGCTGTGGCGCTTTCGTGATGCGGCGGGCCGCACGCGGCAGGTGCGCGTGTCGCCGGTGCTGGCCAGCAACGATGGTGACGTGGTGCGCGATTGGGCGTTGGCCGGCCTGGGCGTGATGGTGCGGAGCACGTGGTCAGTGGCCGATGATCTGCGCGCGGGGCGATTGGTGTCGCTGTTGCCCGCGTGGAGTTTGCCGCCCGCCGACGTGATGGCATACACGGGCGGCCGCCGGGGGCGATCGGCGCGGGCAACGGCGTTTGTGCGGTTTCTGCGGGAGCGGCTGCGCGACGCGGCGTGGCTACCCGGCGTCCAGGCGTCGAACGCACCGGGCGAGTGATCACGCGCGACTGGCGAGGTGCCTGATGCAGCTCGCCTGACGCGCCTACACCACCTCAACAACCGCCGCCACGCCCGGCGCCCGCGCAAGGCGCACATCACGCGTGAGCAGCGTTGCGCGCAGGCCTTCGGCGAGCGCCACATACGTCGCGTCGTACGCCGAGAGGTTGGCCCGGTGCTGCCACACCCGATGCCGTAGTGCGGCATGCGCATGCCGACGAATCGGAAACGCCGTCAGCAGCGCGAGTGACTGCGCTGCCCGCGTCGCCGAGAGCTGCCCACGCTGCTCGGCGCGACGCAACACATGCAGCACCTCCACATCAAGCAGTTCCGGCGCATGCAGCACAACCGGCGACTCGGCGAGGCGCTCCAACGTCCGCGATCCCGCCGGCGACGCAAGCAGTACCTCGACCATCACGGACGCGTCGAGCACGACAGCGGGTCTCGCGAGGCCCTCCAGCGCCGCAGTCGGGTGGGCAATCACCGGCCGTCGCGGGCGTGCTGGAGCACGTCCACGACTGGCTCCTCGAGCTCTACGGGCGCCAGGTCCCGCAGCCGAGCGGCGATCTGGGCGAGCGTGGGCTGGGCTGCGAGCTGCTCGAGCTCCGCCTTGAGATAGTCGGACAAGGTCATGTCAGCCTCCGCCGCGCGGATCTTGAGTTGGCGATGCAGGGCGTCCGGGACATGCCGAATCTGGATCATGCGTGACATGTAATCAGCATGCTTGCATGTGGGTCGCATGTCAACTCTCTTCTCGCCGTGCTGACAGGTGAGGCCACGTCGAGCGGGGGTGCCCATGCGCGAACAATGCGAACGCCAACCCCGAATCCCTTCATCATTTTCGCGCCGCACGATGCCCGACCACGCAGCGAAAGCAACGGTGCGACACGGCGTGGTCATGCCCCTCGGGGTGAGTGCTCGCCCCCTGCTCGGACACTCCGCAGTACTCGAACACGCGGCAGCCCCTTCTCGCGTCCGATCCCTCACCAGCGCGGTGACGACTCAGCTCGAGAACTCGGGGCGATTCATTCAAAGGAACCGCTGCCAGACGCCACGCCCGCCTCTGGTTGCCACCAACGAACGTGAGCGGTAGCGTTCAGCATGCGCCTGCGCCTCTTCGCCCCAACGCTGCTGTTCGCGGCCGCCTGCGGCGCCCCGACGGGGCTGGACGCCGCGCGCATCAGCGTGCGGCTGCTCAACGACGCGGGTCAGTCGGCCGGACGCAATCAGGTCATTGTGCAACCGATCTTGGCCGACGCGGGCCGTCGCGTGGACACCGGCACGAATCAGGCAGGGCGCGTCGAGGTACGACTCGAGGCACCGGGCACCTACGAAGTGTGGGTGGTCCCAAGCGATGGTTTCGTGGGGACGAGGTCACTCGTTCGTGCGGTCACCGTGGGCGCCAACGAGCGCGTGGTCGTGGAGTTCACGCTGCAGCGCGATGCGGTCGACGAGTTGCGAAGGCCGGAGTCGCCCGGGACGGACACTCCGAGCCCGTAGGCGTACCGCAGCGCCCCGCCCTCAAGCGCCGCGTCGGCTGAGGGACTACCGACGCTCGCGGGCCTCTCGCTGCACGTCTACATCCGGCACGTCGAGCTCCACTGGCTCGAGATCACGCAGTGGACCGACGCGGCGCGCTCGTGGGCGAACTCATCCTCCCCGACAACGCCAGCATCGTGGGCGCAGGCGCGCGCAGCGTCTACGTGGTGGTCCGGGACGAGGACGACCTGCAGACGCTGCATCGCCACGCGTGGCCCTAGACAGGGCGATCGCCCTGTGTAGAGCCGCGTGTTCAACACCAGACGGCACGTCCATCGCGCGACGGACGCCTCGCCGGACTACGGCGCGACCTGCGGACACGACTCCGTCGTCGCGCGTCGCGCGTTCACGCGGCTCCGGCCAAAGAACGGAGGGCCCGACGGGAGCGGGTCCGACGTCTGGAAGAGGCACGCCTCCACGGCTTGCGTGCGCGCGAGCGTGCGGGGTGCGGCGGCATAGCGCTCGGTGATGAGCGCCAGCACGCCGGCCACGTGCGGCGACGCCATCGAGGTGCCGTGGTAGGCGAGGTACGCGCTGCCACCGAGACACGACGCGCTCGCGCCCGGATTGCAGGCGCCCATGACGCGCAGCTGCGAGCGGGTCGAACGCGCACCACCGGGGGCATAGATGCGCACACCGGGCCCGAGTGCCGAGAGACCGCTGTTGTAGTTGCTGTACGCAGCGCGCGTATCGAATGAGGCGTGCGGCGGCTGCGGCGCGAAGGGGAACGGCCGGTCGGCCGCTGGCGCGGTGGCGCCGACCGTGATCACGCCGACGGCTTCGGCGGGAAGGAACGACTGCTCGGTGCCGAGCGACGGGATGGCCGAGTTCTCATTGCCGGCGGCGGCCACCACGACGATGCCCCGACTGCGCGCGACCGCCGTGAACAGCGAGTAGAGGAACAGATCGCTCGGCCACGGATCGACGTCGCGCGTCCGGCGTCCTCCCAGCGACATGTTGATCACATCCACGTTGTTCTCGGTGCACCAGTGCATCGCCGAGATCACCTGCGCCACCGTCGTCTTCAGACTTGGCCCGAAGACGTTTGCGCTGAGCAGGCGCGCGTTCGGCGCCACCGAGGCGATGCCGATGCCGTTCGTGGTGACCGTCGAGGCCACGTGCACACCGTGGCTTTGACCGTTGTCCGTGTTGATGCCCCACGTGGCGCTGCCGCGAAAGGCGGCCGACGCAATGACCTTGCCGGCCAGCTCCTGATGCAGTGCGGTGACGGGCCCGTCGATGATGCACACCTTCACGCCGTTGCCGGTGGTGGCGGCCTGGTGCGCCTGGATCTGTTGCATGTTCCACTGCCAGCCGCGGCGCCAGTACAGCGCACTCGACTGGTACGTCTGCGCGAAGCGGGAGTTGGGATACACGCCCTGCACACCGGGCACCGTGCGCAGCACGTCCACATTCGCGTCGCGCAGGACGGCGCCGTTGACGCCGGGGAGGATGTAGTCGAGGTCCGCCCCCACGGCGGCCAGCCCGAGAATGCGGTTCCGCTCGGCGGGCGCGACACCCTCCTCGAAGAGCACCAGCCAGCCTTCCTGCCCGTCCGTGTCGGGCGCGGGCGAGCCATCGATGCTCGCCAGCCGGTTCGGCTCGCCGGGGAGGTCGGGGGACTGCATCGGGGACTGATCCGGTGCGCAGGCTCCCAGGGCGCCCGCGGCGACGAGTACGGTGACGACGCGGACCGACGGGCGACGACGGCGGTGCGCGACCAGCAGCAGGAGCCCCGCCGCAATGAGCAGCACACTCGCCGGCTCGGGCACCGGGTGCGGTCCGCCGCCGGATGGATCGCACGCGCTGTTGTCCACCGATCCGTTTACCCAGCACATGAGCGTTCGGCCGTTCGACGCGCGCGTCGTGGCGTATGTGTACGCCTCCCCGGACCAGCTGCCGTCGTCAACCGCGCCCGAGAAGAAATCGTCGCCGAGCAGAACGTCGGCGAGCTCACCGTAGTTGAACTCGGCGTCGAAATCCCCGGGCGCGCGGTCGCTGCGGTCGATCAGCACGAGCTGCATGGACAGGCGCTCGAAGGCGCTCGTGGACACGTAGAGCACGTTGTCCCAGGTGACGCCGAAAGCGGCGCGTCCGAGGATGGTGCCCGTGTCCCAGCCGATCGACTGCTCGGTTGCGCTGACGGACAGCCGCGCATGCAGCGGGGCGAGCACGGCGCCCGCATCGAAGAGGTCGAACGGGAACCCGGGCTCCGGCGGGGGCGCGCACGCGTTTACCACCGGCCCGAAGCTCACGAACCCGTAGCGGCACACGACCACCTGCTCCCAGTCGGGAAAGTCGGGTGGAAAGAAGCTGCCACGGACGTTGGCGGAGAAGCCCAGGTCGAGCGGCGCCGAGACTTGCGGCCGCAGGGCGTTCGAGGGGAAGGTGATGGTGTTGGCGAGAAACCCGTCGCGGATCTGGGCGTGGGCGGTGGCGGGCGCCGCGAGCAGGAGCGCCGGCAGCAGCCGCCGGAAGACGTGGGTGCGCATCGTATCGTGGGCGGGTGTGGTGAGTTGCGAGGCGCCTGTGCCGGATGAGCGGCACCGGAGGGTTGTCTCGAAGGCGTCGTCGGCCCGCGAAAGCGGACACGGCCACCGTGCCAGTCCTGCACCCGCTCCACCGGCGGCTACGCGTGCGCCCGCGCGATCTCCTCGAGTCGGTAGCGCACCACGACCGGCTCGTCGAGCGTAACCGGCTTCAGGTCGCGCTGCCGATCAGCGATCTGGGCGAGCGACGCCCCGGGTGCCGCGCACGACGGTGTACGAGTACTTCGAGATCCTCAAGGACACCCTGATCATCCGCGAGCTGCCCGCGTGGCAACGATCCACGCGTCGAACGCCCATCACATCATCCAGGTACTACTTCTTCGACGTTGGCGTCGCGTCGCAGCTGCAGGGGCGCACGCTCAAGGCGGAAACACCGGAGTTCGGCGCCGCTTCGAAGCGTATGTCATGCACGAGTTGGCGGCTCACGCAGACGACCGCGCTGCAGAAGACATTCGATACTGGCGGTCGACCTCGGGCTTCGAGGTGGATTTCGTGCTGGGTGATCACACGGCCATCCAGGTCAAGGCAACGCGCACCGTCACGAACGAGCATCTGAAAGGGCTCAAGGTCCTCGCGGAGGAGCAGCACTTCAAGCGCTACCTCTGTGTGGCGATGGTGGATCGGCCACGCACCGTGGACGGCATCACGGTCCTGCCGTGGCGACCGTTCCTCGATGCGCTCTGGGCCGACAAGTATCGCTGACCACACCCGCTGGTCATCCCGCGCCCTTCCGGCGTACCACACCCGCCAGCCAGTCGGCGTCGCGGGCTCATCCCCGGCACCCCAACGCCCGCTGGAACGGCTCCCGTCCCGAGAACCTTCCTCCCGGGGCCTGTCCACCCGTCAACCGCTACGTGCCATGCGATCATTCCTGCTGCTCGTGACCATGGGGTGCCTGCTCACCGCCTGCTCCGACGATCCGCCCGCGTTCAACCCGTCCCCCATCGACACGGCCGAGCGGGCCAGTCTGGGTCCCAATGCGTTGGCGTGGCTGAGCCCCTACCTCAACCGGAGCACCGTCACGTTCCGGAACGACGCTGGCCAGACGCAGACGTTCCGCATCAGCAGCACCAGCACGCGGCAGCTCTTCCTGCCGTTCGATCGCACGCTGAGTGAGACCTTCGAGCTGCTCCTCACCTCGACGCAGAACGCCGGCGAGGTCCTCGCGTTCAAGCCCGTGGGGCGCAACTACGTGTCGGTGGGCAATACGCCGCAGGTCGACATCGACAACAACAAGGTCTTCGGCATCTTCTTCGCGCCGTTCGGTCCGGGGCAGAACTACTGGGCGCAGGTGTTCTCGCGCGGCGGCGCGCTCGCCACGGTCGACTACACGTACGGCCCGCTCTATCCGAGCAACGGCAGTGATGCGGTGCGCATCGCACTCAACCGCGACCCCGCCGTCACGGCCACGCCCGACGCGGTATTCTTCCGGGAGCTCGTGTTGCGGCAGGGCACGGGCGTGGAATCGTACGTGGACCGCGCCGGGACGCGCTGGCAGCAGGTCGAGGTGCGGTAACGCGGGTCCGTGCGGTCACGCGCTCGGGTGCTGGTGCGACGCCCTCGTGACGCGCGAGGCACCAACCGCGGTGCCCTCGGCAACCCACATCCTCGGAGCCGCACGGTGTCGAAGCTCATCGCCATCATGTCCATGTCCCTCGACGGCTTCGTTGCCGACCGCCACGGCAACGTCGCCGACGTGATGCGCTGGTACATGGACTCGGGCGACACCGAAGTACACACCGGTGGCTCCGACCCGATGGCACTCCGCATGTCATCCGCGAGTGCGGCGCACTATCGCGCG
>ERZ1066123.534-NODE-534-length-27919-cov-10.035386_pt1 | contig 27919 bp, 20 predicted proteins | sample MGYA00382770_ERZ1066123 | MGnify/ENA primary metagenome ERZ1066123 (study PRJEB33369, sample SAMEA5778353) | biofilm metagenome | biome: Industrial cooling water; feature: Water cooling tower basin; material: Biofilm | place: United Arab Emirates | collected...
GATCGCCTGCAGCTGTTCGGGGAACAGCCAGCCCGCACCAGCTCCATCAGCTCCAGCAGCGCGTCGCGAGACGACCGGCTTCAGCTGATCAGCTGAACTGTCTGTGTCGGGATGCGCTGACGGAGCTGATGGAGCCGAGGCGGGCTGGCTGTTCCCTGAACAGCTGCCGTCCCGTCTCGCACCCCGCACTCCACGATCGCTCGGCGCCGGCCCGCACCTCCAACATCCAAGAACCTCCGCCCATCGCCCCCCACGTAACCCCCGCCCCCCGCCCGCGCCCCCCACCGTCACACTCCCGGCACGCTTCGTTGCTCCCCAAGGGGCCACATACCGCAGCCCCATCACGCCGCCGGATTGTGACGGCCCGCGACAAATTGTGACGTAAGCCACGATGGTGACGGCACTTAGCCGTGTTACGTCCCGACCCGCCGCGCGTCCTTCTGGTGTGACGACGGCAGTGCTGTTTCCCCCGATCAGCGTCTCCCGAGGATTGTCCCGAGGTTCCACCTTGGGTTATCGTTGCGCCGTGACCAATCCCCAAGCGGCGGCAACTCCGGAAACGGACTCGGATCAGGACATCATTGCGCGGGTGATCGCGGGCGACCGCGATGCCTTCGCCGTGTTGATCGGTCGATACAGCGATCCACTGTATCGTCACGCCCTCGGCATGACGGGTTCGCCCGACGTCGCCGAGGACATTCTCCAGACATCGTTCATCAAGGCGTACCATCACCTCGGTGAGGTCCGCGGACGATTCGATGCCTGGTTGTTCCGGATCGTGGCCAACGGGTGCAAGGACTGGCTGAAGAACATTCGGCGCACGCACCTGAGCTACGAAGAGGACGATCAACCGTCCAACTACTCCACGCCCGACGAAGATCTCGATCGCAGTGAGTTGCGAAGTGATCTCGACCGAGCTCTGGCTGAGTTGGCGCCGTCGCTTCGGGAAGCCTTCATCATGAAGCATGTCGAAGGTCGTTCGTACGAAGAGATGGCGGATCTGCTCGGTACCACCGTGGGCGCACTCAAGATGCGCGTGCATCGGGCACGCGAAGCCTTGCAGGCGCTCCTAGAGGAGAAATACGCCTGATGCTCGAGTCGATGAATCCCCAGGAAGGTTCGGATCGCCCGAACCTCGGCCGCGATACCGCGCGCCCCGACGCCACTCGGCCGCTCGCCGATCGCGAAGTGCCGCTGCCAGGCGCGGAGCTTGGTGCGTCGCCGCCAGCGGTGCATGCATGGCTCGATGGCGAGGGCACCGAAGGCGAAGCGCGTCTCGCGGACGCACGGCAGGTCGCCCTCTGGTCGCGCATCAACGAAGAGACCGCGATGCGTCGTCGTCTCACGACACCCGCGCACGTGTCGGCGCGCATCATGGACGCGCTGCCCGCGAGCGCTCCCGCGCTCGCCGCGCAGACCGTGGCCCGCACCGCCACTGCCGTCGCTGCTCCAGCCGCCGCCGCTACGGGCCTGATCACGCTCTCTCCCTTCGCCGCGGTCGCTGCCGCCGCCGCCCTGCTCGCCCTCGGCTTCCTCGCCGCCCGCGTCCTCGGCTAAGCGAAGCAGCTGTTGCTGTCGCTGCTGTAGCTGCTGTCGCCGCCGCGTCCCGCGGCCGCTCCCCCGCCACGCCCCGAGATTCCCAAGTTTCCCGGGCGGTTGCCACATCCGCCGTTGCCGTCCGACCCACAAGCGAGCCCCGACCGCCGGGATTTGCGCATCGATGGTCGTGCGCGGCGGCGGGCGTCCCGCGCGCCGCGTGTCTGCCGCGCAGCGGCAGTTGACGCGGCGCACGGGATGCCCGCCGCCGCGCCCACACCATCACATGTGCAACACCCGACCGATCGCCGCGAGCGCCGCTTCCTTGGTGACTTCGGAGAGCGTCGGATGCGAATGCACCGTGATCGCGATGTCCTCCGCGCTGCCGCGATACTCCATCGCCAACACCACTTCGCTGAGCAGATCACCCACGTTCGGCCCGATCATGTGACAGCCGAGAATCTCGTCGCTCTCCGCATCGACGACGAACTTCACGAGGCCGTTCGTTTCCCCCATCGTACGCGCACGACCGTTCGCGCTGAACGGAAACTTGCCGACGCGATACGCGCGGCCACTCGCCTTCACCTCGGCTTCGGTGTGCCCCACCGTTGCGATCTCGGGCCACGTGTACACGACCCCGGGCATCGTGTGGTGATGCATGTGCACCGGCTTGCCCGCGATCACTTCGGCCGCAATCACACCCTCTTCTTCGGCCTTGTGCGCGAGCAGCTTGCCACCGGTCACGTCGCCGATGGCGAACACGTTGGGCAGATTCGTGCGCTGCTGATCGTCCACGAGCACTTCGCCGCGGGCGCCGAGGGCGAGCCCGAGCGCTGCGGCGTCGACCCCGCGCAGGGCGGGCTTGCGCCCCACCGACACCAGCACGTGATCGGCGTCGAGCGAGAACGTCTGGTCCCCCTTGGCGCAGTGCAGCGTGACACCGTCGGCGCGCACCTCCGCGCCCGTCACCTTCGTGCCGACGTGAATGTCGAGCCCCTGCTTGCGGAAGATCTTGTCGGCTTCGCGCGTGATGTCGTCGTCGTTGCCGGGGAGAATCGTGGGCGCGAACTCCACGACCGTCACCTTCGCGCCAAGACGACGCCAGACACTGCCGAGTTCGAGCCCGATCACGCCGCCGCCGATCACGATGAGGTGCGCCGGTACTCGTTCGAGCGCGAGCGCGCCGACGTTCGACAGCACCCGCGTTTCGTCAAAGGGGAGGAACGGCAACTGCACCGGCACGGAGCCGGTCGCGAGAATGAGATGCGTGCCGTGCAGCGTGCTCACGCTGCCGTCCTCGGCCTGCACGTCGATGAGGTTGCCGGGGCGCACCGTGCCGAAGCCGCGCGCCCAGGTCACCTTGTTCTTGCGGAACAGGAACTCGACGCCCTTGGTGTTCTGCGCCACGACATCGGTCTTGCGCGCCATCATCGTCGCGAGATCGAGACGCACGCCATCGACGGCGATGCCGTGTTCGGTGGCGTGCAGTCGCAGCCACTCGTAGTGCTCCGACGAACTGAGGAGCGCCTTGGACGGAATGCAGCCGACGTTCACGCAGGTGCCGCCGAGGGTGCGGTCGGCTTCGACACACGCGACGGAAAAGCCGAGCTGGGCCGCACGGATGGCCGCGACGTAACCGCCGGGACCGCCGCCGAGCACGACGACATCGAAGGTCTGGGGAGTAGTCATGCCGCGTAAGCTAATCCGCGGCGCACGGGGTGCGGCGTCGGCGAGGAGCGTACGGCCACTGGCCCGGCGTCACAGCGCGGGTGCGGTGGTGTCACATGGCGGCGACGAGTACGCACGGGGGCTGGCGCGTGACGTGACGCGCATTACGTTCGAGCGTCAACAGGACGATGACGGCGCGAGCCGATCACTCCTCCGCCGACCACGAAGCCCGTCTTCGAACGGTACGTCAGTAGGCGGCTACGATGCCCTGCCCGGGAAACCGGGCAGGGCGTCGTCACATCCGGACCTCAGTACAGCAGCATCTGCGCCGGATCTTCCATGAGTTCCTTGACGCGCACGAGGAAGAGCACGGCCTGCTGCCCGTCGATGATGCGATGGTCGTACGAGAGCGCCACGTACATCATGGGCCGAATGACAACCTGACCGTTCACGGCGACCGGGCGATCCTGGATCTTGTGCAGCCCGAGGATGCCCACCTGCGGGTAGTTGATGATCGGCGTCGACACGAGCGAGCCGAAGACGCCACCGTTCGTGATGGTGAACGTGCCGCCGGTCAGGTCATCCATGGTGAGCTTGCCGTCGCGCGCCTTCTTCGCGACGGCGTTGATGTCCTGCCCGATCTCGATGAGCGAGCGCGCGTGCGTGTCCTTGATGTTCGGGACCACCAGACCGGCGTCGCTGGCCACGGCAATGCCGAGGTTCACGTAGTGGTGATAGACGATGGAGTCGCCGTCGATCAGCGCGTTCACCGTGGGGTATGCCTCGAGCGCGAGGCAGGCCGCCTTCGCGAAGAACGGCATGAAGGACAGGCGGAGCCCCTGCTCCTTCTCCACGCGCTCGCGCACGCGCTCACGCAGCGTGGTCACGGCGGTCATGTCGATCTCGTTGAACGTCGTCAGATGCGCGGTGTTGTGCTGCGACGCCAGCAGATTCTCGGCGATGCGCTTGCGACGCGTGGACATCTTCTCACGCGTTTCGCGCGGGCCGTTGCCGGTGGCCACCGTCACCGGGGCTGGTGCCTTCGGCGCCGCTGGTGTGGGGGCCGGCGTCGGAGCGCCCTTGGCCGCCTCGACCACATCGGCCTTGGCGATCACACCACCGCGGCCGGTGCCCGCGACCGACGCGAGATCGGTGCCCTGTTCCGCGGCCAGCCGACGTGCGGCTGGTGATGCCTTCGGGTCCGCCGTGGTGGGTGCCGCAGCGACGGGTGCCGGCGCGGCCGGCGCTGCGGTCGGCGCGGGCGCCGCGCCGGCGGTGGCGCCAGCCGCGACTTCACCCAGCACGTCGCCCACATTCACCACATCCCCTTCGGCACGCAGCTGCGACGACAGCACACCCGACTCGAGCGCCGGGACTTCGACCGTGATCTTGTCGGTCTCGAGTTCGACGAGCGTCTCGCCGGCGGCGACGGGATCGCCGACCGCCTTGCGCCAGCGGGAGACGGTGGCCTCGACGATCGATTCGCCGAGCGGGGGAACGAGAAAGGACGCCATGTCGAAGACGGGATGAGTGGAGAACGGGGGAATGTCGGAATATAGGCGCGGGGCCGGATGCGGCAGGGGCCGGCGCGGCCCGCGGCCGACCGTTCACAGACCACGACGCGCGCATAGAATACGAGATGCGCGCCCTGACCATCTCCGAGCACGGCGATCTCTCGCAACTCACGTTGCGCGAGGTCCCCGAACCGACGCTCGCGTCGCCACAGGACGTCAAGGTCCGTCTGGCGGCAGCCGCCCTCAATCGCCTCGATCTGTGGGTCCTCGGCGGGATCCCCGGCGTACGGATCACACCACCGTGGATTGTGGGCTCGGACGGCGCCGGCGTGGTCGAGGCCGTGGGCAGTTCGGTGACGCGGGTGCGCCCCGGTGATCACGTCGTGCTCAATCCAGGTGTCGTCGACCGCACCTGCACCTGCGAGTACTGCCGCGACGGCGATCAGCCGCTGTGTCTCACGTACGGTGTGCTCGGCGAGCATCATCCCGGAACGTTGGCCGAGTGCATCGTGGTACCGGAGGCCAACGTTGCCCGCATCCCGTCCTCGATCCCGTGGGAGGAAGCGGCCGCGTTTCCGCTGGCGACGCTGACGGCCTGGCGCATGGTGGTCTCGCGCGCCCGTGTGCGGGCCGGCGACGACGTGCTCATCTGGGGGATCGGCGGCGGCGTCGCGTTGGCCGCGCTGCAGATCTGCAAGCAGCTCGGCGCGCGCGTGTGGGTGACGTCGGGGAGCGATGACAAACTCGCGCGCGCGCAGGCCCTCGGCGCCGATCACCTGATCAATCACAGTGCGGGTGACGCCGGCAAGCAGGTACGCCTCGCCACGAACAAGCGTGGCATGGACGTCGTGATCGACAGCGTCGGCGAAGCAACGTGGGCACAATCGCTCATCGCGCTCGGGAAGCGAGGTCGGCTCGTCACCTGCGGCGGCACGTCGGGGCCGATGGTGCAGACCGATGTGCGCCGCATGTTCTGGAACCAGTGGACGCTGATGGGCTCGACAATGGGGAACGACGCCGAGTTCGAGGCAATCGTGACGCACTTCCGCGACGGCGCCCTGCGCCCGCCGGTCGACACGGTGTACTCGCTCGACCAGGGGCGCGACGCCTATGCGCGCCTGCAATCCGGCGCGCAGTTCGGCAAGGTGGTGGTGCGGATCGGCGCGTAACTCAGCGACGCGCCACGCCCGTCACGGGACAGCTGCCGCTCTGTGGCGTCGACGCGTTGGCGTGCGGCGTCGTTGACGCGCGGGGCAGTGGCATGATCTCGTCCTGCGCTGCGTCGTCGAAGACGAACTGCTGTACCTGCTCTTCGAGCGACGTCGCCTGCGCGTCGAGTTCGGCGGCGGTTGCCGCCAGCTCTTCGCTGCCGGCGGCCACCTGCTGCGTGACCCGATTCACTTCATCGGTGCCGGACGAAATCTGCTGAATGCCATCGGCCTGTGCGTGACTCGAGGTGGCGATCGCATCCACGAGCGTCGAGACATCGCCCAGCTGCGCGGCAATGCGATCGAAGTCGCTGCCCACCTCGTGATTGAGCGTGACGCCCTGCGCGACGTGATGCACGGACGTTTCGATGAGCGTGGCCGTCTGTCGCGCCGCTTCGGCACTTCGTGTCGCCAGCGCGCGCACTTCTTCGGCCACGACCGCGAAGCCACGCCCGGCCTCACCGGCACGTGCGGCTTCGACGGCGGCGTTGAGCGCGAGCAGGTTGGTCTGGAAGGCGATTTCGTCGATCGTCTTCACGATGCGCGCTGTTTGCGTCGCACTGGTTTCGACATCCCGCATGGTTTGCGCGAGTGCCTGCATGCGTGTGCGCCCTTCGGCCGTGTTGTGCTCGAGCGCACGCGACCGCTCGCGGGCCTCGGCGGCATCGCGGGCGTTGCTGGCGGCGGCCGATGCGAGTTCGGCAAGACTCGCGGTCACCTGCTCGAGGGCGCTCGCCTGATTGCTGGCGCCGCTGGCGAGATCACCGCTCGTCTGATGTACCTGACCGACGGCGGCGGTCACTTCGCGGGTCGCACGCGCCACGGTACCGAGGGTGGCGGCCAGTTGCGTCATCGAGCGATTGATCGTGTCCGCGAGCGCCTGATAGCGTCCCTGATGTCGACCGGTGACGCGATCGGTCGTGTCGCCGCGTGCGAGCGCCGTCAGCACGCGGTCGGCTTCGTCGAGGAAGGCGAACGCTGCATCCCGCTCGTGGCGCACGTCGTCGACGTGCATCGCCTCGATCTTGACGCGTCGTGACTCTGTGAGCGCCGTGACGACGAGGGCGATGTCGAGGTTGAGCAGGCGCGTGAATGCCTGCGTGAAGCGGGCGTGCTCGGCGGCCGACGCACCAGCGCGCGACACGGCGGCGAGCGCTTCGCGACGAATGATCTCGTACATCGCCACGAACCAGTTCGATTCGAGTTCGATGTCGTCGTGAATCGCGCCGACCTTGCGGCGGTGCGCGATGTAGCGATCGTCGATCACGCCGGTGAACATGTTCTGCACGTACGGGCCGAGCAGACCACGTTGGCGCTCGACGGTGGTGTGCTTGAGCAGAATCTCCTTCGTCGCGCCATGACCGAGCACGTGCGCGTAGAACGCATCGATCATGGCGTCGAGATGGGCGTCCATGGCGGGACGCCACGCGGCCACGACCCCGAGGTCCTGCCTGGTCAGGCCGAAGAACGTGACCCGCTCGAGGACGGCGGGTTCGGAAATCGCGAGCTTGCCGTCCGGCACGGCACGCAGGCGTCGGAAGGGGAGTGACAGCGACATCGGCTCGGGCGCACGGGGGAGTGAGCGGTTCGGCGTCGAACGCGTGTACCAGCGAGTCTCGGTCGCTTCGTCCGATCCTCGATCAGGGTTTCCCTGACAGGGATGGCGCCGGGTTGCGCGCGCTTGGCGGCGAGTTGAAGATCCGGGCCATGGCGGCCGCCACATACACCCCCGATCAGGAGCGCGCCCTGCGCACCGCGTTTGCACGTGGTGAGCCGGTGACTTGCCCCCACTGCGACGTGCCCCTGACGCACCGGGAGATCGGTGGGGGGTCGTTCGGCCTCGGCTACGCCCGCCGGCGCGAGTGGCTGCTCTGCCCGAGCTGCCGGCGCAGTGTCCTGTTCGACGCGCGACGCGGCACCCGGACCTGACGGGCGGCTGGCCGTCGGGGTGGCATTCACCCCCCATTCCGCGCCGGACTATTTTGATCGCATGATCGCCCAATCCAATCTCCCCGAAAGCTTTACGGGACGTCTCGAACACAGCTTCACGCTGATCGCCGAGTTCGTACCGGCGCTCTTCGGCGCGCTCGTGATCCTGTTCGCGGGCTACCTGCTGGCGAAGCTTGTGGAGAAGGGGTCGCACCGGCTGTTGCGGGCGATGAAGTTCAACGCCCTGCTCGATCGTGGTGGCGTACTCGAGGCGGTCGCGCGATCCGGAACGCCCATCAACCCGGCGCGTGTCGTGTCGGCGTTCCTCTTCTGGGGGGTGATGTTCTCGGTGCTGCTGGTGGCGGCCAACGCCATCGGGCTCGAGTCGCTCGCGGCGGTGTTCAGCGAGTTGCTGTCGTACATCCCCGGCATCATCGCGGCGCTCGTGATTGTGATCGTCGGCATCGTGCTGGGCGAGTTCGTGGAAGGGCTGCTGCGGGCCGCCGCGGGCGCGGTGGACGGCGGCGCGGTGATCGCGCGCATCGGGCGCGTGAGTGTGATCGTGCTGGCCGTGTTCATGGCGCTGCAGGAGTTGGGCGTCGCGACCGACATCGTGACGACCGCGTTTGCCATCCTCTTCGGCGCCGTTGCGCTCGCCCTGGGGCTGGCCTTCGGCCTGGGCAACCGCGAACTGGCCGGCGACATCACGCGTGCCTGGTACGAGCGCTATCGCGCGGAGCGTGACGCGGTGGAGCGAGAGGCGGCCGCCGAAGAGGCGCAAGAGTTCGCCGAAACCGCCGAGCACCCCGCGTCATCGCCGAGTCCGGGGCGACCGGACGTCGCCGCGACGGCCGATGCGCCCGTAGAGCCGGACGCCGCGATCCGCTAATTTTCTCAGGTTGGCCCGGCGCGCGATCGCAGCGCGCCCTGAACGGCGCCGCCTCCGGCGCCCGGCCCCGCCACGTCTCCATCCGAGCCATTCATGACTGCTCCGAACGCCCGCGAGCGTATCCTGCCGCGGCTGATCGACGAGGAAATCAAGGAGTCGTTCATCAACTACTCGATGAGCGTCATCGTCTCGCGCGCCCTGCCGGACGTGCGCGATGGCCTCAAGCCGGTGCACCGACGCGTGCTGTACGCGATGAACGAGCTCGGGCTCGTCCCGGGTCGTCCGTACAAGAAGTGTGCGACGGTGGTCGGCGATGTGCTCGGCAAGTACCACCCGCACGGCGACAGTTCCGTGTACGATGCGCTCGTGCGCATGGCGCAGGATTTCTCGTTGCGCTATCTGCTGGTCGATCCGCAGGGGAACTTCGGCTCGATCGACGGTGACTCGGCGGCCGCGTATCGGTACACCGAGGCCCGCATGACGCGCCTCGCCGTCACGATGCTGGCGGACATCGACAAGAATACGGTCGACTTCGCTGCGAACTTCGACGATCGCCTGCAGGAGCCGCGCGTGCTGCCCGCCGGTGCGCCCAACCTGCTGGTGAATGGCTCGGCCGGCATTGCCGTGGGCATGGCCACGAACATTCCGCCGCACAACATGCGGGAAGTGGTTGATGCGTGCGTGGCGCTCATCGACGATCCGTCGCTCGACGCCGCAGCGCTGCGCCGCTACGTGAAGGGCCCCGACTTCCCGACGGGTGGCTACATCTACGGCCGCGCCGGCATCGCCGATTATCAGGACACCGGCCGCGGTCGCATCGTCATGCGCGCCCGCGCGGTCATCGAGGAGAAGGAATCGAGCGGCAAGTCGCAGATCGTTGTCACGGAAGTGCCGTACCAGGTGAACAAGGCGAAGCTCGTCAAGGACATCGCCGATCTCGTGCGCGACGGCAAGCTCACCGGCATCTCGGCGCTGCGCGACGAATCGGACCGCGACGGCATTCGCGTGGTGATCGAGCTCAAGCGCGACGCCATTCCGCGAGTGGTGCTGAACCAGCTGTACAAGCACACCGCGATGCAGAGCACGTTCGGCGTGATCATGCTCGCGCTCGTGCCCGATGATACGGGTCGTCTCATCCCGCGGGTGCTCAGCCTCAAGCAGGTGCTCGAGCACTACCTCGCGCACCGGCACGAGGTCGTGGTGCGCCGCACGCAGTTCGACCTCGACAAGGCGCTCGAGCGCGAGCACATCCTCGAGGGGCTCAAGATCGCCGTCGACAACATCGACGAAGTGATCGCGCTCATTCGGGCGGCCGAGGACACGCCCACGGCGAGCACGCAGCTGCAGGCGCGTTTCGGGCTCAGCGAGCGGCAGGCCGAGGCGATCCTCAACATGCGGCTCGCCAAGCTCACCGGCCTCGAGCGCGACAAGCTCGAGGAGGAGCTGCGGGAAGTCCGCACGTTCATCGCCGAGCTGCGCAGCATTCTCGAGTCGCGCGAGAAGCGCATGGAGATCATGAAGGGCGAACTGCTCGCCGTGCGCGAGACCTTCGGCGACGACCGTCGCACGGAGATCGTGAGCGACGAAGGCGAGTTCACCGTCGAGGATCTCATTGCCGAAGAAGAGATGGTGGTCACCATCTCGCGACAGGGATACATCAAGCGCACGTCGGTGTCGCTCTATCGGCGCCAGGGACGCGGCGGCAAGGGGAAGATCGGCGCCGACCTGAAGGACGGCGACTTTGTGGAGCAGATGTACGTCACGTCGACGCACAACTACCTGCTCATCTTCACCGACGACGGCCGCTGCTACTGGCTCAAGGTACACGAGCTCCCGCAGGCGGGTCGCGCAACGCGCGGCAAGCCGATCGTGAACCTGATCAACGTCACGCCCGACACGCGCATTCGTGCGATCGTCCCGGTGCGCGAGTTCGCCGACGACGAGTACCTGCTCTTCTGCACGAGCGACGGGACGGTGAAGAAGACGGCGCTCTCGCAGTACTCGAACGTGCGCGCGAACGGTGTGAAGGCCATCAAGATCGAGGACGGCGACCGCCTCATCGATGTGCAGGTGACCAACGGCAGCAACGACATCGTGCTCGGCACGGCGTCCGGGTTGTCGATCCGCTTCCACGAGCAGGACGTCCGCGAGATGGGGCGCGACACGACCGGCGTGAAGGGCATCACCCTTGGTGACGACGATCGCGTCGTGGGTATGGTGGTGATCAAGCGCAACGAAGCCACGCTGCTCGTGGCGACCGAGCGCGGTCTGGGCAAGTGCACCAGCCTCGACGACTATCGCATCCAGAAGCGCGGTGGCAAGGGGATCCTCACGCTCAAGCGCACCGAGAAGACGGGCAATGTCGTGGCGCTGATGGAAGTCTCGGCGGAAGAGGAGATCATGCTCATCACGCGTGGTGGTGTGGCCATTCGCTCGAGCGTGAAGGAAGTGCGCGTCGCCGGCCGCAACACCCAGGGCGTGAAGCTCGTCTCGCTCGAGTCGGGCGATCTCGTCACGGCGGTCGCGCGCATGGTGCCTGACGACGACAAGGATGACACCGGCGGCGAGGATGGTGGCGATGTCGGCGGTGCCGACGGCGAACTGCCGCTCGAGTGAGTGAGGGCATGCGCGTGCCGATCGGATGACAGCACCGCATGACGCAGCAATGCACGCACGACGCGGGGCGCACCAACCGGTGTGTCCCGCGTCGTCGTTTCCCCGACGACATGTCGGGGCTTCATCGTCTGTTGCGCCGCAGCGGACGACGTAACCTCACAGTGCGCCCCGTCACCAACGGGGTGGTGATCAGCACACGATCACCGCACAGTCGCCCGGAGTGCCTCACGCTCCGGAGCGCGTCGTTCGAGGGTCGGACGCTCGACCTCGACGAATGGTGGCGCAGCCCCGGGCCCCTGCGGCCCATGCACCTGCGCCGCGCGTGTTTCGAGGAGGAATCATGTCGCGCCTTTCGCTGCGTCACCCCGCCACCCGCCGCCTTGGGGGGCTCGCGACGCTCAGCGCCGCGCTGCTCATCGCCCCACTCGTCGGCTGCTCGAAGGACGAGGCCGCACCCACCGGCCCGACGGGACCGACGACCGGACGTCTGGTCGTGTCGATCGATCAGAACTCCTGCGCTGGTGTGATCACCGGTGCGCCGCTCGCCGAAGTGTTCATCAACGGCGTCGGACGCGGCCGCTTCACGCTGCTGCTCGATGCGGTGCGCGCGTACGATCTCGCACCAGGCAACTACAACGTGAGCACGCGCATCAACGACGCCACCATCGGCCAGCCCCGCGCCGTCCGTATCAACGCCGGCGAAGACACGAGTTTCCTCTTCTTCTGCCTCTGAGGCCACCATGCGTTCCGTCGCGCTTCGCGACGGGCTCGGACGCCTCGGCGTGGTCTGCGTGTCCCTCGTCGTCGCCGCGTGCGGCGGCGGCGGGGGCACGGACACCCCCGTGGGTCCGAACCCTCCCACCTTTCCCAACCCGGGCGCTGGTGAAGCGGCAGTTGCCGTGTCGGTCGGCATCCCCGCCGGATTCTTCGCCACCCCGTCACAACTCACCCTCTTCGCGGGCACACAGCCCACGCAACTCAACACCGACGGCTCGGGGCGGACAAACCTCCCCACCGGCGCGACCGGGATCGTTGGCGTCGCCGCGCAGGGCACCAACACGCCGGTGCTGCTGGGGCTGAACGTTGGCGGCAGCGGCACACAATCGGTCAGCGTCGCGACGACCGCGGAAGCGATCACGATGCTCGTGCCGGCCCTCGCGACGAGTGATCCGGCGCGCGCAACAGCCATCCGCAACGTGCTCACCACGTCGCCCGCGATGGCGCAACTCACGACGGCGCTCGGCGCTCGACTCACGAGCACGCCGCAGGAGGCGCTCGTCTCGGCCGATCCGGCGGTGCTCGGCGCCTTGCGCGCCAACGTACAGCACGTGCTCGCGACGACGCGCTCGCCGCGCTACGACGAGCCGGCGCGGGCCCTGCCGGCCGTCGAGACCGAGACCGATCGTGGCGGCATTCAACTCACGGTGCTTCCCACGCGCGACGCCCAGGGGCGCCAGCAGGTGCGCCTCGACAACGGGCGGCCACGCTTCGTGGCCGTCGTCCGCAGCTACAGCAACGATGGCGTGACGTGGACGACACCAACCACCGAGAACGGCGCGTTCGGCATCATCCTCGGCCCTGGTGTGCAGGGTGGCGCGGTCACCGTGCAACCGCCAACGGCCACCTTCCCACTCGCGTCGTCGCCGTACACGCGCATCAAGACGTTTGCACTCGGCAGCAATCTCGCCGATGCCGAAGCCGATCCCGATGCGCGTTATCTGCTCGGCGCGGTGGCGTTGCAAGGCATCGCCAGTACGGCCGTACCGGCAATCGAACCGGTACTGGCGACGTCGACACTGCGCAGCGGACTCACCTGGGGCAGCGGCGACACCGGACTCCTGCAGCAGTGGGTGCTCGGGGTGTTGCCCTGCTTCCAGGAACCCTCCATTCGTGCGGCCATCGAAGCCGGCGTGCAGAGCGGCAACCTCGACAACGCGTTTCAGCTCGGCTTCGCGTGTCTCATGCGCAGCAGTGCGCAGAACCCGGCCATTCTCTCTGGCCTCGTGTCGGCGGCCGGGCAGGGCGGACGCACCGTTCCGCCAGCCATCGGTCGCATGCTCGACGTGATCGGGACGCTGGGTACGGGTGTCGAGGGCGTGTTCAACACCGAGGCGATTCGGGCCACGCGCGCGCTCAACGTGTTCACCGTGGTGGACTCGACGCTCTTCGTGCGCATCGACAGCGTGCGTCCGTCGTTCGTGAATCGCACCGGTGGCGCCGTGGTCCGCGTGTTCGGGCGCAATCTCAACAGCGTGACAACCGCGACGATCGGAGCGCAGGCGGCGACCGGGCTCACGCCCGTCTCCGCGACTGCCCTCGATCTCACCGTGCCGGCGCAGAGCGCGATCGGCGCGCAGGATCTGATCGTCCGGACCGGGACTGGTGTGCAGGCGACCTGTGCGCAGTGTGTCGTGTACTTCACGCCCACCATCGGTCTCACGCCGCAGGCGGGACCACGCACGGGCGGCACGACGGTGACGGTGACCGACCTGCCCGCCACGTCGCTCGTGACAGGGGTGAAGGTGGGCGTGAATGCCGCGAGCGGCGTGACCGTGCTTTCGGCCACGAGCCTGCGCTTCGTGACCCCTTCGGCGAGCACGGCGGGTGCGGCCGATGTCGTCTTCGAGTACGGTGCGCGCGGTGGCCTCGGCTGCCCGGGCTGCTTCGTCTTCGAAGAGGCTTCGGTACTCACCGGTCGCTTCGCGGGCGTCGTGCAGAACGCCGTCGGCCTCGCGCCGCTGGCGGGTGCGTCGGTGACGGTCCGTCGCAGCGATACGGGGGCGGAGTCTGGGCCGTTCACCTCGTCGGCGAGCGGGGCGTGGCAAAGCGACGCGCTCCCGGCCGGCACGTACAGCGTGCGCGTCTCGGCGACGGGCTTCCAGACCACGACGCTCGAAGGCCGCCAGTTGCTCGGCGGGACGTCGGTGCCGGTCACCACGCTTCCCACGGTGCTGCTGGTGCCGACCGGTGCATCGAGCGGGACGCTCAACGGTGTGGTGCGTGACGCCACGACCAACACGGTGATCAGCGGCGCCACCATCGAGTTGCGCAGTGGTGGCTTCAACATCACCGGCACGCCCATCGCCACGACCACGTCGAGTGGCACCGGCACGTACAGCTTTGCGGCACTGGCGGCCGGCACGTACACCGTACGCGCCGTGAAGAGCGGCTTCACCGATGGTGCCGTGACCGCCACGGTTGCCACGCCGACGCAGGATGCGCCGGTGCTGTTCCTCTCGCCGGTGGGCACGAACGTCGCCTGGCGCTTCGTGCTCTCGTGGGGGGCATCACCACGCGACCTCGATTCGCATCTCACCGGCCCGGTGCCCGGTTCGTCGACGCGGTTCCACGTGTACTTCGGATCGCCTGGCTCGGCGACGGCCTCGCCCTTCGCGCGACTGGACGTCGATGTGACCGATGGCTTCGGCCCGGAGACGATCACGATGACCCAGCAGTTCCCGGGCGTGTACCGCTACTACGTGTACCAGTGGAGCTCGGACGGCGCGATTCCCACGAGCAGCGCGCGAGTGGATGTGTATCAGGGCAACACGCTGGTGCGGCAGTTCTTCCCGCCGCAGGGGACGGGTCGCTACTGGACCGTGTTCGAGATTGACGGGACGACGCTGACTCCGGTGAACACCCTCGGGACGGTCGCGCCGGCGATGGTGGTTGGCCCCGTGCTGCAGGTGAACTCGCCGTCGGCGCGTGCGGCGGCGGAGTGGGCGCAACTCATGCCGTGGCAGTGGCACAAGTGAATCACGATGTGCGCACCGGTGCTCGCCGGTGCGCACCTGTGCTCTAGCGAGTGACGGCGGGGTGACGGTACGTTTCAGGCTTGGACGCGCGACGCGGCACCACTGACCGGCGTCGCGTGTCCCAGCCGCCCTCCCCGTGTCCGTCACCACCGCTCCCCTCGTCGACCTCCCCCAGTTCGAAGCGGCCGCCGCGCGTCTGCGTGGTGTGGCGTTGCGCACGCCACTGCTGCCGCTCGATGTCCCCGCCGGGCGCTTCCCGCAGGCGGTGTGGCTCAAGGCCGAGTGTCTGCAGCGCGTGGGCGCCTTCAAGGTGCGTGGTGCCTTTCACTACGTGGCCTCCCTGGCGCCCGATGTGCGATCACGCGGGCTGCTCGCGCCATCGAGTGGCAATCACGCGCAGGCCGTCGCGTGGGCCGCGCGCCACTTCGGTGTGCCGTGCACGGTGGTGATGCCGACGACAGTGTCGCCGGTCAAGGCGGCCGGTTCGCGTCGGCTCGGCGCGACGGTGGAGCTGGTGGGCACCACGACGCTCGAGCGCATCGCGCGCGCCAACGAACTCGCGGCGCTCACCGGCGCGGTGGTGGTCCCACCGTTCGATGACGATCTGATCATTGCCGGGCAAGGTACCGCCGGTCTCGAGATCGTTGACGATCTCCCCGACGTGGCCACGGTGGTCGTGCCGGTCGGAGGCGGTGGTCTCGCGTCTGGTGTCGCGGCGGCCGTCAAGGCGCGCAAACCGTCGGTTCGGGTGGTGTGCGTCGAGCCCGCTGGCGCGCCCAAGCTCTCGCGTGCGCTCGCGGCCGGTGGTCCGGTCACACTCGAGGGGACGCACTCGCTGGCCGATGGTCTGCTTGGGGTGCGGCTCGGTGATCGCAACTGGGATCACCTGTCGGCGCTGGCCGACGATGTGGTGCAGGTGGGCGACGGTGCGATCAAGTGTACCATGCGCTACCTGCTTGATCGTCAGAAGCTCGCGGTTGAGCCGAGCGGCGCGATCACGTTGGCCGCGGTGCTCGAGGACAAGATCGCGAGCGACGGTCCCATCGTGGCGGTGCTGAGTGGTGGCAACATCGAATGGGACGGATTGGCGGCGCTTGTGGCTGATCAGGGGCCGGACCCGTCCGTGTCGTCGGACCGCTGATGCCCCGCATGCGCATTCTGGTCACTGACGATGATCCGTCAGTCCTGGAATCGGTGACCTGGTTGCTGGAGGAGAGCGGCTTCGACGTGACACCCGCTCGCTCCGGCGAGGAGTGTCTCGGGCTGCTCGATCAGCGGCGTCCCGATCTGCTCGTACTCGATCTCGCGCTCCCGGATACCGAAGGGTACGCGTTGCTCGAACGACTCAAGAGCGATCCCGAGCGTGTCGATCTGCCGGTGCTCGTGCTCTCGGCGCTGCCACCGGAAGAAGCGGCGGTGCGGGCGCTCGGACTCGGTGCGGTCGATTTCGTGCGCAAGCCGTATCGCCCCAAGGAGCTCGTTGCACGTGTGCAGGCGCATCTGCGTCACAGCGCGATCGTGCGATCGACGCGCGATGCGTTGGTGCGCACGGAGGCTGCACTCGCGCAGGCACAGGAGGATTCGGAGAGTCGCCGCAAGCTCGTCGACATTCTGCACGAAGTCACGCTCGACCTCTCGGTCACCGAGCTCTACCAGCTCCTCGTGGGACGCGCGGCGCGCGCGCTCGGCGTGTCGCACTGCTCGGTCATTCTCGCATCGCCGGGTTCGCGCACCGCGCAGGTCGTGGCCGCGGTGGAGAATCCGAAGGTGAACAATCTCGACGTGCGGCTCGATCGCTATCCCGAACTGCAGGCCGCGCTCGAGACGGGACAGCCCGTGCTGGTCGAGGACGTCGCGTCGCATCCGCTCTACGACGGGGTGCGGCAGCTGTGGAACCTCGAGGGACTCGAGGTCGAGATCCGTTCGGTGATCGCGCTGCCGTTCACGGTCGACCGCGGTGCGTATGGTGTGTTCCTGGTGCGACGGACACGCACGCAGGATTCGTTCGGGCCGGCCGATCTCGAGTTTGCACAGGCGGTGGTCACGGCCGCCGTGGCCGTGATCCAGCGCGCGCGCATGGTCGAGCACACCATGGCGGACAACGCGCGGCTCGAGCAGCTCGCGCAGACCGATCCGCTCACGCAGCTGCTCAACCGACGCGCCCTCACGGAGCGCATCACGGCCGAGATGGAGCGCGCGTTGCGCTACGATTCGTCGCTCGCGCTCCTCATGGTCGATCTTGATCACTTCAAGAAGATCAACGACACGTGGGGCCATCTCATCGGCGACGATGTGCTGCGCGACACGGCCGAGCTGTTGCGTGAGCTGGTGCGCGAGAACGACCTCGTGGCACGATACGGTGGGGAGGAGTTCGTCATCATGCTCCCCGAGACCGACGATGCGGGCGCCGACCGGTTTGCGGAGCGCGTCCGCACCGCCGTCAAGGCGCGACCGTTTGCGGCTCGGCCGGGCGAGGAGCCGATTCGGCTCACCACCAGCATCGGCGTGGCGACGTTCCCGGCGGCGCGCATCGAGACGGTGGAGGATCTGTTCGCGTTCGCCGACGCGGCCCTCTACCGGGCCAAGGCGGACGGACGCGATCGCGTGCGCCGGTAGGTTAGGTTTCGGGGTCACACCCCACGACTTCACCACTGGAGACTGTCCGCATGCGGATGCTCGTTCTTGGCGCCGGCCTGCAGGGTTCGGCGTGCGCATTCGATCTGCTCAAGAACCCCGCCGTTGAGCGCGTGGTTCTGGCCGACCTGCGGGTCGGAACACTGCCGGCCTTTCTGCAGCCGCATCTTGGCGGCCGACTGCACACGGCCACGCTGGATGTACAGGATCACGCGGCCGTGCGCGCGCTGATGCGCGAATCGACGGCGGTCATGAGCGCGATTCCGTACTACTTCAACCTGCCGCTCGCGCAGCTCGCCGTCGAGTGCGGCGTGCATTTCACCGATCTTGGTGGCAACACGGAGATCGTGCTGCAGCAGAAGGGGCTCGATGCCGATGCCGAAGGGAAGGGCGTCAGCGTGGTGCCGGACACGGGACTCGCGCCCGGCATGGTCAACGTCATCGCGCAGCTCGGTATCGCGCAGCTCGACACCGTGCAGAGCGTGCGGCTCTACGTGGGTGGATTGCCGCAACACCCGGAGCCACCGCTCAACTACCAGATCGTCTATTCTCTCGAAGGCGTCGTTGACTATTACACGACCGAATCGCTCGTGGTGCGCGATGGTCGGCGCGCCACGGTGACGGCGTTGTCGGAGATCGAAGCGGTGGAGTTTCCCGAGCCGGTGGGAACGCTCGAGGCGTTCCATACCGCGGGCGGATTGTCCACGATGGCGTTCCGCTACGAAGGCAAGATCCCGGTCATGGAGTACAAGACGCTGCGGTATCCCGGGCACGCGCGCATCATGGAGGCGATTCGTGACCTCGGTTTGCTGTCACTCGAGCCGGTGGACGTGAAGGGGCAGCAGGTCGTACCGCGTGACGTGTTCGTGAAGGTGGCCGGCGAGAAGCTGCGCAAGCCTGGTGGCCGCGATCTCGTCGCGCTGCGCGTCGTGGTCACCGGCATCAAGGATGGCGCGCCGGCGACGCGGGCGTGGCAGCTTGTCGCCCGCTACGACGAGGCCAACGGCATTACCGCCATGATGCAGACGACGGGGTACACGCTGTCCATCACGGGGCAGTTGCAGGCGACCGGCGTCATTCGGCCGGGTGTCCACACGCCCGACGAATGCATGCCCGCGGAACAGTATCTGCGTCTGCTCGCCGAGCGCGGTGTGCACGTGGAGCAGGTGGCCTGACGCACGCATGGCGTCCGACGCGTCGTGCATGACGTGTCGGACGTGCGTTGCGCATTACGTCCGGAACGCGCCGACCAGTTCGCGCAGGCGCACGCTCGCCGTCTGCAGCAGTTCGGCGGTCGCCGACACCTGCTGGGCCGATGCACTCGTCTGTTCGGTGCTCGCGGCCACCTGCTGGGCGGCGGCGGCGTGTCCCTCCGATCGATCACGCGCGGCGTTGAGCGCATGCTGCACCGCGCCGAGCGATCGATGATTCGCCTGCACGGCGGACACGACGCGTCGCGTCGCGTGTTCAACGCGATCGACGACGCGCTCGATGCGGCCGAGTGCGCCGGAAACGTCTTCGGCGACAGTGCCGGCGTCGCCGAGGCGAATGACGCCCGCTTCGACGGCGGCCGACGCACTGCTCAAGCGCAGGCGGATGCGTCGCACCTGCTCGCTTACTTCGGCGGCGGCCTCCTCGCTCTGCTCGGCGAGCGTACGGACTTCCTGCGCCACCACGGCGAATCCGCGACCGGCGCTGCCGGCCCGTGTGGCTTCGATGCTCGCGTTGAGGGCGAGCAGGTTCGTCTGCGTGGCGATATCGGCGATCACGCTCGCGAAATCGTCGATCACCGACGTGACATCCCGCAGCGCGCTCATCTCCTCCTGCGACTCGAGCACCGTGCGTCGCGCCGCATCGAGCGCATCGAGTGCGCGCTGGACCTGCTCGCGCGTACTGTTGGCGGTCGCACGAATGTCGGTGCCCGCTTCGCCGGTTTCACCGGCCGCTTCGCCGATGGAGGCATCGGTCGCGGCGAGCTGTTGCACGGCGAGTCGCGCGGCGGTGAGCGCATCGAGTTGCAGCGCCGCACCGCGCGAAATGTCGGCCACCGCCGTCGTCACATGCTGCGTGGACATCGCCGTCGATGACGATGTCGAGGACAACTCGCTCGCCGCGACGGTCACCTGATCGGCTTCGGCCTGCACCTCGCGAAGGAGTGCGCGCAGCCGCTCGCGGGCCTGCGCCATCGCGCTCAGCAGCGTGCCGTACTCCTCGGCGACCTCGGCACGTGCGCGGGTGACCTCGGGTTCATGCAGGTCGCCGGCGCCGATCGCGGTGACTTCTGCCTGCAACAGCCGGAGGGGTTGCGTAACGGCGCGCGACGTGGACGAGCCGAAGTACACCGCCACAATGAACGCGATGAGGATCACGACGGCGAGGGCCCATTCGCCCTGTCGACGCATCCCCTCCATCTCGGCCAGGGCGACGGCCGCACCGACCCGACCGGTGGCTTGCAGTTCCTGCAACTGCGCCTCGAGCACGCGAATATCGGCGAGTGTTTCGTCGAGGCGCTGGGCGGCCTCGACGCGACGATCGATGGCGCGCAACGCCTGCACGGTCGCAATGCGCACTTCGAACTCGGCCTGCCGATCGGCGATCCGCTCGAGAATCAGCCGTTCACGATCGCCGAGCAGCGAATCGGCGCTCGCGGTGCGCAGGGCGCGATCGGCCTCGCGCGCGACCTCGCGAAAGCGCGTGGCTTCGTCGGGGGTGCCGAACTGCAGCAGGCGCTGCGCGCCGATCACCTCGCGCAGAATCGCTGCCAGCACACGCTCGGTGACTTCACTCTTGGCGCCGAGCGCGGCGAGCGCACGCTCGGATTGCGCGTTGGTGCGCTGCAAGCCGAACCACGCAAGCAGACCGGCCACGAGCAAGAGGCCGATCGAGGAGGCGAAACCGGCCAACACGCGGCCACGAATGGTCGCGAGCCGAAGCCGAGTCACGAGGCGCGTCCTGGGAGCTGGCGTCACCGTCCCTCCGAAGGGCGCGTGGCCGGCGTCTCGGGACCGGTGACACGCCGGATACCGATGGCTCGACCGAGCACGTCATGGCTTCGAGGATCGAAGGCGATGGGCCCGCCCGCGCCGTTCAGTCGCAGGCGCTCCAGCGCGCGCCGCACGCCGGCGCGCGACTTCTCGGGCGACGTTTGCCAGGCCGTACCGATCGCGAGCGCGGCGTCGTAGGCGAGCGCGCCGAACATGTCGAGCGGCAGGGAGTCACCCTTGGCGGCCCAGGCGGCGAGGAACCGCTCGCTCTCGGGACTTGCCGACGGCTGATACACCGTGGCGATCATGACCCCTGCGAAGCGGGTTGATCGCGCGAGGGCCTCGGTGCCGTCGCCCCCGATGAAGAGGGCCCGTGCGCCGGCGGCGCGGAGGGCGGAGAGCAGGAGCTCGGCATCGGCGGCGTCGCCCGGAAACAGGACGACGTCGGGATCCTCGCGGGCAATGTAGGCGGCGAAGGCTGACCAGTCGGTGCGACCCTGCAGGTACGGGATCGCGACAGGCACGGTACCGCCCCGCGATTCCCAGGCGCTGGTGAAGTGGCCCGCCCAGTCGCGCCCGTAGGCATCGTTGCGATAAACGACCGCGGCGATGCCGACGCGCAGCGAATCCCAGGCGAATCGGGCGACGTCGCGCGCGCCCGCCGCGTCGCTGGGGGCGACGCGGAAGAACCAGGGGCTGATGCCCGAGAGGGCAGGTGACGTCGCGGTGGGGGAGACGACGGCGACCGGGTCGAGCCCACGTTCGCCGAGCGCCGCATAGACCGGGACGGCGGCTTGCGTCGCTCCGCTCTCCGGGTGCCCGACCACGCCCACAATGCGCGCGTCGGCGCGGAGCGCGGCCGCGACCGCGACGGGGCTCGTGGCCGAATCGTCGGGGAGCACCACCCGAAAGCGGGGCCCGTCGCCAGCGGCGGCGTTGAGCGCGTCGACCGCGAGTGTGACACCGCGGACCACCTGCGCGTAGCCCGGGCGATCCGGGAGGGCGCCAACGCCGATGGCGACCTCGGTGGGCGTCGAGGTCGCGGCGCAGCCGAGCAGCGTCAGACTGCAGAACGCGGGAGCAAAACGGAGCAACGCAGGGCGCATGCGCGGGGTGGGCGCGGTGGAGCGCGCCGTTCGGAACGATCAGTCCAAGTGTGTTCGGCTGTGCACGAGCCGAGATTAGCTCTGCACAAGGACGATTCACGACGCGCGGCGGCACGTCGGTGTGTGCGGCGTGTCCGATGGATGCGTCATCGCCGCGCGGACACGCCCGTCAGCGGTGCGCCGGCTGTCGTGTCAGTGATTCGCCACTTGTCGACGGTTGCTTTGCGTTGAAACCGCCGGTTAGGTTCGACGGACTCCCTGTATCACTCTGCGTCACGCGAGCGTGGCGTGTTCTTTCACTCGGAACTGGCATGGCCTTCATGTTCCGTCGGCGTGCGTGGATGTCCACGACGCTTCTGGTCGCACTGGCGGTGATCGCCAGCGCGTGCAGCACCGACTATCCCAACTCGACGTTCAATCACACGACCGATTTCAACGCGGCGAATGACGCGGTGTGGGATCGCCTGCTGTTCTGGGGCACGATCGTGTTCGTGGGCGTCGAAGCCGCGCTGCTCTATGTGATTCTGCGCTTCCGCCGTGGCAGTGCAGCGCGCGAAACGAAACCGATCCACGGCGACACGAAGCTCGAGATTCTCTGGACGGCGATTCCGGCGGTGATCCTGGTGTTCATCGCGATCCCGACGGTGCGCACGATCTTCATGACGCAGGCGAAGGCGGCGCCCGAGGCGCTGCAGGTGGAAGTGGTGGGTCACCAGTGGTGGTGGGAGTTCCGCTACCCGGAGTACGGCATCACGACGGCGAACGAGCTCTATCTGCCGAAGGGACGCACGGTGAACTTCGCGCTCACCACGGTGGACGTGCTGCACTCGTTCTGGATTCCGCAGCTCGGTGGCAAGCGCGACCTGATCACGAACAAGACGAACTATCTCTGGTTCACGCCGAACGCCGACATCGCGACCGATGCGCTGAACGGCTTCTGCGCGGAGTACTGCGGATCGTCGCACGCGAACATGAAGTTCCGCGTGTACACGGTCGAACCGGCGGAGTTCGAGCGGTGGGCGGCGCATCAGGCGCGGCCGGCGGTGTTCCCGGTGGCGCCAGCGGTTCCGGCGGTTCCGTCGGGTGCGGGCGTTGCCCTGCAGACGGCATCGACGGCACCGGCCCAGGATTCGTCGGCGCCAGCGGCCCCGGCGGCCCCGCAGCTCGAACCGTACTGGTTCCCGAAGGAGCAGCTGCCGTCGCATGTCATCCCGACCACGAAGCTGCCGGCCGGGTTGACGTTCGACGAGGCCGCGCTGGCGGCGGGCGATCCGGAGCGTGGTCGCGAGCTCTATTCGCGCTCGAGCTGCATCGGCTGTCACGCCATCGCTGGCAATCCGATGTCGATGTCGAAGGTGGGACCGAACCTCACCCACGTCGCCACGCGGCACACGATCGCGTCGGGGCTCTACCAGAACGACGCGAAGCACCTGGCGCTGTGGATCAAGAACGCGCCGGCGATGAAGCCGGGCAGTCTGATGCCGACGCTCGGCGTCGGTGAGAAGGACCCGGTTCGCAAGACCGTCATGTCGGCTGCCATGGGCGGCCTGACCGACGCGCAGATCGCCGATATCGTCGCCTACCTGCAGGCTCTCAAGTAACCCCGACACCCCCCAGCGATGGCTACCATCGTCGCCGCCCCGCCGTACTCGTCAACCGCCACGGAGTCCGCGAATACCGGACTCATGAGCTGGCTGACCACGGTCGACCACAAGCGAATCGGCGTCCTCTACCTGATCACGGCGCTCGTCTTCTTCGTGATCGGCGGACTCGAAGCGTTCCTCATTCGTGCGCAGCTGGCGGTGCCCAACGGCACCGTGCTGTCGGCCGACATGTACAACCAGCTGTTCACCATGCATGGCACGACCATGGTGTTCCTGGCGATCATGCCGCTGTCGGCTGCCTTCTTCAACTTCCTGATCCCGCTGCAGATCGGCGCGCGTGACGTCGCCTTCCCGCGACTGAATGCGTTCAGCTACTGGATCTATCTGCTCGGCGGCATTTTCATCACGGTGCCGATCTTCTTCGCCGTGGCGCCCGATGGCGGCTGGTTCGGCTACGCGCCGCTGAGCACGAAGCAGTTCTCGCCCCAGATCAACATGGACTTCTGGGTGCTGGGTCTGCAGATCCTCGGCATCTCGTCGCTGGCCGCGGCGTTCAACTTCATCACGACGATCATCAACATGCGCGCACCGGGGATGCACCTGATGCGCATGCCGATCTTCACCTGGATGTCGTTCGTGGTGCAGTTCCTCGTGGCACTCGCCTTCCCGGTGATCACGATCGCGCTGGTGTTCCTGCAGTTCGACCGCTTCTTCGGCACGAACTTCTACGCCATCGGTGCCGGCGCCGATCCGCTGCTCTGGCAGCATCTGTTCTGGGTGTTCGGCCACCCCGAGGTCTACATCCTGATCCTGCCGGCCTTCGGTCTCGTCTCGGAAGTGCTGCCGACGTTCTCGAAGAAGCCGCTGTTCGGCTACCCGGTGATGGTGTACTCGGGGATCCTGATCGGCTTCCTCGGCTTCGGCGTGTGGGCGCACCACATGTTCGCGGTGGGCATGGGCCCGATCGCCGACGCGGTGTTCTCGCTCACGACGATGCTGATCGCCATCCCGACGGGCGTGAAGATCTTCAACTGGATGGCCACGATGTGGGATGGCGACCTGCGCTTCAACACGGCGATGAAGTTCGGCGTGGCGCTGGTGGGCATGTTCACGATCGGCGGCATCTCGGGCGTGATGCACAGCTCGCCGCCGGCCGACCTGCAGCAGACGGACACGTACTTCATCGTGGCGCACTTCCACTACGTGCTCTTCGGTGGCTCGATGTTCGGTCTCTTCGCCGGCCTGTACTACTACTTCCCGAAGATCTCGGGCCGGTTCATGAGCGAGTCGCTGGGCAACTGGCACTTCTGGCTGACGTTCCTCGGCATGAACCTGACGTTCTTCCCGATGCACTTCAGCGGGCTGCTCGGCATGCCGCGCCGCACGTACCAGTACGACGCGGGGCAGGGACTGGAGCTGTTCAACCTGCTCTCCACGATCGGCACGCTCGTGCTCATGCTCGGCACGCTCTTCGGCCTGATCAACCTGTGGAAGTCGTGGAAGTCGGGTGAGCGCGCGTCGAGCAATCCGTGGGGCGCGCCCACGATCGAGTGGGCGATTCCGTCGCCGCCGCCGGAGCACAACTTCGACGCGCTGCCGCAGATCACGTCGCGGTATCCGCTGTGGGATCTGAAGGGCGCGGTGGTCACGCACCCCACCACGCTTGCGGACGAAGCGGGGCGTGTGCAGAAGACGGCGAAGCAGCTGGGCATCCCGATGCCGAATCCGTCGATCCTGCCGCTCGTGACCGCCGTGGGCGTGATCGTGATGTTCAGCGGCATGCTCTTCACCGGCAGCAACATGAAGCTCGCGGTGGCCATCATGATCGGCGGTGCCGTCTGGTGGATCGCCGGCCTGTACAACTGGCTGCTCACGCCGCTCGAGGACGCGCACTGACATGACTGCTACCACCATGCCGGCCGCGCACGACGAGTCACACGGCCACGGTCACCACTACACCACGCTCGGGCTCGACAATCGCAAGATTGCGATCTGGACCTTCATCGGGTCCGAATGCATGCTGTTTGCCTCGCTGATTTCCACCTACCTCGTGTACAAGGGCCGGTCCGTGAAGGGACCGTTCCCGCATGAGGCGTGGACCGATCCGTCGGGCAAGGTCTTCCCCGCGATTCTCGACATCCCGGTCACGTCGGCCTCGACGTTCGTCCTCCTCATGTCGTCGTTCGCGATGGTGCTCGCGCTCGCGGCGGTGCAGAACAAGGAGTTGCCGAAGACGACGTTCGGCGAGCGCATCCTCGGCTCCAGCAAGCTCTGGCTGTGGGTCACCTGCCTGATGGGCACGGCGTTCCTCGGCTTCCAGGCCTACGAGTTCACCGCGTTCATTCGCGAGGGGCTCACGATCCGCACCAACCTGTTCGGCTCGAGCTTCTTCACACTGACCGGATTCCACGGTGCGCACGTGGCCGTGGGTGTGTGCTGGCTCTTCTCGCTGCTCGCGATCGATTACAAGCGCGGGCTCGGACCGTCCGATGCGCTCAACGTGGACATCGCCGCGCTGTACTGGCACTTCGTCGACGTGGTGTGGATCGTGATCTTCACGCTCGTCTACCTCATCAAGTAAGGGACGCGAATGGCCTCTCACTCCGCCACCGCAGGCCACGCCGACGGGCACGATCACCCGACGTGGTCCACCTACTGGAAGATCGCGGTCATCCTGTTCGTGATCACCGCGATCGAAGTGTCGGCGTTCTACATCCCGGCGTGGGAAACGTCGTGGATCTACGTGCCGAGCATGCTGTTCCTCTCCACGATCAAGTTCACGCTCGTGGTGATGTACTACATGCACCTCAAGTACGACCACAAGCTGTTCCGTTCGCTGTTCACCGGCCCGCTCATCGTCGCAGCGCTCACGCTGATCGGCCTGATGTTCCTCTTCAGCAAGCTGTCGATCCGCCTCGGTCTGTTGAGCTGAGGCGGTCGCACGACCGATCATGTCCCTGCTGCACCCCGCCGTCGACCTCGGGCGGAGCTTCACGCTCCACCCGAGCACGGTGATCGGCCTGACGGCCCTCGGCGCCCTGTACTTCTGGCGGGCGCGCCGAGGGCCGTCGGCGCTCGATCTCCAACCCGCGCTGCCTCTGCCGACGCGCACCCGCGGCGACTCCCTGACCGGCACGCCCGGCGTCGATGCGGACGCGGACGGTCCGAGCACGGCGCAACGCGTCGCCTTCGTGCACGCGCTGCTGCTGATCTTCTTCACGCTGAACGGCCCGCTGCACGATCTGAGCGACTACTACCTGTTCAGCGCGCACATGGTGCAGCACCTCATCCTCACGCTCATCGTGCCGCCGCTGCTGCTCTTCGGCACGCCCGGCTGGATGCTGCGCCCATTGCTGCGCCACCCGCTCCTTGGTCGCCTCGCGCGCTCGCTGACCACACCGGCCTCGACGTTCCTGTGGTTCAACGTCGTACTCGCCGTGTGGCACCTGCCGCCGATGTACAACGCGGCGCTGCAGGTGCACGCCGTACACATCGTGCAGCACCTGATGTTCATCGCCACCGCGGTCCTGATGTGGTGGCCGCTCATGAGCCGCGTCGCGGAACTGCCGCGCCTGGCGTTTCCGGGGCAGATGCTGTTCTGCTTCCTGATGGTGATTCCGATGTCGGTCGTGTCGATCTACATCGTGATGGCCGATGCGCTGCTCTACCCGGCGTACGCGATCGCGCCGCGCCTGTGGGGGATCTCGCCGCTGGCAGATCAGCACTACGGCGGGCTGATCATGTGGATCCCCGGGGGGATCTTCTTCTACGCGGTGATGACGGTGGTGTTCTTCAAGTGGAGCAATCGGGATGAAGAAGACGGGCTGGCGGCGGTGGCGGGGTGAGGGGGCGGCGCGTGGTCGCTGCGGGAGCTGACTGCTCGGCTGGGCGGCTCACGGAGCTGATCAGGCGGTGCAACGGGATCGGCGAGCTGATGAGTCGGCTGGATACGCTCACCCAGCGGAACAGGTTCAGCGAGTTGACGAGCCGGCCGGACAGCTTACCGAGCTGATCAGCCAGCTGCTCAGCTCCCGCAGCGTGCCCCGCTCGCGCCCCGAGTCGCTGCTGCGCGCGTGCGCTGCGGATCGCCTGCAGCTGTTCGGGGAACATCCAGCCCGCCTCGGCTCCCATCAGCTCGGTCAGCGCGTCGCGACGCGACAGGCTTCAGCTGATCAGCTGCACTGTCTGCGTCGCGATGCGCTGACCGAGCTGATGGGAGCTGGTGCTGGCTGGATGTTCCCTGAGCAGCTGCGGGCGACGCACCGCAGCCTTCGCGCGGCACGAGTCGTTTCCGTGCGACCATCACGCTGGGTGAGCTGGTCAGCTGGCTGAATCGCTCGGGTGCTGATCAGCTGGCTGAACGGCTTACCGAGCTGATCAGCCAGCGTGGCGGCTTACCGAGTTGATCAGCCAGCTTGACGGCTTACCGAGCTGATCAGCCAGCTGCTCAGCTCCCGCAGCGTGCCCCGCTCGCGC
>ERZ1066123.538-NODE-538-length-27821-cov-6.664626_pt1 | contig 27821 bp, 28 predicted proteins | sample MGYA00382770_ERZ1066123 | MGnify/ENA primary metagenome ERZ1066123 (study PRJEB33369, sample SAMEA5778353) | biofilm metagenome | biome: Industrial cooling water; feature: Water cooling tower basin; material: Biofilm | place: United Arab Emirates | collected...
GCCGTCGCCCAGCCGGAGCGCGAGTCCGCCCCGCGGGCGACGCTCCGTCCGCGCCGCGCCGTGCAGCGCCCGCCCGGGGAAACCGAAGCTGTCCCGTCGCGGCCGAGGCCCCGGCCACGCGCGGTGCCGGCGCCGCGGCCGGCGGTGCCGGCCACCGCGGCGGGTGGCGCGCTGCCGGGCTGCATTCCGCAATCGCCCGCGCAATCCCTTGCCCAGACCTTCCCGGAGCCGCCGGCGGAGCCGGCCGGACTGCCGGGCATGACCCGCTTCGGCGCGATCACGCTGCCGGGCTCGCAGGTGGTGGCGCTCGCCTCGCTGCCGCTGGGTGGGGCTGGGATCGGTGGTGGCGGTTATGCCGGCGGCGATGGTCCCGAAAGCCGCTTGCGAGGCTCAACGGTGCCGCCGGCCGCAGGCCAGGCTCCCGCTTCCGGCGCGCAGCCCGGCGCCGCGCCACGGCCCGATCCACGCCCGCGGACCGCCGGTCCGAGCCCGGACCCTGACCCGCACCCCGATCCGGTGCCGAAGCCGGGTCCGCGCCCGCCGCTCCCCGAATTCGCGCCGCCCGCGCCCGCGCCCATCCCGGTGCCGGAACCCGGCTCGGCGGCGCTGTTCATGATCGGGCTGGCAGGCCTCGCCGCCCTGCGCCGGCGGTGCTGAGACCGGGCGTCAGCCAACCCAGCCCTCCAGCCGCCCACCCGGCATCGGCTGCGGAACGCCTGTCGTGCCCGGCAGGCTCAGCGGCAGGCCGCGCACCACGCGCGCCGCCAGCACGCCGAAGGCCTGCGCCTCCAGCGCGTCGCCATCCCAGCCCACCACCTCCACCGGGCGCACGGGGGGCTCCAGCGCCGAGGCGAGCGCCCGCATCAGCGCCGGGTTGCGCCGCCCGCCGCCGGTGACCAGCCACTGCAGCGGCACGCCCGGCAGGTGGCGCGCCGCCACGGCGACGCAGAGTGCGGCGAAGGCCACCAGGGTCGCCGCGCCGTCGGCGGGCGAGAGCGCATCCAGCCCCGCCGCCGCCAGGGCCCGATCGAAATCCAGCCGATCGAGCGATTTCGGCGGCGGCACCGCCAGGTAGGGATGCGCCAGCAATTGCCCCAGCACGCCCGCATCGGCACGGCCCGCAAGCGCGAGAGCCCCGTCACGGTCGAACGCCGCGCCCGTCGCCCGGCGCGCCCAGTCATCCAGCGGACCATTCGCCGGGCCGGTGTCGAAGGCGATCAGCGCCCCGTCCGCGCCGATCCAGGTGACGTTGCCGACGCCGCCGAGGTTCAGCACCGCCAGCGGCTTCGGCAGGGCGTGTGCCAGCGCGGCATGCACCACCGGCGCCAGCGGCGCACCCTGGCCGCCGGCGGCGACATCGGCGCTGCGGAAATCATGGGCCACCGGCACCCCGGTCAGCCGCCGCAGCAGCGCCGCGTCGCCGATCTGCCAGGTGATCCGTCTGGCCGGCCGGTGCAGGATGGTCTGGCCGTGGAAGCCGAGCAGCGCCGGCGCGCCCAACCCGGCTGCCGCCGCCGCGGCGGCGAGTTGCCCCACCGCCTCGGCATGGCGCCTGGTCAGGCGGCTGGTGCAGTCGGCAAGGAAGGGATCGGCCGGGTCCAGCCCGTCGGCGATGTCCAGCAGCCGCCGCAGGTCGCGCCGCAGCGCGGGCGCGTAGGCCAGGGTCAGCGCGGGACCGGTGCGCCCGACCGCCTCGCCGTCGGTGTCCACCCAGGCGGCGTCCACCCCGTCCAGCGAGGTGCCGCTCATCAGCCCGATCGTTCTCAGCATCGCGCGTCCGTGCTAGGTCCGTCGCCCCCTCCCGGCAAGCCTTCCGGACGCCCCGCCATGAGCAGCAAGAGCGACTTCCTCCACGCGGCGGAGGAGCGCGGCTTCATCCACCAGGTCACCGACGCGGCGGCGCTGGATGCGAAGCTGCGCGCGGGCGTCGTGTCCGCCTATGTCGGCTTCGACGTCACGGCGGACAGCCTGCATGTCGGGCACCTGCTGTCCATCATGCTGATGCGGCTGCTGCAGCGCACGGGCCACCGGCCGGTGGCGCTGATCGGCGGCGGCACGACGAAGGTCGGCGACCCCTCCGGCAAGGACGAGGCGCGCCAGCTGCTCACCGAGGCGGTCATCGAGGCCAACAAGCAGGGCATCCGCCGCAGCTTCGAAAGCTTCCTGGAATTCGGGCCGGGCAAGGCCGTCATGCTCGACAATGCCGAATGGCTGGATGAGCTGCGCTACATCCCCTTCCTGCGCGATGTCGGCCGGCACTTCTCGGTGAACCGCATGCTGACCATGGACAGCGTGCGGCTGCGGCTGGAGCGCGACCAGCCGCTGAGCTTCCTCGAGTTCAACTACATGCTGCTGCAGAGCTACGACTTCCTGGAGCTGCATCGCCGGGAAGGCGTGACGCTGCAGATGGGCGGGTCCGACCAGTGGGGCAACATCGTGCTCGGCGCGGACCTGGTGCGGCGGATGGCGGGGGGCGCGGAGGCTTTCGGCCTGACCACGCCGCTGCTGACCACGGCATCGGGCGCGAAGATGGGCAAGACCGCGGCGGGCGCGGTGTGGCTGAACCCGGACCGGCTGAGCCCGTGGGACTACTGGCAGTTCTGGCGCAACGTGGAGGATGCGGATGTTGGCCGCTTCCTGGCGCTGTTCACCGACCTGCCGATGGCGGAGGTGCGGCGGCTGGCCGCGCTGCGCGGCGCGGAGGTGAACGAGGCGAAGAAGGTGCTCGCCAACGCGGCGACGGCGTTGCTGCACGGCAGGGATGCCGCCGAGGTCGCGGCCGAGACGGCGCGCCGCACCTTCGAGGAGGGCGCCGCCGCCGAGACCCTGCCGAGCGTCACGCACGCCCTGCCGGCAACGGTGGTGGACCTGCTGGCCGCCGCCAGCCTTGTCGCCAGCAAGGGCGAGGGGCGGCGGCTGGTCGCGCAGAACGGCGTGCGGCTGAACGATGCGCCGGTGACCGACCCCATGCAGGCGGTGACGCTGGCCGACCTGCGCGACGGCGCGGCCAAGCTTTCGCTGGGGCGGAAGCGGCACGTGCTGGTGCGGGCGGGGTAGGCGCCCGCGCCGGCACGGCCCTCAGGCCGCGCGAACGCGGCCGAGGAAGGTCTCGACCTCGCGTCGGAGCCCGTCCGATTCGGTGAGCAGCCGCCCGCTTGCCGCGCGCAGCCCGGCCGCGGCGACACCGGTCTGGGCCGCGCCGTCGCTCACCGTTGCGACATAGCGGGTCACCTCCTGCGTGCCTCCCGCGGCCTCGGCGACGGAGCGGGTGATTTCCTTCGTGGCGACCGCCTGCTGCTCGGCCGCGGCGGCGACCTGCATCGCCATCTCGTTCATCGCGCCGATGGTCCGCGCGATGCCGCCGATCGCCTCCACGGCGCGGCCGGTCTCCTCCTGCATGGCGCTGATCTGGCCGCCGATCTGCTCGGTGGCGCGCGCGGTCTGCGCAGCGAGCTGCTTCACCTCGGAGGCGACGACGGCAAAGCCCTTGCCCGCTTCCCCGGCGCGTGCCGCCTCGATGGTGGCGTTCAGCGCCAGCAGGTTGGTCTGCCCCGCGATGTCGGCGATCATGCGCACCACCTCGCCGATGCGCTGCGCCGCGTCGGACAGGTTGCGCACGATGGCGTCGGTGCCGCGCGCATCCTCCGTCGCGCGGCGCGCAACGGCGGCGCTCTCCTGCACCTGGCGCGCCACCTCGCCGATGCTGGCTGCCAGCTCCTCGGCCGAGGCGGCCACCGTGTTGACGTTCGCCGCAGCCTCCTCGGCAGCGGCGGCGACGGAGGTGGCCGTCGCGCTGCCGCTCTGCGCCGTCGCCTCGAGCGAGCCGGCCGTCCCTTCCAGCGTTGCGGCGGCCTCGGTCACACCCCGCAGCCCGGCGGTGGCCTGCACCTCGAAAGTCTTCACCGCCGCGGCGAGGGCGGCTGCGCGGTCCCGCTCCCGTGCGCTCGCCATCTCCTGCTCGCGCCGCACGGCCTCCGCCGCGCGCAGCGCCTCGCGCAGCGCCGCGACGGAGGCCGCCATGCGGCCGATCTCGGCACCGGCGTCCAGCCCGGGCACCTCGTGCTCGAGCGCGCCGTCGCGCAGCCGGCCCAACGCCGTCTCCAGCCTGCCGAGCGGCGCCAGGATGGTGCGCTGCGTCGCGAACAGGGCAGCGCCGCCGATGGCCGCGAGCAGCGCCAGGATACCGACCAGGGCCAGCATCATGCCCTGCCGCAGCGTCGCGGAGAGCGCCTCGTTGCGGCCGTTGACGTCGGCCGAGAGCTCGTCCGCGAAGGCCGCCATGCGCTCGTAGAGGGCAATGACCTGCGGGCGGCCATCCGGGCTCGCCCAGATGTCGCGGGTCGCCCGGTCGTGGTCGGCCGCGCCGGCGCGCTTCGCCGCAATGGCCCGCTGCGCATTGGCGTCCAGCCGCGCCACCGCATCGCGCGCGAAGGCCAGCGTCTCGGCGCCGCCAGCGACATCGAGCGCCGCCATCGCCGCCAGGTTGCGCCGCAACGCCGCGACAAGCTCGAGCACGGAGCGCTCCAGCGGCTCGAGCCCCTCGGGCGTGCGCAGCAGCTGCACGTTGTTCATCTGCCGGCCCAGGTTCTGCACGTCGCCACGGATCGTGAGGCCGAGGCCGGCCGCCTTGCCCTCGCGCGCGATCAGCCCGGAATAGGATCGGTCCGCTTCCTGCCATCGGTGCATCAGGTACGCGGCGATGCCGAGCGTGCCGAATGCCATCGCGCCCACCACGACCATGATCTTCGCCCGCAGTCCCAGCCTGGCGTACCAGCGCATTGCAGCCTGCTCCCGAAAGGTGCCGTCGATTCACGCCGATCCGCATCGCGAGCGTGCAGGGCATAGGTCTGCCGTACTTGGGTTACGGAAGCGTTTGCATGGTGCGGGCGGAAACGTTCCGCCGGGCCGTCGCCTCCGCCAACCGGGTCGCGGTGCCGAAGGGCACCTCCCTGGCCGCGCGGCGCCCGAAACACACAATGCTGCAATGATCCCGGTCATGCGCCAAAGAAGCCGCCGGAGAGATGCAGGTTTCCACGGGCGATGGCAGCCGAGACTCGGAACGTCATGCCGACCGCGCGAGGACCCATCGCCTCTTCGTGGACGTTCTGCCAACATGCTGCGACTCACAGGCGTTGCGACCCTCCCCTGGCGGATGGCCCGGGGCGTGCACGCCGGCCGCGTCTGTGCTGCTATGCGCGAGGCGTCCCGGCGCCCCGCCGCCCCTGCCCGGCGGACCCGGACCGTCCCACGCCAAGCTGGAGGACCCCATGACCGCCCTGATGAACCCCGAGGCCTTCCGTGCCGCGCTGGAGAACGCCATCAAGGGCCGCAGCGCCAACACCTCGCCGTTCAGCGTCGCCTGGGCGACGGGCAAGCTCTCGCGCGAGCATTTCTGCCGCTGGGCCGAGAACCATTATCATTACGTCGGTCCCTTCGCCGACTACCTGGGCTACGTCTATGCACGGATGCCGACGGAGTACCAGGAGGCCAAGGACTTCCTGCTCGCCAACATGTACGAGGAGGAGATCGGCGGCGACCGCCACACGGACCTGCTGATCCGCTTCGCCGAAGCCTGCGGCACCACGCGCGAGCGCGTCACCGACCCGGACAACATGATCGCCTCCACGCGCGCGCTGCAAAGCTGGTGCTACTGCGTGGCGATGCGCGAGCACCCGATCGTCGCCGTGGCCGGGCTGGTGGTCGGGCTGGAATCGCAGGTGCCGTCCATCTACCGTCGCCAGGCGCCGGCGCTGCGCGAAACCTACGGCTTCTCCGACCAGGACGTCGAGTTCTTCGACCTGCACATCGTGTCGGACGAGATCCACGGCGAGCGCGGCTACCAGATCGTGCTGGAGCACGCGACGACACCCGAGCTGCAGCAGCAGTGCCTGCGCATCTGCGAGGTCGGCGCGGAGATGCGCCTGCTCTACACCAACGGCCTCTACCGCCACTATGTCGAGAAGGACCTCTCGCTGAAGTCCCTGGACATGGCGGCCTGAGGGGATCGCGCGGCGCGGGCGCAGCAACGCCCGCGCCGTGCATCGCGCATGCCCCGGATCACCTTCCGCAAGGACGGCACGGAGACCAGCGAGGCCGTTGCCGACAACACCAACCTCGTCGTGCGTGCCGGTATCAGGAAGTTCCCATGGCCGCATCTCCGCTACGGCTGCGGCATGGGCAAGTGCGGCAAGTGCGCCTGCCGCATCCTCGCCGGGGCCGAGCACCTGCCCGAGCCGAACTGGAAGGAGCGGCAGGTGCTCGGCGAGGAACGCCTGGCCGAGGGCTGCCGCCTGGTCTGCCAGCTCTGGCTGCACCACGACCTGGCGCTGACCCAGGACGGCGTCGCCCCGCCGCCGGTGCGCGCCACGCCCACCCTCCCACCCCGCGGCTGAAGACGCACCGTGTACGTGATCCTCACCAGCAAGCCGGGCGTGTTCCGTACCGAGATCACCGAAGGCGTCACGCCGGTCGAAGCCTGGGACTACCTGTTCTGCGGCACCTGCCGCGCCCGCTTCGTCATCGCCGACCTCGCCGGCGAGACCCGGGTGCGGGTGATCGACGAGGCGCCGCCGCCGATGGTGAACCTCGTCCCCACCAAGTTCCTGCAGAAATTCGAGACCATCGAGGACGCGCGGCGCGAGCTTGCGCACCTCACCCGCTTCGGCGGCGCCGACACCGCGCTGCAGCCCGCCCCGCTCGCCGACCCGGCATGATCTCCGTCACCTTCCTGTCGAGCGGCGGTGCCACCGTGACGGCGCCGGAGGAGAGCAACCTGCTGCGCGTCTCCATTCGCGAGAAGGGCGGCATCCCGTTCAAGTGCGGAGGCGGGCTCTGCGGCACCTGCCGCTGCCGCATCGAGGCGGGCATCGAGAACACCGACACGATCAAGCCGAAGGAACGCAAGCATCTGACGGAGGCGGAGTTCGCCGAGGGCTGGCGCATGGCCTGCCAGACCTTCATCCTGCGCGGTGCGGTCAGCGTCTCCTGGCCGCCACGCCCAGCCGCGCAGCCCGTGCGTGCCGCCGCACCGCCGAGGACCGATCCGTGAAGCCCGCCCTCAAGCTCGAACTGGCCGAGGCGCGCGCGATGGTCGCGGCCGCGCTCGCGCGTGCGGCGGCGCTGGCCGTGCCGCAGACCTGCTGCGTGACCGACGAGGGGGGCTTCCCCCTGGCGCTGGAGCGCATGGACGGCGCCCGCGTGACCGGGCCGCAGATCGCCTGGAACAAGGCCTTCACGGCCGCCGGCCACAGGCGTTCGACGCATCTGTTCAACGCCCCGCCGGGCGGCCCTGCCCTGCCGGGCAACGAGGCCTTCGGCATCCAGTGGAGCTTCGGGGGTCGCTTCGCCGCCTTCGTCGGCGGCTTCCCGGTGGTGGTCGATGGCGCGGTTGTCGGCGGCATCGGCCTGTCGGGCGGCAATGGCGAGCAGGACACCGCCTGCGCGCTGGCCGGCCTCGCGGCGCTCGCCGAACGCCTCGCGCCCACCGGCATGTCCGTGCTGGTGCGGGCGGACATCAAGCTGTGACGGGGATGCGTGACCGCGGACGCCGACGCCCGCCGCTGCGCCGGGAGCAGGGGTAGCACGATGGCCGGTTCCGCCGATCCGGGCGATTTCAAGGAGGTGCTCGTCGTCCTCGGCGCTGCCGCAGTGGTGGTGCCGCTGTTCCACCGGCTCAGGCTCAGCCCGGTGCTGGGCTTCATGCTGGTGGGCATGGGCTTCGGGCCGCACGGGCTCGGCGCGCTGGCGGACGACTGGCCGTTGCTGTCGCCCGTCGCCATCACCAGCACGGACCACATCGCGCCGATCGCCGAGCTGGGCGTGGTGATGCTGCTCTTCGTCATCGGCCTCGAGATGTCCTTCGAGCGGCTGAAGCTGATGCGGCGCCTGGTCTTCGGCCTCGGCACGCTGCAGGTGCTGATCTCCACGATGGTGATCGGCAGCGCCTGCCTGGCTCTCGGCCTGCCGCCGCTGGCCGCCGTGATCCTCGGGCTCGGCCTGGCGATGTCCTCCACGGCCGTCGTCGTGCAGGTGCTGGCGGAGGAGAAGCGGCTCAACTCGCTGGCCGGGCGCGCCGCCATCGCCGTGCTGCTGCTGCAGGATGTCGCCGTCGTGCCCATCCTGTTCGCGGTCGACGTGCTGGAGGCAACCGGCAACCAGGCGGAGAATGCCGGGCTGCTGCGCAAGCTGCTTTTCGACATCGGCAAGGCCGCCATCGCCGTGGTGCTCGTGCTGGTGGTCGGACGGATGGTGCTGCGCCCGCTGTTCCGCGGCGTGGCGCGCACCGGCAGCCCCGAGCTCTTCGTCGCCGCCTGCCTGCTGGTGGTGCTGGGCACCGGCCTTGTCATGGCGTCGGCCGGGCTTTCGATGACGCTCGGCGCGCTGCTGGCGGGGCTGCTTCTGGCGGAGACCGAGTACCGGCGCCAGGTCCAGGTAACCATCGAGCCGTTCAAGGGCCTGCTGCTCGGCGTTTTCCTGGTGTCCGTCGGCATGAGCCTCTCGCTCGAGCGCATCATCGCCGCGCCGCTCTTCGTGCTGGGAGCGGCACTGACGCTGGTGGCGGTGAAGGGCACCATCGTCGTCCTGCTCAGCCGGCTGTTCGGGCTGCCCTGGAGGGCCGGTCTGCGCGCCGGGCTGCTGCTCGGCGCAGGGGGCGAGTTCAGCCTTGTGATCACCGCGCTCGCGGTCGGCGGCGGGCTGCTGGAGAGCGAGGCGGCCGACTACGCCCTGGTGCTCGGCGCCCTCACGATGGCGGCGATCCCGCTGCTGTCGCGGCTCGGCGAGGTGCTGCTGAACCTCGGGGATGGCGGCGCCCGGACGTCCCAGGACGAAACGCCGCCCCCCGCGGCTGCGGGCGAAAAGCGCGTGATCATCGCGGGTTTCGGCCGGGTCGGGCGGACGGTGGCCGAGATGCTCGACGTGCACCGGGTGCCGTGGATCGCGCTGGATTCCGACGCGGACATGGTGGCGCGCGAGCGCAATCGCGGGAGGCCGGTCTACTTCGGCGACATGACGCATGTCCACCTGCTGCACCACCTCGATCTCGATCAGGCGCGCGGGCTGGTGGTGACGGTCACCGACCGGGACGCGGCGGACGCCCTGGTGATGGCGGCGCGGAAGGAACGCGCCGATCTGCTGGTGGTGGCGCGCGCCCGCGACGCCGACCACGCCGCGCATCTCTACAGGGTCGGTGCCACCGATGCCGTGCCGGAGACCATCGAGGCCAGCCTGCAACTGGCCGAGGCGGTGCTGGTGGATGTCGGCATCCCGATGGGGCCGGTCATCGCCTCCATTCACGAGAAGCGCGCCGAATTCCAGCACGCCATCCGCGGTCGCGCGCCGGCGGCGGAGGTGCGCCCGCTCGGTCACCGGCGGCTGCGCGATGCCCTGGTGCCTGAGCCGCGCGCCGACGACTGATGGGGCGGCCGCCGCCTAAGCAAACCTCTGGGGGCTTGCGCTCGAACAGGAGCCTCAGCAGGCTTGCATTTCAGGAGCTTGGACCGCACGACGTGTGGGCCAAGCGACGAAAGCCTGCTTAGCCGCGGTGATACGGGTAGCAGCGCGCCCGCTCGAGGGTGACGCCGAAATGCCGGCCCAGGGCCTCGATGGCCTCGCCATGATCCGGATAGGGATCGCCGTTGCCGCGGCCGACGATGATCGGCCGTCCGGCCGGGCCGGCCTGGCCGGGTGGTGGCAGCATCGCCGTGACGAGGGCATTGCCCTCCGCGTCCCGCAGCGTGAGGAAGGCCGGCATGGTCCGGCGGATATGCGCCGCGCGTCCGATATCCTGTTCGACGTAATGCAGCTGCCCGGGCCGATAGGCTTGCGAGGCCGCTTCGTACGCCCGCCGGAAATGCTTCTCCACGGCGTGGCTCATGAGTTCGGACTCCCGGGCTGCCTCGACTTCCGTCTCGATGCGGAACCATGTCCTGCCACCCGCAACGTCGCAGACGTATTGCATGACCGACCTCGCGTGCGATGCTGCCATAACCTAGCGCGCTGCGCGCGCAGGGGAAGCGGCGTTGTTCGCCTCGGCGAAGCGGTGACGCGACCGGCACGGGATACCTCGGCCGTCCGGGGCCGTTGCGCGCAGCGCGCGCCGCCTGAATGGCATCCCGGTTTCGCGGGATTGGACGATGGCGGGGTTCGTGGGATCGTGGCCGCGACGGCGATGGAAGCCGCGACGCAGCGCCCCCGCCTGCGCCGCTCCATGCCGAAGGGGAGGCAGCCACCGCAATGCCCGAGACCAGGGCGGCACCCGTGCCCGATGTCGTGGCGGCCGCCATGCGCCTGGCCGATACCGTGCGCGGTGCCCGGCGCGAGGCCGAGCAGGCACGCCGCACCCCCGCCTGGCTGGCGGACGCCATCGGCCGGGCCGGGCTCTATCAGCTCTACCTGCCACGCGCCCTCGGCGGGCCGGAGACGCCGCCGCTCGTCGGCTTCCGTGCCATCGAGGAGCTGTCGCGCGCCGACGGCGCGGTCGGCTGGTGCGCCATGATCGCCAGCATCATGGCCTCCCACCTTGCCAAGCTGCCCATCGAGGTCGGGCTGGAACTGGCCGGCATCCCCGCCGACTACCGTGCCTCGGGCCCGGGCGGGCCGACGGCGGGGCGGGCCTGGCCGGTGGCGGGCGGCTGGCGGGTCAGCGGCCAATGGAACTTCGCCAGCGGCATCGACAACGCACGCTGGCTCTACTGCACCTGCATCGTCATGGACGGCGACACGCCGCGCATGACGGAGGCCGGCAAGCCGATGCTGCGCATGGTCTGGGTGCCGCGCGATGCGGTGACCATCGTCGATACCTGGTCGGTGATGGGCATGCGCGGCACCGGCAGCCAGGACTTCACCGTCGAGGACGTCTTCGTGCCGGATCGGCGGAGCATCGCGTCCGACGCGCAGCCGGTGCTGCCCGGCGCGCTCTATCACCCGCGCAGCCTCGTCACCATCCAGTGGACGCTGACGGTGGCGAATGCGCTCGGCATCGCCCGCGGCGCGATCGACAACCTCGTCGCCCTGGCCGGCACCGAGGCATCGACGCTGAATACCGCGCTGCTGCGCGACCGGCCGATGGTGCAGGCGCGCATCGGCGAGGCCGAGGCCATGGTGAATGCGGCGCGGGCCTATGTGTTCGATGCGGTGGGCCGGCTCTGGGACGAGCTGTGCACCGGTGCGGCACCCTCCGACCGGGCGGTGGCGCAGGCGCGGCTGGCGATCGTGCATGCCATGCACGAGGCCACACGCGCGGTGGACAAGGTCTTCCACGCCGCGGGGACGAACGCGATCTACACGGACCTGCCGCTGGAAGCCTGCTTCCGCGACATCCACGTGGCCGTGCAGCACGGCGCGGCGCTGCCGGGCTATTTCGAATCCGCGGGCAAGGTGCTGCTCGGCCTGCGGCCGGCCGATCCGGGCTGGTAAGAGACCGGCCGCAGAAGAATGCCAGGATACCTCGATGATGGCGCGGGCATCCCGGACGGTCCGCAACCCCTGGTCGTTTGGACCCTGTCCTGTCTTCACCGGCGGTCAAGTGCCGCGTCATGCAAATACCCTCGCGCTCTGCAACTTGCCGCGAGCGCTTCGCGCGGGTGCCGCCCACCATCCCGGCGTGATGCCGGGCAGGGCGCCGCCTTCCGCGCCTTCGTCTCGCCCTGAAAGCAAACTGCTTCGGGGTTTCGTCCCGCGATGTTCGATCAATGGATGAGGATTGGACGCAATCCGATCCTTGGGCGCCGATCGAATCGCAGAACGGTCCACAACACAATCTGATTTCCGGATACCGGATCGGGCGAAGATGCTCCGCGCGAATTCGCGCCGGCGATCCTTCCGCGCGCGGTGCGCAGCGCAACGGAATGGATCCTGCCCATGCCTGGCGTGGTGACATACGGCTCGGACGATCCCGACCAGATCGGCCCGGTCCTCGGCATCCGTCCCGATGACGAGCGCTACCTCGCGACGTCCGACGACGGCGACGTGATCCGCGGTCTCGGGGGCGCCGATGAGGTCGTCGCGCAGGATGGTGCCGACAATGTTGCCGGCGGCGCCGATGCCGACCTCATCGACGGTGGCGCAGGCGATGACCTGATCCTTGGCGATGACGGCCTGTCGGAGGCGTTCAGCGACGGCGCCGATTCCGTCCTGGCCGGCCTTGGTGCCGACACGGTGTACGGCACCGGCGGCGACGACACCCTGTTCGGCGAGGCCGGCGACGACGTCCTGGATGGCGGGACCGGTGACGACCGCCTCGCTGGCGGCGACGGCGATGACAGCATGGCCGGGGGCGGCGGCGGAGACATCGTGCAGGCCGGCGCCGGGCAGGACACGATCGATGCCGGCGGCGGCAATGACCGCCTCGATGCCGGTTCCGGCGACGACCTGGCCTCTGGCGGTGCGGGTGCGGATGGGATCGCCGGTGGATCCGGCGACGACACGCTCCTGGCGGGGAATGGCCATGACACCGTCGCCGGGGACGACGGCGCCGACCGGCTGGAGGGCGGCGCCGGCGGGGATGCGATGCAGGGCGGCGCCGGCAACGATACGCTGCTGGGCGACGCCGGCGCCGACGTGATGCTCGGCAATGCCGGCGAGGACTGGCTGGACGGCGGCGACAAGCAGGATCGCCTGGATGGTGGCGGGGGCGACGACGTGGTGCTGGGCGGCGCCGGCAGGGATTGGATCGCCGGCGGCGCGGGCGCGGACACGCTCCTCGGCGGCGAGGACGGCGACAGGGGCGTGTTCCGCCAGGGCGAGGACCCCGCCGGCACGATCAACGTCATCCGCGACTGGGACGAGCGGGATGCGATCGTGCTGGTCGGCCAATCCGCCTTCTTCTACGCGATCACCCGCATCGGCTTCGCGGCCCTCGACAACGACGGCGTGGCCGACGACGTGATCGTGGCGCTGAGCGATGCCAGCTTCATCCACATCCAGGGCGCCGCGGCGGATTTCGCGCCGGGCGATGCCGACCCGGAGGCGATGCCCGCCAACCGGGATGACCTGCTGCGGCTCGCCGCCGACGATCCCCGGGTGCGCATCGACTTCGGCGTGCCCGTCATGCCCGATCCGCTTCCGATCGTGCCGTTCCGGGAAGAGCCCGTGCGCCTGTCCATCACGGCCGACGCCGCGGAACGCGCCGAAGGCCGCGACGGCGAGCAACTCGTCACCTTCACCGTCACGCGCACCGGCGGCCTGGCCTCGGCCTGCGCCGTAACTTGGTCGGTCGCCGGCAGCGGCGCCGACCCTGCCGATGCCGCCGACTTCGCCGAAGGGGTGCTGCCCACCGGCCGGCTCACCTTCGATCCGGGCGAGGCCAGCCGGACCATCACCGTGCGGATCGCCGGCGACCTTCGCGTGGAGCTCACCGAGAGCTTCGCCGTCACGCTCTCCGATCCGCGCGGCGCCTCGATCGAGACCGGCATGGCGCAAGGCGTCATCCGCAACGACGATGCGGAGGCGCGGGCCGACTTCGACGGCGATGGCAGGGCGGGCGTTCTGCTGCGCGGCGCGGATGGGACGGTGGCTGTCTGGCACATGGCGGGCGACCGGATCGCCGCGCAGGATCCGCTGGCGGTACCCGCCGGCGCGTGGCAAGCGGCCGGGCCGGCCGACTTCGACGGGGACGGCAGGGCGGACATGCTCTGGCGCGGCGCTGGCGGCGAGGTCGCGGTGTCGCGGCCGGACGGCACGGGCCTTGTCGAATCCGTCGTGGTCGGGTCGGCGGCCGCGGCCTGGGCCATTGCCGGAACCGGCGATTTCAACGGCGACGGCAAGGCCGACATCCTCTGGCGCGATGCGGCGGGCAAGGTTGCTGTCTGGCACATGGACGGCGCACGGCTTGCCGGCTGGGGGATGGTCGCGACCGCGGGCCCGCAATGGACCATCGTCGGCACCGGCGATTTCGATGGCGATGGCAAGGCCGACATCCTGTGGCGCGGCGCCGGCGGCGGGGCCGCGATCTGGCGGATGGACGGCGCGCGGCTTGCCGCCCCCGCGGCGATCCTCGCGGCCGATCCGTACTGGAGCGTTGCCGCCGCTGGCGACTTCGACGGCGACGGCAGGTCCGATATCCTCTGGCGCGGCGCAGGCGGCGAGATGGCGGTCTGGCAGATGGACGGCACGCGCGTGGCCGGCTGGGCGGTGGCGGCGACGGTTGCCCCGTACTGGAGCGTCGCCGGCACGGGCGATTTCGGCGGCGACGGCAAGTCCGATATCCTCTGGCGCGGCGCGGGCGGCGAGGTCGCCATCTGGCAGATGGACGGCCCCCGCCTGGCCGCCGCTGCGGTCATCGGCAATCCCGGCACCGACTGGCAGCTGATCTGACATCGCGTCTCCGGCGTTGTCTCGGCGCCGCCCTTGCTGTGTGATGGCGGCCAGGGAGTGAGGACGCATCATGGACGACGGGCCTCGCATCGGCTTCCGCCTGACCGAGCTCGCGCATGGCGGCGGCTGCGGCTGCAAGCTGGCGCCGGCGGTGCTGCAGACGCTGCTGGCCGGCTCGCCGGCGGCGGCGGTGTTCCCGCAGCTGCTGGTCGGCACCGAGACCGCGGACGATGCCGCGGTGTGGCAGCTGCCGGACGGCACCTGCGTGATCGCCACCACCGATTTCTTCATGCCGGTGGTGGACGACGCGCGCGACTTCGGCCGCATCGCCGCCACCAACGCGATCAGCGACGTCTATGCCATGGGCGGCACGCCGATCCTGGCGCTGGCGATCCTCGGCATGCCGCTCGGCAGGCTGCCGCTGGAGACCACGCGGGAGATCCTGGCGGGCGGCGCCGAGGCCGCGGCGGGGGCCGGCATCCCGGTCGCGGGCGGCCATTCCATCGACACGGCGGAGCCGATCTACGGGCTGGCCGTGATCGGCACCTGCCGCCCCGAGCACCTGCGGCGCAACAGCGGCGCGCGCGCGGGCGACGCGCTGATCCTGACCAAGGCGATCGGCGTCGGCATCTATGCGAACGCGCTGCGCAAGGGCGCGCTGGACGCGGCGGGCTATGCCGAGATGCTCGCCTCCACCACGCTGCTGAACCGCGTCGGCGCGGCGCTGGGGCGGGAGGCGGCCGTGCACGCCATGACCGACGTCACCGGCTTCGGCCTGCTCGGCCACGGGCTGGAGATGGCGCGCGGCAGCGGCGTGCGGCTGCACATCGACGGCGCCGCGGTGCCGCTGCTGGAGCGGGCGCTGGCGATGGCCGGGCAGGGCTTCGTCACCGGCGCCTCGCACCGCAATTGGGACAGCTACGGCGCCGGCGTGGCGCTGCCGGGAACGCTGGCGGAGGCGATGCGCCACCTGCTGACCGATGCGCAGACCTCGGGCGGGCTGCTGGTGTCCTGCGCCGCCGATGCGGCGCCGGCGCTGCTGGCGCGCATCCACGCGGAGGGCTATCCGCGCGCCGCGATCATCGGCCGCGTCGAGGCCGGCGCGGCGGGGATCACCGTGGATGGCTGACTGGGACGTGGTGGTGGTCGGCGGCGGCGCGGCGGGGCTGGGCGCCGCGGCAGCCTGCGCGGAGGCCGGGCGGCGCTGCCTGCTGATCGACCGCATGGGCGGCGGCGGCGAGCTGATGAACCTCGCCACCACGCTGCATGGCCTGCCGGAGGAGACCACCGGCCCCGACCTGGCGGCCACGCTGCTGGACCGCGCGCTCGCCGCCGGGGTGGAACTGGCGATCGACGAGGTCACCGCGCTCGCGCCGGCAGGGGCGTGCTGGCGCATCACCACGGCGGAGGACGGCCACGGCGCGCCCGCCGTCATCCTCGCGGTCGGGCTTGCGCCGGGGCGGCTGGGCGTTGCCGGCGAGGAGGGTTTCGAGGGCCAGGGCCTGTCGCACTGCGCCGCCTGCGACGGCCCGCTCTATCGAGGCGGGGACGTGGTGGTGGCCGGCGCGGACCGCTGGGCCGTGCAGGAGGCGCTGGACCTGCTGCCGATCGCCGCGACGGTGACGCTGGTGACGCAGCGCGATACCGCCGTCGCGGCCCCCGGCGTGACGGTGATCGCCGGCCGGGTGACCGGCCTGGAGGGCGATGCCGGCCTCGATGCGGTGCTGGTGCAGCCGGCGGGCGGCGCGGCGCTGCGGTTGCCGGCGCGGGCGATCTTCGTGCAGGACGGGCGCCGCCCGCCGCTACGGTTCGCGCCGGACTGGCTGGCGCGCGATGCGGCAGGGCGGCTGGTGACGGACGCATCGCTGCGCTGCGGCGCGCCCGGCCTCTACGCGGTGGGCGAAGCACGGGCCGGCTTCCCCTCGCATCTGGCCGCCGCGGCGGAGGATGGGAACCGCGTCGCTGCTGCGCTGCCCCCCCTTGGCAAACGGCCCGACTAGGGGTCCAATGGCGGGACACGGGAAAAGGACGCACGGATGCGCATCGTGAACCCGACCTTCGGCATCGCGCCGCAAGGCGAGGGTGAGGCCGTCGCCGGTCCGGTGGACTGGGCCAACGACCCGATCATCCTGTTCTCGAACAACAAGCCGAACGCGAAGGAGCTGCTGGAAGGCGTGCGCGACCGCCTGGCCGGCATCCGCCGCATCGACAATGTGGACTACATCGCCAAGGGCAGCGCCTCCCAGCCTGCCCCGCCGGCGATGATCGAGGACGTGGCGAAGAAGTACCGGATCGCGCTGCTCGCGCTCGGCGACTGAGGCTCCTGCTCATCGTGGAGTTTCCACGACAGCATCGAGTTGCGGAAGCGGGGCCTGAAGGGCGTGGTCATCGCCACGGACACCTTCAAGCCGCTGGTCCTGGCCCAGGCCAAGGCGCGGAAGCTCGATCCGCACCTGATCGTGGTGAAGCACCCGGTTGGCGGGCTGAACGCCACGGAGCTCGAGGAGCGGATCAACGCCGCCGTCGAGGGGCTGAAGGTGGAGATGAAGGGCTAGGCTCCCTTCACGCGAACGAGGGGGCCGCGGACACCGTCCGCGGCCCTTTGCACGAAGGGGGAATGGAATGTCCGACACCGCCGAGGCCGAGATCCTCGAAATTCCCGAAATGGACCCCGATGCCTGGGCGGAGTACGTCGAGGCGCAGGGCTGGACGGACGGCCTGCCGCTGGTGCCGCCCGCGGAAGCCGCTGTGGCGCGCATGCTGGAAAGCGCGCGCGGCGACAACGAGCCCTTCCCCACCATAACCCCGCGCCAGGTGACGCCCACCTTGAAGAGCCTCGCCGCCAACGCGGTCATGGCGGGGTGCCGACCGGAATACTTCCCCGTGGTGCTGGCCGCGCTGCGCGGCGTGCTGGTGGCCGACTACAACCTGCACGGCACGCTGGCGACGACGCACAGCTGCGCGCCGATGGTGATGGTCAACGGCCCGCTGCGCCACGCGCTGAACATCAACTGCGGATCGAACTGCTTCGGCCAGGGCTGGCGCGCCAATGCCGCGATCGGGCGGGCGTTGCAGCTGGTGCTGAACAATGTCGGCGGCGCGAAGCCCGGGGTGATGGACCGCTCCACCTTCGGCTCGCCGGCCAAGTACACCTTCTGCTTCGGCGAGAACGAGGAGGAGAGCCCCTTCGCGCCCTACCATACGCGCCACGGCTTCGACGCCGGGGACAGCGTGGTGACGGTGATGTCGGCCGAGCCGAACCACAACCTGAACGACCATGGCAGCACCAGCGGCCTCGGCCTGCTGACCACCTTCGCCGGCGCCATCGCTTCGCCGGCGGCGAACACGGTCTATGGCAAGGGGCCCTACTTCATCATCTTCGGCCCGGAACATGCGGCGACCCTGGCGCGCGACGCATGGACCGTGGAGAAGATCCAGCACTTCCTCTACGAGAAGGCGCGCGTGCCGCTGTTCCAGGTGAGCACGGAGAACCAACGCATGTACGAGGAATCCGGCCACCTGCCGGAGGACGGCTTCTACAAGGTTGCGCCGACGTCGGATGACATCCATGTCGCGGTGGCGGGCGGCGCGGGCAAGCATTCCGCCTGGGTGCCCTCCTTCGGCGGCACGGCGGCAATTTCCGTGCGCGTGAAGCAGCCGGGATGATCACGGTCGGCGACCGCGACGCGCCGGTCTTCGATCCCGGCGCCGACTGGGACGCGGCGCAGGCGGCGCTGCTCGACGCTGCGCTGTCCGATGGCCTGCCCATGGTGGTGCCGACGGCGGCGCGGCTCGCGCGCATGCTGGCCGGACGCGACCCGGCGTTGTCCTTCGGCCACATGCCGCCGCTGTTCGGCGAGATCACCGCCGAGTCCGTGGCCTGGTGCTGCGTCGTCGCGGGCTGCCTGCCGTCCGAGTTCCCGGTGGTGCTGGAAGCCGCGATCGCGGTGCTGGAGCCGGAGTTCAACCTGCTCGGCATCCAGACCACCACCGGCACGCCGACCGCAGCAGCGCTGGTGCACGGGGAGCGTGCCATCGCGGCGCTCGGCATGAATGCCGCGACGGGCTGCCTCGGCCCCGGCAACCGAGCGAATGCCTGCATCGGCCGCGCGCTGCGCCTGGTGCTGACGAATGTCGGCGGGGCGCGGCCGGAGATCGGGTCGATGGCGACGATGGGCCAGCCGGCGAAGTACGGCATGGCCTTCGCCGAGGGCGCGCACGGGCTGGCCACGCCGCTGCACGCGCGCCGTGGCCTTCGCGCCGGGGAGGGCGCCGTCACCGTCATTGGCCTCTCCGGCACCATCGAGGTGCTGCCCGAGGCGGGCGCGGAAACGCCGGAGGCCGTGCTGCGCCCCGCGCTCGCCGCCATGCGCGGCGCGCGCGAGGCCTCCTCCGGCGGGCGGCACCGCGAGCCGGGCGAGCAATTCCTGCTGCTGCCGCCGGAAATGGCGGACGCGATCGTGAAAGGCGGCTGGAACCTCCGCGCGGCGCAGGAATTCCTGCTGCGGGAGTCGGGAACCGAATGGCCCATCGCGCGCGCGCCGGAGGATATCCACATCATCATCACCGGCGGCGCCGGGGTGAAGATGACCTGCCTGGTGCCCTGGGGCGGCGGCACCTTCTGCGTCACGCGGCGGCTGCCGGGACTGTAATTCTTGCCGCGGGAATTCTCGCCACGGCCGCGCGCGCGGAGGCGGAGGCGCCCCCCGGCTTCGTCCGCATCGTGCCGACCGAGGGGCGCGCACCGGTCTTCCTCGCGCCCTCCCAGGTGGTGCGCATCGCCCGCGTCGAGGGGCGCACCGTACTGGACACCGCCGCCTGGGTGCAGCAGCGAACGACGGAACCGGCGGAGTCCATCGCATCCCGCCTGCGGGAGGCGGGGGTGCGCCTGGTGGCACTGACCGACCTGAGCCAGGGCCGCATCTGGCTCGCGGCCGACCGCATCGTCGCCGTGCGCGATTCCAACGACCGCCACGCGGCGGGCGCGCGCGCCGCCATCATCATGGTCGGCCTGCGCTTCAACACCGATGTCGCGGTGCGCGAGACCGTCGAGGAGGTGATGGAGGCGCTCAGGCGGTTGCCGCCGCCTTAACGCGTGGCGCATCATCTCTGGGACCGCTCGTCCGGAGATCATCGCGCCATGGCCTTTCACACCCTCCGCGCCCTGCCCGAGACCGCGCGCGCCGGTGTCTTCAACGCCGCCTTCCCGCCGGTGCTGACCATCGCCCCGGGCGACACGGTGGAGGTGCAGTGCGTCTCCGGCCGTGCCGAGGTGCTGCCGCCGCCCGGCAGCGGGCTGTCGGTGCCGCCGGAGCTCTCCGCCATCATCGCCGCCAATCCCGGCATGCAGGTGGGCCACATCCTGACGGGCCCGATCGCCATCGCCGGCGCGGAGCCCGGCGACACGCTGGAGATCCGGATCGACCGCATCGAGCCCGGCGCCGACTGGGGCTACAACTTCATCCGGCCCCTCGCCGGCACGCTGCCCGAGGACTTTTCCGAGTCGCACCTGATGCACATCGCGGTGGACCAGGAGCGCCGGACCTGCCGCCTGCCCTGGGGAACCGAGCTCGCGCTCGCGCCCTTCTTCGGCGTCATGGGCGTCGCGCCGCCGCCGGCCTTCGGGCAGATCTCGTCGAAGGAGCCGCGTGTCCATGGCGGCAACCTGGACAACAAGGAGCTGCAGGCGGGCGCCGCCCTGTTCCTGCCGGTGCATGTTCCGGGTGCCAATTTCAGCGTCGGCGACGGGCATGGCGTGCAGGGCGACGGCGAGGTCTGCGTCACCGCGCTGGAGATGTGCCTCACCGGTACCTTCACCTTCGCCCTGCACAAGCGGACCGGGCAGGCCATGCCGCGGGCGGAGACGGCTACGCACTACGTCTCCATGGGGCTGCACGAGGATCTGGACCAGGCCTTGAAGGGCGCGCTGCGCGAGATGATCGCCTTCATCTGCGGCCGGACGAATCTCTCGCGCGAGCAGGCCTACGCCTTCTGCTCGCTGGCGGTGGATTTCCACGTGACGCAGAGCGTGAACGGCGAGAAGGGCGTGCATGGCATGCTGAGGAAGGGGCTGCTGTTCTGACCGCCGGCTCCACGCCGCTGCGCGGCGGATCGCCTCGCGCAGCCTGCCGGGAATGCTTGGACAGGCGAGGCCCAACCCGGTAGCTTCCCGACATTGCGGGGGTTTAGGGGAAGCACCTCATGCGGTGTCTCATGATTTTCGCGGCCTTGCTCGGGCTGATCGGCACGGCCGCCTGTTCCGGCCCGCCCGCCTCCGGCGAGGAGCAGGCGCTGGTGGATCGTGCCACCCTCACCGTGCAGGACCTGCTGGGCGGCGACAATGACCGGCTGGATGCCCAGCGCATGCTGCGCCGGGCGCGTGCCGTGGTGATCTGCCCGCGCATCTTCCGCGCTGGCTTCTTCTTCGGCGGCGAGGGCGGCAATTGCGTGCTGGTCGCGCGGGACGCCGCCGGCTCCTGGTCCTCGCCGGCCTTCTACGTGCTGGGCGCCGGCAGCTTCGGCCTGCAGGTCGGCGTGCAGGACCTGCAGATCATGATGCTGGTGATGAACGACCGGGCGCTGAACGCGCTGCTCGACAGCCAGCTCAAGCTGGGCGCAGATGCCTCGATCGCGGTGGCGACGCTGGGTGGCTCGGTTTCCGGCGCGACGACCCTGGCGGTCGGCGCGGACATCCTGGCCTTCGGGCAGGCGCGTGGCCTCTATGCCGGGCTGACCCTGGAAGGCGCGGCGTTGAGTTCGCGCAGCGAGTGGAACCGCAGCTTCTACGGGCGCGAGATCGGGGCGCGCGACATCGTGGTGGCGATGGCGGCGCACAACCCGGGGTCCGATCCGCTGCGGGCGGTGCTGATGCGCTTCGGCGCCCCGGCGGGGGCCGCTGCCCCCGCGCCGCCGCCGGTGGCGGCCGCGCCCGGACCAGCGCCGGCGACGGCGGTTCCTGCCGGCGCCGTCCAGCGCAGCACCCTGCCGCCGCTGCGGTAGGGGTGCGGCCCCGGGGTGTTCCGCCCGGGGCGCCGCGACGCTAGGGTGGCCCTGTGACTGAGGAAGCCCGCGCCCCGCTGCCATTCTGGAGGGCCAAGCCGCTCGAGCGCATGACGCGCACCGAGTGGGAGAGCCTGTGCGATGGCTGCGGCCGCTGCTGCCTGCACAAGCTGCGCGACGAGGACACCGACGAGGTTGCGCACACCAACGTCGCTTGCCGCTTGCTCACCATCGAGACCTGCCGTTGCTCCGACTACGAGAACCGCCGCGCCTGGGTGCCGGATTGCGTGAAGCTGACGCCCGGGCGTCTGAAGCGGATCGACTGGCTGCCGCCGACCTGCGCCTACCGTGTCCTGGCCGAGGGGCGGGAGCTCGCCTGGTGGCACCCGCTGGTCTCCGGTGATCCGGAGACGGTGCACCGCGCCGGCGTCTCCGTCCGCGGCAAGGCGGTGCGCGAGCGCGACGCCGGCCCCTTCGAGCACCACATCGTGCAATGGCCCGGCCAGGTGCCGCGCCGCGCCGCTACCCCACGCAAGTCCAACCAAGGAAGCCCCACCCGATGCCCCCCCTGATGAAGGACGCGCTCTATGGCGGCGTGAATGCCGCCGTGCTCACCGCGATGCGGCCGGACCTCTCGCCCGACCTCGATCGCATGGCGGCGCATGCGCGCTGGCTGCTGGCGAATGGCTGCACCGGCCTCGGCGTGCTGGGCACGACGGGCGAGGCGAACAGCTTCGGCCTGCATGAGCGCAAGCAGGTGCTGGAGGGGCTGATCAGCCGCGGCATCCCGGCAGCGCGCATGATGCCGGGGACCGGCTGCGCCAGCCTCACCGACACGGTGGAGCTGACGCGGCATGCGCGCGACGCCGGCTGCCCGGGCGTGCTGGTGCTGCCGCCCTTCTACTACAAGGGGCCGAGCGATGACGGGCTGTTCGCCTATTTCTCCGAGGTGGTGAACCGCGTCGGCGGCGGCGTCGCGCTGTACCTCTACAACTTCCCGCAGCAATCGGCGGTGCCCTTCACGCTGGACCTGATCGGGCGGCTGCGCACGGCCTTCCCGGGCGTGTTCCGCGGCGTGAAGGATTCGGGCGGCGACTACGCCAACATGAAGGCCATGTGCGACGCCTTCGCCCGCGACGGGTTCGAGGTCTATTCGGGCAGCGACGAGTTCCTGCAGCGCATCCTGGCCGATGGCGGCGCCGGCTGCATCACCGCGGCGTCGAACGCCAACTGCCACTTCGGCGGCCTGGTGTACCGCCACCGCACCGGGCCGGACGCCGATGCCGCGCAGGCGGTGCTGAACGCGACGCGCAAGGCGGCGACGGGCGTGCCGCTGATCCCCGGCCTGCGCGAGATCATCGCCCGCAGCGCGGGCGATGACGGCTGGCGCACCATCCGCCCGCCGCACCTGAAGCTGAGCGCGGCGCAGGCGGATGCCGTCTGGGCCGCCTGGGGCGCCGCGGGCGCGCTGCCGCTGCCGGGCTTCGCGCCTGCGAGGGCGGCCGAATGAGCGGGCTCGCCGCGCCCGATCGGCCGAGCGCTGAAGGCGTGCAGCCGTGAATCGGCCGCGCGACCATTCATTGCCCGGCGTGCCCACGGATGGCGGGCCGTTGTGCTGCCGCGAGCCGGCGACCGCCACGGTGCAGCATGACGACGAGCATGTGCGCGTTACGCGCTGGGATTTCGGCCCAGGCGCCGAGACGGGCTGGCACCGCCACGGCTGGCTCTACGTGGTGGTGCCGGTCACCGACGGCTCGCTGCACATCGAGCTGCCGGGCGGCGAGACCATGACGGCAGCGCTGCAGGCGGGCGTCGCCTACAGCCGGCCCGCGGGCGTCGAGCACAACGTGGTCAATGGCGGCACCGCCCCGCTGTCCTTCGTGGAGACGGAGGTCAAGGGGCTGCCGGGCTGACGGCCGGCCCGGCCCGGCTGCGCGTCCCGCCGTCCTACTGCGCGGCGGCCTGGCGGGGGAATTTGCCCTTCAGCGCGGCCTTCCAGATCTTGCCGGTGGCGGTCATCGGCAGGGTCTCGACGAACTCCACCGCGTCGGGGATCCACCACTTCGCCACCTTGCCCTCGTAGAAGGCGAGGATGCTCTCCTGCGTCGGCGCGGTGCCGGGCTTCGGCACCACCAGCAGCAGCGGCCGCTCGTCCCATTTCGGGTGGTGCATGGCGATCACGGCCGCCATGGCCACGTCCGGATGGCCCATGATCACGTTCTCCAGCGTGATCGAGCTGATCCACTCACCGCCGGACTTGATCACGTCCTTGGCGCGGTCGACGATCTCGATGCAGCCGAGCTCGTCCACCGTGACCACGTCGCCGGTGCGGAACCAGCCATCCGCGGTGTGCGCCGGATCGCCGGGCTTGTTGAAGTAGGCACCGGCGATCCAGGGGCCGCGCACCTCCAGCTCGCCGAAGGCGACGCCATCATGCGGGATGTCGCGACCCTGCTCGTCGCGCACCCGGATATCCACGCCGAACAGCGGCCTGCCCTGCTTGCGGGCATAGTCGAGGAAGCGGTCCTCGTCCCAGTCCGCACTCTCCACCTTGCGCGCGTTGACGGTGCCGAGCGGGCTGGTTTCCGTCATGCCCCAGGCATGCAGGATGGAAACGCCGTACTCCTTCAGGAAGCCGGCATTGATCGCGGTCGGCAGCGCCGTGCCGCCCACGACCAGGCGGGGCGGGATGGTGAAGCGCCGTGCCGGATCGGCGCGCAACCATTGCAGCAGCGCCGTCCAGATCGTCGGCACGCCGGCGGAGAAGTTCACCCGCTCCTCCTCGAACAGCCGGAACAGCGAGGCCGGATCGAGCTTCGGCCCGGGCAGCACCAGCGAGGCGCCGACCACGGCGGCACTGTACGGGATGCCCCAGGCGTTCACGTGGAACATCGGGACGACAGGCAGGATCGTGTCGGCCGCGCCGAGGCCGAAGCAGTCCTTCTGCAGCGCCGAGAGGGCGTGGATCACGGTGGAGCGGTGCGAGTAGAGCACGCCCTTAGGGTCCCCCGTGGTGCCGGAGGTGTAGCACAGCGAGGACGCCGCGCGCTCATCGAGGTCGGGCCAGTCGTAGCGGGTGGGCTGGCCGGCGATCAGCGCCTCCTGCGCCAGGATCTCCACCTTGCCGCGCAGCTTCGTCTCGGCCGGGATCTGCCCCGCCTCGCCCATGACGATGATGGCGCGCAGCGCCGGCGGCAGGCGGTCCGCGATGCCCTCCACCACCGGCCAGAGCGTGGGATCGACGAGCAGGTGGGTATCCCCGGCGTCGGCCAGGATGAAGACGAGCTGGTCGGGGAAGAGCCGCGGGTTCAGCGTGTGCAGCACCGCGCCCATGGAGGAGATGCCGTAATAGGCCTCCAGGTGGCGGTGCTCGTTCCAGGCCAGGGTGCCGATGCGCTCGCCCTGCCCGACGCCGCGCGCCGCTAGGGCATGGGCGAGCTGCGCGGCGCGGCCGGCGATCTCCGGCCAGGTGTGGCGCGCCAGGCTGCCATCGGCGCGGGCGGAGACGATCTTCGACTTCGGATGGTTGCGCGCCGCGTGCTCCAGCAGGGAGGAGATCAGCAGCGGGCGGTCCTGCATCAGGCCGAGCATGGTCGTGGGTCCTCCCTGGCGGTTCGGCGACGGTGCGCCGGGGAGATATCGGGGCTGGGGGCGGGGGCCGGCAAGGGCGCGGCGCGGCAGCGGCCCCCTACCGCGTCACATGCGCCGACACTGCCAGCCAGCGCCCGCCCTGCTGCGCCCAGACATCCGTGTAGCGGCCCTGCCGCCGCTCGCCCGCCGCGGTCGCCTACTCACTCCGCGCGTCGATGATGGCGACCTCGCCCAGGATGCGGATCGGCACGTCCCGCGCCACCAGCCCGGTGATCGTCACCGGCCGCGCCGTCTGCGCCAGGAGGCCGGCGCGATCAGCCAGCGTGCCAGCGGGGTTGGAGCAGAAGAGCTCCGCCGCCAGGATGCGCTCGAAGCCGGCCACGTCGCCGGCCTGCACGCAGCGGATGTATTCCTCGTTCAGCGCGGCCAGTGCGGCGTGGTCATCCATGGCGGCCTCCCGGTCCAGCGCCAGCATGCCAGACCGGCGCGGCGGATGCTTCGCCCATGCGCGAGGGCTCAGCCGCCCCGCGCCGCCCCACGCAGCAGTGCCGCGGCGCGCTCGCCGATCATCAGCGCCGCGGGCTGGATGTTGGAGGGGGGGATCAGCGGCATCACGGAGGCATCCGCCACGCGCAGCCGCTCCACGCCCTTCACCCGCAGCAGCGGGTCCACCGGCGCCAGGTCGTCCTCGCCCATCCGCGCCGTGCCGCAGGGGTGATAGACCGTGCCGCCGTCGCGGCGGACATGCGCCAGGATTTCCTCGTCCGTGGCGGCGCGCGGCCCCGGTGTCAGCTCCTCCTCGATCAGCGCGGCCAGTGGCGCCTGCGCGGCGATGCGGCGCGCGTACTTCACCCCCTCCACCATCAGGCGCTGGTCATGCGGCGCGTCCAGGTAGTTGGCGCGGATCACCGGCTTGGCGTCCGGGTCGGGGCTGCGCAGCGTGATGCTGCCGCGGCTGTCGGGGCGGCACTGGCAGGCGCTGAACATGAAGCCCGGGTGCGCATCCGGCCCCACATCGTAGGTGGTGACGGTGAAGTTCACGAAGAGGTACTGCATGTCCGGCTCCTCGGCGCCGGGCAGCACGCGGGCGAACAGGTTGGCTTCCGCCGCGCCGATGCTCATCGGGCCGCGCCGGTCCCAGGCGTAGCGCGCCGCCATCTGCAGCTTGCCGAGCGGGGCGTTCCACAGCTCGTTCACCGTGCCGCAGGGCTTCGTGCGGTAGCGCATGCGCTGCAGGAAGTGGTCCTGCAAATTCCGCCCGACGCCGCGGCTGTGGTGCAGCACCGGGATGCCCATCTCGGCCAGGTGCGCGCCGTCGCCGATGCCGGACAGCATCAGGATCTGCGGCGTGCCGATGGCGCCGGCGCAGAGCACCACCTCCCGCCGCGCCTCCCAGCGTTCCAGGCCGGCGGGCCCCTTCACCAGCGCACCGATGCAGCGCGTGCCGTCGAAGATCAGGCGTTGGATCGCTCGCTCCGGCATGATGTGCAGGTTGGCGCGGCGGCGCGCAGGACGGAGGAACATGTCGCCGGAATGGCTGCGCCGCCCACCCTTCACGTTCATCTGCATCGGCCCCGCGCCCTCGTGCCAGGGACCGTTGAAGTCCTTCACCCGCGGGTAGCCCATGGCGACGGCGCTCTCGATGAAGGCCTTCGCGCCGGTGGAGACGTGGCGCGCCTCCGCCGCGTGGATCGGCCCGTCCGTGCCGCGCCCTTCGGAGGCCGGGCCGTCCCAGGTCTCCATGCGCTGGAAGAAGGGCAGCACGTCGTCATGGGCCCAGCCGCGCGCGCCGGACTGCGCCCAGCGGTCGTAGTCGCGCGGCGACCCGCGGAGGTACACAAGGCCGTTCACCGCGCCCGATCCACCCACGACCCGGCCGCGCGGCCAGTGGATGCTGCGGCCATCGAGGCCCGGCTCGGCCTCCGTGTGGAAGCGCCAGTCGTACTTGCCGGAGGCGTAGAGCCGCGCGAAGCCGGCGGGAATTCGGATCCAGGGCTCGTTCCACGCCGCCGGCCCGGCCTCGATCAGCGCCACCTGCGTGCCGGCGTCTTCCGTGAGGCGCGCGGCGACGACGCAGCCGGCGGAGCCGGCGCCGAGCACCAGCATGTCGGTCGCATAGGTGGCGGCAACGGTCTCCGCGTCGCGCGGCATCGGGCCTTCGGGCATGGTCCTACGCCACCCCGTCGGCGAGCCTGTCCAGGTGGTAGGCGACGTCGCCGAACATGTGCTCGATGACCATGACGCGGCGGAAGAAGTGGCCGACGGCGTATTCCTCCGTCATGCCGATGCCGCCATGCAGCTGCACCGCGTTCTGGCTGACGAAGCGGCCGGACTGGCCGACGCCGACCTTGGCCATGGAGATGTTTCTCGCGCGCTCCGCCGCATCGGGCTCATCCACCATCATGGAGGCGAGCATGGCCATGGAACGGCCCTGCTCCAGCGCCACCATCATCTCGGCGGCGCGGTGCTGCAGCGCCTGGTTGTCGCCGATGGGGCGGCCGAATTGCTGGCGCGTCTTCATGTACTCCAGCGTCATGGACTGCATCGCCTCCATGGCGCCCACCACCTCCCCGGCGGTCGCCGCGATGCCGGCCTGCACCACGCGCTCGATCACCGGCAGGGCGTGGTCCCTTTCCCCGACCAGCGCATGGCCAGGCACCTTCACCGCCGAGAGCGAGATCTCGGCCGCCTCGGTCCCGTCGCGCAGCCGGTAGCCGCGGCGCGTCACGCCGGGCGCATTGGCATCCACGAGAAGCAGCGAGAGGCCCGCGGCCTCGTGGCGGGAACCGCCGGTGCGCGCGCTCACCACCAGCGCATCGGCCGAGGCGCCGTGCAGCACGACGCTCTTCGCCCCTTCCAGCACGAAGCCGCCGCCGCCCGGCGCCTGGGTGGCGGTGGTCAGCACATCGGTCATGTCG
>ERZ1066123.542-NODE-542-length-27739-cov-6.862159_pt1 | contig 27739 bp, 15 predicted proteins | sample MGYA00382770_ERZ1066123 | MGnify/ENA primary metagenome ERZ1066123 (study PRJEB33369, sample SAMEA5778353) | biofilm metagenome | biome: Industrial cooling water; feature: Water cooling tower basin; material: Biofilm | place: United Arab Emirates | collected...
GCTTCAGCCCGCGGGCGACGAGGTGCTTTTCCAGGTCCGCGACCATGCCGACTTCCGCCCACGGCCCCCACGCGACGGACACCACCCGGCCCGGCCACTTGCGGTCGAGGTCCGCGGCGAGCTTGCTCAGCACCTCGTTCGCCGCGGCGTAATCGGACTGCCCGCGGTTCCCGTACCGGCTCGTGATCGACGCGAACAGCGAGAAGAATTTGACCTTCTTCGGGTCAAGCTTCGCCGCCAGTGTCAACGCACTGTCAACCTTGGTGCCGAAGACCCGCTCGAAGGACTCGGGCGTCTTGTCCTTGAGGAGCTTGTCCTCGATGACGCCCGCCCCGTGGACGACGCCCGCGATGCCGCCCTTCGCGTTCAGTTCGTCGAGCAGGGCACCGAACGCGGCGGGGTCGCGCACGTCGACGGCCCGGTACTCGACGGTCCCGCCGGCGGCCCGGATCGCCGCCAGGTTCCCGCGGATTTCGCGGTCCTTCTTCAGCCGCTGGAACGCGGACTCGACGTTCGCCGGGGCGGCCGGCTTGCCCTCGGCTTGCAGCCACTTCATGATGGCCGGCTTCAGTTCGCCGACGGCGGTGAGCCCCGCGAACTCGGCCGGCTCTGCAGTTGGCTCCGGGGAACTCCCGACGAGGACCAACTTCGAGCCGTACCGCTTCGCGAATTCGAGGGCGACCTTCGCGGTCACGCCGCGGGCCCCGCCGGTGATGAGGACTGTGTCGGACTTGGACAGTTCGATCGGCGTCGCGTCCGACTTGTCGATCGGGCCGGGGTCGCACTGCCAGGTCACGCGGGTGTCGCCGTCGCAGCCCACTTCGAACGGCCCGTCCGGGTCGCCGAGTTCGGAAAGGATCAGTTCCGCGAGCCGGGTCGCCGGCGTTTCCGGGTTCACGTCCAGCACCCGCACGGCGACTTCGGGCCACTCGTACCCCAGGCACTTCGTGAAGCCCGCGACGCCGCCGTGGCCGACGGAAACGTCTTCGGGCAGGTTGCCGAAGCCCATCTCGCCGCCGAGCCCGGTGACGGACAGCAGCACGCCGCCGTTGGCTTTGCCGGCCTCGCGGATGTCGTTTTCGAGGCCGCGGGCGAGGAGGTAGAGTGACTTCACTTCCGTGCGAACGCGGTCGCCGGGGATCTCGTCCGCGAGCGGCAGCAGGTGGATCAGCCCGGCGACGGGGCCGGCTTCCGAACGAATCTTGTCGAGCAACGCGGACACCGAGGCGGGGTCGGTCAGGTCGGCGGCGAAGGCGTTCTTCGGGGCGGGCTCGCCGGCCTTCGCGTGTTGAACGAGGGCCACCCGCACGTCGAGTTCGCCGAGCCGATCCGCGAGTTCGCGGGCCGTGCCTTGCCGGTCGTCGGTGACGAGAACCGTGCCCGCGGGCGTCGGGAATTTTGGTCGGGCCGGGAGCGGGGCGTCGATGAGCCGCACGACAAGCCGTTGCACGTCCCCCTGGCGGGCACCCGGATGGGCCTGGATCGCCGGCGGGGTCGGGGCGGCGGCAACCGCGTGCTTTCCGTTCTTGGCCGGTTCCGCGGCCGGGGCGGGTTCGGAGTCGCCGACGGCGGACAGGACGTACTCGGCGATGCCGCGGAGCGTCTTGATCGCGGACAGTTCTTCCATCTTCAAGCCGCCCGACGACATGCCCGCGGACAGGTCGAGCGACTCGGCGAGGGTGCCGAGGATTTCGACCCGCTTGATCGAGTCGACGCCGAGGTCCGCTTCCAGGTCGAGGTCGATGCTGAGGGCTTCCTTCGGGTAGCCGGTCCGCTCGCTGACGAGGTCGAGCAGTTGGGCCAGCAGCGTGTCCAGGTCCGGAAGGGCCTTCTTTTCCGCAGGTTTGGCGGGGGCGGGTTCCGCGACGGCGTGCTTCCCGTTCACCGCGGGGGCGGGCGGAACCGCGACCGCAACCGGTGCGGCCGGGGTCTGAAGCGGAGCCGCGAGGCGGGGTTCCGGGGCGGCGAACCGCTCGGCGATCGGGGCGGGGATGGCCGGGCGAGCCGCGATCGGAGCCGGGGCGGGGATGCCGTTCACGGCGGGGGCCGCGCCCGAGCCGAGGTAGCTGAGCATGACGCTCCGCTGCGTGTCGAGGAACCGGTTCATCACGTCCTGGAACCGCATCATGACCTGGGCGGCGTCCGCGGGGACGGCGGTCGGCGCGGGGGCCGGGGCGTGGTATCCGTTCGCGGCCGACACGGGGGCGGCCACCGGGGCAGCGGGTTCGGTGGGGGTCATCTTCGCTCGCTGGATCACGGGTGCAGGAATCGGAGTGGGTGCGGGGGCGGCCGGCTTCGCCGGCGAGGTTGCGGGGACGGCGGAAGGTGTCGGAGCCGTCGGCTTCGCCGCCTCGGGCTTCGGCTTCGCCGGCGTGTCGAGGCCGTGCGTCTGGCCGAGCAGACGCGGTTCCGCGCCGTTGATCGGCCGGCTGCGGACGCCGTTGACGACCCACGTCGTCGCGGTCGGCTTCGGCTTGCCGGTGTCCGGGCCGAGCTTCGCGGGGTCGAACGTCTGAATGCCGCGGGCGTGGAACAGGCGGTCCAGTGTCGCGGGAACGCCGTGAATGAGGAGTTGGCCGAGCAGGTGGGCGAGTTGCACCAGCCCCGGCCGGCCCTTGGCGTCGGACGCGACCGCGAGGTGCGGCTTGCCGGCGAGGGTTTGCTGCGTGAGCCCGGTAAGGACACCTTGCGGGCCGACCTCGATGAAGGTGCGGACGCCGGCCGCGTGCATCGCCAGGATTTCGTCGCGGAAGCGGACCGGCTTCACGAGGTGGTCGGCCAGCTGCGTCGCGATCGCGGCCGGGTCGTGCGGGGCGGCGGTCGTGTTGGAATAAACCGGCTTTCGCGGGGCGGCGAACGTCACCTCAGCAATCGCCGATGCGAGCGGGGCCTTCGCCGGGGCGACCAGCGGCGAGTGGAACGCACACGCGACCGGGATGCGACGGCCGCGAAGCCCGGCGGCTTGCAGCTTCTCCAGGGCCGTTGCGACACCCGCATCACTGCCGGCGATCACCGTTTGCTGCGGGGAGTTGTGGTTCGCGACCCACACGTCGGCGAGGCCCTTCAACACCGGCTCGATCGCGTCGGCCGGGGCGTCGACGGCGGCCATCCCGCCGGGCATCGACGCGGCCGCTTGTTGGATGATGTCCCCGCGGCGGTGCGACAGACGGATCAAGTCGTCGTCCGACATCGCACCCGCGGCGGCGAGGGCGACGTACTCGCCGTAGCTGTGACCGGCGAAGGCGTCCGCTTCGATTCCCAGAGACGTGAGCAGCTTGAACATGCCCAGGCCGGTGGCCCCGAGCGCGGGCTGGGCGACTTCCGTGCGCTGCAACGCGGCCCGGTTCGCGGCGTCCTGCTCCGGGGTGAACGGCGACGGGGGGTAGATCAGCTTCCCGAGCGATCGCTCGAACTTGCCGGCGAGAATGCGGTCCGCACTGTCGAGGGTTTCGCGGACGTCCGGGAACGCCATCGCCACCTGGGCGAGCATGTCCGGGTACTGCGACCCCTGGCCGGGGAACAGGAACGCGACCTTGCCGGCGGCTTCGGGCTTCGCGGCGAAGTAAATGCCGCGCGGGTCGGCGACGGTGTCGCCGGTGCCGATCAACTTCAACGCGGCGTCGATCTTTTCTCGCAAGTCTTCCAGCGAAGTCGCGACGACGGCGAGGGTCGGCACGCCGGTCAGGTTCTTGCTCGAATTCCACAGCGAGGCGGCGAGCGCGGCCGGGGTCGGCGAGGCTCCCGCGACGATCGCGTCGCGGCACGCGGTGATGTCCGTCGTGAGCTTGGCCTTGTCCGCGCGACGCCAGACGAAGAGTTCGGCGGGCCACTGACGGAGCCCTGTCGCCGGGCGGTTCAGGAAGTCGCCGGTGTACTCTTCCAGCACCGTGTGGAAGTTCGTGCCGCCGAAGCCGAAGGCGGAGACGCCGGCGGTCCGCGGGTGGGCCGCTCCGTGGACCCACGGCCGGGCTTCGGTGTTCAGGTACAGCGGACCCGTGTCGAGGTTCGCCTTCGGGTTCGGCTTCTCCGCGAGTGTCGGCGGCAGGATCTTGTAGTGCAGCGCGAACGCGGCCTTGATGAGCCCGGCGAGCCCGGCGGCGCACTTGCTGTGGCCGATCATCGACTTGATCGAGCCGAGCGCACACGACCGCGGGTCGGCCCCGGCGGACGCGAACATCTGGCCGAGGGCGTTCGCTTCCGTCTGGTCGCCGACGACGGTGCCGGTGCCGTGGGCTTCGACGAGCCCGACGCGGGCGGGGGAAACCCGAGCTTGAGCGTAGGCGCGTTGCAGGGCGCGAAGCTGGCCCTCCGGCCGCGGGGCGGTGAGGCCCTTGTCGCGGCCGTCGCTGGACGCGCCGATGCCCTTGATGACCGCGTATATCTTGTCGCCGTCGCGCTCGGCGTCTTTCAGCCGCTTCAGCACGGCGACGCCGATGCCTTCCGCGAGGGCGATCCCGTCGGCGGCCGCGTCGAACGGCCGGCACCGGCCCTTCGGCGAAAGGGCGTGAGTCTTCGAGAACGCGATGTACGCATACGGCGTCTGGACGGTGTCGGCCCCCATCACGAACGCCACGTCGCTGGTGCCCATCTCCAGTTCGCGGATGCCCGCTTGCAGGGCCGCCAGCGACGAGCCGCAGGCGGCGTCGATCGCCATGTTCGGGCCGCCGAGGTTGAACCGGTTCGCGACCCGGCCGGCGGCGACGTTCAACAAGATGCCGGGGAACGAGTCCTCGGTCCACTCGGGGAGAATTCCCTCTGCCAGGTCGACGAGGAGCTGCCCCTTCACCGGCGAGCCGGGGATCGAATCGACGAGCGGCATGCACGAGCGGAAGCCGTAAGACACCGACAGCGGCATCCCGCCGCCGCCGACGCCGAGGATGGCGGCGGTGCGCTCCCGTGCGAACGGGCGGTCGGCATACCCCGCATCCGCGACGGCGTCCTTCACCGCCTGCAAGAGCAGCAGTTGCAGCGGCTCGATGTTCGGTATGCTCTTGGGCGTGATGCCGAACTGGAGCGGGTCGAACCACTGGTCGCCGAGGAACCCGCCCCACTTGGACACCATCTTGTCCTTCGCCCGCGGGTCGGGGTCGTAGAAGAGCCGCCAGTCCCAGTGCGTCGGCGGGATCTCGATGACGGCGTTCTTCTTGGCCAGGACGTTGTCCCACAGCGGCCACATGCCGCCCGCGCCGGGGTAAAAGCAAGCCATGCCGATGATCGCGACGTCGCACGGCGGCGGGGCTTCCGGCTCCGGTGAGGAGAGGAGGAGGGTGGGAGAGGAGGAGACCTCCGCCAGAACTCGGGCGGAACCGGCGGACACTTCGGCGTGCAGTTCGGCGACCGTCGTCACGTCGGATCGCAACGCGGCGACCTGGCCGATCATGTACATGCCGCGGCGGTACTGGTCGTCGTCGGCGACGGGGATCAGCCCGGCGATGCTGCCGTTCGTGCCGCGGTCGACGCCCTTGCTGGCGACGCGGAGCCGGCCGAGGTTCATCCGTTCCAGGGCGAGCCCGACTTCCAGCGGCGACTTGCCTTCGGACTTGAGCCGGCGTTTTTCGCTCTCGAAGACGTCCGCATACGGCGTCGGGATGCAGCGGATCGCGTGGCCGGGGCCGGTTTCGAGGAGGATCGTGTCGTCGCAGCCGACGGCTTCCTTCTGGAACCGCGGCGTGATCGCGCCCCCGGCGACCGCTTCCAGCGTGAACAGGTACGCCGTCCCCATCAGGACGCCGACTTTGACCCCCTTCTCGGCGAGCCCGGCCGACAGGGCGGCGACCATCGCGCCGGAGAGCCCATCGTGAATGCCGCCGGCGAAGACGACGTGCAGGTCGTCGACCCGGTTCACGGCGGCGTGCTCGGCGAGGACTTCGGTCATCGCCTCCCACAGGGCGAAGCTCGACCGCGGGCCGACGTGCCCGCCGCACTCGCGGCCCTCGAAGATGAACCGCTTCGCGCCGTCCTTGAGGAACATCTTCAGCAAGCCGGGCGACGGCACGTGCAGGTACGTCGCGATGCCGTGGGCTTCGAGGTCCTTCGCCTGATCGGGTCGGCCCCCGGCGATGATCGCAAACGGCGGCTTGGCGGCCTTCACCGCCTCGATCTGCTCGGTGCGGATTTCCGGCGGCATGAACCCGAGAATACCGACGCCCCAGGGCCGGTCCCCGACGGCGGCTTTCGTCTCGGCGAGGAGTTTTTCGGTTTCCGCTTTGCGAAGAAGCGCGAGTGCCTGGAACGGCAGCCCGCCCCCGGCCGCGACGGACGCGGCGAAGCCGGGCGTGTCGCTGACGCGGGTCATCGGCCCTTGCAGGATCGGGAACCGCGTCCTGTGCGACTTCGCGAGCAGGGAACCCTCGGCAACGGGGTTCAACTTCGCGGCGAGAGCTACGTTCTTCGCGGCGGTGTCGGCGACGTGCTTGACGATGCCGGCGACGGTGACGAACTTCGCGGCGAGCCCGGATGCGGTGCCCAGGTCCTGACCGGCGGGCCAGACGCCGAGGTCGGGGTCGGCGGCAAGGCGAGTGCGGATCGCGTCGCGCCACGCCGTCAGGCGGGCGTTCTCGTCGAGGTCGGAGAGGAGCAGGCGGTCCTCTTCCTTGGCCAGATCGTGAGCGGTCGGCGTGTCGGCCCGGCTGAACAGCCGGAAGCCCTCACCGAGGCGTTCGCCGAGCACCGCGGTTTCGCTGCCGTCGGCGGCCGACAGGCGACGCTTCAACGCATCGGAGACCGGCGATTCCCGGCCGAGCAGCACCTGCGAATCGAGGACGACCCCCTTCGCCCCCGCAACCGCGCACGCGGCGGCGGTGTTCGCCCCGATCCCGCCGCGGACCCAGAACGGGAACCCGGCGGTGCCGAACTTCTTCCACTTCTGCACGAGGATGAACGCCGCGTCCGCCCCGACCCGGCCGCCGGCCTCGTGCCCCTTCAAGATGACCCCGTCGGCCGCGAGTTCGACCGCCCTCCCGGCTTCGGTGAGGGACACGGCTTCGATCAGCACTTCGACCCCGGCGTCGCGGAACCGCGTCACGGTGGCGGCCGTGTGCGAGCCGCCGGCGAGGACGACCCACGCCGGCCGCGCGTCGGCCGCGAGGACCGCGTCGACCGTCCCGGCGTCCGCCCCGACCTGGACCCCGAACGGACCGCCTGCGAACCGAGCGAGACGATTCAACGCTCCCGTCGGATCACCCGATGCGAGTTCCAGGTCGAGCGTCCCCCGCGCCCCGGCCCGGCATGCGGCAATCGCAATGGCGGGGTCGGCGGACACGGGCGGAGAGAGGACGATGAGGTCGGTCAGGTCCATCACATGCTCTTTGGGGCGAGTCCGGGGTGTCGGCCGACGCGGGACGGAACTTGAACCGCAATGAACCGGTTGCGTCAGCCGAGATCGCCGACGGAGGTTAGTATCCACGTTTTGGATCAACTTGGCAATTTGGGTACTTCTGAAAACCTCGTGCCAAACCCGATCCCGGTCCGAAGATTCCGTCCGAAGCGGTTCAACCGGATCAAGTTACATCTCCGGTGCAGGGCACGTGCGTCTGGAAGGGTTAGAGCAGCGGGGGCGAATCTGCCGACAAGAGGGGAAAGGGTCAGCCGGTCAACGGGGGGGAGACGGGATGTTCCGCATCGGGTTGGCCATCCTCCTCGTGTCCGGCACCGGCTGCTCCCGGTTCCTGATCCGCACGGACAACGACGTCCGGATTCGGGGGCCGGTCGAGACCAAGGTCACCGCCGACATGCCTCCCGTGTCCGACGCCGGCCCCGTGCAGCCGGTACCCGTTCGCCCCGGCGCGGGAACGGAAACCGTCGCGATCGTGGACGTCGACGGGCTCATTTTGAACGCGCCGTTCACCGGACCCCTGTCCGTCGGCGAGAATCCGGTCGCATTGTTCCGCGAGAAATTGGACGCCATCGAGGCAGACCCGCGGGTGAAGGCGGTCGTGCTGCGGGTCAACAGCCCCGGCGGTGGGGTGGCCGCGACCGGGGCCATGCGGCGGGACTTGCAGCGGTTCCGCGCCCGCAGCGGAAAGCCCGTCGTCGCCTGCGTGCTGGATCAAGCCTGCGGCGGGGCGTACGTGCTCGCGACCGCGGCGGACGTCGTCGTCGCGGACCAGGCGGCCGTCGTCGGCGGGGTCGGGGTGATCCTCAACCTGTTCAACCTCCGCGACCTGATGGCGCAGTTCAACATCGTGCCGCAGCCCGTGAAGGCCGGCGACAAGACGGACCTCGGGTCGTCGGCCCGAGCTCTCGCGCCGGAAGAAAAAAAGCTGCTGCAAGACATGGCCGACGAGCTGCACGCCGAGCTGATCGCGGCGGTGCGGAAGTCGCGGCCGCAAGCGGAAGCGCCGACCGGAACGACGTTCGACGGCCGGGTCTTCACGGCGAAGCAGGCCGTCACCCGCGGGCTGATCGACGTCGTCGGGGACCTGGACGAGGCCGTCCGCCTGGCCGAAGAGCGGGCGGGTTGCACCTGCGGAACCCCGGCCGTCGTGATGCTGCGGCGGAAGAACGACCCCGCCCGGTCTGTGTACGCCGTCACCCCGAACGTGCCGCTTCAAGGGGCGGGGCTCCTGCCGAACGTGCCGGGCCTGGACCGCAGCAAACTCCCGACGTTCCTCAGCCTGTGGCAGCCGGAACTCACGATGGAGAAGCTCGGCGGGAAGTGACGCCGCGACACCGGCCCGAAGCGCAAGCGCGGGTCGATCCCAAACCCTCGCTTGCGCTTCGGGCCGGTGTCACACCGTTGCTTGCGCTTCGGGGTCAAGCTGTCCGGTGCGGCGACGGACTCGCGGGGCCGACGGCTCCGGCGTGCGATACACTTCCCCCGTCCCCACTTCCCCGGAGTTCGCCATGCCTGCAGAGCTTCCCGTTCTGATCGTCGGTGCCGGCCCCACGGGGCTGATGCTCGCCGGCGAACTGGCCCGGTACGGCGTCGGGTGCCGGCTGGTCGACAAGCGAACCACCCCGCTGAACACGTCCCGCGCCGTCGCGGTGCAGGCCCGGACGCTCGAAATCTTCGCCAGCCTCGGCATCGCGGACGAACTCATCGCCCTCGGCACCAAGTACCACGGCATGTCCGCGTACACCGGGACGAAGCGGCTCGCCCACGTCACGATGGACGAACTCGAATCCCCGTTCCCGTTCGTCCTCGGCGTGCCGCAGTCGGACACCGAAACCGTCCTGGCGAAGCGGCTCGCCGGGTTCGGGCTCTCCCCGGAGTGGTCGACGGAACTCACCGGCTTCACGGCGGACGACTCGGGCGTTACGGTCGCGCTCAAGAAGCCGGACGGCTCCCCGGAAACGGTCCGCTGCCGGTGGCTCGTCGGGTGCGACGGGGCGCACAGCCCGGTGCGGAAGGGGGCGGGGCTGACGTTCCTCGGGGAGACGTACGAGGCCGGGTTCGCCCTCGCGGACGTGCGGATCGACTGGCAGCACCCGCACGAGGAAATCGCCCTGTTTCCGGGCGGGGAAGAGGGCATCTGTGCCGCGTTCCCGCTCCCCGGCGAGGGCCGCTACCGGCTCGTCTGGGAGACGGAGGCGACGCGGAAGATCGAGGCCGGCGCGCCCGCCGAGCACGGCCGGGTGACGGACGTGCCCGACCCGACGCTGGGGGACGTCCAGCGGATCCTCGCGGACCGCGTCGGGTTCCCGGCGACGGCCCACGACTGCATCTGGACGGCGAACTTCCGCGTGAACTCCCGCATGGCCGCCGCCTACCGCAACGGCCGGGTGCTCCTCGCCGGGGACGCCGCCCACATCCACAGCCCCGCGGGCGGGCAGGGGATGAACACCGGCCTGCAAGACGCCTTCAACCTCGCCTGGAAGCTCGCTTTCGTCGAACGGGGCACCGCGAAGCCGGCGATTCTCGATTCGTACCACACCGAGCGTCACGAAGTGGGGGTGAACCTGCTGAAGACGACCGACCGCATGGCGAGCGTCGCGATGCTCCGGCACCCGGTCGCGGTCGGGGTGCGGAACACGCTCGTCGGCGTCGTGTCCGGGTTCGAGGTGTTCCAGCAGCGGCTCCGGCGGACGATCTCCGAACTCGCGATCGGCTACCGGAAGAGCCCGCTGTCCGCGGAGCACCACGGCACGCTGCTCGGCTCGATCCTGCCGCACGGGTCGGACGACCCCGGCGTGTGGGCGTGGCGGGCGTTCGCCAACGGCCCCCACGCCGGCGACCGCGCCCCGGACGCGCCGCTCGGCACCGGCCACGTGTTCGACCTGTTCCGCGACCCGAAGCGGTTCACGCTGCTGGCCTTCGCGGGAACCGGTGCCACCGCCGCGACGGTCGCCCACCAGCGGGACCTGGTCGCGCGGGTGAACGCGGACTGGGCGAAGTCGGTGACGGCGGTTCTGATCGACCCCGCGGAGGAAGCGGCCCACGACCGGTACGGGGCCGGCAGCGCGTGCGTGTACTTGGTCCGGCCGGACGGCTACATTGCGTTCCGGTCCCAGCCCGCAGACTTGGCGAAGCTGAGCGAGTACCTGCGGGGGTGGTTGGTGGCGTAGGAGGGGCGTCCGGTCCCGTCGGCTTGACCGTGCGACGCGCGGACAAAGTTCGCCAACCGACCTCGCCTCTTGCGGGTGAACGGATACTCTATGGACGTGTTGAGAGTCTGACTCTTTCGCAACCGGAGCATCCGTCCATGTTCTTCGCGTGGTTCCCGAAGAAAGCCGACAATCGCCCCCCCGTCGTAGCAACACAAGACTGAGCGTGCGTCCCGTGCTCAGCCAGCTCGAAGCCCGCGACGTGCCGAGCGTCGTGTACGACACCGGGTTCCAGGGCGCGACCGCGGCCGGCAGCCAGTGGTCGGCCCGGGCGGCGAGCGGTGCGGCCGTCACGCCGGGGATCTCGACCACCCCCGTCGGCAACCGCCAGTTCCTCGGCCAGTTCGGCAACACCACCGCGACGCTTTCACTCGCCGGCTTGCCGGCACACGACGCCGTCACCATTTCCTTCGACCTGTACGTGATCAACTCCTGGGACGGTTCGGACGTGCTGCGGAAGTGGGGTCCGGACGGGTGGTCCTTCGCGATCGACGGCCAATCCCAGCTCAGCACGACGTTCAGCAACCAGCCCCTCCCGTCGCCGGGCGCGGCCAACAACGTGCAGACGTTCGGGGGCCAGTGGTTGCCCGCCGGCACCTACCCGGCCTTCACGGGTGCGGCCGAGGTCAACACGCTGGGGTACAAGTTCTACCGCGGCTCGTACCAGCGACTCGAATCGATGGACAGCGTGTACCGGTTCACGTACACGGTCCCGCACGCCGGGGACAGCGTCCGGTTCGACTTCCGCGGGTTCGGGCTGCAGGGGCTATCGGACGAAAGCTGGGGGCTGGACAACGTCCGGGTGACGGCGACGGAGTTGCCGGTGGTCTCGATCCGAGCCATGGAGCCAACTAACTTGCTGACAATTGAGGAATGGGGGTCGGCTGACGTAGTTATTGAAAGATCGGGAGGTGACATCTCACAATCCTTGTCAATCCGACTCGTTACCAGTTCCGACGGTGTGAATCCTCTTGCCAACTCTGACGATTATCTGATCCGCGTAGTTGGCGGCAGCCAACTACCCGAGACCGGGGAATTGACATTCGCGCCGAACGAAAATAGTATCCAGATTAGGATTGACGCACGGCCCGACGATCTAGAAGAGTTTAACGAAGGATTTCTCTTCTCTGTCGTTCCGAACGGAATTGCGATCTTTCCAGACTTGAGCGCGGTCTCTGTTCTCCTGTTGGACGACAAAGCCAACGCACTCAATAAGCCGCTAGAAGTCAAGCTCGACCAGGGTACACTCACATTTGCCGTGTCTGTGATAAATCGGGAAGAAGCGGTCTTTATCGCAACACATGCAACTACCGGTCTGCAAGTTCAACTCCCTGGGACCTCTGCGGTCGACGAAGGCTCGCTTTATGCGATCACAGGGATAACGAAACTACAAGATGGCGTAGCGACCTTGCGAGATGGAGACAAGGTCAAATGGCCGCCAAAGCTGCTCATTCTGTCTGGAGCAGATGCTAAAGGCGGATTTCGAGAGAAGAATAGCGCAGATCCAGATGCGAAGTCGGAGAAATACTACTGGGCTCAGTATATCAATTACTCAATTGAGACAAATTCCGAGCCAGCCAAACGTGCTTACTCTGAGCAAAAACCGGGAAACACGGTTCCCGTAGGTGATGGAAAATGGTACTTTGACGGGAAAGATCTCAAAAAAGCCGGATTTCCAGATTTTTACTCTTCACAGTCGCTAACCGCAAGCCATGAAGTAACTGACAGGCCAAGCGGCGGGCTTCAACTAACAATTGATGATACGACCGAGCCCCTTGGCTTAAAACCGGCGAATGAAGATGGCCTAAGGCTATACATAGTCAAAGCTACAACGCAGCCCACTGATGCCATCGATCGGAAACTTCAAGAATTAAAAACAGCTTACGGCAAGGATTTCTCTATTATACAAACATTCAAATTCCAGTCGTATATTATCGATAAACAGACGGGAGTCCCTCTCGGGTATGTCAGTTGGGGCTACACAATGACCACCGATGTCGCGAAGAAGGAGTTTGCCAAAGTCACAGTCATTCAGCCAGTGTGGAATCAAAATTCCGACAAAGACGTATTCAGGAAAGTGAATCCCTCAATCGGCTAAGCTCTTACCGGGAGGAACCATGTTCTACATCAATCCTTTGATCTGTCTAATGATCTCAAATGGCGTCAACAGTGCAAAGCTACCGATTTGTCCACCCGCGAGAGTTGCCGCTGTTGACCGCCCCAGTGAATCGAGCCTTGTCCCAATGCATATTCCAATGATTGGTAAGCCGCTTTCAGAGAAAGACCGACTGTTTTTCCAAGCCGAGCTATTTAAGCTCGCGAAACAAGCTCAGCTTCGTCAGATGCAAACTTTGCCGCCGTCAATCCAGTGCAACCCGCGATAGCCTGCTTAGGACTACCTGAATACCGAACCCGCTTACGGCTGCGGGTTCGGTCGCTTTTCCAGCTTCCCCTCACTCTACTCGATCCGGTACGGCGTGTTCGGGTCGCGTTCGTGGCGGATTTCTTCGACCGCGTCTTGCTTCAGCCAGCCGGCGTACAGGCGGTTCGCGCCGTTGAAGACCCAGCCGTCGGATACTTGCGTATTCGGAGTTATCCAATGAAATGGGTTCTGATCGGCCTCAGCCTCGTCGTGGGCGTTTGTGTCACCGGGTATGTGTTCACGGCGGCGGCACCTGTCCCGCCGCCCGACGCGGTCGAGTTTTTGCCGGTCGAGAACGCCCCCGTCTTCGCGACGATGGGGGCCAACATCTGGAGAATCCGCTTTCCCGCGAAGTTGCTCGCCGACAAGCAAAAGTTCGTGCTGAAGATCACAACCGCGAAACGGCCGGTCCTTGATCGACTGACCGGTGTCCCGAAGACACATTCGCTCCTCGAACTGCCCATTGGCCAAAAGCCCGGCGCGGACCGGCCGGTCGATTTGACCGTCGTCATCCACCGCGACAACCCGTCCTTGTCGGAAACGAAAGCCTTCCACTTTTTGCTGTCGACCGATCAGCTGGCCCAAAAGTCGGCGAAGGGCAACCCGGTTCCGGGGTGCGACGAGTTCGGCCGGCCCAACCAACTGGGCGATTTCTCCAAGGGTGTCGAACTCGCAACGTTTTCGTCCAGCAAGACTGATGATTGGGTGAGTTACTCGTTGTGGGTCGAATGATCCACGCAACTTCGCAATCGGCCGCGTGGCCTCGATGTACGCACGTTGACGGACGAGACCGTTCACGCCGGTTGCCTCTCCGGGTGCAGGTAGACGAAACTCTTCCCGAGCCGGCCGTTGTAGTTCCCGGCGCTGATCGTCAGCAGGTCCGGGGTGTCCCGGCTGGCGGCGATCGCGGCCTGGGTGGCGGCGGCGATGGTCTTCAGGTCCGGGCCGTTGATGATGATTTCCTGCACGCTCACGACGCCCTCCGGCAGCCGCGACTCGACGCCCGGCTTGCCGCGGAGGGTGGGGCAGTATTCGGCGTAGGTGCTGGCGATCGCGAACTTGTACTTGCTCCCCGCCTTCGACCCGCTGGACGCGACGCCGCCGGGGAAGGGCAAACTCACGCCGGGGACGGTGGCTGCTCCCGCGGCGGCTTTCTCGGCGGCGGCCAGGGCACCGTCCGGGGTCGCGCCGAAGAACCACAGGTTCCCGCCCATCAGCCCGTCGGCCCAGCCGAACCGCCGCTCGATGACGAACTCGCCGGACAGGATGGGTATGACCCGGCACCGCCGGCCGAACCGGTCCGCCTTGAACTGGTGGCCGTCGCCGAAGTACGACACCTTCCGCCCCAGCGGGAACCACTTTTCTTCGGACGGAAGCACGTTGAAGCACGCGGTCGTCGGGCAGGGCAAGACGTTCTGCGACACCCGCACGAGCAGCGCCCGTTCGAGCCGGGCTTCGCGGTCCTTCCAGAACCGGGGGACGTGAAATTGCAGCACGACGCCGGGCCGGCCGTCCGGGGTGTCGCTCGCGGCAATGGACCGGCTCACGCCGGCTTCGCAGTCGCAGAGGATGCTCGAACTCGCGTTCCCGGTGGCGGCGTTGACCGCGTGCCCGAGCCAGGTCCGGTCCCGCGCGGTGACGAGGACTTCGGCGTAGATGCTGCGAAACGCTTCGGCGTAGGTGTCGTCGACGTGGGCAGGCATGGCGAATCCCCGGCGGACGCATGGCACGGTTCCGGGGGGTAATATATCCGGGTCGGCCCGCAGGCTGGTGTCTCGAAGAGGGGGACTCCGAGAACGCCCGCCGAGCCGACCCGGCGGCCGGGGACGGGGCCGACCTTGGGCGCAGTGTGGTTCCAGCTTAGCCCCCTTGACCGCGAACCTCCACTCCCTCAAATAAGGGGGTCCGGCCGGACCGGAGGTTGTGACTGACATGTCGAAATCCGCCCGCCTCCGTGCCGACGACGTCCGCGCCCTCGCCCGCATGCTGGACGCCTGCCGGGATCTCGGGGACGACGCGAACGGCTGGGCGTACCACGCGGCCGGCGAACTCGGCCGGCTCACGGGGGCCGGCAACGTCCTGATCGGCGGCATCTCCGCCGCGCTGATCCGTGTCCTGACTCGCCCGGCGGGGGTTCCCCCGCCCGACCTGAATGCGTTCCTGCCGGAAGTCAGCGTCGGGCAGATCGGCTGGGGCTGGGAGAACGGGTTCGACCCCCTCGGCTACGCCCGCCTCGCCGGGGAAATGCTCGTCCGCGGGGCCGGGTTCCACCCCGCCTTCGAGCCCTACCTGCAGGTGCGGGCCGGCCACAACGGCGTCGCCCTCAGCCGGGCCGACCTCGTCCGCGACCACGCGTGGTACCGCAGCGAGTACTACCGCGACTTCCACGAACCGGCCGGCGGGGACGCGATCCTGATGTCGTACCGGACCGCCCCGCACATCGACGGGTTCTGGGCGGCCGTCCTCGTCCGGGCACCGGGCGAGCCGGATTTCACCCCCCGGCAGAAGGCGGTCGTCGCGGAGGCGAACGCGGCGATCGCCGGCATGGTCGGCGGCACCCTGGCCCGGTTCACCGAGCCGTCCCCCGCGACCCTGCCCCCCCGCGCCCGGCAGGTTCTGAGGTGCCTGCTCGAAGGGGATTCGGACAAGCTGATCGTGACCCGGCTCGGGATCGGCCGGCACACGGTCAACCAGTACGTCAAGCACATCTTCCGGCACTTCGGGGTGACCACCCGTGCGGAACTCCTCGCCCGCTGGGTCCGCCGCGGGTGGGGGAACCAGTGCGCGTGGGCGGAACACGTCGTCCCGAATCCCGTTCTCGCGCCGAGTTGCGCCTAGCGTGCAGATGAACGGCTGAGTTCGCGGGGAAACGGCAGGGGATAAGTCGGACGAGGCGAGCCGCTCGCCGGCGCTGCCCGCTCGGGACCGCCGCCCGAGTCACTTACCGAACGGGACGAGCGCGGCGCGGAACTCGGCGACGCTGGGGTAGCGGTCCTGGGGCTTCTTCGACAGCGCCTTGTGGATGACGGCTTCCAGTTCCTTCGAAAACTCCAGGTCCGGGTTGCGGTCGCACAGCGGGATCGGCTCCTTGTGCAGGATCGTCATCAGCCCCGCGGGCATCGGCGGCAGGTCGAAGATCCACTTCCCCGTGAGCAGGTGGTACAGCATCGCGGCCGTGCTGTACTGGTCGGCCGCGGGCATCACCTGCCGGTAGTTCGTGATCTGCTCCGGCGGCATGTACGCCGGCGTCCCGCCGAGGTCGCCGCTCATCGTCAGCCCGCTGAGTTGGCTGGCGCGGTAGACGCGGGCCAGCCCGAAGTCCGTGAGCTTCACCTGCCGGGCCGCCCCGCCGAGCTCCGCGAGCAGCACGTTGGCCGGCTTGATGTCCCGGTGAACCATCCCCTTCGAGTGGGCGTGGGCCAGCGCGTTGAGCACCTGGATCGCGAGGCGGATCGCCGGCTTCGGCTCCACGCGCGGGTTCTCCCGCAGGATGCTCGCGACGTCCGACCCCTTGACGTACTCCATCACGAAGAACAGCACCTGCCCGGCCTGACCCGTCTCGTAGAACTTCACGATGTTCGGGTGGTCCAGTTGGCCCAGCACCTCGGCTTCGAGCAGGAACCGCTTGGTCGTGAGCGGGTTATCCACTTCCGTGGGCAGGATCGTCTTGACCGCGACTTCGAGCCCGTCATTCTCGCGCTTGGCGAGGTAGACGAGGCCCATGTTCCCGCGGCCGAGTTCCTTCACCAGCTGGTAGCCGGGGATCCGCGGCGGGCGGATGCCGAAGACGGACTCCAGCCCGTGGGCGGCGGCGTCGGCCGTCTCTTCCTGCTCCGGGACCTCGTGCCCGGTGTCGAGCGGCGGCGGGGCGAGCTTCCGGCCGGACGCCGGGCCGGTCCCCGGCATCGGGAAGACGCCGCTGGGCAGGCGGAAGTCGGCCTTCGTTTCCAGGACGTTTTCTTCGTCCAGCCCCTTCATCAGGGGCACCGAGCCGTCGACCTCGACCTGCAGTTTCGTGTGGCCGGCCTTGATGACGTCCCCGGCCTTCAGTTCGAGGACGGACACCTTGCTGCCGTTCACGAACGTGCCGTTCCGGCTGCCCATGTCCATGAGCCGCAGCCGCGGCGGGTTGACCTCGATGAGGAAGTGGACCCGCGAGAAGTACGGGTCGTCTTCGGGCAGCCGGCAGTGGGCCTTGGTGGACCGGCCGACGAGGAACACGTCGTGGCCTTCAAAGCTGAAGACCTGGCCGTTCAGCGGCCCGGCGGTGACTCGCAGCGTGATGCGCATGGCGACCCGGCGGCGGAAAAGGCGGAGGGCGACGGAACGTTTTCCCCATCATCCCACGCCGGCCCGGACCCGTCAACGCACGGTTTCCGGTGGGTGTGCCTCCCGATGGTGGCATCCCGGCGAGCCGCCCGCGCCAGTGGGCGGGTGGACGACGGTTACCCGCCCACTGGCGTGGGCGGCTCGCCAGAGTCCCATGGGGCGCGGTTTCGCCGCACTTCGCCTCCCGTCGGGGTTCCCCGCGCTGGTAAGATTCCGGTAGACCCTCTCGCCCTCTGACAACCTCCGCGAGGCCGCCCGCCGTGGGACAAAAAATCGAGAAAGACCTCCAGCGGTTCCGCAAGATCGTCCGCGGGAAGGTGAAGTCCAACCTCGCGAAGTACATCGGCAAGGGGGAGATGATCGGCAAGAAGGGGAACGACCTCGTGTCGATCCCGCTGCCGCAGATCAACCTGCCGCAGTTCCGGTACGGCTCGAAGGGGTCCAGCGGCGTCGGCGTCGGCGACGGCCAGCCGGGTCAGCCGCTCACGCCGCAACAGGGCGAGGGCGAGCCGAAGGCCGGCGACACCCCCGGCGGGCACATCCTCGAAGTCGAACTGTCCATGGAGGAACTGGCCGACATCCTCGGCGAAGAACTGGCCCTGCCCCGGATCGAGCCGCGGGGGAAGAAGAACGTCGTCACCGAAAAGGAAAAGTACACCAGCATCCGCACCGTCGGCCCCGAGTCGCTGCGGCACTTCAAGCGGACGTACAAGCAGGCCCTCCGCCGGGAGATCTCGACGGGGACGTACAACCCGCTCCAACCGCGGATCGTCCCGGAGCGGGAGGACAAGCGGTACCGCAGCTGGAAGGAGTTCCCGAAGCCGGAAGCCGTGGCGTGCGTCGTCTACATGATGGACGTGTCCGGCAGCATGACGGACGAGCAGAAGGAGATCGTCCGCATCGAGTCGTTCTGGATCGACACCTGGATCAAGGCCCACTACAAGGGCGTCGACCGCGTGTACATCATCCACGACGCGGTCGCCCACGAGGTGGACGAGCACACCTTCTACCACACCCGCGAGTCCGGCGGGACCAAGATCAGCTCCGCCTACGACCTCGCGAACAAGATCATCACGACGCGGTACTCGCCGAGCGAGTGGAACGTGTACGCCTTCCACTTCTCCGACGGCGACAACTGGGGCGACGACGTGCCGAAGTGCATGGAGTTGCTGAAGAAGCAACTGCTGCCGAAGGTCAACCTCTTCGGCTACGGGCAGGTCGAGTCCCCCTACGGGAGCGGGGAGTTCCTGGAGCACATCACGGAACTCGTCGGCGAGCACAAGAACGTCGTCGTCAGCCGCATCCCCGACCGCGACGCGATCCTCGGCAGCATCAAGGAGTTCCTGAGCACGGGGCGGTGAGCCGCCGTCACGACCCGACCGCGACCTCGTCCCACGTGCTGCGGTCGGTCATTTCTTCGCGAAACCTGCGGACGGTCTCGGCCAGCCCCCGTGCGTCGAGCCCCAGGTCGGCGAGGAGTTCGGCCCGTTCGCCGTGCTCGACGAACCGGTCGGGCAGCCCCCGCCGCACCACATTCCGAGTGTCGAGCCCGGCCGCGTTCGCGGCTTCCAGCACCGCGGAGCCGAACCCGCCTTCGAGCGTCCCCTCTTCGACCGTCACGACGACCGGCATCGTCTCGACGGCCCGCAGGATCAGTTCCTTGTCCAGCGGCTTCGCAAACCGGGCGTTGATGACGCCGACGTGAATCCCCTCGTCGCGGAGCGCCTTCGCGGCGGCGACGCAGTCGGCGGCGAGGGTGCCGAAGGCGACGAAGCAGCCGTCCTCGCCCCACTCCAGCAGTTCCGCCTTGCCGAGTTCGATCGGCTGGAAGTCGTTGCTCCGTTCCAGTTGCGACAGGTTCGCCTTCGGGTAGCGGACGCTGGTCGGCCCCGCGTGGGCGAGCGCGAACCGCAGCATCGGCTCCACGTCGAGTTCGTCGCCGGGGGCCATCACCGTCATGTTCGGGAAGAGCCGGGTGTACGGGATGTCGAACGCCCCGTGGTGCGTCGGGCCGTCCGGCCCGGCGAGGCCGGCGCGGTCGAGGGTCATCACCACGGGCAGGTTCTGCAGCGCGAGTTCCTGGAAGATCTGGTCGAAGCTGCGCTGCAGGAACGTGGAATAGATGTCCACGATCGGCTTCGCCCCGGCCTTGGCCATGCCCGCGGCGAACGCGACGGCGTGGCTCTCGCAGATGCCGGTGTCGAAGAAGCGGTCGGGGTAGTCGGCCCGCACCTGCTCCAGCTTGTTCCCCTGGCACATCGCGGCGGTCAGCACCGCGACCCGCGGGTCTTCCGCCATCAGCTTGTGGATCGCGCCGGACACCGCGTCGGTGTACGCCTTCGCGCCCCCCTTCCGCATCGAGAGGATCCGGCGTTCCGGGCCGACCTTCTCGAACACCGGCGGGCTGTGGAACGTGACCGGGTCGTCGGCGGCTTGCTGGACGCCGTGCCCCTTGTTCGTGAAGACGTGCAGCAGCACCGGGCCGGGCTGATCCTTCAGGTCCTTCAGAATCTTGCGGAGCCCGTGCAAGTCGTGGCCGTCGACCGGGCCGAAGTAGCGGAACCCGAGTTCCTCGAAGAGCATCCCGTCCTTGAAGTACGCCTTCGCCGCGTCGCGGAGCCCTTCGAGCGAGTGCCGGGCCGCCTCGCCGACGAGCGGGATCTGGTCGAGGATCTGGTTGATCGTCTTCTTCGTGCCGCGGTACAGGCCGCTCAGGCGGTACTGGTCGAGGTGCTGGGCGAGCCCGCCGGTGCGGGGGCAGATGCCCATCTTGTTGTCGTTCAGCACGACGAGCACGTCCTGCTTCATGCCGGCGATGTTGTTCAGCGCCTCGAACACGATGCCGGACGGCAGCGCCCCGTCGCCGATGACCGCGACGGCCTTGCGGTCGGCGTGGCCGAGCAGGTCGTCGCCCGCCTTCAGCCCGGAAATCGTGGAGACGCTGCACCCGGCGTGGCCGGTCACGAACAGGTCGTAGGGGGACTCCGCCGGGTTGGGGAAGCCCATCAGGCCCCCCTTCGTGCGGATCGTGCGGAACGTCTCGTACCGGCCGGTGATGAGCTTGTGCGGGTAGATCTGGTGGCCGGTGTCCCAGATGAGCCGATCCTTGCTGAAGTCGTAGACGAGGTGCAGCGCGAGGCACAGTTCGACGACGCCGAGGTTGCTGGCGAAGTGGGCCGGCCGCAGGCTCAGCACGCTCACCAGTTCGTCGCGAATCTCTTGGGCGAGCGCGAGGAGCTGCTCGTCGGAGAGGCCGTGCAGGTCGGCCGGGGACGAAACTCTCGGAAGGATCTCGGACATCGCAAGGGACCTCATCATGAGGGTAACGCAGTTTCAAGTTTCAGGTTCCGAGTTTCAAGCCAGGCGGATTCCTGAAACTTCAAACTTGAAACCTAAAACTGCTTTTCAGCGGTCTCTTCCGACGACGTACCGAGCAAGTTCGGCGAGCGGTCCACCGCCCGGTCCGAGTGCCTCGGCCGCCGTCACGGCGTCCTGCCCCAACTCCGCCGCCTTCTGCCGACTCGCTTGCACCCCGAGCAGTCCGGGGTACGTCAGCTTCCCGCGGGCGGCGTCCTTCCCGACCCGCTTTCCCGTCGCCGTCGAAGAGCTTTCCACGTCGAGCAAGTCGTCCGTCACCTGGAAGGCGAGCCCGAAGGCGGCGGCGTAGCGGTCGATCGCGGACAGCGTCTCGGGGTTCACCTCGGTTTCCGCCTGGGCCGCGAACACGCCCATTCGCAGGGCGGATCGGAACAACGCGCCCGTCTTGCGGCGGTGGATGTTCTCCAAGACCCCGACCGACGCCGATTCATTCCCGGAATCCGCGATTCGCCCTTCCGCCGCGAGGTCGAGCACCTGCCCGCCGACCATCCCGATCCCACCGGCCCCCTTCGCCAATTCTGCACAACTAACCGCGGCCGTTCTCGCGCCGTAACCCGTTGCCAGCACTTCGAACGCGAGCGTCAGCAGCCCGTCGCCCGCCAGGATCGCCAGGGCCTCGCCGAACTTCACGTGACACGTCGGCAGCCCGCGGCGGAGGTCGTCGTCGTCCATCGCGGGTAAGTCGTCGTGGATCAGCGAGTACGTGTGAACCATCTCGACCGCACACCCGGCCGGCAACGCCTGCTCCAGCGAGCCGCCGACGGCCTCGCTCGCCAACACCGCCAGGAGCGGCCGGAGTCGCTTTCCGGGGGCGAGCAAGCTGTACGCCATCGCGTCGGCGAGGGAAGTCGGGGCATCGGCGGTGAAGCGCGCGAGCGTGCCACGGAGGGCCGCCTCGACGGCCTCCTGCCGCGGCTTCAGATGCTCCCAGATCGGACTGGACAACGAACGGCCTTCCGGTCGCAGGCACGGGGCGGGTTCGGAGATTCTTCATGTATAGGCACCCCCGCCGGCAACGTCCCGTCTCGGGAGACTACTTTACACGGCAAAGTAACCCGCGGGAAGGTCAACCGGCCCCCCGGCCGTCAACCGCCCGCCAGTGCGAGCAGGTGCCGGTACGCCGTCAGCATCCGCTCCCGCACGGGTCGTGCCCGCAAATACAACTCCCGCTGCCCGGCCGCGTACTCCTCCCGCCCCTCGCGCGTCTCGATCCGGACGGGGGCGTAGCCGAACGCGGTCAGGTCGTAGGGGCTTGCCCGCATGTCGAGTTCCCGGGCGGCAACGGCCAGTTCGAACGCATCCGCGACGAGTTCGGCCGGCACGAACGGCGCGACCTTGAACCCGAACTTGTACAGGTCCATCGTCACGTGGACGCACCCCGGCTGGTCGTTCGCGGTCGCCGCCGGGCGGGTCAACTCGTACCGGTTCAACGGCACCGCGGCGGGGGTGAAGAACCGGAAGGCATCGAAGTGCGTGCAGCGGACGGTGCCGGCTTCGACGACCCGGTCGGTGTCGTCCCGCGACAACCGCAGCGGCACCCGGTGGCGGACGGTCGGCTCGCGGTAGACCATCGCCCACTCGTGCAGGCCGAAGCACCCGAAGACCGGCTCGCGGGCCTGGGTCGCTTCGAGGTACGCAACCGCCCAGCGGAGGTAGTCGAGCCGGTGGCGGGGGAACGCGGCCGCCGGCAGGACCATGCCGCCGTCGCACGGCGCGAACCAGTGCTTCCAGTCGGTGTCGGTCGCGCCGTCGAGCCGGACGCCGACGCCGGGCGACCACCGGGCGAGGTGGCCGGCGCGGAAGGCGTAGTACTCGAAGAGGAAGTCGGTGACGGGGTGCTTCTCGCCGCGGCGCATGCGGGTGAGGCGGTCGTCGACCCAGGGGAAAACCCGCAGAATGTGGGCGGTTCGGCGGGCTTCCCACTCGCCGCGCGATAAGGTATGTCCGTCGCGGGGCGGGTCGGTCGAATTCCCCTCTGGTTCCCTCCCCCTGGGAGGGGGGAGGGCGAGGGTGGGGGTCGCTGGAGGGGTGAACGCTTCACCCCCACCCCGACCCTCCCCCCTCCAGGGGGAGGGGGAAAGATGGACCGGCCCCACGTGCGGTGTCACTCCCCATGCGAGGGGCGGGTCATGCAGTCCACCGGCGAGCGGTTTCACGGCCTCGACTGCCTCCGCGCGGTGGCGATGTTCCTCGGCATCGGGCTGCACGCGGGGCTGGCCTACACCCTGATGCGCGTCCCGTTCTGGCCCGTGCACGACCCGGACCCGAGCCCGCTCGTCGACGTGCTGCTGCTCGCCGTCCACGACTTCCGGATGCAGGTCTTCTTCGTGATGGCCGGGTTCTTCGGCTGCCTGATCGCCCAACGGTACGGCCTCATCGGGATGGCGAAGCACCGGGCGCTGCGGATCGGCGTCCCGTTCGGGCTGTGCGTCCTGCTCGTCCAGCCGACGCTGCAAGCCCTGTGGCTCGTCGGCGACCCGGAGACGCTGAAGTTCCTGGGCCTCGAACCGCCGCCGGCCGGCGTGTCGAAGGCCGACCTCGTGTGGAACCACTTCGCGACGGGGGCGTTTCTGGAGTACCTCGCCCCGTTCCACCTGTGGTTCCTGTACTTCTTACTGGCGTTCTTCGCCGCGGTCACGCCGCTCGTGCGGCTCGGGCGTGCGGTCGCGGACTGGCGAATCGTGCGGGCGGCGGATGCGTTCGCCGGCCGGCTCGTCCGCTCGCCGTGGGCGGTGCCGGCGGCGGCCGCGGGGACGGTCCCGCTGCTCTGGACGATGACCGAGTGGTTCCCGGACACGCCCGGCGGGTGGCTGCCGAAGCCGCAGATTCTCGGGTACTACTTCGCCTTCTTCCTCTTCGGCTGGGTGCTCTACCGCCACCGCGACGGCCTGCCGGACTTCACCCGCGGGTGGGGCGCGATGCTGATTGTGGCGAACGTCGTCGTCTTCCCGGCCCTGCTGTACGCCACCGTCGAGATGAAGGAATCCGACCGGAAACTCGACGCCCTGACCTTCCCCGAGAAGCTCGCCCTGCTGTCCGGCGGGGCGCTTTACACCTGGCTGATGATCGCCGGGCTGATCGGGGTCTTCGAGCACGCCTTCGCCCGGCCGCGCGGCTGGGTCCGCTACCTCGCGGACGCGTCGTACTGGTGCTACGTCATGAGCCTGACGCCGATCGTCGCGCTGCAACTGCTGCTCGACCCGCTCCCGTGGCCGGGGCTGGTGAAGCTCGCCGTGGTCACCGTCGTGACGATCGCGGGACTGCTGGCGACGTACGAACTGTTCGTGCGCTACACGCTCATCGGTGTGCTGCTGCACGGCCGCCGGGTGCGGGCGAAGCCGGTGGACGGGGACGTTGTGGAGCAGGCTCACTCCGCGGCCCGTTCGTAACTCGGCCGCACCGCGGCGGCCATGAACAGGAAGATGACCCGCTTCGTCTTCGGGGCGAAGTGCGTCTTCGCGGTGACCGCAATCGCTTTCCGCTGGAGCAGCGACGCAAGCGTCAGGGATCCGACGCCGACCCCGCAATCGCGGAAGAAGTGGCGGCGGGTTCGGTGAGGATTGGAGAGGTTTCAGCGTGCTAGGTGAATTTCGGTTGTGAAGTTTATTGGGTCGGATGCCGACGGGCTGAACGGCGTTTGATGCTAAATGTCACAATGGTCAATGCCCCAAGTGTGAGGCCGATAGCGGCTCCGCGAATCGCCAGGTTCGCAGAATGCTCCGCACCAGCTATCCCTGGCGGGGCGAAGTATGGATCGCGAGCGAAGTTGCCGGCATGCAGGCTTGCGATTCCGATGAGCATCCATAGTACCATCCAGCCTAGATATTTGTGGATGTCTGGGTGGACCCGAAGCCCGGTTCCCCAGATCACCAGCGGACAGCAGGCGACGAGGAACGCGACCGGCGCGGCGTGGACGATGGTTTGCTCACGCAATTCGCTCTCAAAGTCTTTGGTCGCGAGTTGAAGCCCTCGTTGCCACTCGGGAGAATCCCGTTTTGCGGCGTCTTTGTCGAGCACCACAACTCGTTCCGCGACTGCGACTGGTTTCTCGAAAGCGATCAGTCCGCCGAATACGCATCCAGCGACGAGTGCCGAAATCGCGGCTTCTCGGGCGGCAAGAAACATTTCCGATGTCGGCCACCAATCCGCCGCATCCAATCGACGGAAGCGGTACACGGGAATGAGCGCAAGTAACCCAACGACGGCACCAAAGATGGCAAAATATGGAGATGCTTCGAGAACCATGTCCAAGGGGTCTCGTGCAGGGGCAGAAGAATTTCGGTGGGGCTTCAGCAGAAATCCAACTATCACACATGTCGATTCCGCGCCAATTCCGAGTGCGATCCATGCAATATCCTGCATGGAGGATGAGTACCGCGGCATCTCGATGAGGATACATCCGACGGTCACGATCAAAAGCGACAGGACGGCGCTCGCAAGGATTCCGCGGTTGTCCTTCATCGTTTGAATCACACGCGATTCCGACGGATTCGGTCGTGTCGTGCGTCCTTGCCAGTGATAGGGGCCAACGATGAAGAATGGGGATGGTTCTTTGAATGAAGTCGATCCCAGCCAGACGAACCCTGCGTTGAACAATGCCGCAAGAGCCCCCATGAGCAGGGCAAACGCCACCACTCGTTGCCGGTGTCGGTAGGCCTCTCCCTCGTCCATCGCGGTCACTCCCGCGTCACGAACTCGTCCAGGTTCATCAGCACCCGGCCGACCCTCGCCCATGCGGTTTTCGCGTCCGTCTTGCGTTGCGTTTCGAGGAACGCCAGCACCCGTTCGCGCTCGTCGCTGGACGGTTCCCGCGCGAAGCACAGCCGGAACGCGAATGCCACCTTGCCGGCGTCGTCGGGTGGACCGTCCTTTTCAATGCGTTGGCCGAGGGCCTCCGCGAACTCGACGAACGCGGGGTCGTTGGCGAGGTGCAGGGCCTGCAACGGCGTGTTGCTGCGGTTCCGCTTCGTACACGCGGTCTGGGCGTCGGCCCCGTCGAACGTCGTGAGGAGGTGGTGCTGGCTTTGCCGCCAGATGTAGGTGTACATCCCCCGGCGGTAGCGGTCGTCCCCCTTGCTCTCGGGCCACGCCTTCTTGTTCTGCGTGAAGCTGAACACCTCCGCGGGCAGCGGCGGGTAGACGCCCGGCCCGCCGACTTTTCGCGCGAGCAGTCCGCTCGCCGTGAGGGCCGCGTCGCGGATGATCTCGGCTTCCACCCGGACGCGGTTCTGCCGGGCGAGGAGTTTGTTCAGCGGGTCTTTCGCGGCGGCGTCCGCGCGGGCGACGGACGATTGCCGGTACGTCGCGGACGTGACGATGAGCCGGTGGAGTTTCTTCTGCGACCAGCCGCTTTCGCGGAACTCGACGGCGAGCCAGTCCAGCAACTCCGGGTGTGTTGGCAGACTGCCCTGCATCCCGAAGTCGTTCTCGGTGTCGACGATTCCCTTGCCGAAGAACTGCTGCCACGCGCGGTTCACCACGACGCGGGCCGTCAACGGGTTCTCCGGGGCACAGAGCCACTTCGCGAGGTCGAGCCGGGTCAGCGGTTTCTCGGGGGAAGCGGTGGAAATCGCGGTCGCGAACCCCGGCGTGACCTTGTCCCCCTTGCGGAGGAAGTCGCCGCGGATTTGCACGAACGTCTCCCGCGGGTTCTTCGTCTTCTCGCGGAGGATCAGCGTCGAGGGGATCTTCCCCTTCACCTTGTTGATCTCGTCCTTCACCTTCTTCGCCTCGTCCGGCTTGCCCTCCTGGTTGAGCTGGTCGGCCTTCGCGGTGAGTTCGTTGATCTTCTGGTCGAGCGCCGCGTCCCCGCCGATGGTCAAGGTCGGCTCGTCGCAGTTGTCGAAGAAGGCGTACAGGCGGAAGTAGTCCTTCTGCGAGACGGGGTCGTACTTGTGGTCGTGGCACTGGGCACAGCCGAACGTCAGGCCGAGCCAGACGGCCCCGGTCGTGTTGGCACGGTCGACGGTCCGCTCGACGCGGAACTGCTCGGGGTCGGTGCCGCCCTCCTCGTTGAACGACGTGTTGCGGTGGAAGCCGGTCGCGACGAGTTGCTCCTTCGTGGGCTTCGGCAGCAGGTCGCCGGCGAGTTGCTCCGCGGTGAAGCGGTCGAACGGCATGTCGTCGTTGAACGCCTTGATGACCCAGTCGCGGTACGGCCAGATGCTCCGCGCCCCGTCGATGGTGTAGCCGTTGGAGTCCGCGTACCGGGCGAGGTCGAGCCAGTGGCGGGCCTGCCGTTCGCCGTAGTGCTCGGACTTGAGCAGGCGGTCGACGACCTTCTCGTAGGCGGTCGGGGACTCGTCCTTGACGAAGTCGTCCACTTCCGCGGGGGTGGGAAGCAACCCGGTGAGGTCGAGCGTGACGCGGCGGAGAAGGGTGGGCTTGTCGGCTTCGGGCGAGAGGGCGAGTTTTTCGGTCCGCAGGCGTTCCCGAACGAAGTGGTCGATCGCGCTCGTGTTCGCGGGCACCGTAGGCCGTTTCGGCGGGATGAAACTCCAGTGCGGGGCGTACTCGGCCCCGGCCGCGATCCACCGCTTCAGCGTGTCGATCTGGGCGGGCGTCAGTCGATTCCCGCTGTCCGCCGGCGGCATCCGCGAGTCTTCGTCGTCCGTGCAGATGCGCTCGATGACGGTGCTCGCGTCCGGCTTGCCGGGGACGATCGCGTCCTTTTTCGCGGCGAGCTTCTGCGAGTCGAGCCGCACCCCGGCCTTCGCGGTGCCGGGGCCGTGGCACTTGAAGCAGTGGTTCGACAGGATCGGCCGCACGTCCCGGTTGTAGTCCGGGGCGTCGGCGGCGAGGGTGGAAAGCGGACTCGTCAGCACGACGAGAAGGGCAACACGGACGGGCAGCGGCATCGTGTCACGCGGAAGAGGGGTGCGGGGCAGCTACGCCATTGTGTATGAATACGGATGGCATCGCAAGTTCTGACCGATATTCTGACTCCCCTCTCCCCTTGGGGGAGAGGGGTTGGGGGTGAGGGGAACGGCTTCCTGCCCGAGCAGTCTCCTGCCCTGAGATGAAGCTTCTTTCCTGATGAAGTCTTCCCCTCACCCGGCCTTCGGC
>ERZ1066123.545-NODE-545-length-27608-cov-9.146118_pt1 | contig 27608 bp, 25 predicted proteins | sample MGYA00382770_ERZ1066123 | MGnify/ENA primary metagenome ERZ1066123 (study PRJEB33369, sample SAMEA5778353) | biofilm metagenome | biome: Industrial cooling water; feature: Water cooling tower basin; material: Biofilm | place: United Arab Emirates | collected...
TCACGTCGATGATCTGGGTGATCTCGCGCGCGGACTGCTCGATCGCGCCCATCGCCGCGACCGCCTTGCCGACCACCGCGCCGCCTTCGGTCGCGCGGGCATGGGTCTGGGCGATGGCGGCCCGCGCCGCGCCCGCGCTCTGGGCGGACTGGCGGGTGAGGGCGACGGTGGTGCCGACCGAGGCGGCGGTTTCTTCAAGGCTCGCGGCCTGCTGTTCGTTCCTGAGGGCAAGGTCTTCGGACGCGGCGCGGATCTCGTCCGAACTTGTCCGCACGCCCGACGCAGTCGCGCTCACCGCGCCGATCATCGCCTCGAGCTTGGCGACCGAGGCATTGAACGCCTCCCCCAGCCGCTCGTGCTCGCCCTTCGCCATGCCGGATATGCGATGCGTGAGGTTCCCCTCTGCGAGGCGGTTCATGGCATCGGACAAGGCCTCGACCACCACGCCCTGTGTGTCCGACTTTGCCTTGTCGGACTTGAGCGCATCGCGGAAGGTTTCGATCGCGCGGGTCATGGTGCCGATTTCATCGGTGCGGTGGTCGGTCGTGACCCCCCTGTCATGATCGCCCGCCGCCATGCCCTCCATCGTCTCGGCGACAATGTAGATCGGCCACAGCACCTTGCGGCGGAAGGCGAGGTATGCGCCCGCCAGCACGGCGAGCACCAACAGCACGGCAAGCACGCCGCCGGCGATCACCATCGTCTGGACCAGGGCGTTTTCCCGCACCACTGTCTCGGTCACGCTTTCGCTCTGCGCCACGAGCGCATCATTGAGGCTGCGGTGCTCGCGGTAGATCATCAGCAGACGGCGGTGCGACGCGCGCATCGCCGCTTCGTCGCCGCGCTTGGCGGCAGGCTTGAGCGAGAGGTTGACCTCGTCCCAGAACGCCTTGCCGGTCTTGCGCGCATTGGCCGCGATGCCGGACTTCATCGGCTCGGGCAGAGTGCTCTGCGCCCAATTGGCTTCCGCCTCCCAGAAGGTCTTCTCCAGCCTGGTGAGCCGTTCGTCGTTGACGGCATAGGCATCGCGGTAAATCGTCATGATGCTGGCGTTCGAGAAGGCCTCGACGAGGAACATCGGCGGCGGGAGGATGTCGGCGCGAAAGTCCGACAGGAGCTGCTCCTCGCTATCGAGCGCGCCGCCGTTGCGGATGTGGTTCATTCCGATCCCGGCCAGCAGCAGGATCGTGGCGACCAGCGCCCCCAGCGACATGGCACCAAGCCGCGACATTTTCTCGATCGTCATCGGATTCAGCCTCGTTCAGCCCCGGCGAGCTTGCCATCGGGACGTTGCAGCCTGCTGTTTAGGATGGCGTGGGATAAGGCCGTTTTGCCCCGCGCCTATGCGCAAGCCCCTAGAGCGGTTCAGCCAAATTGTTCGCCGCTCGGCCCCTAACGGTCCGGCCTTGAACCGCGCGTGCGGGCCTGTCCCTGCCGCCCCGCCGCAAACAAGAGGCTGAGCAAGCATGGCCAATGTGAGGGTACTGGTAGTCGACGATTCGGCGGCGATGCGCGCGCTGTTCTGCGACATTCTCGACAACGCGAAGGGCGTGACCGTGGCCGGCACGGCCCGGAATGCCGACGAAGCGCGTGTGCAGCTCGAAACGCTGAAGCCGGATGTGCTGACCCTCGATGTCGAGATGCCCGGGATGAGCGGGATGGAGTTCCTCGAGGAGGTGATGGCGACCCGGCCGATGCCGGTCATCATGCTCTCCTCGATCACCCAGGCCGGTACCGGCACCGCGCGCCGCGCGCTGGAGCTGGGGGCGGTGCACTGCTTCCCTAAACCGCTGCACACCTCGCGCGAGGAATTCGATGCGACCGTGCGCCAATTGGGCGATATCGTGCTGAAGGCCGCCGCGGGCGAGCTCAAGCCGGGCGGCGAGAGTGGTGACGGGGCCGAGGGTGGCGGAGCAAGATACAAGTCGGACGGACGGATCGTCGCGCTCGCCTGCGGGGCGGCCGGGATCGAGACCGCGCGCCAGGTGCTCGCCGCCTATGACGCGGCCTGCCCGCCGACCATCGTGCTGTTCGATGCCGATCCGGCCGCGGTCGACAAGGCGGTGGCGGCGATGCGCCATTCGCTGCCCTGCCAGCTGGAAAATGCGCTCGACGGCGTGTCGCTCGAGGTCGGCAAGGTCTGGCTGGCGCATGATCCGACCCGCCACGTCATCGTCGAGGCCGGAGAGCCGCCGCGCCTCAGGCTGGTCGAGCGCGAACCGATCAACGGCTGCCGGCCTTCGGCCGACCTGCTGTTCGGGAGCCTCGCGCGGACCGGTCTTCCCGCGCTCGGCGGCCTTCTCACCGGCAGCGGCACCGATGGGGTGCGCGGCCTTGCGATCCTTGCCGACACTGGCGCCAGGGTGTTCCACCAGCGCCCCGCCGACTACGCCCCGCGTGACCGTTACGACGCGGTGCGCGCGCAGGGGACCGACCTTGCCGATCTGAGGCAGGAAGCGATCCCCGACTGGATTCTCGAACAGACCAACGCCGCCGGCTGACCGCTCCTGCTTGCCAAGCCGGGCGCGAGCGCCGACAATTGCGCCGGCATGACCGCGCAGAGCGCCCATCCCGACGATCCCCATGTCGTCCACCGCAGCGGCTGGCTGCGCGCGGCGGTGCTGGGCGCGAATGACGGGATCATCTCGGTCGCCTCGCTGATCATCGGCGTCGCGGCGGCGACCCCGGAGCGCCATGCCGTGCTCGTCGCCGGTGTCGCCGCGCTGATAGCGGGCGCGATGTCGATGGCGGCGGGCGAATACATTTCCGTCTCCTCGCAGGCGGATTCCGAGCGCGCCGACATCCGCCGCGAGGCCGAGGCGCTGGCCGCCATGCCCGCCGACGAGGAGGCCGAGCTCGCCGCGATCTACCGCGCCCGCGGGCTGAGCGAGGGCACCGCCGCCGCAGTCGCGCGCGAACTGACCGCGCGCGACGCGCTGGATGCCCATGTGCGCGACGAGCTTGGCCTCTCCGATCATCTCGCCGCGCGGCCCCTTCAGGCCGCCTGCGCTTCCGGGGCGACCTTCAGCACCGCCGCCGCCGTGCCGCTGGCGGCAGCGTGGCTGGCGCCTGCGGATACGATCCCCATTGCCGTGGTGGCGGTCTCGGTCCTCGCGCTGGCGGGGCTTGGCGCGCTCGGGGCGAAGGCCGGGGCTGCGCCGATGGTCCCCGCAATCAAGCGCGTGGTTGGCTGGGGCATTTTCGCAATGGCGATCACGGCCGCAGTCGGCCGTCTGTTCGGTGTCAGCGTCTAGCGGCAAACCCGCGCTTGACCCGATTGCCTACCTCGGGGATAGACAATTCATGCTGTCGCAGAAGACCCGCTACGCGATCCGGGCGATGCAGGACCTGGCCGATCATCATGGCGCAGGGCCGATCCAGCTCGCCGACATCGCCGCGCGGCAGAAGATTCCCGCCAAGTTCCTGACCGTGATCCTGTCCGAACTGACCCGCTCGGGCCTTGTCGAATCGCAGCGCGGACGCGACGGGGGCTACTGGCTGGCGATCCCGCCGGTCGACATCACCTACGGCGATCTCATCCGCCACATGCGCGGCAGCCTCGCGCTGGTCCCATGCGCCAGCCGCTATGCGCACGAGAAGTGCAAGAACTGCCTCGAGGAAGGCGAATGCCGCACCCGCGCGCTGCTGCTCGACGTGCGTGACCGGACGGCGCAACTCCTTGACACAATCAGACTTTCCGATCCGATAGAGCCGGTTCCCCCGTTTGGCGCCGAAACCGTCTGAGCCGCGCGGCGAGCACCTTTCGGCGTGCAAATCCCACCTTTGGGCGGCGTGTAGAAAATCTCTCCCACAAGGCTATTGTCAATCAAATTGATTGAGTTTAATTCCTCGCCTGCGGACACGATCCGCGCAAGGAAAGGCCCGATCATGGACCGTAACGAGCAACATTCCGTAGCGGGCAGGTTCATGCCCGAGGCTCTCGCGCTGGTCGGCGAGGCGCTGTCGCGCCTGCGCTACGGCGCGATCCAGCTGACCGTGCACGACGGCAAGGTCATGCAGATCGACGTAACCGAAAGGAAGCGGCTGACCGACTGACCGGCCGCCGGTGATCCTCTCACACACCAACTCAACAGGGACCCGCAGACCGGACTTCCGGATGCACACCCGCTTGCAAAGGCGAGACAATGCATCCGATTTCGAGCCGCAGCCCCTGGCTGCTCGGCGCCGCTCTGGCCGCCATCCTCTCCGCCCCGGCCGCCGCGCAGGACAGCGCCGCCGAAACCGAAACCACAGCCCAGCAGGAAGCCGGCAACAATGACATCATCGTCACCGCCCGTCGCCGCTCCGAAAGCGCGCAGGACATTCCGCTCGCCGTGACAGTCATCGGGGGGCAGCAGATCACCGATACGGGTGCCTTCAACGTGGGCCGCTTGCAGCAGCTCGCGCCGACCTTGCAGTTCTATTCGTCCAATCCGCGCAACACCACGCTCAACATCCGCGGGCTGGGCGCGCCCTTCGGGCTTACAAGCGACGGGTTCGAACAGGGCGTCGGCATCTATATCGACGACGTCTATTATTCGCGGGTTGCCTCGGCGACCTTCGATTTCCTCGATATTGCCCAGCTCGAGGTGCTGCGCGGGCCGCAGGGCACGCTCTACGGCAAGAACACCACGGCGGGCGCGATCAACATCAAGACCAATCAGCCGACCTTCGATTTCGAAGGCACGGCCGAGGTCAGCCTTGGCAATTACGAGTTCAAGCAGGCGCGTGTGGCGGTGTCCGGCCCCTTGAGCGACACGATCGCGGTGCGGGTCGCGGCCTCTGCCACCGACCGGCGCGGCACGATCCGCAACGTGACCACCGATCAGGATATCCAGAGCCTCGACAACCTCGGCGTGCGCGCGCAGCTGCTGTGGCAGCCGAGCAATGATCTCAAGATCACGCTGGCAGGCGATTACAACAAGCAGGACGCCAATTGCTGCGGCTCGGTGTTCGTGCGCACCGTATCGACCCAGCGCCCGCTCAACCGCCAATTTGCCGCGCTCGCGGCAGCGCAGAACTACGCCCCGCCGAGCACGAATCCCTTCGACCGGCTGAGCGACCTCGATTCCACTCTCAACGCCGGGAACGTCATCGCCGGTGTCGCGCTGCGGGTGAACTGGGACGTGGGGCCGGGCACCTTCACCTCGGTGACGGCATGGCGTTACTGGGACTGGCTGCCCGAGAATGATCGCGACTTCACCGGCCTGCCGATCGTCAGCCTCTCGCAGAACCCCTCGCAGCAGAACCAGTACACGCAGGAATTCCGCTACGCCTATTCGGGCACCAGGTTCGATTTCGTGGTCGGGGCCTTTGCCTTCGACCAGCGGATCGATACCCAGGGCCTCGAAGGACAGGGGGGCGCCGCGAGCCGCTGGTCGATCGCGCCCAGCAATGCGCTGTCGAAGGACCCCAGCGTGCTCGATGGCCTGACCGCGCGCAACACGCAGTACCTCAAGAGCACCAGCGCGGCGCTGTTCGGGCAATTGAGCTGGAAGGTCACCGACGCCTTCACCATCCAACCCGGCGTCAGGTTCAACTATGACAAGAAGAGCGGCTTCTATCAGCGCCGTGTGTTCACCGGCGCGGAGGTGGAACTGACCGGAACCGAGACCGATGCGCGCAGCCGTGCGCAGCTGGCGGTTTTCCAGCCGCAGCTGACTGCGCCGGAAGATACCGACTGGAACTTCACCTACGATCTGACGCTCAGTTACGAACTGGCACCCGATGTGCTGGCCTATGGCACCTATGCCAAGAGCTTCAAGACCATCGGCATCAACCAGAACGGCCTGCCGACCGACGCCAACGGCGTGCCCATCGAGGCGGCGGGAACGATCAGGCCCGAGAACGTCGACCACTTCGAAATCGGGGTGAAGTCGCGCTTCTGGGACCGCAAGGCAACGCTCAACCTCGCCGCCTTCCGCACCGACATCCGCGATTTCCAGGCGACGGTCACCAACGGCCAGTTCGGCGTGCTGCGCGGCTTCCTGGCCAATGCCGGCAAGGTCCGCTCGCAGGGGATCGAGGCGGACTTCAACATCCAGCCGAGCGACCGCTTTACCGCTTACGTCAACGGCGCCTATACTGATGCGAAGTATATCCGCTTTGTCGATGCGCCGTGCCCGCCCGAGCTGTCCGGCGGGACCACGGTGGGCGCGGGCCAGACCCCCTCTGCCCCCGGCACGCCCGGCGGCCTCAGCCCGGCCAACTGCGATATCTCGGGCCAGCGGCTTGCGGGCGTGTCGAAGTGGTCGTTCTCCTTCGGGGCGGAAGCCAATGCGCCGGGCAACGTGTTCGGCCAGCCGGGCCAGTTCTACCTGGGCTATGACGGCAGCTACCGGTCGAACTTCTCATCCAACGCCTCGCCTTCGGCAGCCACCCGGATCGACGGGTACAGCTTGTCCAACTTCCGCGCCGGCTTCCGCAGCGACGATGGCCTCAACCTCTTCGCCTGGGTGCGCAATGCCTTTGACGAAAACTACTTCGAACAGCTGTTCATCGCGCCCGGCAACACCGGGCTGATTGCCGGCCTTCCAGGTGACCCGCGCACCTGGGGTGCCGCGGTCAGCCTCGCTTTCTGACCGATCCCACCCTTCCACTCTCGCAGAGAGGACCGCCTCATGCCGGACTTCAGCCAGTTGCTTATCGACATTCTGCCCTTCATCGCCATCGGCTTCACCGCGCAGATGATCGACGGAGCACTGGGCATGGCCTTCGGGGTCACCACCCAGACCCTGCTGGTCAGCGCGATGGGCGTGCCACCGGCAAGCGCCTCGGCGAGCGTCCACCTGGTCGAGCTGTTCACCACCGGTGCCTCGGGCCTCAGCCATGCCTGGCGCCGGAATGTCGACTGGGGGCTGTTCCGGCGGCTGGTGCCCTTCGGGGTGCTGGGCGGGGTGACGGGGGCCTATGTCCTCTCCAACGTCGACGCGGGCGCTGCGCGGCCTTTCGTGATGATCTACCTCACCGGCATCGGCGTTTACCTGCTGTGGCGTGCGGTCCGGATGGCGAAACCGCAGCTCAAGGACCCGCGCTACACCAGCCCGCTGGCGCTGGTGGGCGGATTCCTCGATGCGGCGGGCGGCGGCGGCTGGGGGCCGGTGGTGACGAGCAACCTGCTGATCCAGGGCGGCGATCCGCGCAAGGTGATCGGCACGGTCAACACGGCAGAGTTCCTGCTCACCCTTTCGATCTCGATCACCTTCCTGCTGACGCTTGGCCCTGCGGCCTTCACGCTCATCACCGGCGGGCTGATCCTCGGCGGGGTGATTGCCGCGCCTTTCGGGGCGGTGCTGGTCAGCAAGGTGCAGCCGCGCACCCTCCTGTTCGCGGTGTCACTGGTGCTGATCGCAACCAGTGTCTACAGCTTCTGGAAGGCGTGGCCCATCATCTAGAAAGCCGGCAAGGTGGATACCGAACTGCTGCTGATCTGCGCGTTGACGGGGGTCATCAACCTCATCGGCGCGCTCGCCTATGCGGCGCGGATAGCAGGGGTCAGGACCGGGCGGATCGCGCTGTCCTTCGCACTATTCAACATCCTGTTGCTGGTGAGCCGCACCTCGAACGGCTTTCTCGGCCCCTTCCTTGCCAAGCGGATCGAAACCGCGCTGGCGCAGGGCACGGGCGAGGCGCTGATCTGGGACCTCAGGCTGGTGCTCCTGAGCGCCGCGGCGGCGGTGGCGCTCGGCATCGTGCTGGTGCCGACCGGCCAGCGACTGTTCGCGGCGGCGATCACCTTCTTCCAGGCGAGGCGATCGACCACCCGGCTGATCCTTGCGAGCATGACCCCGGCGGGCCTAGCGACGTTGCGCGATTCGCTCGCGGTGCCATCGGGCGAAACGCTGCGCGGCCTGAGAGGGCCTCGCGGCGTCAGCTGGACGGTGCTGGCCGCCAATGCCGCCGCGCAGGGCCTGCTGGCGGTCGGCGTGCTTGCCTCGCTCTATGCCGGCTATCTCGTGCCAGAGTTCCGGGTGACCGCCTCGCAGATGACCGCGATCGTCAACGGCTTTGCCACGATCCTGCTGTTTGCGCTGATCGACCCGCAGATCTCGGCGCTTACCGACGACGTGGTCGACGGCAGCGTCAGCGAGGCGACCTTCCGCCGGGCGATGGTGTGGATTTCGCTGAGCCGTCTGGCGGGCACACTGCTGGCGCAGGCTTTGCTGGTCCCGGCCGCCGTGGCGATCGCCTGGGTCGCCGGCTGGCTATAGGGCGCGCCGCCGTCCAGTCAGCGGGCTTTGGCGGGTCAGCTGTCCGCATCATGGCCAAGCACGGCGTCCACCGTTTCGCCATCGGCATCGCGCAGCCAGTTGTGCGCCTTGGTCGCCGCGACCGCGCCGTGGCCCATGGCGACGCTGATCTGATCGAGCCCCTCGACCAGATCCCCCGCGCAGTAGAGGCCGGGGATCTCGGTTCCGAACGGCGCCGTGTCCGAGGCCTTTCCTGCCGCGGTGGTCGAAAGGCTGAGGCATTGCGCAAGCTCGCCGCGCGGGCGCGAGCCCAGCGCCGGGTAGAGCACGTCGAAGCACAGCGGCTCGCAGTGGCCCTCCAGATGGAGGAGCATGTGGCGATCCGTCGGTTCGAAGCGGGTCACGGCATCGGTCCGAACGCGGATTCCGGCTGCATCGAGATCGCGGCGCTCCCCGGCCGTCAACGCGACATCGAGGCGCGGGAGGAGGGTCACGTCCGCCGAATAGCCGGCGAGGAACAGCGCCTCGGCCGCGCCGGAAATGTCGCAGCCGAGCACCGCGATCCGCTCGCCCCGGTGCTCGAAGCCGTCGCACACCGGGCAATAGCGCAGCACGCCCGCATCGACAGCGGCCTGATGCACATCCCCGGGCAGCGGCGGCTGGTTCTGTGCAACGCCGGTGGCAAGGATCAGCGCCCGGCCGCACCATGTGGTGCCGTCGGTGCCGGTGAGAATGAACTGCCCGTCGCTGCGGCGCGCATCGGTCACCCGCGCCTGCACGATAGTCGCGCCGGATACTTCGGCATGGCGGGTCATGCGCTCCAGCAGGTCACATCCGGCAATCCCTGCGTCATGTCCGGGAACGTTGCGGGTCAGCGGGATCTGCGCTGCCCGCGGCGTATCGTCGTGCAGGACCAGCACCGAGCGCAGGAAGCGGGCGGCATAGAGCGCGGCGGTCAGTCCTGCGGGGCCTGCACCGACGATGATGATGTCGTATGTCATGCCTTCGGCTCTCGACCCTTGTGACGGGGAACGCCTTGACCCATGTTGGCACTTGCCGCAGGCGGCGGCCGGGCCGCTGCGCCGGTGAGCAGCCGCGCCGGCTCGCGCGCGGGATGCTCGTCAGGCTGCCGGGCAGTCGGCGCAAGTCTGCCGAGGCGGCGGCGTCGGCATCGCCCTGCATGCCCACGCAATCGCTGCGCGGCGGCAATTGCCAACGCGGCCTTAAGGACGGCAGGCTCGCGCCGTTCTGCCCACCGCGAAGGCTTCCGCTGACCGGCGTTGCGCAGGGCGGGCCATGCCGTTCCTTGTGGAGACCGAGCCATGCCGCATCCGGAGCGTTTCCAGCCAGGTCCCATCCTGCACTTCGGCCTGCTTGTGCTGGTATGCGGGCTTGCGTCGGCAGCACTGGCAGAGGGCGGGGTGCAGTGGCGGCTTGAGGCGCAGGTTCCGGTGATGTGCACGATCCTCGATGTGGACGACCAGCCAACGGGTCTTGCCATCGCCACAAGCTGCAATGCCGTGCGATATCGACTGGTGCTCCATGACCCTGCCGGACAGACCCGGTTGCGCGGGGCGCGCAGTTCGGCCGGGCCTGTCGCGATCAGCGGCAACGCGGTCACCATCATGAGCGCGCAGCCCGGCTACGCCGTGACCATGGTCGAGCTTTCAGCCCCCACCATTCCCGGACAGGTGACGGTGACGCTGCAGCCAGGCTAATAGGCCGTGTAGAGCAAGATGAGGACGTCGCGGTAATCGCCCGCGAACCGGTCCGTGCCGGGCGCGACCTCGAGCACCATTTCATCGCGCAGCGCGACAAGGCCGCGGAACGGGCGGTTGATCTGCGCCCCGTTCGACAGGTCCACGGGCATGCCGTCGTAGATCAGCCGATAGGCGATGGCGCGGGTCGGGCCTTGCGTGGTGTGCACCAGCTGCCCGCGGTTCTGCGACCGGATGGTGATGTTGGCCGCCGCATTGCTCTGGAAGAAGACGGCAGTGCGGATGACGGAGCCTGCGCTCACCTCGCCGAAACTGAGGTCACGGACCATCGCGCCGGTCTCGGCAAGAAACCTGATCGCCGGGCGCACGGTGATCGCGAACAGCACCGCCTGGGGCAGGGCATTGCCGACCTGGACCAGCACCGTGCCGCGATACTCGCCAGCGGCGGGAAACTGACCGGCGCTCAGTTCGAACAGGTCTATCGTCACCGCCTCGCCGCGCACCAGACGGTTGCGGGCATTGCCGGCGAGCTCGAAACGGGTGACGTTGGCCTGCGAGACAAGCCCCGAATTGAGCTGAACGAAGCCCAGCTGATTGCTGCCATTGGCAAAGACGAAGGCCGCGCCCGATTGCGGGGTGATGGTGACGGGCGCGCTGGTGCAACCCGGCGGAACCGTCCTGTCGGCTGCCTGCAATGTGATCTGGAGCACGGTGCGATTGGCCTGGTTGGGATCATAGCTCTGCCCGCTCGATTGACGGCCGGTGATCCGGTAGCCGCCCGCACAGGCGCCGCCGCCCTGCGCCAGCGCCGCGGCCTCGAGCGCGAGGCCTGCTCCCAGCAGCAGCGCGGCCAGCACCGCCAGCGCGCACCGGGCGATCCGCGTCCTCGTCATGGTGCAACCTCCATGGTCTGTGTGCCCAGTCTGATTATCGCAGGCGCCGCCTCGTCGACACTGAATTCATACACCAGATCGCCGCCGACGAGTTCGACCCGGTATCGCCCCGCCGCCAGCTTCGAGAGCACCGCGCGTCCGGCGGAATTGGTGAAGACGCCGCTGGTCTCGCCGCTGGCAAGGTTGCGCACGACCCCGTCGGCAAGCTTCACGGGCGAGCCATCGGGCATCACGAAAGTGACCAGCGCCGAGCGGAAGGCATCGCTGCCGATCCTGATCTTGACCCCGCTCAGCGCGCCGGGATCGCTGAGATATTCGCCCGGGCCGATGTCATAGCCCGGCGCTGCGCCCATCACGCTGACCCGGATATTGTCGGGCCGGTAGCCCGATAGCTGGCTGACGACCGCAGGCCCCAGCGCGTTGCTCTGCCCGGCGCGGCGCCCGACGCCGCTGGTCTCCACTTCGACGCGCGCGTCCGCGAGCGAGGCGTGGCGATCCACCATCACGAAGCCGCGCCCCGGATTGCGGCCGATGCCCAGCGTTCCGTCGGCCAAGGCAAGGCCCGACTGGAGTCGGAAATTGACGACGTTCTGATCGCGCATCCCGCTCGCGGCGTTGGCCCGGGTGCCGACCATTTCGACATCGAGATTGAAGCGCGAATTGGCAAAGCGTCCCTGCCCCGTCACCCGGTCAAACGCCGGGGAATGTTCGGCAATCACCCCGTAGTCGAATTCCGGCACGGTGATGTCGCGCACCCGGCGGGCTTCGAAGCGGGCCTGGCGGGTGACGCTGTCGAAGCTGGCGGTCGAGAAGTGATTGCGCCCGAACGGCACCGTCAGCGTCGCCAGCACACCGCGATCGGTCCGGCCGCCGACATCGGCATAGCGCGCCGTGGCCGAGGCCAGCACCCGTCCGAGCGAGACCTGCACGCCGCCGAACAGCGCGCGGGTCGCGGGCTGTCCCGTGTGGCTTTCGAGGTAATTGCCGCCCAGCGACAGCGCCACCCGGTCGGTCAGGCCGAGCCGGTAGTCTAGCGCAATGTCGAGCTTGACCGGATCGGGCTCGCGGGTCTGCGACAGGCGCCGGTAATCGGCCGAACGGTAGTCGAGCCGGACATTGAGCTGGCTGCTCGGATCGGCCAGGCGCAGGGGATCGCCGCGATAGGCGAGGCTGAGGGCATAGCCGAGATCGCCGCTCGTCACGTCATGGCTGACACTGCCGCCCATGAACAGCGCGCCGCCCGGGGCGAGAGTGGCAAAGGTCGCGCCGACATTCTGATAATCGCGCATCACCGCGAAATGCCCGCCGGCCGTCACCATATCGCTGACGCCGCGGGCAAACTGGCCCGTCAGCAGCGGCGTTGCCGAATAGGCAAAGCCGCCCGCCGAAGGCTTGCGCATCAGCCCGGCGGTGACGTTGAATTCGCTGATCCCTGCACCCAGCAGTTCGATGTCGTTGGCGAGGGTGAAGCTGTCGATCTCGCGCCGCCCCGTCGCATCCTCGACGATGATCGAGATGTCGGTCGATAGCGACAGCGCCGGAATGCGGTTGAGGTCGACGGGGCCGGCATTGACATCGAGCGCCTGAACCAGTGCGCCGTTGGCGTAGATCTCGATCCGGGCCGGGCGATCGAGCACGAACTGGCGGCGACCGGTGGGGCGGATGTTGCGCAGCGGCTGCAAGGCGTCGTAGCGCCGCTCGAGCGCGATCCCGGCAACGTCGGCCTCGCCCGCGATCACCGGCAGCCCCGCCACCAGATCCCCGGCCGCCGCGCGCAGCACCGATCCTTCGAAGTCCTTGAACGCGATCAGCCGGTCGCGTTCGAACCTGCGCTGGGCCTTGTCGGCCAGATCGACCAGACCGCCGAACAGCAGATAGCCGCCCTTGTCGCGTCCGCCGATGTTGATGAAACCGGCGAAGTTGTAGAGCAACCGGGTATCGCCTTGCGGATCGCTGAAATCGTGCGAGCCGACAAGCGTGCCGGTGACGCCCAGAGCAAGATCGGCAGGCCGCACGCGCTCGGCCGCGCCAAAATCGACGTCGCCCGTGAATGTGAAGGTCTGCGGTCCCACGGCCTCTGGTGCCAGCGCGAGCGCGATCGTGAGGTTGGCCGGATCGTAGGTGGCGGTGATGCCAAGTTCCCCAAGGCGGGCAACGGACAGGAAGCTGCCGGTCTCGCGCTTCAGTGTGTCGCGCTGCGCTGCGGCAAGCTTGCTGCCGAGCGCGAGTTCGAGCGATCCTGCCTCGATCCCGCGCAATTCGGTGATGGTGAGTTCTGCCGTGACCAGCGCAAGCCGGTCGCCGCCAAGGACCGGGTGCATGGTGATCCTGCTGACCCGCGGTGTGCGCGGGCCGGGGGGCGTGGCTGCGGATGCGGGGGCTGCCGTGGGCTCGCTCAGGGCGGGCGAGGGCAGGGCGGGCTGGGGCGGCGGGATGTCAGCGGCCTCTGCGCGCGCATCCGTCGGGGCCGATGCCGCCTTCGCCTCGCCCGCGAACAGCCGGTTGGGATCGGACCTGCGCTCGAACGGTAGGGCAAGATCGGGCAGGCTGCCGAGCAGGCGATGGCCGGCGCGCTCGTGCGAGACGGCGTCGATGACGTCGGCAAGCAGCGCCGCGCCCTCAGAGCGATCGTTCCGGCTTGTGCCGGGGCCGAGGGTGCCGACCGAACGCAGGGTCCGTGCCCGCGCGGCCTCAGGCACCAGCGCGAGGCCGAGCGTGAGACTGGCCGGATCATAGGCGGCGACAATGCCTAGCGCCTGAAGCTGCGCCACCGACAGGAACTGGCCCGCAGCCTGCGTCAGAGCGGCGCGCTGTGCGGGGGTCAGTCTGTTGCCCAGAGCGATGCCCAGCGATCCTGCCTCGATCGCGCGCAGGGTGGCGATGTCGAACTCCGCCGTGACCTGCGACAGCCGCCTGCCATCCAGCATCGGTTGCATGATGAACAGCCTCACTGGCTGCGCCAGCGGGGCCGCCGTTGCCTGCCCGGCGAGCGTGCCGGGCGATGGCGGCAGAGGAGGCATCGGCGGGATATTGCCGCCAGCCGCAGGACCGGGCGGCGCCGCCCAGGCCGCGCCGCTGGTCGCTGTCAGCAGCGGGACCAGCAACAGCCGCCCGCGCCGCGTCACAACCTGATGCCGCCCCCCGCGCCCCAAAGGTCAAACCGTCAACACAAGGAGGGCTCCGGCCTTGCAGCGGACGCGGGCGGACCTGCTTCAGCTTTCACCGCGCAGCAGCCGGACTTCGACCGGCCCGCTGGCATCTGCGGATCCTTGAGCAAGGCTCGCATCGAGCGGGACCGCGAATTCGCGGGTCGCGCCGGGTGGCACGATCGGATTGCTGACCAGAGTCGCCACATCGTCAGGGGTCAGCGTGACGCGCGCGCTGCCGACGCGATATTCCAGCGCCTGCCCGGTCAGGAACCCGTAGTCATTGCCGCTGTTGGCGACCTTGAAGCGCAAGGTGCCATCGGCCGTTCCCGCTTCGCTCACCGCCAGACGCGCGCGCGGGCGGGGCGGCTGCACGTAGACGGCGACGCCGAAGTTGTAGGTGAACTGGATGCCCGTGCCCTCCAGCTTGTTCACCGGGACCTCGGTGACCTGCACGACATAGGCCTCAGCCACTTCGCCGAGATCGCCGACATACTGGATACGAATCGCCTGCGACTGGCCTGCGGCGATCTGCGCCTGCGGGGGGAAGGTGATGAACTCCTCGTCCGCCGGCTCGAACACCTGCTCGCCATTGGCCGCCACCACCCGGCGCAACACCTGGATTTCCACCGGCAGGGGTTCCTCGCGGATGTTGTTGATGGTGATGGTTGCGCTGTTCTGGCCCCTGTCGGGCTGGAGGAACACCCGCATCGGTGTAACCTCATAAGCGTTGACCGCGCTTGCCAGCACAAGCGCGAAGATTGCGGCGATCACAATCCAGACCTGCCGCGCGTGAGCCTGTGATCGCTCGGCCATTATCGCGTGCGTCATGCCTTTATCCACTGTAATGAAGGCTGAATTTTCTGCCGTATGTGAAGTTACCTAACATAGGTTTGACACGACTAACGGGCAAGCCGGACACAAAAAAAGTGGTGGAACCGGCCGGTTCCACCACTTCCTTGGCTGGCTTGGGGGACGGGGTCCCGGAAGCGATCAGTTGGCCGTGACAGTGATCGTCACGGTGTCGCGGTAGTTGCCCGCATAGACGGTGGTGCCCGGCGAACCGTTGCCGCCGGTCGCGCCCTGCACGCCGAAGGCCTGGAAGCTGACGTTGCCGGTCTCGCCCGCGAGGAAGGCGGTGCTGCCCGCGAAGCTGGCCGCGATGGGCGAAGTCAGCTGCTGGGCCGAGAAGGCGAGGCCCGCGTTGCCGGTGTGGGCCATGTTGAAGCGGATGCGGCGGGCGTTGTCGGTGGTGGTGTTGCCGTCGAGCGTCAGGAAGCCGTTGTTCAGCGACGTAATCGTACGGCTGAAGCCGTTGACGCTGTTGCAGCGATAGGTCGCCTCGCCAGCGGCGACGTCAACCGTGCTGCTGGTGGGCACGTTGGCCAGCTCGCCGAACTCGACCGGGATGGTCGAACCGGCCGCGTTGTACACGCCGCACGACGGGGCGACCTGGGCGTTGAGGTTGTAGGTCAGGCTCTGGGCCGAAGCGGGAACGGCGGCAACAGCGGCGATTCCGGCGGCAAGGAAGGCGATCTTCTTCATTGGTCTGGTCCTTTGGTGATGGTCTTTAGGCGAAAGGGTCGTCTGGTCGTCAGTTGGCGGTGACCGTGATTGTCACCGTGTCGCGATAGTTGCCTGCCAGCACGGTCGTGCCGGGCACGCCGTTGGCAGCAGGGGCACCGCGCACCCCGAAAGCCTGGAACGAAACGCCCCCGGTCTGGCCTGCAAGCCAGGTGCCGTTACCGGGGAAGCTGTTGTTGACCGGCGCGGTCAGCTGGCGCGCGGCAAAGCCGAGCCCGCTGCCCCCACCATGCGCCATATTGAAGCGGATGCGGCGGGTGTTTTCGGTGGTCGCATTGCCATCAAGCGTCAGCCAGCCATTGTTCTGCGAGGTGACGGTACGGGTGAAACCGGCGCGCGAATTGCAGCGATAGGTGGCGCTGCCCGCGGCCGCGTTCACCGTCGTGCTGGGATCGACGCTGAACAGCGAGCCGAAATCGACATTGATGACCGTGCCGGCCGAATTGTACACGCCGCACACCGGCGCGACCTGCGCGTTCATCTCGTAGGTCAGGCTCTGGGCACTCAGCGGCATCGCGGCAAAGGCGGCGAAACCGGGGGCAAGGATAACGGACTTTCGCAAGATACGGTCCTCTTCTGGCGGATCAGTTGGCGGTGATTGTGAGAGTGACAGTGTCGCGGTAATCGCCCGCGAAGACGCGCGTGCCGGCCGGAGCCGCGCCTGTGGCAATGCCCTGCACCCCATAGGCGCGGAACCACATGCGGGCGTTTTGGCCGTTCAGAAAGCGCCGATTGCCCGCAGTGTCGCGATGCGTGCTGATGCGCGGGGCGGTCAGCTGCGCATGGTTGAACCCGTCGGCGCCCCAGTGCTGCGTGATGAACAGGATGCGCCGCGCGGTCTCGCCAGTGGGCTGACCGCCGAGCGTCAGAAAGCTGCAGGCGCCGCAAACCTGCTGGACCTGTGCGCTCAGCGCATCGATCGAAGTTTGCGCCATGGCTGTGCCGGATGCCGACAATGTGGCGACCGCAAGGGCAAACTGGATCGGTTTCATGTCTCAGCCCCCCCGTCTTCCATCAGGAACGTTTGGCACGTCCGGTGTTCGATTATGCCCCACTTGGCCGAACATCGATCTGCCGGCGGGGCGTTGCGTCATCGGATTAGCCGACATAGGTAAATTAACTGTTTACTGAAAAACGGCTTGGTGAATTTGCCTAGAGCCTTGTCCTGTTTGAGTGGAGCCCCTCGCGACCGCAGAGGAGAGGTGCGATTTTTGGCTAACCGTCATGTTTGCGCTTGCGGCGCTCAGGCTCGACATCGCCCGACGTAAGTTGACTGATGCACAGCCCGAACACGCAGATCTGACCCCCGCGCTCTGGTTCGCTGGAACTTCGGGTCGGCAAGCCACGCTGCGTTCTGCAAAGGGCCCGCCGCATTCACCCCTATCCGTACATCTGCGTATCCGGAGCGGTGGTTGAGTTTTACGCCGAGGATATACAAAAAGCACGATTTTTCGGCGGTTTAGCAAAGGCATTCGGATGCAGGTTATCGGCTGCATGATCTACGAACACAATCTGTGGTTCGTGCTGATGGCGGGATGCCTGTGCCTTGCGGGAACCTATGTTTCCGCGATGCTGTTTCGTCGGACCTTGCAGCAAGACGGCCTTGCCCGGATCCACTGGAGCTTCCTGTCGGCGGTTACCGCGGGCGCGGCGACCTGGGCGACCCACTTCATCGCCATGCTGGGATATGAAACATCGGTGGCGGTAAGCTTTGACGGCGTGCTGACCGTTGCATCGGCCTTGGTTGCAGCTGCGGGGATCGGGCTTGGCATGGTGATCGCGGCTCATTCCACAAGGCGGCTGACGACACTGCTTGGCGGCACCGCAATCGGCTTGTCGGTTGCTGCGATGCATTATCTCGGCATGTTTGCCTATCGGGTTGACGGGATCGTGTCCTGGGAACCGATGTTTGTTGCCGCCTCATTGGCGATCACCGTGACCTGCGCCGCTGCGGCGATATTGCGGCTAAGGTTCGGGGCGCGTGCCGGGCAGTTGTGGCAGACCGCCGGTTTGCTTTCGGCAGCGATCATCGGCCTGCATTTCACGGGCATGACCGCCTTTTCGGTGCAGCCGATTGCAGGCGTATCGCAAAACGCCGACAGCGAGGCCTTCGCGGCCATGGCCGTCGCGATCGGGCTGGTTGCCCTGATTATCCTGGGCGTCGGGATTTCGACCTATCTTGTCGAGAAGCAATCCGACCGCGACAGCGAAAGCCGGATTGCGCATATCGCGCTCCACGATGCCCTGACCGACCTCGCCAACCGGCACAATTTTTCCCAGGCGCTGCAAGCCGAATGCAACCGGCTGAATCGTTACGGACGGCAATTTGCGCTGATCCTGATCGATCTCGACCGGTTCAAGCCGATCAACGACACGCTCGGGCATCCGGCTGGCGATGCGGTTCTGAAGATCGCTGCGGGACGGATCGTGCGAGCGGTGCGAACGGGCGACATGGTGGCGCGCATGGGCGGGGACGAATTTGCGGTATTGAGCTGCGGGACAAAGGATAGCGCACAGGCAGAGACCATTGCCGCGCGGATCGTCGAGATCCTGGCCCGGCCGGTGCTGGTCGACGGCAACATCGTCGAAGTCAGCGGCAGTGTTGGCGTTGCGCTGGCCCCGCTGCACGGGATGGACCCCGATACGCTGATCCGTCATGCGGATATCGCGCTCTACGCCGCCAAACATGCCGGGCGCGGCACGCATTGCCTGTTCGAGCCGGAACTGATGGAAGCGATAAACCACAGGCGCAGCCTCGAAGCTGCCCTGCGACGGGCCTGTTCCTGCGAAGAATTCGAGGTGGTGTATCAGCCTGTGTTTGAATCGCGCACCGGGCGGCTTCACGGAGCCGAGGCACTGGTGCGCTGGCAAGACGCCGAACGCGGCATGATGCCGCCCGGCGCGTTCATCCCGCTGGCCGAAGAACTGGGCCTCGTCTCGCAGATCGGTGCGCTCGTTCTCAGCCGGGCCTGCAGGGATGCGGCCAGTTGGCCCGATCATGTGTGCCTTTCGGTCAATGTGTCGCCGCTGCAACTGGTCGATCCCGATCTGCCACGGATGATTGCCACGGCGCTGTCAGCTGCGGCGATGGCCCCGGCGCGGCTCGAGCTCGAAATCACCGAGACAGCCCTGCTCAACAATGATCAGGCGGCCCTGCACACGCTGCGCCGGATTCAGGAGATGGGGGTGAAAATATCGCTCGATGACTTCGGCACGGGCTATTCATCGCTCAGTTATCTGCATCGCTATCCGATCAACCGGATCAAGATCGACAAGTCCTTCGTGCAGAAATTGCCCGGGGATTTCGGCAGCGCCTCGATCGTGCGGGCCATTGCCCAACTTGGCGAAAGTCTCGAGCTCGCGGTGACGGCCGAAGGGGTTGAGACGGCCGAGCAGCTATCCTTCATCCGCGAACAGGGCTGCGATCACATTCAAGGATTTCTCACCGGCCGACCCGTCGGCACGCACGAGCTTGATCGCCTGGCCCGCAGCGAAACCATTCCATCGTGAAAGGACCGATCGTCCCATGCCGCTCCACCGATTGCTTTACACCAGCAAGGCAAACTTGCCCCCGTCCCATGCTGATGTGGGTGCAAGGATAAGGGCCATCGCCGAACAGTCGGCTCGCCGCAACAGCGAGGCCGGGATCACTGGCATCCTTATTTTCGTCGAAGACGAATTCATTCAGGTGCTCGAGGGCGAATTGCCGGCGGTGGAAAGCACCTTCGAGCGGATCTGTTGCAGCTTCGATCATCGCCAGCTGCGGATCGTCGATCTGGTCCGGGTGGAGGAACGACTGTTCGCAGAGTGGGGAATGACTCTGCTGACCGCCGATGCCGAAGCGTCAGTCGCATTGCGCGACGACTTGCAGGAAATCCGCTTCATGATGGGAATGAACGCGCGTGCAGCAACGAACCTGATGAGAAAATGTCTGAAGATCCACGCCATCAAGGAAAAGGCTGTTGCGGCATAGGCCCTCGCCTCGGTGGCGACCAGATGAATGCGCGCTTGCGCGACTGCATCAAAACACCACCGTGATGACGATGCTGTCCGCGTAATTGCCCGCGCGCACCTTCTGCCGAGGCGGAATGCGGCCGAAGACGGGCACCGCCTGACGGAATATCAGCAACCCGTTCAGCGGTGCCACGATCGTCCGCGTCCCCCCGGCGCCATTGCCGAACACCAGAGTGCGCGCCGGATCGACGAACAGGTTGTAGTCCAGCCGATCCTGTCCCTGCCGCATGGTCCGTGCCATCGCATTCCCCGACGACCCCGGGCTCGCGGAGATCTCGATCGTTCCCAGCAGCGCGATCAAGCCGGTGCAATCGACCGAGATTGTTCCGACCGTGTCGTCGGGCGCGGCGGCAGTGGCGTCATAGGTGCCGAAGCTGACGTTTGGCGTCGAGGCCGAGCATGAGCACAAGGTGCAGGCCTGGGCGGGGGTCGTGCCGGCAAGATGGGCTGCGGTAACCGCGGCGAAGGTCGTCAGGCTGCGACCAAGAAAGCGGGTCAGGTCTGCGATCATGAACCGGGCCTCGGATCCTTCAGCGTTTCACACGTCACGGGCTGCTGCGCAGACATTGCCAGCTTATCGGGCGAAGCTTGCAGACGGGCTACGCAGGCATAGCCGTTCCCACGTATCGTCACCGTTTCGCCGATCGGGAGAACGGGGAAGAACACCAGTCCGTCAAATCCGCTGCGCCCGATCAGCTGCGTTCCTGCGAACACCTCGAGCCCCGGCGGCACCGGGTTGCCTGCCTGATCTGCGAAAGCCAAGGTGGCTGCCACGCCCTCTGCTCCGCCAAACCGGACCATTGCCGCTTGCCGGAAGCCGGGGACGACGATCTGTTCGGGCGCGATCACGTCGGCGGTGATCGGCAGGGCAGCAATATCGATCCCCACGCGATTTTCGGCATAGGGCTGAAGTCCGGTCAGGATCGCCTTTCGGCCCCGGCCGCCTTTGGCGACAACGGGACGGTTTTCGAGAAAGAGCGTGACCTGATCCTCGCCTTCGACCTCGACAAGCGCGAAGCCGCTTTCGATTTGCGGGGTAGCGACCACCTGAGATGCCACCGCAACCAGGGCGCCGCGCGCGCCTATCCTGATGCTGTTGCCGAATTCGCTGGAGTCGCCCGCCACTTCGATATCGCCCGCCGAAGTGCGCAGGATCGCGCTGCCCGACAGGATCGGCTCTCCCGTGCTCACGGCCCGGCCGGCAGCCAGCTGAAATCCCAAGCCCTCGTCATTGGGCGGCACACGGCCCGCGCTGGCGATCATCCGTTCGTTATCGATCCGCAGGCTGGCATTGCCGCGCGGGCCAAGCGGCAGGCTGACCGAGGCGAAGCCGCCGTAATCGCGACCCAGCGCGGATTCTTGCCGCCGCACGCCGACATTGAAAAACAGCGCCCCCAGCGTGCCTGAGAGACTGGCTGTGGTGGTGCCGAAGCGTGCGCCGTCGGATGTGCGCGCATCGATATGTCCGATGTTGATGTCACCGAACGTGCCCAGCGACACCGTTCCTGCCACCACCAGTTCGCTGCGGGAAAGATCGCGGCGAGGGCCGAACACCCTCGGGGCTCCCACTTGTTCGAAACGGCCGTTGTCGCGCTGATAGCTGATCGTGAAGGAGTGTGTTGGGGCAATGCGCTGAAACTGTGCTCTTCCGAAGATGCCGCGCCCCGCTGCGCTGTCCGATACGGCTGCGGCAAGGCTGAATTCGCCGATCGGACCCACCACCCCGCCCACGCTGGCACCGGCCATCTGCGCCGCTCCACTGGCTTCGATGCGCCCGGCAAGGGTAAGGTTGTCGCTCAGGCCGTAACGGCCGAACAGGGCGATGAACGGATCGCTGTAATCGAAGCTGCGCGCTCCATAGTTCTCCCGCAGGAATCCGGCCTCGATCGAGAATTCGCCGAGCCCCGGCCGCAGCAGCCGCGGGCTGGTGTAGAAAGCGCGGTTCACCTGGCGCGCCATCCCCGTGCTGTCGGTCACCATCATCGTCACCTCCCCCGCACCCGAGAACTCCGGTTGATAATCGATCAGGAATGCGCCCGGCTGGACCTGGAAGGTCTGCTGGCTGCTGGCCGACAGGAGATCGACGGTCGATGGTTCGGTCGCGGCGCCCGCCAGCATCGGCAGCGGAAAGTTGATGACCTGCGGTTGCAGGGCAAAATCGGTGCCCACCCTGATCCCGGCAAACCGTGCCGGCGCGTTCCATTCGGCCCCGCGCGTGAAGGTGTCGCCCAGCACCAGACGCACGCGGCTGTCGGGAAAATCGCGCTGGTAGGCGCTGTCGAGCCGCACCACGGCGCCCGGTCCGTTCTGCATCAGCAGCGTCGTGCCCACCACCCCCCATTCGCCCGAGGCGCCGGCATCGACAAACGCCGAAAACGCATCGCGGCTGTTCCAGCGCAGGTAGCTCAAATCATAGCTGACGAAGGCTGCCGGGACGATCTCGCTCATTTGCAACACGGACCCGGGCCGACCGATGCGGATGGTGGGAAATAGCAGCGGATCGGCGCTCATGATAAGCATCGTCCCGTCATCGCTGAGTCGCGCGGTCAGGCCATCCATTGCCGCAAGGACGACGTACGGTTCCCCGGCGATGATCCGCTGAGCATGTGTGCCCGGCGACACGTCGAGCGACCGGGCTAGGTCGGTGCGCCGCACCAGCACTGCCTCGCCCCATCGGGCGACCAGCACGGGATCAGGTGTGGTCTTGCCGTTGATCGTCAGGCCCACGGGCCGCGGCTGGTCTGGCTGTCCGCCTGGCACCGGTGGATCGATGGCCGAACGCGGTGCAAGCGGCGCTGGGATGCTGTTCTCGGCACTCGCGGCTGTGCCGATGGTCCCGAGCACGGTCGCTGACAGCAGCAGGGCACAGGAAGTTGGCCGCGGACCGTGAGCCATCGCACGGGCCTGTCACTGGCCGGCCATGGGATGCTGTTCCAGTTGGACCACTGCGCCATCGACCAGCGTTGCCTCGACACCGGCGACTGTTTCGCCGGCTGGCCCACATGGCGCAACCATGCGCGCGGACCCCGCCAGAAGGTAGAAGCCGTTCGTGGCAGGCTGCGCACCTGATTGCGCAGTCCGCAGCATCACCGATGCGAGGCGGCCATGTGCAGTGCCTCGGTTGATGAGCATGACGCAGCCGTCCCGATCCGCCGACCACACGATCTGCGGCCGGGCATCGGCCTGGGACCGGAACACCGGGATGCTGATTTGCAGCAGGGTTTGCAGCACCCCCGCTTTGGGGGCTGCGCGAGGCAGCTCGTCGACGAGAATGCGATAGGTCGTCTCGGGGAGGTTATCTCCGCCCGGCGCGCTGCACCGAACCAGCTTGCGTTCCCCCGGCGCGATCGACACGATGGCCGGGTTGATGGCAAGTTGCGGCTCGGGATCGAGAATGTCCTCGCCGTCAGGCCCTTGCGTCCAGCGGTAGCCGCGAAGCTGGACAGTGACCTCCTCGGGCGCATCGTTGCCTATGGTGAGGGAACAGAACTGCTTGCCCGGCGCAATCTGCACCTTGACGGGCATAACGCTCAACGCACCGGCGCGCGCCTGCGCCCCTGTCAGCGTCGGCGCCAGGGCGACGACGCTGAGCACCGCGAGCGTCAGCCATGGACGCACGCGCAGACGGGACCGGGCGTGCACCATCAGTAAGTCACGGTGACAGTCACAACATCGCGGTAATTGCCCGGCTGCACCTTTTGCATGGCCGGCACCCGGCCGAACACCGGCACCACCGTCGGAACAGCTGTCGAGGTGCGCGCGGGTAAGGCATCGACCCCTGGGGTTGCACCGATATTGGTGAGCCGTGCCGCATCTGCAAACAGACCATATCTCAGAAAATTGAGTCCGTTCGCCATTCTCCGGTCGGTGATGGTGGCACCGCTTGAGGTGCCCTGATTGAGGCCGATGACGAAGATAGTGCCGGGCGTGCAGGCAACGACGATGTTGCTGGTCGCATCCGTGGGGGCAGCCGCAGTGGGGTCATAATCGCCGAAGGCCAGCTCGTTGGCTGTGACCGCGCATGCTTCCACCACGGTTGCGGTCACGTCCATGGTGCTTTGCGCCGTTTGGGCGTGGGCTGAAGTCCCAAATCCACTGCACATGAAACCCGAGACCAGAACAATCTTCCACCGCATAGACCTTGCTCCTGTGATAAGCATCTGAATAATTTAGGCTTGTGAAGAGACTGGAAAGGGCTGGCAGGGGTTATTGCGCGGTCGCCCAAAGCCTGACGTTAACCAGAATGAAGGGTCACCCGTCAGCAATCCGTGGCAAGGTCCATACCCGAGGAACGGACACGCTCGGGGCCTCGGTTCACGCAAGGGGCCTGCGGGGGATACAAGCCGGATAATGTCGTGCCCGATGCCCGCCTGCCTGATCTGACCTTGGCGATTGCGGCCGATCTGGTGCAGATCGCCTCGGACGAATGAGCTAACCTGTTCTGTTGCAACGCTTGCTTGGCTTCGACACAATCATGCGCAAGCCAGGGCGCCAGTCGGGATTCGGTCCTGACAGAATTGGTCATTCGCACGGGAAGGAGCCGCTTATGAGGAACATGACAATCCGGTCGCTCGGCCGCACGCTGGCCGCCACGGCTGCAACACTTGCGCTGACGCTGCCGCCCATGGCGCAGGCCTGCACACGGGCCGTCTACACCGGCACGAACGGCAACGTCGTCACGGCGCGCTCCATGGACTTCGCCATCGATATCCCGACCGATCTGTGGGTCCTGCCCCGCGGCATCGCGCGGACCGGTGAGACCGGCACCAACACCCTGGCTTGGACATCGAAATACGGCAGCGTGGTGGCATCAGGGTTCGACATCTCGACCACCGACGGCGTCAACGAAGCCGGTCTCAACGCCAATCTGCTATGGCTGGTCACATCCGAGTATCCCGAGTTCACGCAAGCATCGAAGCCGGGCCTCGCGATCTCGCTGTGGGCCCAATGGGCGCTGGACAATTTCGCGACCGTCGACGAGGCTGTAGCCGCACTGCGAGAGACCCCGTTCACGCTCGCCACTGACGACCTGCCGGCACAGCCGGGCCGCAAGACCACGGTCCATTTGTCCCTGTCCGATGCGACTGGCGACAGCGCCATAATCGAATATGTCGGCGGACAGCAGGTCATTCATCACAGCCGCGATTACCGGGTGATGACGAACGACCCCGTCTATGATGAGCAATTGGCGCTTAACGCCTACTGGAAGGCGGTCGGCGGATCGGCGATGCTGCCTGGCTCGTCCCGCGCGGCCGACCGCTTCGTTCGCGCCAGCTTCTACCTCGATGCCCTGCCGAAAGACTTGGCACCCGACATCGCGCTGGCCAGCATGTTCGGCCTTATCCGCAACGTATCGACCCCTTACGGGTTCGTGACTCCGCAGTCGCCCAACAACAGCTCGACGATCTGGCGGGCTGTGTTCGATCACCAGCGCAAGCTGTATTTCTTCGATTCCACCTTTGCCCCCAACACCATCTGGGTCGACCTGAAGAAGCTGGACTTCAAGCCGGGAGCACCTGTCCGAAAGCTCGAGCTGGGCGAGCGCCAGTCGCATGGGCATGTGGGCGACGTTACGGGCAAGTTCGTCGCATCTGCGCCTTTCCGTTTTCAGGGTCTGGCGGTGCGTTAGTCAGCAATCGTGTGACGCACGGCGGTCCGGCGTCAAGGAGACGTGAACGTCGCAACGTGTCCGGTTCCGCCGCAAGGCGTTCGCATTTGCGCGAGACGTCGCCAGACACGATGATGCCGCCGACTGGAGCGGTTGCACCAGAAACCTTTTCCGGGCCCTGCGCCGGACGTTTGCCTAGATCTGGGTCGTGACGAGGAACCGCTTGCGATCCTCGCCGATGCGCCGACGAACCTCTTCCAGGGCAGAGTGCTCGGTGGCTGAAATCATGGCTTCGAACAACCGCTGGAAGTGCTCGCGCATCGCCAGACGTGCGGCGGCAGAATTGCGCGCAGCCAATGCGTCAACGACAGCAGCATGTTCACTGGTCCGCGCTGCGGCGTCGGTCACGCAGACGCTGGAATAGACCTGCTTGACCTTGGGCAACTCGTTGCGCATCCGCCATAGTGACTTGACCGCATGTTCCATCACCGGATTGCCGGACATCCGGGCGATTGCAATGTGAAACCGCCGATCGATCTCGTCATGGTCATCGCTGCCGACGTGACCTGTATCTGCCATGGAATCGACAAGTGCCCGCAGTTCAGCGACCCCGGCATCGGTGATGTTGACAGCCGCGAGCGCCGCTGTTTCGGCCTCGATCACCGACCGGGCTGCCGTCAATTCGAAGGCGGTGACATCGGGCAAGCCATCAGGCGCATCATTGCTGCCGCGCATGACATAAGCACCGGACCCCGTCTTGATGACGATGTGTCCCAGCGCCTCAAGCGCGATCTCGGCCTCCCGGATCGTGACGCGGCTCACGTTGAACCGCTCGGCCAATTCCCGCTCGCCCGGCAATCGGCTTCCAGGCGGAAAGGTCCCTTCGTCGATCAGAGCAAGGATCCCGCCGACCACGAACTTGTAAAGCCGATCTTTCAAGGGTTCTACCTTCCGTGCCGCCAGTTCAGACCAATTTCCCTTACCAAATAGTGGGTCGACACGAACGTTGCAACACTCGTGTCGACCCACCGCCTGGGGGAGGCATCAGAACCGGCCACGAAGGCCTATAAAGTAGCGTGGCCCATAAACGAGGTTCTGCGACAAATCGCCCATCGTGGGGCGGAAATCGGTGCGCGGTTCGCCGAACAGGTTGAGCCCTTCGATAGATAGGCGCAGTTCCCTGGTCAGCTTCACCGACAGACGCGCCTCGAAGATGTCGGTCTGGTCGGTGAACCGCAAACGTCCGCTGGAATCGCCCACAAACTGCTGGAAGTAGGGACTGCGATATTTGTAGACCTCGGGTAATCGCGGCATCGAGTCGGATTACCGCTAGTGTTGCGATCCGGGCGTTTTGCCCGGTGGTGAGCAACATTGGAGGTTCCGATGCCGCATTCTGTAGGATTGGACGTTTCGCAGAAGTCGACCGCCATTTGCGTGGTGAACGCTGAAGGCAGGCGCATCTGGAGGGGCGATTGCCCGACGCAGCCGGACAAGATCGCTGCGCTGGTTTCGAGGCACGCCGGATCTGATGCGAAGGTGGGTCTGGAGACCGGTGCGATGACGCCCTGGCTCGTGCATGGCCTGCGAGCCTCTGGTCTCCAGGTCGAGTGCCTTGATGCGCGCCGAGTGAAGTCAGCGCTTCAGATGCGCTTGAACAAGACAGACCACAACGATGCCGAAGGCTTGGCGCAGGTGGTGCGAACGGGCTGGTATCGGGCGGTGCACGTCAAGTCACTCGAGGCTCATCAGGCTCGATCGTTGCTCGGCGCCAGAGCGCAACTGGTCGGGATGCGAACGCGGCTTGCCAACATGATACGCGGCGTTCTGAAGACCTTTGGCATCTTGCCCACAAGTGAGCGAGGCATGCAGTTCGATCAGCGCGTTGAGCGCGCCATGGTAGATTCGCCCGATGTGGCGGCGATCGTGCATCCGCTGCTGGTCTCTTGGAGGCATATGCGTGAGCAGATCGCCGGTTTCGATGTCGCGATCCAGCGCCGCGTCAAGGCAGACCCCACGTCCCGGCTGCTGATGAGCGTTCCGGGCATCGGGGCACTGTCGGCGCTCGCATTCGTCAGCACCATCGAGGACCCTGCACGGTTCTCGCGCTCTCGAGCCGTCGGTGCTCACCTCGGCCTAACGCCCAGACGCTACCAGTCGGGAGAGGTCGATCGAAGCGGTCGGATCTCCCGCTGCGGCGATGCCCTGACGCGAACGCTTATGTATGAGGCGGCGGTCGTGATCCTGCACCGGGTCAAGCGATCGTTGCCTTTGAAGGACTGGGCACTGGCGATCGCCGAACGGTCGGGACCGGGCAAGGCGCGCATAGCACTCGCACGCAAGCTATCTGTGATCCTGCACAGCATATGGCGATCGGGCGAGCCGTTCCGTTGGGGAGCAGAGCCCGCCGCGCAGTAGTTTATCAGATCATCCCACCAGACGGATGAACTCGTCGCCTC
>ERZ1066123.547-NODE-547-length-27558-cov-8.149875_pt1 | contig 27558 bp, 22 predicted proteins | sample MGYA00382770_ERZ1066123 | MGnify/ENA primary metagenome ERZ1066123 (study PRJEB33369, sample SAMEA5778353) | biofilm metagenome | biome: Industrial cooling water; feature: Water cooling tower basin; material: Biofilm | place: United Arab Emirates | collected...
TCTCGACGATCGGGCGCGGGCCGACGATGCTCATCTCGCCCATCAGCACGTTGAAGAACTGGGGAAGCTCGTCCAGGCTGGAGCGGCGCAGAAAGTTGCCCAGCCTTGTGACGCGCGGATCGTAGGTGAGCTTCTGGTGCTCGGCCCATTCGCGCGCGGCGGCCGCATCGGTGAGCAGGATCTTCTCGAGCCGCGCCTCCGCGTCGACCACCATCGTGCGGAACTTCCAGCACCCGAAAGTGCGCCCGCCAAATCCCACGCGCCGGTGGCGGAAAAACACCGGGCCGGGATCGGCGATCTTGATGGCGACCGCGATCAGCACGAACAGCGGAAGGAAGAAGATCATGGCAAGCGAGGCGATCAGGATGTCGAGCAAGCGCGACAGCGCCACTGGCCATCCGCTTCCCGCGCCCCGCGCAATGGACTGAAGCTGGAAGGTGTTGCTCGGTTCGATATACACGGTCCTGCTACCTTTCAGGCTGTCCGAAAGCTTTGGCGTTCGGTTGTTCCGTCAGATGTGCGATAAGGCCCCTGCCGACCTGCGCCGTTCCTAGTGTGCACAGCTCGGGGCGGCTCTAGGATAGGTTAACAATGTGTTTCGACGAACGTCGGCGATGGCTGGCACACAACGTTCTGGCGCAGGCAATGAAGAATAAACAGGTCGGGATTGGCAGATGATTAGCGACACAGGCCTTACGCAGGATCCCGCACCCGAACCTGGTGGCGGTGTGCGGGGCAGGGTGCGGCGGCGTTCGCGGCGCAAGGTGCGCGCGCGCAAGCAGACCAAGTTTTCGCGGCCGGTGCGGCTGATGCTGTGGCTAGGGCTGCCCGTGCTGCTGTGGGGCGGCATCGTCGGCATCTGGCGCGCCTTGTCCTGAACCGGCAGAAGCGGCCGGCCCGGGAGGGATGGGTGCAGATGCCGGCGACGGGGGCGCGCAGGGAAAGCTCTCCTGCAGGCTGGCGACGATCACCGAGGCGGCCTGCGCCCGCGTCTGCGAGGGATTGGCCACGAGATAGGCGGCAAAGACATCGGCGAGGCGGCCCAAGCTGAGCCCCGCCGGCAGGCAAGGGTCGCCCCCGCCGGTCCACACCCGGTAAGCGCGCGCCGCATCGGCGACGGCGGCGAGGTAGGCAAAGCAGTAGTTCTTCGCAAAGCTCGAGCTCTCGCGGCATTTGCGCAGAAGCTCGCCTGCGGATTCGAAACCGGCGACCGCATCCGTCCCTGCGGCCTGTGCGGCAGCCGGAGCGATCGGCATGGCGGCGAGCGCGGTGCCCGAAGCAAGCGCGATCATGCCCCGCAAGGCCGGTCTCACTGCGCTGCGTCCGCCAATTTGCCAGCCATGGGCAGAGGCCGCGCCCTGAACGGGGTGGGGGCCGGTGCCGGACCTGCCGCGTCGGGCGTGGCAGCCTCGGGCGCGCCGTCGGTTGCGGCCGCAGCAGTCGTGAGACCGCGCATCACCGGATCGCTGCCGCGCCCCGGCAATGCTCCGTCCGGCGCGGCGGGGCGCGCGGTCCACGCCGCGATCAGCGGCTCGCGCCCCGAATAGCGCGTGGTGAAGGCGCCCGGCTCGCCGTTGTCCCCACGCCAGCGGTAGAAGACATGACGCCCGATCTGTCCCGACGGGTTGAGCGAGGCGCTCCAGTAGGGCGCGACATAGTCAGCATGGTAATGGGTCGACAGCCCGACCTCGGCAGCAACCGCGCCGCCGAGCGCCGCCTTGGCCACGCGGTTCGCGCGCGCCCACAAGCTCGCGACCGGGGGCCGGGCGCGCGAGCCGTCGCAGGTGAAGGTGAACTGGCAGCCGGTGGCGCGCTCCTGCCCCTGGAAGACGACGCCGCAGACATTGTCAGGGTAGGCCGGGTGGCGAACCCTGTTGAGCACCACCTGGGCGATGGCACGCTGGCCGGCCTCGGGCTCGAGCGCGCCTTCGTAATAGATCGCCTCGGTCAGGCAGGTCTCTGCACGCAGCGCGCTGGCCGCATCGCCGTAGCTGGCGACGAAAGGGCTTGCCGGGGCGAGCGCGAAGTCGCCGGCAGGCGCGGTGTCGGCGGCAGTTTGCGGCTGCATCTCCAGCGCCGCGAGCATTCGGGCGGCGGCTCGCGGGAAGTCTGCTGCGCCGCCGCCCGTGCGGCCATCCTCGACGGGCACCACCGGCACCGTCAGCGCCGCCAGCACCATCGCCGCGCCGACCGCGCGCGCAGCGCGGCGGGTCCGGATCGTGGTGGCAGGGGCACAAGGCATGGGCGGGCGGGTGCTCCTCGGCATTGGGGCCGGTCGTGGACTCGAGCGCGGCCCTGCCCCGCGCCGGGCGGGATTGCTCTAACCCTCGTTGGCTTTGCGGGGGCCCGTTTCAGGAGCGCGACGTGCGGACGGCGCCAGGCGAGGACCGCTGCGTCAGGCGGCCGAGCAGGCGGGGCAGGAAGTGCGTGAGTGCCCAGCGATAGGGCCAGACACGGCGCGGGGCGCTCAGGATCGCCTTCGCCGCAGCACGTGCTGCGGCCATCGGCGTGCCGGCGGCAAGGAAAAGTTCGCGCTCGGCGCTGGCGATGAAGAACAGGTGCGCGGTCCCGGCACGGCGCATGTCTTCGCCGTAGCGCGACAGCAGCAGCGCGCGCGAGGCGCGGTTGGCATCCGCCCTTCGCGAAACCCGCGCCGTACCCGAACCGGCTGCCTCGTCGGCCGCGTCGTGATAGCGCGACAGCGGGGCGGCGATGCAGTCGGCGGCAAAAAAGCGCGCGACGCGCAGCACAAAGTCGTAGTCCTCGTTTGCCGGGAGAGCGGTGTCGAACCCGCCGACAAGATCAAGCACAGGGCGCGAGACCATCACCGTCGATCCGCAGCCGGTGACCACGTTGCTGGCGAGGAGGTCGCGGTAGATCCAGCCGCGGTGGCGCGCCTCGTGGCGGGTGACGGTGCCATCTGCCGCGATGGTCTCGATCCCGGTGTAGACGAGGCCAAGGCGCGGGCCGCCGGCGCGGAAGGCGGCGAACTGTGCGGCGAGCTTGCCGGGAAGCCATTCGTCGTCCGAATCGAGGAAGGCGACAAGCTCGCCGCGCGCCTCGGCGATGCCGCGGTTGCGCGCGGCGGCGACCCCGCCGTTGGCCTGCGCGACAAGGCGCAGGCGCGGATCGGCGATGGCGGCAACCACGTCGCGGGTGGCGTCGGTGGAGCCATCGTCGACGACGATCACCTCCATGGGCGGCGGGTCTTGCGCGAGCGCGCTCGCCACCGCGCGGGCGATGGTTGCGGCGCGGTTCCAGGCGGGGATCACCACGCTCACGCGCAGGGGGCGGTCTGCCGGCGGGGCGGGAGCGACCGTGCTGGCGGCGCGGACCGGGCCAAGGGCGCCACAGGCCTGCGCGGGTGCAGCGCGCGCGGGTAAGGCCGGGGGCGGGGCGACGAGCCGCTGCGCCAGCGTGTCGCACGCGACCCCGAGGTGCTCGGGCGCGTCCTCGGGGATATCCGCGATCACCGCGGCGAGCGCCTTTGCCAGCGGATCGCGATAGGCAGCCCGGCGCGCGGTCTCGTCGAGCGCGTCCATCACCTTGCCGAGCACCGCCAGCCGCGAGGCCAGCCCCGCCGGGGTGCGCCCTGCAGCGGAGAGCGAGCCGCCCTGCGGGAGCCGCCGGTAGAACCCCGCGCCTGTGGCGGTGCGCGCCAGCACGTTCCCGCGGGCAAACCCGCGCATCATCACGTCGCCATCGTCGTTGACTCCGATATCCGGGTCCCAGCCGCCGCTGCGGTCGTAGGCCGCGCGGCCCCACAGCACACTGCACGGAGGGTGGTACCACCCGGTCAGCCAGGCGGAGAGATCGTCCTGCCCCACGCGGCGCGGAGCGCAGGAGGGCGGCGCCCAGTGCCACGCGCCGCCCGCGCCCTGCTCGAAGCGATGCCAAGGGGCGCAGGCGACATCGCCTTCGCCCGCCTCCAGCGTATCCATCAGGGCTGCCAGCGTCTCGGGGGCGAGCAGATCGTCGGCGTCGCAGAACAGGAGCGCCTCGCCTGCGGCTTCGGCAAGGCCCGCAAGGCGCGCGCGGGATGCGCCGCGCTCGGGCACGTCGACGAGCCGCACCATCGCACCGAAATTTGCGGCGATGGCCCGGCTCGCGTCGACAGAGCCGTTGTCGGCGACGATGATTTCAAACGGCGGGCGGGTCTGGTTGAGCAGCGAGCGGATCGCCAACCCGAGATAGACCTCGGCATCAAGGCAGGGTATGATGACCGAGACCTTCACCCGATCTGATCCAGCACCGCCTCCACGCCCGGGATATCGACCGTCAGATCGCGGTCGAGCGGATGCGCGGCTGCGCCTGCCTGGGCGTGGAGCAGCCAGTAGTGGAGCCCGAGGCCGGTCGCGAGGTTGTAGAAATTGGGGTTGGGAAAGCCCGGATCGGCGAGTTCCACCACATGCCCCGCTTCCGGGCAGAACAGCATGTTGGTCAGCCCCGCGCCATGGGGGGCGAGCAGCACGCGGGTGTGCTGCATCAGCGCGACCTGCTCGGGGAAGGCGAGGTCTTCCATGAACACCTTTTCGAAGCCGCGCCGCTCCAGCACCGGCCACAAGGCGGCCTCGTTGGTGATGCGCCGCCCGCGCGATTTCTCGCGGCTGATGAAAACCTTGCGCGATACCGCCGCCATGTGGCGCGCCGGATCGGCGAAGGCATTGCGCACGCGGCGCATGTGCGCGGGGTCGAAGCGGTCGGTGACCATCAGCGTGAGATCGTCGACCTCGACCGGCCTGGCCGGGTCGAAGCGCCGGAACATCGCCGGGTCGATCCCCAGCAGGCGCATGCTCTGCTCCATGACGGGGGTCATCTCGCGCGGCATCAGCACCGTGCCCAGCGAATTGCGCTCGCGCAGCAGCAGGAGCTTGGGCAGATGCGCGGTCAGCCAGTGCGAATGGTTGTGATAGGCGCGCTCCAGCACCCATGTGGCCTCATCGAAGTGCTGGACGCGCGCCATGCCGCGCTCGGTGGCGGCCGCCTGCAAGGCGTGACCGGGACGGTGGGCGATCTCGCGGGTTTCGAGCGATGTGCCTTCGGCGGTGAGGAGCGCGGGAAAGAAGTCGCGCTTGTCGGGGGTGTGGAAGAACACGAGGCGCGCCTCGGGGATGCGGGCGAGGCAGGTTTCCGCTACGCGGCGCTCGGGCACGTCGCGCATCGCATAGCCCCACAGGGCGCCGTCATCCGACAGGGCCTCGCGCGAGGGCACGTTGCGGGGCAGCGGGGCGAAGGCAGTGCGCTCGGGGGCGAGCACGGTCTTGGCCCAGCTGCGCCCGGTGCGCGCGAGGTAGCTGTCCAGCCCCTCGCGCACCCGCCAGCGCCAGCCGAGCAGCGCCGGATCAACACCGCGTTCGACCGCGCGCTCGGGCATGCGGCGCAGGTGCCAGAGCACGGAATGGGGAAGATCGGCGAGCGGCTTCAGGGGCATGGGCATGGGCATGGGCATAAGCAGGGGCAAGGCGGGGGCGGAGGTCCGGCGGCGGCTCAGGCGGCGGCCATTTCGCGGAACTCGCTGTGGCCTTCCTTCAGTGTTTCATAGTCGCCGCAGCCTTCGACCTGCCCGTCCTTGAGGTAGTAGAGCATCTCGCAGCTGCGCACGGTCGACAGGCGGTGGGCGATCATCACCACGGTGCGCCGGCCCCGCATCCCTTCGACCGCCTCGATCACCGCGCGTTCGGTGGTGTTGTCGAGCGCGCTCGTCGCCTCGTCGAGGATCAGGATCGCCGGATCGTGATAGAGCGCGCGGGCAATGCCGATGCGCTGGCGCTCTCCGCCGGAGATGCGCACGCCGCTCTCCCCGACGACAGTGTCGAGCCCCTCGGGCTGGCGGTCGATGAAGCGGTTCAGTTGAGCGAGGCGGATGGCATTGGCAAGCGCGGCCTCGTCGACCTCGTGATCCTCCATGCCCAGCGCGATGTTGCGGCGGATGGTGTCGTCGAGAAGGTAGATCGACTGCGGCACGTAGCCGACCTGCCGCCGCCAGCGGCGCAGCTCCATCGCATCGAGCCGGTGCCCGTCGACCACCAGCCCGCCGCGCTCCGGCGCAAGCAGGCCGAGCAGCACGTCGACCACGGTCGATTTGCCCGCCCCGGTGCTGCCGACAAGTCCGACCGCGGTGCCGACGGGGATGGCAATGTCGACCCCCTTCAGCGCGAAATCGGGGGCGCCCTCGTAGCGGTGCCACACACCATCGAGCCCGATCGTGCGGTGCGGGCGAAGCGGCGTGGTGGCGACCTCGCGCGGCGGCGCATCGCCGAGCCGGGCGAGATCGCGGGCGATTGGCTCGATCGAGACGAGGCTGTAGCGCAGGTCCGCAAACTGGTGCATCGCCGCGCTCGACGCTTCGCGCAGGCGCACCAGGCCGACGACGAACAGCGACAGGGTCACAAGGATGTTCTCGGTCGAGCGGCCTTGGAGCACCAGCCCGCAGGCGAGCGCGAGCAGTCCGGTCATCGCCACCATCTCCGAAGCGGGCGGAATGATGCGGGTGATGAACATCTTGAAGGCATTGACCCGGGTGATGCGCGCCACGGCGGCCATCACCTTGCCGGTGAAGAAATCCTCGCGCCCGAGCGTGCGGATCTCCTTGATGCCGCCGAAGGCCTGCATCAGGTTCTGGTTGAAGACCTTGCGGTTCTGCTGCTGGATCAGGCCATAACGGCGCAGCCGCCCGCTCACCCCGCGCACCGCGAGAAACGCGATCGCACCGAGGAATGCGATCCAGGCGAGAGTGATGACCGGCTCGACGAACAGCAGAAAGCCGAGCACCGCAACGAGGATCACGATCCGCGTGCACAGTTCCAGGATCGTGCTGATGACGTTGTAGCAGACGGTGATGACCTCGCCGTCAACATTGCGCAGCAGTTCGGAACGGTTGCGCTGAAGGAAGAAGGTGTAGGGCGCGGCCATGTAGGCGCGCATCAGCCGCCCGGCGATCGACATGCGGCGGTTGGTGACATAGCGGATCTGCGCCCAGTAATTGAGCGCGAGAAAGCCGTTCTTGACCGCGAAGATGCCGAGCAGCAGCCCCGCGCCCCACAGCACCAGCTCGCTGCTCGAAAGGCCTGCGGTGATCCGGCCGAGGAACGCTCCGACCAGCGGCAGCCTTGCCATCGCCTCGCGGTCGACCACGGCGCTGACGAAGGCAGGGACGGCGGCGAGCCCGGCAATCTCGAGCCCGGCGCCGACCAGCATCATGGCAAACAGCACCAGCGCATTGATCCGGTCGCGCCGCGACAGCAGCGTCATCAGCCCGCGCAGCGGCACGAAAGCACGGGGCCGGGTCGCGGCGGGGCGGCCGGTCAGGGTGACGGCGTTCATGCCGAGGTCGCAACGCCCGCTGCAAGCGGGCGACTTGCCGCGGCCTGCGCCATTGCGGCATAATCCGGGGTGCGGCCGCACAGGGCATCGTCCCACAGATCGGTCAGCAGATGCTTGTGGCGCTCGATATCGGATTTCTTCGCCTGTTCGAACCCGCGCTCGCGCATCTCGTCGGGCACCGGGGCGGAGACGATTGCGGGCAGTTCGTCGATGGAATCGTAAAGGATGCCCGCGCCCTCGCCGACATATTGCGCAAGATCGGGGCGCAGGTTGGGCATGCACACGCCCACGCCCGCCGCCTGCGCCTCGGCGATCGCCATCGGCCAGCCGACCGTCGGGATCGCGAAATCGCCGGTGTAGACCAGCCAGCGATGCTTCTTGTATTCGGCAGGCATGGCCTCGGGCTCGATCGGATCGACGAAGTTGACGCCCGCGCCCATCTCCTCGTTCTGCTGCTTGAGCCAGTCGGTCTTGTAGCCCATTGCATAGAGGTTGAACTCGCGACCCGGCACCTTCTTGGCGAGGCGCAGGAAATCGGGCATCGCCTTCTTGTCGGTGGCAACGCCGGTGTTCATCACCGCATCGCCGTTCTGCGAGCGGTCATGAAAGTGGTCGTAGCGCACCACCGGGAAGCAATCGATGAGCTTTGCCTCGCGCACGCCGGCGCGCAGCAGCCATGGCCGGGCGCAGGGAAAGCCGAGCACCCCGAGGCACAGTTCGCTGTCCATCGCCTTCAGCCCCTCGACGAACCACGGCGTGCGTTCCAGCGGCGGCTGGCGGCGCAGCATCTGCTTGATGCGGCCTTTCCAGTTCTTGCGGCGCAGCGCGATCGTGTCGAAGGAATGGGTGCGCACCGTGAACGGCACCCCGGTGATGCGCGACAATTCGCCGATAAAGCGCAGTTCGGTGAGATAGTGCGTATGGAGCAGGTCCGGCTTGAAGGCGCGTGTGGCGGCGACGAATTCCTCCATCTCGTTCGCAAACCCGTAGGGGCGGTGATTGGCGAAGGGGATGTCCGGCCCCTTGCGGGTGACAATGCCGATCTCGTAATCCGCCTCGAGCGCCTCGATCTCGTTCTTGATGTAGGTCTGGCTGATCTGCGGATATTCCTTGAGCAGGAACAGCACGCGCGGCTTGTTCGACCGCGGCGTGAGGGCGTGCGGGGCGGAAGAGGCGATGGCCGGCATCGGCATATTGAGGGGCGTCGTCATGGGTGCTCCCTTGGCTGGGATGGAACTCGCAAGGCGGCGTTTGCGCAGCAATCGGCGGCCTGCGGCGGCGCGTGCGCCTGTGCTGCGGCTGCGAAAAGACCGGCTCGGGCGGCCCGGGGCTACTAAGCAGGTTAGGGACGTGTCGGCTGACCGGGGCCAGTGGAAGGATATGCAAGCCAATCCCCTGCAACACGCCCTGCATGGCGGCGCGCGGAGCAGCGCGCGGGTGTCGGTGGTGATGCCGACCTGCAACCGCGCGCACCTCATCGGCGAGAGCATCGCCTCGGCGCTCGGACAATCGCTGCGACCTGCCGAGATCATCGTGGTGGACGATGGTTCGACCGACAATACCCCTGATGTCCTTAGGCATTTTGCGGGCAGCGTCACCTGTCTGCGACAGGCCAACGCGGGCAAATCGGCTGCCCTCAACCGCGGCATCGCGGCGGCGGGTGGGGATTACCTGCTGATCCTCGACGATGACGATCTGCTCCCCCCGGGTGCGCTCGCCGCGCATGTTGCCGCGCTCGAGGCACGTCCGGATGCGGGGTTCTCGTGGGGACGGTTTGCCCGATTTTCCGGACGGGGCGAGGATGCTCCCGCCAGCACCGATTTCGAACCGGTGCCCGAACCGGGCGAAAGGCGGCTGCTGGTGCAGCTGATGGTGTGCTGCTTCCTTCCCAACCCGACATGGATGGTGCGCCGAACGGTGCAGGAGGCGGTCGGGCCCTATCGCACCGATTTGCCGCGCGGGCAGGATTACGAGATGATCCTGCGCATCGCGCGCGCCGCGCCCGGCGTGTTCGCAGGCGGCGTGACGCTCTACCAGAGAAAGCACGAGGCCGCCCGGCGCACCGCCCGGGGTACGGTGGTCGCCAAGGATACCGTCGCCGGGTGGATCGACGCCGAGCGCGCGATCTTCGCCGAGATCGACGAGGCGTGGGACGACGCCGACTTTCAGCCCTTTGTCGACCTTGCGCCGGGGGTGGAGGACGAGCGTCTCATGGTGCTGCAACGCGCGGTGATCCTGTTCATGCGCAAGCTCCACGCCCCCGCCGCACGGCACCTGGCGCGCTATGCCGCACTGCTCGGCGATGCCGAGCCGGGCGCGCGCGAGCTGGCAGTGGCGGGCGACCTGCTCGGCGCGCGTTACGGGATCGGGGAGATCATCGAGGGCAGCCTCGATCCCGCGCGGCTCGCGGGATTGGGCCTGCCGCTGGCGATGCGCCGTGCCATGGCCCGGCAGCTGCCGTGGCGGGTGCGCGAACTTGTGAGCACGGGCCGCCTCGGCGATGCGGCGCGCCTGCTGGGCTGGGCCCACCACGCCTTCGGCAGCTCGGCGCTGATCGGGGCGGCGAGCGGCCGGATCGGCGATCAGGCGCGGCGCTTGCGGGCGAGATCGGTCAGCAGCGCAGCATAGGCCGTATGGCCCGCCTCCACCGAGAAAGCGCGCGCACGTGCGCGGGCCTGCTCGCGCAGCAGCATCCGCTCATGCTCGCTGTCGTCACCGACAAGGCTGCCGATCGCCTCGGCGAGGGCTTCGGGCCGCTCTGGCGGCACCAGCTTGGCCGCACCGCCTGCGGTGCGCGCCACGCCGCCGACATCGGCCGCGACCACCGGCAGCCCGCTTGCCATCGCCTCCATCATGGCAAGCGGCATCCCCTCGCTGCGCGAGGGCAGGACGAACAGGTCGGCGTGGTGGAACAGTTCGCGGATGGCGGGAGGGTGAAGACGCCCGGCGAAGGTGACGGTCTGGCCGATCCCGAGCCGCTCGGCGCGCGCGGCAAGGGCATCGCCTTCGGATCCTTCGCCGATGATGGTCAGCTTCAGCCGGGTCCCCTGCGCGGCGAGGTGGGCCGCAGCTTCGAGCAGCAGGTCGAAGCCCTTGACCGCCTGCAACCGCCCAAGCGCGACAAGGTGCGGGAGAGCCCTGACCGCTGCGCGGCTCGGGACGCTTGCGGGAGGCGCGGTTGCCACTGAGCAGCTCGCCGGCGGAGGGCGCCAGAAGTCCGTGTCGACGCCGTTGGCGATCACCGCCGGCGGGCGGGCGGGGGCATGGCCGTCTTGCGCCAGCCGCGCCGCGATCTCCTCCGAGACGACCGTCACCGCGTCCGCACCCGCGATTACCCGACCGAGGTAGGGTGCGTCGTGAGGGAGGGGGCGCAGCACGTCGCTGCCGTGGCAGGTCACAGCCACCCGGAACCCGAACCACGGGGCGAGCGCGATGAAATACCGTGCCGACGGCGAGGCGAAGTGGATGTTCACCACCTGCGGCCGCTCGCGCACAAGCCGCAGCGCAAGCCGCGCGAGTGTTGGCAGGTGCCACCACCGGCTCCGTCCGGGGCGCACGTAAAAAGCCTGCGCCCACCCGTCGTCATCACCGGCAGGAGGAGGGCTGCTGCGCTCGGCCCAGCCGGTCGCGACCCGGTGGCCCTGTGCCGCAAGCCGCGCTCCGAGACCACGCACCACCGCCTGCACGCCGCCCGCCTCGGCGGCGTCGACATTGGCATAGAGGAGAACCCGCATTCACGGCACCATTCGTCATCCGCGCAGAGCGCCTAGAAGAACCGCTCGCCCACCCGGATCGTATCGCCGGGGCGCACCGGGAAGGAGGGCGTCTGACGCAGGTCGACCAGCATCTCGCGCGTGTCGGTCGCGCGCTTGAGGAACACCCTGCGACTGTTGGCGCGGTAGGTGAAGCCGCCCGCTGCGGCAACCGCCTGTTCGATGGTCAGCCCCACAGCGAAGTCATACTGCCCGGGGCGCGCCACCTCGCCGAGGATGTAGAAGGGGCGGTAGTTGACGATCTCGGCGCTCACCCGCGGATCGGCGATGTAGCCCGCGCCGAGGCGGGTGGTGAGCTCGGCCTGAAGGTCCTCGACGCTGCGCCCGGCGACGGGGATGTTGCCGATCAGCGGGAAGGACACGTCGCCTGCGCCGGTCACGCCGTATTCGCCGCTCAGCGTTTCCTCGCCATAGACGGTGATGCGCAGCTTGTCCCCCGGTCCGAGGGTGTAGATCCGCGCATCGTCGACCATCCGCGCGCGCGGCACGTCGCCCCCTCCCGCGCAGGCAGCGAGCAGCATCAGCGCGAGGGCGGCAAGGAGGGCGGGGAGACGCTGGATCATGCGGGGTTCCTTTGCGTTCGAGGAGCAGGGGGTGTCCGCCTGCCGCCGCGATGCCTCGGGGCAGCTGCGGCGTGAGGCGGCGGGGGGTTTGCGGAAGAGACCGGTGCGGCGATGGGCAGCGCCATCAGCGCGGCAGCGATGCTCCACAGCAGCACCGTGTCGATCATGAAGGGGCCCACCACGAGCTCGGTGCGGACCCGCAGCAGGATCGTCACCAGTGTGACGACGGCAAAGGCACGCGGTGCGTCGACCCGGGCGATCAGCAGCGGCACCGCGCGCAGAGCGGCCCAGGCGAGCGGCAGCAGGAACAAGGCCAGGCCTACCGCGCCAAGATCGGCCGTCAGCTCGCGGAAGGTGTCGTGGAAGTGGAAGGCGCGCCCGTCGGTCTGGCCGTTGCGGGCGAGCAGGCCCTTGCCCTTGGGGCCGAGCCAGATCGCCTTGTAGCCGTGCCCGATTGCCGGGGCCTGCGCGATCAGCCGGTCGGCTTCTTCCCACAACAGCGTGCGCCCGGTCAGGCGGGCGTCCTTTTCGAGCACGTCGGTGCGCACGATCTCGGCCTGGCGCTCGAGTTCGGGCAGGGCGACCAGTGCGGGGAGGGCGAGGAGCCCGGCGCCCACCAGCGCGAAGAGCCGCCCGCCGCGGCCCAGCCAGGCGGCCACCGCCATCAGGCCGAGCAGCCCGGCCAGCACCGCCGCCGTCACCAGCGCGGTCGCCGAATCCCCCTGCACGATCAGGAACCCGGCGGGCGCCAGCGCAGCAGCGGCGGCGATGCGGGACTTGATGCCGTAAGCCCCCGATCCCAGCACGCACAGCGCCGCGCCCATCCAGATCAGCGCGATGTAGCCCATCTGGTTCTTGGAACCGGCAAGGCCGATCAGCACCGGGCCGTGTTCCGACATCCCCGACCGGCCTGTGGCCAGCCCCACAAGGCAGGCGATGGAGGTGCCGACGAACACCGCCAGCACGAGGTCGCGCAAGGAAAGAAGGCGGCCGAGGGCAATCGCCATCACCGCCGTCAGCAGCAGCTGCAGGCCGTAGCGCAGCGAAACATCGGGCACGTCCGACCACAGCATCGAGGCCGCCGCGAAGATCGGCAGCAGCAGCAGCACCGCCGAGCGCGGCAGCAGCCCCGGCAGGCTGCGCCAGCGCGAAACGAGGATCACCGCAAGGCATGCCAGCTGCACCAGTGTCCCCGCAGGACCGAGCGAGGGAGCGGCAAGGAAGGCGAAGATCGTCGCCGCCAGACCGGACACGGGCAGGCGTTCGAACCCGTAAGGCTCGCTCGTCCCTGTTGCCGGGCGGGCGCGGATCGTGGCAGGCAAGACGGGAGGCGCTCCTAGTTGGTCAGGCGGGCGAGACATTCGCCGATCGCGGCGGGCCGCTCGTTCACACAGGTTAACAGCCTGCCGTAGGACCGGGCCCTGGCTCGGCAGGCGGGCGTCAGGGCGCGATCAGGAACCGGTGGCCCGGCGCGGCTGCGGCTGCCTTCCCGCCGCGCGCGCCCCGCAACAGCGCGAGCTTGTCGCGCGCCACGCCGAGGCCTGCATCCAGGAGCAGGCGCGGCCGGTCGCGGTGATCGATCAGCGCGCGCATCAGGCCGCCGCGCCGCTTGGCGTCGAGGAAATGGCGATGGTGCCAACGCTGGGCGCATTGCGCGTGGTGGACTTCGAGGATCGCGCGCTCTTCTTCGCGCAAGGGGGCCGACAGCATCCGTTCGTCGGCGGCCACGAGTGCAGCAAGATCGGCGGCGGAATGCCGGGCGCTGAGGGAATCCGGCCGCTCCAGCGCCACATATCCGCACACCGCCACAAGCCGGAAGCGCGCGCCCGCCACCAGCATACGGGCGTAGAGATCGAAGTCCTCGCCCAGCCGCATGCGCGGGTCGTAAAGGAGGCCGTGGCGCTCCAGAAAGGCGCGGCGCATCACCGGCTTCAGGAACCCCAGTTCGGCCCGGGGACGGCCAGCTTGCGAGATGTTGGCGTCGACAAAGCGCGCAAAGGTCATGCGTTCGGCAATGCCGCCCGTCGCGAAGGTCGACAGTCCTGCAAAGTCCGCCGCCTCGTCGGGGGCCACGAAGATCATGTTGTCGGCAGACAGATCCCAGTCGTCGCCCGGATCGGCGAGCGCGGCAAAGCGGCCCGGGAGGAAGAGATCGTCGGCATCGAGCACCGCAACCAGCGGGGCCGAGGAGCGCGCGAGGGCAAGGTTGCGGGCGGCGGCGGGGCCGAGATTGACGCGGCTGCGATGGACGGCGAGCCGCCCCGTGCCGTCATCGGCACTGCGCGCGGCGGCAGCGGTCCGATCGTGCGAGGCATCGTCGATCACCACCACCTCGCGCACCTCGCGCTGGGCCAATGCCGAGGCGACCGCGCGCGCGATCGTGTCTTGCGCATCCATCGCTGCGATGATCACGCAGATGCCGTCGTCCATGCTGCCGCTGCCTTCTGCTGGAGCCTTGCCGGTGGGCGATGACGGTCTAGGGATGCCCCCCACATGGCGAACTAACCTCGTTAAGGTCGCGCGGCGCCCCAACCGGCCTATCGGCTCGGAACGCCGCGATGTTCCGCTTTGAAGGAGTGTTCCCAGCGCCGATGGCCCGACCCGTGCCTCCCCCGTCCGAACCGCTGGTCTCGCTGCTGATGGTGGCGCGCGATGCGGCGGCGCATATCGATGCCGCGCTGATTTCGGCCCGCCGCCAGACGCTGCGGGAGATCGAGATCGTGGTGGTCGACGACGGGTCGGTGGATGCAACGCCCGCGATCATCCGCAGCCATGCCGCCGCCGATCCTCGGGTGATCGCGGTGCCCGGTCATGGCAAGGGACTGGCGGCGGTGCGCAATCTCAGCATCGCCGCAGCGGCCGCCCCCCATGCGGCGGTGGTGGACAGCGACGACATCCTCCACCCGCGCCATGCCGAACGCCTGCTCGATCTGGCGCGGCGCACCGGCGCGGACATCGCGGCGGCAAACATGATCGCCTTCGGCAGCGGGATGGAGCCCGCACTTTTCGCCCCCGACCCGCCGTGGCGGCGCGAGCGGATGATCGATCATGCCGAATTCGTCGAAAGCGGCCGGCTCGACCGACCGGGGGTGCAGCTCGGCTATTGCAAGCCGCTGTTCCGGCTCGACGCGCTCCGCCGTCACGGGCTCGGCTATGACCCGCGCCTGAGGATCGGCGAGGACTGGGACCTCGTCGAGCGCGCGCTGGCCGCGGGGCTGACCTATGCCTACCGCCCGGAGCCGACCTATTACTACCGTCGCCATGCGGGCTCGACCTCGTACCGCTGGACCCCTGCCGACCTCCACGCCCTGATCGCGGCCGAGCGCGAGCGGCTGGACAGCGGGGAAGGAAGCCAGCAGCTTGCGGCAGCGCGGCGGGCGCGGCTCGCCTCGCTTGCCGATGTGCTGGCCCATACCGAGGCGGTCGCCCATCTCAAGGCGCGCGCGCCCTTCAGCGCGCTGGTGCCGCTGTTGCGCCGACCGCGCGCGATCGGCCTGATCGGAGCGAGCCTGCGCGAAGGGCTGGTGCGACGCGCTGGCGCCCTGCGCCATCAGCGCGCTGCGCCCGAGGCGGGAAAGGAGGCGGCGCACGTGCTGCTTTGCGGGGAGCCCGCCGCAGGTTCACCCATTGCGCTGGCTGCTGCGCTGATCGCGGCGAGCGGGTGCAAGTTGCGCCGGCTCTCCGCCAGCGAGCTTGCCGAACCGGTCGCCGTGGCACGCGCCGGGCAAGGGGCGGCCCTCGTCCTGATCGCCGATGAAAGCCTGGCCGATGCAGCGGCTCACGCGATCGGCGACGGGGCGCACTTCGTCGCGGAGACAGGGACGCGGCACCCGCTTGCCGATCACCTGATCGACACGCACAGCTGCGGCGGTCTTCTCGGCATGCTGCCCGTGGGCGGGCGTCTGGATGCTGGACGCGCCTGGCGCGAGCGGGCAGAGCGGCCCTCGGGGCTTGCGGCATGAGCCGAACGCACCCTTCCGCCGCGCCGCCGCGCGCGATCATCGTCAGCCGCCAGCGCCTGATCGGGGCGACCAACGGCTCCTCCGCCTATCTCATCGACCTGGCAAACTCGGTGCGTGCGGCAGGGCTCGAACCGGTGCTGTGGCAGCCGACACCCGATGTCATGGGCCGCATCCCCTCCTACCGCGCGCGGCCCGAAATGGCGGTGTTCGGCGAGCACCACATCCGCGGCGTCGTCCGGATCGGGCGCTGGTTCGTCTCGCGCGATCCTGGCGTGTGGCGCGACGCGCTGGTCGGCGTGCTGCGGGGCGCGGCGCAGCGAATGGGGCTGACCGGCGCATGGACCCGCGACCGGCCGCGCCCCTATGTCATCGCCGCGCCGTGGAGCGAAGCCGACCGCTGCTGGCTGGCTGCCCGCATGCCAGGCCCGCACGACGTGGTGATTGCCGACTATGCCTTCCAGACCGAAGCCTTCGCACTGCTCGGCATCCCGCGCTCGCGCAGCGGGGTCATCATGCACGACCTGTTCCACCGCCGCGCCAGATCGGGGGCGGGGGCGGAGCGGGATTCGGTCGCGGCGCTGACCCGCGAGGAGGAGGTGGCGCTGCTCGGCCGCGCGGGAGCGGTGATCGCGATCCAGCAGGACGAGGCCGATTTCGTCGCCGGAGCCCTGCCCCATGCGCGGGTGATCCTCGCCCCCGGCACCCGCACGCCCGAAGCGCCCCAGACCGCGCCCGGCGATCCGCAGCGGCTGTTGTTCGTCGGCAGCCGCACCGCGCCCAATTCGGATGGCCTCGCGTGGTTTCTGGATGAGGTCTGGCCGCAGGTGATCGCCGCCGCGCCCGCCACCCGGCTCGACGTGGTGGGGACCGTGGCAGCGGATTTCACAGGCGTCCGGGTGCCCGATGGCGTCCAGCTCCACGGGCTCGTCCCGCAGCTTGCGCCGTTCTACGCCCGCGCCGGGATCGTCATTGCCCCATTGCGCTTCGGTTCGGGGCTCAAGATCAAGCTGGTCGAGGCGCTCGCGTGGGGCAAGCCGATGGTGGTGAGCCCGGTCACACTGCAAGGAGTCGAGGAAGCCTGCGGGGGCGCGGTAGTGACGGCCACGAGCGCGGGCGAATTCGCCGCCGCGATCCTCGCCCTGCAGGCCGATGCAGGCCGCCGCGCCCGCCTGTCCATCGCCGCCCGCGCGGCGGTGGCCGCGCACTTTGCGGCCTCGGCCACGCACCGCGCCTTTCGCACCTGGCTTCAGGAGGCGGCGAAGGGCAGCACCGGGGCGGGGATGCTCCTGCCGCCCGAGGCGCGCGCGGCGATCTCCTGCTTCCAGTAGCCCGCGCTCCACGCGAGGTGCATGATCATCGCCGCGCTCCCCGACAGCGCCACATCGGCGCGGCGCGCGCGAGCGGCAAGGGCGAGGCCCCAGCCATGGCACAGCAGCGCCCAGCCTGCCGCCGGGAGCGCGAGGGCCAGTGTCACGGGGGGTGCGAGCGGCGCGGCGAGCGCCAGCGCGCAGGCCGGTGCCACCGCCAGCGGCACCGCCTGTCGCAGCCGCAAGCGGCGGCGATGGCGTCGAACCGTCGTCGCCCGTCCCGCGCCATAACGCCAGTATTGCCGCGCCAGCGCGCCCGGCGTGCCGCGCGGGAAATAGATCACCGGCAGGTCCGGCGTGAGCCAGATGCGTGCGCCGAGCGCCAGCAGCCTCAGATCGAGCTCGGCATCCTCGTTGCAGGGCATCGTCTCGCAATAGCCGCCTGCCGCAGTGAAGAGCGCGATCCGCATCAGCGCATGGTGCCCGTGCTCGACCGGGCCTGCCTGTGCCGAGGTGCGATGCGCCGCGCCCCCGGTCCCGAGCCGCGAGTTCTGCGCCGCCGCGACCGCCCGTGCAAAGCCCGAAGGCGCATGCGTCTCCATCCGCACCACCACCGCATCGGCGGCTGCGGCTTCGGCGGTAGCGATCAGCTGCGCGACGTAGCCGGGCGGGTAGAGCGCGTGGGCATCGACCCGCGCGAGCCACGTCGCACCTTCCCCGAAACGTGCCACCGCCCGGTTGATCCCGGCGCTCTGGATGCGGTCGGGGTTATCTAGCAGGGTGACGCGCGGCTCCTTCGCGGCGATGCCTCGCACGATCGCCCGGGTGCCGTCGGTGCTCCCCCCGTCGGCGACGACGATGCGGGTGTTGACCGGATCGGCCAGTAGGCCCGCGATCAGCGGGCCGATGTGGGCGGCCTCGTTGAGGCAGGGGATCACGGTGAGGACGGTTGCGGTCATGCGGCGATGGTCTCCAGATGGGCCACGAGGCGGCGGTGATCGGCGGGCGAGAAGGCGATCCGATGGCGCGGAAGCGCGCCCGCGGCAGCCGCGAGTTCGGCATGGCGGGCCGGGGTCATTGCGGCGATGAGCGGGGCGATGTCCTCGCCCTCGGCAAGCGACAGGCCCACGCCCGCTTCGGCCAGCCAGCGCCCGGTCTCGACCGCCTCCAGCGCCACCGGCACCGCACCATGGGCAAGGCTTTCATAAAGGCGGTTGGGCAGCAGCCAGCGCGAGTTCAGGCCTTCCTCGAAATAGTCGATGCACCAGGCGAAATGGACCCGGCCGTAGAGCCGCGGCAAATCAGATGCCTTGTAGGGCCCGACATATTCGACATGCGCGAGGCGCGCGACCTCGGCGGGGAAATCAGGGAAGATGTCGGGCGAGGGGATGCCCGCGATGAGCACCCGCACCCGGCCTTGCGACCGCGCGGCGAGGCCCGAGAGGATCGTTAGGCTGCGGCGGCAGCGCAGCATCCCAAACCAGCCGATCACCCACGGCCCGCCCTCGGCAGGTTCCGGCAGGATGCCCTCGGGCAAGGCGGCAACCTTGTTCTCGACCAGCGTGATGGGGCCATGCCAGCCCTGCCGGGCGCGGAAATAGTCGCGCTCGAAGGCGGGGGAACTGACGATCGTCAGCGCGCTGCGGGCGAGCAGGCGGCGCTCGATGAAGCGCAGCACGCGGGCCGCGAGGCCGGTGCCGAGCAGGGTGCGGTGAATGTCGAGACACTCGTACACGATCCGCTGCCCGCCCCGCGCCAGCACCGCGGCGACGAGCAGCATCTCGAGATTGCGGGCGATGATGAGATCGGCACGGGCCACTTCGCCGCGCAAGGCTCCGGGCGCGATCAGGGTGCGCAGCACCAGCAGCGCGCGCGCGCCGAGGCGGCCGTCCTCGCTGCGCCCCAGCGCGCGGGCGGGCGCATCTGCGACGCGCGCGGGCGCGGCGCGGCGATAGAAGCCCGCCAGCGTCACTCGCGCGCCGCCCGCCTGCAGGGCCTCGATGCGGCGCGCGACCGCGGCATCGCCGAGATCGTGCACGAGATAGGCGATGGCGATGCTCATGCCGTGCCCGGGAACCTCCTGTGACTGATGCGCAGGGACGTGTGGCGCAGGCGCGGCGGGCGCAAACTCAAGTGCTTTGCTCACCTCGATCAGGTCATCGGCGTGGCCCGACACTGCGAAGCCAAAGCAGGTTATGGCGCACCGTCAGGCACGCAGGCACCCCGGCGCGGCTGAGGCTGGCGCCTGTGTCGGCCTGTTCCTATGTGGGAGACGCCCTTGGCGACGCGAGCAGACCGCCTCGTTCACGACAATCCCGAAGCCCATGCCCACGGTCTCGGACCTGCGCGGACGGGCCAGGGAAGTGTGCCGCGCGGCGAAGACACGCATGGCGGCGGCAGCGGCGGCGGCAGTGGTGTGGGCGGTGGCAGCGGTGGCGGTGGCGGCGGCGGCGGACGCGACGGCCAGTCTGCGCCCTTCCTGCCTGATCCCGACCTGTTGTGGCTGGTGTTCCGCCGCCGTCTGTGGCTGTTCCTTGCAGTGGTCGCCGCGGTGATTGGCCTTGTCGCCGCCTACACCCTGACCCGCCCCGAGATCTACACCGCCTCGGCCAGCGTGCTGATCGAGCCGCGCCAGCCCGAGGTGCTGACCAGCGATCCCGTCGCCCCGAAGATTGCGAGCGACACCAACGTGATCGACACCGAGGTCGAGATCCTCTCCTCGCGCCGCCTCGCCGGGCGGGTGGCCGATGCGCTCAGGCTGGAGACGTGGGAGCAGTTCGCCGGTGCCGAGCCCGAGCCGCCGGTGGCAGGCGATGCGCCGGGCACACATCCGCTCGCCGGCGCGGTGCTGGCGCGCATGGACATCCGCCGCTCAGGTCTCACCTATCTCATCGACATCACCGCCCGCGCCGAAAGCCCCGAACTCGCCGCCGCGCTTGCCAACGAATATGCGCGCCAATACCTCGCCCAGCAGCAGGAGATGAAGTCGGGGACCTCGGAAAGCGCGCAGGAATTTCTCCAAACCCGGCTCGTCGAACTGCGCCGCAACGCCGCCGAGGCCGATGCGGCGCTCCAGAACTACATGATCAGGAACGGCCTGATGAGCGCCGAGGGCGCGACCATGGCCGAACAGGAAGTCTCGGTGCTTAACCAGGAGATTTCCGCCGCCCGCGCCGCCCTTGCCGAAAAGCAGGGCCAGCTTGCCGCCGCGCGCACGCGGGTCGGTCAGGGCGGGGGCGGGGCCGAGGTCCCGGCCGCGCTGCAATCCGGCACCGTCGCCCAGCTGCGCGCCCGCGAGGCGGAACTGACCGGCGAGGTCGCCCGCCTGGAAAACCGCCTCGGCGACGAACACCCCGAACTGCGCCGCGCGCGCGGCGAGCTGGTCGACATCCGCAGCCAGATCCAGCAGCAGATCAACCGGGTCATGTCATCGCTGGAAAGCGACGTCGAGGCGGCCCGCTCGCGGCTGGCCTCGCTCGAGGCGAGCCAGGCCCACGCGCGCGGATCGCTGGTGGCGAACAATTCCGCGCAGGCCGGCTTCCTCCAGCTCGAACGCGATGCTAAGGCGGCGCGGCAGATCTACGACACCTTCCTCGCCCGCGCGCAGGATGTCGAGGCGCAGGCCGGGCTGATCCGCCCCGACGCCTCGATCGAGGCGCTCGCGCGGGTGCCGGTGCTGCCGTCCTCGCCGAGCTATCCGCTGGCCGCTGTCGGCGGGCTGACGCTGGCGCTGATCCTCGGTCTCGCCGCGATTGCCGCAGCCGAATATTTCGACGCCCGCATCCGCACCCGCGCCGATGTCGAAAAGCGGCTGGGCCTTGCCTATCTCGGCGCCATCCCCGAGCTTTCCAGCACCATCCGTGAACGCCCGCGGATGCAGGCGCCGGAGGACTACCTGCTCGGCCATCCGCAGTCGAAGTTCACCGAGGCGGTGCGCGCGCTCAAGAACGCGATCATTCTCCAGCCGGGGGGCACGCCGCGCAGCATCGTCGTCACCTCCGCGATCCCGCACGAGGGCAAGTCGACGACCGCGATCTGCCTTGCGCGAATGCTGGCGGACGCGGGGGTGCGCACCGTGCTGGTCGACTGCGATACCCGCCGCCGCGCGGTGAGCGACGCGCTGCTGCCGGAAGGCTGGGACGGCTTCGGGCAGTACCTGCGGCGCGAAACCCCGCTCGCACAGGCGCTGGTGGAAGAGGAGACGACCGGGCTCACGATCCTCGGCTCGCGCCAGCCGCAGCGCGGAGGCCGGGAGCTGTTCACCACCGTGCCGCTCACCGAGATGCTGGCGGAGCTTGCCATGCAGTTCGAAGTGGCGGTGATCGACACTGCCCCGGTGCTGGGCGTCGCCGAGACCCGGCTGATTGCGGCCGGGACGGAAGCCACGTTGATGCTGGCGCGCTGGCGCGATACCTCGATCAAGGCAGCCGAAACCGCCGCCGACCTGCTGCTCGCTGCCGATGCCGCGGTGGTGGGAATGGCACTGACCCGCGTCGACGTGCGCCAGTACGGCAGCACCGGCCAGCAGGACGTCTATTCCTATCAGGACAAGTTCGCCGGATATTATCTCGACTGACGAGAGAGCCCTAGAACACCATCCGCACTCCCGCCATCACCCGGTTGCGGGCAAATTCGCGGAAGAAGGTGTTGTCGGCAAACCGCTCGAAGCGGTCGATGCGTCCGAAAACCCGGAAATTGCGGTCGAGCTTCCAGATGGCTCCTGCCATCAGGTTGTATTCGTCGGCATCGGTCTCGAGCTGGCCGATGGTCTCGACCCGGGCAAAGCCGGCCCGCGCCTCCAGCACCAGGTTGCGCAGCAATTCGTGCTCGGCCTCGATCCGCACCTGCGAGCGCACGTTGCCGCTGACGAGCTGCGAGCCGCCTTCCTCGACCTGCCGGTCGGCGAACAGGCGCAGGGTGGTGAGCGGGGACACCGCCCAAGTGAGGTTCGCCCCGAACGACACGCCGGTCAGGCCCCGTGCGGTCGGATCGTCGACATCGCGGTGGAGCACGCCCGCGCGCACTTCGCCGAACAGGAGATCGGTCAGCTCCAGCCGCGCGCCCGCCTCCAGCGCATAGCCGGTCGTATCACGGTCGAACGGGTCGGGCTCGGCCGGATCGCCGGTGAACTTCAGCCGGTCGACCTGACCGCGCAGCAGTCCCGAGACGCGCGGCGAGACTTCGAGCAGCGCCGTCAGCGAGCCGCGCAGATAGGTCGAATCCCGGAAATCCTGATCGAGCACGCCGCCATCGGGCGTGACCGCATCGTCGAAATCGAGCACCACCATCTGCGCATCGCCGATCAGCTGAAGCCTGCCGATCGCGTGCGCCAGCGAGAACAGCGTATCGGCGCGGCGGAAGCGGGTCGGGCTGCGGGCATCGGCCTGGCTGGTGATGTTGGCGCGGTCCTCGGCCAGCGCGTCGAGCGAGGCGACGAGCCGCGCGGAGGTATTGCGGCTGATGTCGAGCCGACCCTGCACGCGCCCGCCGCCTTCCATCACGTCTTCAGTGGTGAAGCGGCCGTGCCAGTTCTGCTGGATATAGGCGTCGGCTTCGAGACTGTGGCGCTGCCAGCGGCTCTCGAGCCGCATCGCACCGCGCACCGTCAGTTCGACATCGCCTTCGCCCTCGTCGGGCAGGGCGAGGATGTTGTCGTCATATTCGATGCGGGTCTCGATGCTGGGGAAGAGGAAGAAACTGCCGATCCGTCCGCCGACCGGCTCGAATTCGGCGATCCGGCGTTCGGCCGGGCTGGGCCCCGGTGCGACCTGCGCGCGCGCGGCGGTGCCTGCAAGTAGCAGCGAGGCGATGCCGATCCTGACGAGGCCGGAGACGGTGACGGCGCGGTGCATGGGTTCCCTCCTGGTTGACACAGGCCTTGCCCCCGGGGCGCTTGCCTGCACCGACATGGATTAGGAAGGTGCGGCCCGGGTGGTGCCCGGGGGCGACAAGTTGGCGATCCGCGGCGTCCGGTGGGCGGCGCGGCGCTGCAAGGTAATGCACGTTATGAAAATCCCGCCGCACCCCCCTATGCCCGGTGGCTTGCAAGGCTCGTTCACCTCAGCCCGGGGTCTGTCGATGACCACTGGATTTGCCCGATGCGCGGCGGGGGCCTCGTGATGCGGCGCGCTGCCCTGCGCGCGGCTGGACCGGCGCTGCTGCTCGGCTTGTGGCTGGTCGCCTGCGGAGCGGGCGAGAGCGCGCCGGGTGCCGCCGTGGCCGCGGACGACCGTGCAAGCGGGTCAAGGAGCCTTGCCGAATTCGATTTCGCGCGCGGCACCGCCTTCCCGCAGCGCGCAAGGGTGAGCATCGGCGATGTCGCCGTCGCGCCCGAGGCGCGCGAAGTGCACGTGCCGATCACGCTCGACCGGCCGACGCCCAACACCATCCACGCCCGGGTGATGACCCGCAACGGGCGCTTTCCCGGCACGGCGGCGATCGAGGGGCGGCATTTCACCAAGGTCGACACGGTGGTGGTGTTCCGCCCCGGCGATCCGCTCACCCGCACGGTGCGTGTGGCGTTGAAGGGCGTGCCCAAGGGCGCGCAGTTCGAGCTGCATTTTCCCGAAGGGGTCGATGGCGCGCGGGCGGCGGGCGCAGTCGGGACGGTGCAGGGGGTGGCAGGTGCTGCGCCGAGCGCGCCGAAGTCTGAGGGTTTTCGCGCCCCCCGCCGCTTCGCCCCTGTTGGAGAGCCGGCCTACCGCTTCGATCCGGCCCGCGCGCGCTGGAGCGACGGCGGCGGTCCCGGGGTGTTTTCGACCCGCCTGCCCCACGGGCGCACCCAGCCCGGCAATGCCGAGACAGGGCTCTACCTCGATCCCGAAAAACACCGCGCCGCGCCCCAGCCGCCGATCGCTGTCGAGGGCGGGGCGCTGGTGCTGCGCAGCCAGCAGCTCTCTGCGCCGATCCGCCACGAGGGCGCGGACTGGCACCACGGCGCGGCGGTGCTGACCGGCGAGCGGATGCCCGAGGTGCAGCTGACCTACGGGCAATACGAGTGGGAGGCGCAGATGCCCGACCGGCGCGGCGCCTGGCCGGCGCTGTGGCTGCTCCCGGTCGGCGGCGGCTGGCCGCCCGAAATCGACGTCTACGAAGGCTTCGGAGATTCGCCCGACTGGCGCTTCGCCCGCGACATCAGCGCCAATCTCCACGGCGGAAGCGGGGGCAAGCGCGGCTTTACAGTGCCGATGCGGATCGACGCGCGGCGCTTCTACGGGCTGAGCGGCTTCGCAGAAGGCTACCACCGCTTCGCCGTCGACATCGCGCCCGATTTCGTCACGTGGTTCGTCGACGGGGTGGAGGTCTACCAGGCGGTCAACCCCTTCGCCGGGACCCGCTGGTTCCCGCTGATGAACGTTGCGGTCAAGCACGAGGGCACCTACGAAGGCGGGAGCGGGACGATGCGGTTGCGGGCCTTCCGCATGTGGCGCAGCGACGCGGACAAGCGGGAGTGACGAGGGAGCCTCGCGGCGGATGGGGGGGCTCCTGAGGCGCGCTTGTCGCCGGATTGGCATCGGACCGCTGCCAGGTCTTCGCCGTCCGGCGCGGGCATCTGCGTGCAGATCAGGCTCGCAGCACGTGCAACTGGTAATAGCCGAGCGGTCCGCGGTGGCTTTCGAGCGTCAGCCCGTGTGCAGCGGCGACGCGGGCGGCAGCAGCGGGCAGGGCCGTGCGCGACTCGACGTGGAACTTGGCGAGCCATGCCTTAAGCATCCGCCGAAATGGGCCCGCAAGACCGGAGAGATCCCCGAAATCCACGACATGGAGCGATCCGCCCGGGGCAAGCTGACCCGCCGCATGATCGAGCGCGCTCTCCCAGTCGGGGATCATGGATAGCGAATAGGACAGCACGATCCTCTCGAAAGCAGGCTCGCCGAGCAGGACTTGCGGATCGAAGGCACAAGCATCGCCCTGGCCAAGCCGGGCCTCAGCACCAAGGGCCGCACGCGCGCTTTTCAGCATTTCCGATGAAATATCAAGGCCATGGAGGCGCACTCCGGGCCAAGCCCTACCGACCTTGGCTAGGTTGCGCCCCGTCCCGCAGGCGACTTCCAGCACCCGCATCCCCGGCCGCGCGGCGAGCCCGGCGATCAGGGTGTCGCGCCCGAAAAGGTAGTATTTGCGTGTGAAATCATAGATATGGCGCTGACCGCGATAGACCTCGTCCATCAGCGCCGCGTGACCGGACGCGCCCATCACGCCAGCTCGTAGACATGCACGCCGCCGTAGATCGACGAACGGTCGCGGCGGGTGAGATTGGAGGAGATTTCATCGAGATAGCGCCACTTTCTCAAGATCGTCTCATCAAGACGGCCGGGCAGCAGGCTTGGTTCGGCGGCGGTGCGGAACAGCACCCGCGCGCCGGGGCGGCTGGCGCGGGTGATGCGGCTCCACAGGCCGTCAAGCTGTTGATTGTTCATCCAGTCCTGCGCATCCAGCAGCACGAAACGGTCCATGCTCGCCTCATCGCGCGAGCCGATCCAGTCGACCATGTTAACGCGGGTGACGTCGAGCCGGTCGATGCGCTGCTTCATCGCCTCCCAGTTGGCGCGCTGGAGATAGGGGGGCAGGGCGGCGCTTTCCGAACGGTTGTAGCCGCGCCCGAAGGCCTGCCACGCGAAGTAGTTATCCTTGACTTCGAAATCGCAGGCGAGCTTCTCCAAGCGGCGGCGCAGCACCTCGGCCATGCGTTCGTCGCCGGCCAGATGCTCGAACTGCGCAGGCGGAATGCCGAGGCCGAACAGCGAGGCGGGCTGATCGGTCAGCCAGCGGATGAACTTCTTCTCGAACACCGGTGCCAGCTCGCGCTCGAACACGGCGCGCTGTTCCTCGAGCGTGTCGGCATCGAGCAGCTTGGCCAGATCGATCTTGTAGAGCTTGGCAAAAACGTGGGCCAGGCCGATGAAATTGCCCAGCAATCCCTGCCGGTAGATGCCTTTCGTGAAATAGCTGATGCGCCGCCGCCCGCGGATATCGCGCTTTTCCCAATAGGCGCGGCTTTCCGCGTCGAGGTGGGGGGCGATCATCGTCGTGTAGACCTCGGCGTTTTCCTTGTGGTCGGCATGGGCGAAGAAGCGGTGGAAGCGTTCGTAATTGGGCAGGTGGCGGATCGCGGCGATCTTGAGCCTGCCGAGGGCGACATGGGCGCGGTTGAGATCGACCGCGGTCACCGTCTCGGGATTGGCGGTCAGGTAGGAGAGCGCGTTGCACGAGCCGCTGGCGATGCACATCACGCGGCTGTCGGGCTGGATGGCGAGACCCTCCATGTCGACTACCGGGTCTTCCCAGATCTGGGCGTAGACCAACCCCCTGAATGCGAGCGCGAATGCCTTGTCGAGCAGTTTGTCGCCGACTTTCGCGTCCTTGCGGATCACCGCGTCTTCGATGATCCGCTTTGCCTGAGTTGCCATGGGGTCCGGGGTCCTTACGCTACGTCAAGCAGTTGTCGTATTGCCCAAGCGTTTCGTCAATGTGACGGTTTCCACAGGTCTATGCGCTTGCAGCGATCGTGGCTGCGAAGGCGGCCGGATCGGCATTGCCGCCGGTGAGCATCAGGACGGTGTCCTCGTCGACCGGCACCTTGCCCGCAAGCGCCGCGGCCAGCGCCGCCGCGCCGCCGGGTTCGACCACCAGCCGAAGATGGGCGAAGGCGAAGGCCTGCGCGGCGCGCACCTCCTCGTCGGTCACAGCCACGCCCGGCTCTGCGCGGCCCTGCAGGACGGCAAGGTTGATCGGCTTGGTGGCGATCGGCTGGAGCGCATCGCAGATGGTCCGGGGCGCATCGGGCGCGGCAGGCACGATCTCGCCTGCCGCGAGCGACTTTCCGACCATGTCCCAGCCGAACGGCTCGACGGGGTGGATTGCGCTCTCCGGCGCGCCGAGCGCGAGCCCTGCGGCCAGCCCTCCGCCGCCGCAGCACGCAAGAATGCGGGAGGGCGCGCGGCCCAGCTGCGCGGCGATCTCGATGGCGGCGGAGCCCTGCCCCTCGATCACCCACGGGTCGCCGAACGCGTGCACGAGGGTGCCGCCGCGCTGTGCGATCAACTGCGCTGCGACCGCATCGCGATCTTCTCCCGGACGCCGGTAGAGCACCACCTCGGCACCCAGCGCCCTGGTGCTGGCGAGCTTCACCGCCGGGGCGTCGTGCGGCATGACGATGGTCGCGCGGATGCCGAGCCGCCGCGCTGACCATGCAACACCCTGCGCATGATTGCCCGATGACACGGCGACGACCCCAGCCTCGCGCTCTTCAGGCGACAGGTTCGACAGCCGCCACCATGCGCCCCTGATCTTGAACGAGCCGATCGGCTGGAGCGTTTCGGCCTTCGCCCATGCCCGCACGCCGGCGATCTCCACCGGAAGCAGCGGCGTAGGGGGGAGAATGGCGGCGATGGCTTCGGCCGCGGCACGCACGCCCTCGTGGGTCGGCATTCTGACAATGGGCCGGATCATTTGTCCCCTCGGCTGCGTTCGACTAGAGGCAGGCGCAAGATTCGCACGCTTTCACGAAAGGTTCCTAACATGTCGGCAGCAAAATCCAGCACCGTCCTCGTCATTGGTGCGGGTGGCGTGAGCTCGGTGTGCGTCCACAAGATGGCGTTCAACCCCGACATCTTCCCCGAAATCCACC
>ERZ1066123.554-NODE-554-length-27279-cov-16.754481_pt1 | contig 27279 bp, 24 predicted proteins | sample MGYA00382770_ERZ1066123 | MGnify/ENA primary metagenome ERZ1066123 (study PRJEB33369, sample SAMEA5778353) | biofilm metagenome | biome: Industrial cooling water; feature: Water cooling tower basin; material: Biofilm | place: United Arab Emirates | collected...
AGTGGTGACCCCGGCGCGATTCGAACGCGCGGCCCCCAGATTAGGAATCTGATGCTCTATCCGGCTGAGCTACGGGGTCCCGCAGCGAGCAATAGCAGGGTGAGCGTGGGGCGCAATATCGGCCCGTAGGGCCGCAAGGCGAAGGGCCTCAAGCAGTGCAACGATAGGCCAACAAGAACGCCCGCCCGCAGTGGGTGCAGCTATGCTGCGCGTCTAGCGAGGACCGCATCGCGGAGGCGATGCGGAAGACAAACACGTTTCAATTCAACTTTTCGGGCGGCGCGACCGGAAACAGGATTGGCGCCACGGGCACGCCTTCCTCGGCAAGCGCCTTGGCTTCGGCAAGGCTGGCCTGCCCGTGGATCGGCGCCGGGCTCTCTTCGCCATAATGCATCGCGCGGGATTTCTCGGCGAAGGCATCGCCCACCCAAGTGCTTTGCTTGAGCGCTTCGGCCTGTGCCTTGGCGATGGCTTTGAGCGCCTGCGCCATTTCGGGCGGGATCGGCAGGTTGGTCGCGTGGTGCGGAGCATCCGCGGGCGCAGCGGCAGGGACGGCCGCGGGGCGCTGGTTGCCCTTGGCAGGCACGGCCGGAGCCATCGGCGCCTTGGTCACCGCCGCAGAGCCACAATGCGGGCATTCGACCAGCCCACGCGCGCGCTGGCTTTCGTAATCAGCAGACGAACCGAACCAGCCTTCAAAGCGGTGGCCGCTCTCGCAGGAAAGATCGAAGACAATCATGACAAATCAGGATTTGGGAATGGGGCGGCGATTGGCAAGAGCGGGCACCTGCGCGCGCACTTCGGCGATGCGGGCCAAATCGATCTCGCAGAAGGCGAGACCGGGCGCGTCACCGCCCATGTCGAGCAGCACCTCGCCCCACGGATCAACCACCAGCGAATGGCCGAAAGTCTCGCGGCCATCGGCGTGATGCCCGACCTGCGCGGGCGCGATGACAAAGGCGCTTGCCTCGATCGCGCGGGCGCGCAGCAGGGTGTGCCAATGCGCGCGCCCCGTCGGCACGGTGAAGGCGGCCGGCACCGCGATGCAATCGCAGCGGCGATTGCCAAGCGCCTCATAAAGCGCGGGAAAACGCAGATCGTAGCAGATCGACAGGCCAAGACGCCCGACAGGCGTATCCTCGACCGTCACCACCGCCCTGCCCGGCTCATAAGCCGCGCTTTCGCGCCACGCCTCGCCCGTGGCGAGCGCGACATCGAACATATGGATCTTGTCGTAGGTAATCGGCGGAGCCAAATCGGGGCGGAAATAATGGCTGCGATTGGCCCACTTGCCGCCCGCTGTCGCCACCGGCATCGAGCCGATCGCGATGTCGAGGTGCTGCTTGGCTGCAATTTCAGAGATGCGGTCGATCATCTCGGATGGACCATCGCTTTCGATCCACGCGCGCGCCCGCGCCCGGTCCCGGTCGAGCAGCAGCGACATTTCCGGCGTGAACAGCACCAATGCGCCCTGCTCGGCACATTGCTTCGCGGCATCTTCGATCACCGCGAGATTGGCGTCGGGATCAATGCCCGAACACATCTGGAGAATGGCGATCTGCGGCATCAGCCCGCCAAAAGCGCGTCAAGCTTGCCCGCCGCTTCGAGCGCCGCGAGATCATCCGAGCCGCCGACATGATAATCGCCGATGAAGATCTGTGGCACGGTCATCGCGTGCGGGGCGCGTTCGCGCATCTCGATCTGCTTGGACCCGCCCATGGTGATGTCATATTCGGTGAATTCCGCGCCCTTTTCGGTCAGCAGACGCTTGGCCCGAACACAGAAGGGGCAGGCAAACTTGGTGTAGATATCGATTTGCGGGCGGGCCATCATCACCTCTTGAAACAGATTGTCGCCTCACCAGATAATGGCTGTTGCCACGTTTCGCCAGTCTCGGGAAACAGCGGTAACTTTCCCAGCGGGTGCTGCATGAGGCAGGCCCGCGCACTGAACCAAATTGCTCAGACAAGAGGATTTGTACCATGTCGCGTTTTGACCTGACCCCTTACCGCCGCAGCACTGTGGGCTTTGACCGCCTGTTCGACCTGCTCGAAAACCAGGCGCGCCTGAATGCCGGCGACAATTACCCCCCCTTCAACATTTCGCGCAGCGGCGAAGACAATTATCGCATCACGCTTGCTGTCGCCGGGTTCCGCCCGCAGGATATCGACATCACTGCCCAGCAAAACCTGCTGGTGGTGCAAGGCAAGAAGCGCGAAGAGCTGGATGATGGCTCGCAGTTCATCCATGTCGGGATCGCCAATCGCGGTTTCGAACGGCGTTTCGAACTGGCCGATTTCGTCCGCGTGGAACGCGCTGATCTCGCCGATGGCCTGCTGATCATCGATCTGGTGCGCGAAGTCCCCGAAGCGATGAAGCCCAAGAAGATCCCGGTCGGCGGCCAGCAGCCCTTGCAGGTTGTCACCAACGAAGCGGATGATCGCTCGTCCAACGCGGCCTGATCGAAGATTCTTCTGATCGGAAAACAAGAGAGGGCGGATCTTGCGATCCGCCCTCTCGCGGCTTGCGCCGCCCTGTCCGATCACATCCGTCCGGGTCGCAGAAGACGGACAAGACCGAGACAAGCTCTGTGTTTGCCTGGGAACCATCCTGATCGGACGATCCCTACAAGCGGAAACTTTTTTGTGCCTTCGCGCCGCCTTGCGCAGCGTTGCTAGGCTGTCTTTAAGGCTGCCTTAAGATTTCGCGCAAGAGCAAACTTACATTCTTGTTAAGTACGGTGAAGCGGCGCGGCCCGGTTCCGCAAGCCCCATCCCGAATTGGCACAACCCTGCCCGCAAATCTTGAACCCGATCACCGCTTTCCCGCGCGATCAGACAAGCCGCGATTGCTCCACCGCCGCGGCGATGAAGCCGGCGAACAGGGGATGCGGATCAAACGGCTTTGATTTGAGCTCGGGGTGGAACTGCACACCAATGAACCACGGATGCTCGGGCCGCTCGACAATTTCGGGCAGCAGGCCATCGGGCGACATGCCTGCGAAGATGAGGCCCTGCTTTTCCAGCGGCTCGATATAGGCGCTGTTGACTTCGTAGCGGTGACGGTGGCGCTCGGAAATCAGCTCGGACCCGCCATAGATGCGCGAGACATGGCTATTGGCGCTGAGCTTGGCGGGATAGGCGCCAAGCCGCATCGTCCCGCCCAGATCGCCGCCCGATTGGCGCTGTTGCAGGCCTTCCTTGCTCATCCATTCGGTGATGATCCCCACGACCGGCGTGTCGGTTTCGCCGAACTCGGTCGAGGAGGCCTTGGAGAAGCCCGCAGCGCGCGCGCCTTCGATGCAGGCCATCTGCATCCCCAGACAAATCCCGAAGAACGGCACGTTCCGGGTGCGGGCAAAGCGCACGCTGGCAATCTTGCCCTCGCTGCCGCGCTCGCCAAAGCCGCCCGGCACGAGAATGCCATGCATCGGTTCGAGCGCGGAAATCATCGCGGCTTCATCATCGCCTTCGAAGATTTCGGCATCGATCCACTTGATGTTGACCTTGACCCGGTTGGCGAGCCCGCCGTGGATCAGCGCTTCGTTGAGGCTCTTGTAGGCATCTTGCAGGCCGACATATTTGCCCACCACCGCAATCGTGACTTCGCCTTCAGGGTTGAAATAGCGATCGGTGACATCGTGCCATGCTGTCAGATCGGGAGCCGGCGCATCGGTGATGCCGAATCCGCGCAGCACTTCGGCATCGAGCCCTTCGGCATGATATTGCAGCGGCACCGAATAGATCGAGGGCGCATCCAGCGCCGGGATTACGGCCTCGGGCCGCACATTGCAGAACTGCGCGATCTTGCGCCGGTCGCTTTCGGGAATCGGGTGCTCGGCGCGGCACAGCAGGATATCGGGCTTGATGCCAAGGCTGGCAAGCTCGCGCACCGAATGCTGGGTCGGCTTGGTCTTCAGCTCACCCGCCGCGGCGATATAGGGCACCAGCGTGACGTGAACGGACAGCGTCTGGAGCGGTTCGAGCTCGTTCCGCAGCTGACGGATCGCCTCCATGAAGGGCAGCGATTCGATGTCGCCCACCGTGCCGCCGATTTCGCACAGGATGAAATCGTGATCCTCCTGATCGGCGAGCGCGAAGGCCTTGATCTCGTCGGTCACGTGCGGGATCACCTGCACCGTCGCGCCAAGATAATCGCCGCGCCGTTCGCGCGCGATGATGTCGCGGTACACCCGGCCCGAGGTGATGTTGTCGCTCTGCCGCGCGGAGACGCCGGTGAAGCGTTCGTAATGCCCGAGATCAAGATCGGTCTCGGCCCCGTCGTCGGTCACATAGACTTCGCCGTGCTGATACGGGCTCATCGTGCCCGGATCGACGTTGAGATAGGGATCGAACTTGCGGATGCGGACCTTGTAGCCACGCGCCTGCAAGAGGGCCGCCAGAGAGGCTGCCATGAGACCTTTGCCGAGCGAGGAGACCACGCCGCCGGTGATAAAAATGAACCGCGCCATGGGAGTTGGGCCTTAAGCTGCGAGATGGATTCGAGGCAAGCGAATTGCGCTGGCCCGGTGCCAGCCATCCACAGCCTGGTTGCAAGATGGGGCCGGTCAGACCGGCGGTTGGACACTATGCAGGCATAGCGACGCGCTGGGCGCCGCTACGATTCCCGCACAGCTATCCCTGAAAGGGAAGGATTATTCCGCGAGCGGATCGGCGGCCGGAGGCGCGGCCTCCGGCGTTGCGGCTTGCGGGGCCGCTGCCGGCGCATCAGCTGGCGGAGCGCCGACCGGATCAGCGAGCAGATCATTGCTGCCGGCCGGCGGGGTCACGCTACGATCCAGCGTGGTGCTGACCGTCGAAGCCCCGCTTTCGCGCACGGCAAGCGCCGCCAGCACGATCGAGAGCGTGACGAAAGCCACCGCCAACCACTTGGTTGCGCGGGTCATGAAATCAGCCGCACCGCGCGCGCCAAGGGCACCCGACGGGCTGCCGCCAATGCCCAGCCCGCCGCCTTCGGAGCGCTGCATCAGCACCACGCCAACAAGCGCGGCGGCAATCAGCGCCTGCACCACAGTGAGAAAAAGAAACAGCGACATGAAACAGCTCTTATCTGGAAGATCAGCCCGTCATCTAGGCGGGGTTGGTGCTCGCGGCAAGGGTAGCAAGCGCGAATTGGCATTGGGGCTCAATTGTCGGAGGGTTCCCCGACAGCCAGTGCGATGCCCATGAAACTGTCGGCGGTGAGACTTGCGCCGCCCACCAGCGCGCCGCCGACATCGGCAACCCGCAGGATTTCCCCGGCATTCTCGGGCTTGACCGAACCACCGTACAGAATGCGGACATCGCCGCCCTGCTCTTCGCCGAATTGATCGATCAGCAATGCGCGGATGGCGGCGTGCATTTCGCCGATATCCTGCGGGGTTGCGGTGTTGCCGGTGCCGATCGCCCAGATCGGTTCATAGGCAATGGTGATGCGCTCTGCGACATCGGCAAAGCCTTCGGGCAACCGCGGGAGCGAAGCAGCCAACTGGCCGCGCACGAAAGCAATCGCCTCGCCGCTTTCGCGGGTCGCGGCGTTTTCGCCGCAGCACAGGATGATCTTGAGACCCGCCGCGAGCGCTGCCTCGGCCTTGGCGCGCACCAAAGCGTTGCTTTCACCGTGGCCTTCACGCCGTTCGGAATGGCCAAGGATCACGAATTGCGCGCCCGCATCGGCGAGCATGGCGGCCGAAATATCGCCGGTGAACGCGCCGCCTTCGGCCTCGTGGCAATCCTGCGCGCCGACAGCGATCAGTTCGGCTTCGCGGTGGATCGGGTGAATAAGCGTATAGGGCGGCGCAATCGCCACCTCGACCTTGAGCAGCCGCTGCGCCGCGCGATCAATCGCACGCGCTTCGGACAACATGGCGCGGGTGCCATGCATCTTCCAGTTTCCGACAATATATGGCCGACGCGCCATTGCAGTGTCCTGTTATCAAGCGAGAGAGAGGGAGGTCTGTTCTGTGATTCCCGGCGCCTTTAGGGCCGTCGGGGCCGCCGCGCTAGAGCAGGAACCGCTGCCAGTCAAAGCAGCCGGGCTGATTTTGCGGGTGCTGCGAGCGCAAAATGACCAAGAGGCATGTTGCCGCGCGGCGCTCGCGCCGATAAAGCGCACCGCACACAACACCCGCGCGTGTTGCCATCATCTGACACCGCTGCCTGGCCCCTGCCTGGCATCGGAGGGATCATCTGACCTATGCTTTCGCTGTTCCGCCGCTTTTTCCAGTCCAAGATCGGCCTGCCGCTGTTTATCGGCTTTCTGGTGCTGATGGCCTTTGCCTTCGCCGCGGCCGACATCACCGGCACGTCCTTCAGCGGGGTTTCCGCCAGCAGCCGGGTGGCAGTGGTCGGCGGAGAGCCGCTTCCGGCATCCGAAGTCGCAAGCGGCGCGCAGATCGCGCTCGAACAGGTGCGGGCGCAGGTTGATCCGACCATCACCATGCCGGCCTTCATTGAACAGGATGGGTTGGATGAAGTCGTCAAGCAATTGATCGATCGCTATGCCATCGGCGCTTTCGCCCAGAAATACGGCCTGCGCGCCGGGAAAAACCTGATTGATAGCGAAATCCTCACCATCCCTGCGTTCCGCGGGGCGACGGGCGAATTTGATCAGACCATCTATCAGGCTGCGCTGCGCCAGCGCGGGATTACCGATGCCACGCTGCGCCGCGATCTGCGCGATGGCCTGCTCGAACAGCAATTGTTTGAATCGACCATGGGCGCCCCGCGCATGCCGGAAAAGGTCGCGCGGCACTATGCATCGCTTGTGCTGGAACGGCGGCAGGGTGAAATCGCGCTGATCCCTTCGGCCGCCTTCGCTCCCACCGCCGATCCGACCGCGCAGCAGCTTGACGCGTGGTACAAGGATAATCGCGCGCGTTTTGTCCGCCCGGAACGCCGCGTGCTGCGTTTTGCGGTGTTCAGCGCCGATCAGCTGGGCCTTGATCCCACCCCGAGCGAGGCCGAAATCGCCGCCCGCTTCAAAGCCAATGCCGATGCCTACAAGGCCAGCGAACAGCGCGCTGTCAGCTATTTCATCGTCCCGACCGAAGATGCAGCCAAGAGCTTTGTCACCCGCCTCAAGGGCGGCATGACGCTCGAAGCGGCCGCGCGTGATGCCGGTTTCAATGTGGCCAAGGGCGATCTGCGCGGCAAGGATGAGCTGGCCAATTCCACCAGCCTCGCCTTTGCCGAGAGCGTTTTCAAGGCGAGTGAGCGCGGCGTTGTCGAGCCGACACGCGGCACGCTGGGGTGGTATGTCGCCCGGGTCGACCGGGTGGTTCGCACACCGGCGCGCACGCTGGCGCAGGCCTCGTCCGAAATCGCCGCGCAGCTGCGTCAGGAAAAGCTCGCAGCGGCTGTGGCCCAGCGCACCAGCGAGATCGAAGCCGAGATCGACAATGGCACCGCACTGGCGGAAGTCGCCAAGGCCTATAATCTCAAGGTTGATACCACGCCCGAATTGCTCGCCGATGGCCGCATCTATGGGCCGCAGGGCGGCCAGGTTATCGCGCAGCTGATGCCGTTGGTGGCGACCGCGTTCCAGATGGAAGAAAGCGCGCCGCAGCTTGCCGAACTGACGCCGGGCCGGGAATTCATCATCTTCGATGTCGCCCGGATCGAGGAATCGCGCGCCGCGCCGCTCGCTGATATCCGGGCCGAGGCTGTCGAGGGCTGGAAGCGTGCCGAAGGCGCCAAGCTGGCGCGTGCCGCAGCGGATCGCGTGCTCAAGAAAGTCGTGGCCGGCACCCCGCTGGCGACCGCGCTTGCCGCCGAGAACAAGCCGGGGTTCGAGCGTGAAAGCGTCAATCTCAAACGGCGTGAGCTGATGGCGCGGCGCGATGGCAATGTGCCGCCGCCGCTGGTGCTGATGTTCAGCATGGCACAGGGTTCAGCCAAGAAGCTTGAAGCCCCCCGCGACCTCGGCTGGTATGTGGTCGACCTCGCTGCGATCACCACTGATCCGGTCGATTCCGAGCCGGGGCTGGTTGACCAGACCCGCCGTTCGCTCGCCCCGACCTTGTCGCAGGAATATCGTGCGCAGGTGACGGCGGCGATCCGCAAAGAAGTCGGGGTTGAGCGCAACGAAGCGGCCATCGAAGCCCTGCGCAAGCAGCTCGCTGGCGGCGTCTAGGCTTGTCTGTCCGCGCTGAAACCGTTTGATGTCTGATCCTGCCTCTCTTGCCGCGCTTCCTGCCGGTGCGCCTGAAAATGCCGCTGCGGCGGTGCAGGCGCTGAGTGTCGGCAAGGCCGCGCTGGTATGGCGGCGGGTGATCGCCGACAGCGACACCCCGGTGGGCGCAGCGCGCCGCCTGATGATCGAAGGGCGCGGCGATTTCCTGCTTGAATCGGTCGAAGGCGGCGAAGTGCGCGGGCGTTACAGCCTGCTCGGCCTCGATCCTGATCTGGTGTTCCGGGCAAGCGATGCGCGCGCCGCGATCAACCGGCAATGGCAGGTCGATCGCGAGGCCTTCACGCCGTGCGCAGGCGATGCGCTGGTGGAATTGCGGGCGTTGGTCGCGGCCTGCCGGATTGCCGATATTCCCGCCGCGCTGCCCCCGGCCCTCGCCTGCCTTGTCGGCTATTTCGGCTACGAGACCATCGGCCTCGTCGAAAAACTGCCGCGGGCTGCGCCGAGCCCGCTCGAATTGCCCGACATGCTGTTCGTGCGCCCGACGCTCATTCTGGTGTTTGACAGCCTGACCGATGAATTGTTCGCCATTGCGCCGATCTGGCAGGCAGACGAACCGGCCCGCGCCGTCGCAGCGGCGGGTGAGCGGATCGATGCCTGCCTTGCCGCGCTTGGCCACCCGCGCCCGGCCGAACCGCGCGCACCGCTTGATGCCGCCCTGCCCGAACTGACGCCGGTTTTGCCGGGCGAGGCCTACAAGGCGATGGCGCTCAAGGCGAAGGAGTATATCCTCGCAGGTGACATTTTTCAGGTGGTGCTGGCACAGCGCTTTACCTGCGATTTTCCGTTGCCGCCGTTGTCGCTCTACCGCGCCTTGCGCCGGGTCAACCCCTCGCCGTTTCTCTACTTCCTCGATCTGCCGGGCTTTGCACTGGTCGGATCAAGCCCGGAAATCCTGGTCCGCGTGCGCGATGGGGAGGTGACGATCCGCCCGATTGCGGGCACGCGTCCGCGCGGCAAGACCCGCGAGGAAGACGCCGCGAACGAAGCCAGCCTGCTTGCAGATCCCAAGGAACTGGCCGAGCATCTCATGCTGCTGGATCTCGGGCGCAATGATGTGGGCCGCGTGGCCGCGGCGGGCAGTGTTACCGTCACCGACAGCTTTACCATCGAGCGTTACAGCCATGTGATGCACATCGTCAGCAATGTGGTGGGCAAGCTGGCCGCGCCGCATGATGCGCTCGATGCGCTGTTTGCCGGGTTCCCGGCGGGCACAGTCTCCGGCGCGCCGAAAATCCGCGCCTGCGAAGTGATTGCCGAACTCGAAGGCGAGACTCGCGGTGCCTATGCCGGCGGGGTCGGCTATTTCGCGCCCGATGGTTCGGTCGATTCCTGCATCGTGCTGCGCACCGCTGTCATCAAGGATGGGGTGATGCATGTGCAGGCGGGCGCGGGGATCGTCGCCGACAGCGATCCTGATTACGAGCTTGCCGAATGCAAGGCCAAGGCCGGGGCGCTGATCGCCGCCGCACGCGAAGCCATGCGGATCGCGGCCGAACCGGGGTTCGGCCAGTGAAGCGCCTCGTTTTTGCCGTGATCATCATCATGCTCGCCGGGTGTTCGGAACAGCCAGCCGGCGAACCGGTGATGCGCGCGCGGCTTGATGGCAAACCCATCGCGGCTGCAACGGCTGTATCGAAGCCCGATCCCTCACCCAGCGCCAGCGAAGCGCCCTCGGCCTGCCGCCCGGTGGTGTTTGAGGACGTGCCGCTCACCCATTGCATCGCCGATCCGGCACAGCATCGCATCGCCATGGCCAATGCCGCAGCCGACGGCCAACCTTTTGGCTCGCTCGCGGCTTTTGTGGCCAGCACCGATGCTGCCACCATTGCCTTTGCCATGAATGGCGGGGCCTTTGGCGATGATCTCAAGGCGCTTGGCTATTATGTCGAAGGCGGCGAACGGCTCAGCGAATTCAACCGCGGCGATGCGCCCGAAGGCAATACCAACAATTTCTTCATGAAACCCAACGGCGCGTTCTTCGGCAGCGGCGGCACCTGGCGCGTGCTTTCGACCGACGCCTTCTACGCCACGGTGTCCGATCGCCCGCAATTCGGCACGCAGTCCGGGCCGATGCTGGTGATCGGGGGCAAGCTGCACCCGGAGATCCAGGACAACGGCCCCTCGCGCGCGGTGCGCAATGGCGTAGGCGTCGATGCCAAGGGCCTTGCGCATTTCGTGATTTCCGATGCGCCGGTCAGCTTCGGACAATTGGCGCGGTTTTTCCGTGACGAACTCAAAACGCCCCATGCGCTCAGTCTTGATTCCAACGTGTCAGCGCTGTGGGACCCTGCGCGGGGACGGCTCGACAAGGCGCGCAACGGCCCGATCATCGTGGTGACGAAACGCGAAAAGGCGAAAGCAGAATGATCCTCGTCATCGACAATTACGACAGCTTCACCTTCAACCTCGTCCATTACCTGATGGAATTGGGGGCGGACGTGCGCGTCGTGCGCAATGATGCGCTGACCGCTGCCGAGGCGCTGGCGAGCGGGGCGCAGGGCTTTCTCATTTCGCCCGGTCCCTGCACCCCGAGTGAGGCCGGGATCAGCCTTGATCTGGTCGCGGCCTGCGCAGACGCGGGCAAGCCGCTGCTTGGCGTGTGTCTGGGCCATCAGGCGATCGGCCAGCATTTCGGCGGGCGCGTGGTGCGCGGCGGCCTGATGCATGGCAAGACTTCACCCGTGACGCATGATGGCAGCGGCGTGTTCGCCGGGCTGCCCTCCCCCTTCACCGCGACCCGTTATCACTCGCTGGTGGTCGAAGATGCACCCGCTTGTCTTATCGCCAATGCCGAGGCGACAACGCCGGGGCTGGACGGCAGCAGCGTGATGGGTTTCCGCCATGCCAGCCTCCCGATCCACGGGGTGCAGTTCCACCCGGAAAGCATCGCCACCGAGCATGGCCATGCCCTGCTCGCCAATTTCCTGACGATCTGCGGCATGAACCCGCGCATGCCCGAAAGGCTGATCGGATGAGCGCTCTCCCCGATATCACCACCCCTCTGACCGAGGCCGAGGCCGAAGCCGCCTTCGGCATCATCCTTGATGGCGCCCCGTCAGAAGCCGAAATCGGCGCCTTCCTGATTGCGCTTTCGGCGCGCGGCGAAACGGCAAGCGAGATTGCCGGGGCAGCGCGGGCACTGCGTGCCCGGCTGATCCCGATTGCCGCGCCCGACAACGCCATTGATGTCTGCGGCACCGGCGGTGATGGGCATCATACGCTCAATGTTTCGACCGCGGTCAGTCTGGTCGTTGCAGCATGCGGCGTGCCGGTGGCCAAGCATGGCAACCGCGCAGCCTCGTCCAAGGCGGGCGCGGCCGATACGCTCGAAGCGCTGGGGCTCGATATGGATGCCGCCGGGCGCAGCGCGGAAAAGACGCTCGCGGAAATCGGCATCTGCTTTCTCTTTGCCAAGAACCACCACCCGGCGATGGGCCGCATCCAACCGATCCGCCGCAAGATCGGGCAGCGCACCATCTTCAATCTGATGGGGCCGCTGTCCAATCCGGCAGGTGTGCAAAGCCAGCTGATCGGGATTGCCCGCCCGGCCTATGTGCCGATCTATGCCGATGCGCTGGCCCGGCTTGGCACGGCGCGTTCGCTGATTGTCTCGGGCGATGAAGGGCTCGACGAATTGAGCCTTGCCGGGGGCAACGAAGTCGCGCTTGTCAGCCGCAGCGGGTTCGAAATGCGGCGGGTCGATCCGGGCGTGGCCGGGCTGCCCTCTGCGCCCGTCGAAGCGATCCGCGGCGGTGATGCCACGCATAATGCCGCCGCGCTCAAGGCCCTGCTGATGGGCGCGCCCGGCCCCTATCGCGATGCGGTGCTGTTCAACGCGGCGGCGGCGCTGCTGGTCGCAGGGGTCGGCAGCGGATGGCATGATCGGGTGGCACGCGCTGCCGAAGCGCTTGATTCCGGCCGTGCCAGGACGCTGCTGGAACGCTGGATCGCGCTGGCGGTTTGAGAGAGACATGAACAAGCTCGAAGAAATCTGCGCCGCCAAGCGCCTCGTCGTGGATGCCCGCAAGCTTGCGACCAGCGATGCCGCGCTGGCCGCGGCCGCCCGCACCCAGACCCCGCCGCGCGGATTCGAAGCGGCGCTCCGCGCGCGCGCCGAAACCGGCTTTGCCCTGATTGCCGAGATCAAGAAAGCCAGCCCGTCCAAGGGCCTGATCCGCGAGGATTTCCAGCCCGCCGATCATGCCCGCGCCTATCAGGCGGGCGGCGCGGCGTGTCTATCGGTGCTGACCGATGCGCCCTATTTCCAGGGGCACGAAGATTACCTGATTGCCGCACGTGCCGCCTGCGATCTGCCGGTGCTGCGCAAGGATTTCATGGTCGATCCGTGGCAATGCCTTGAAGCGCGCGCGATCGGGGCGGACGCGATCCTGATCATCGTGGCCGCGCTGGAAGATAGCCTGATGGCCGAGATCGAGGCCGCAGCGCGCGAGCTGGGGATGGATGTGCTGATCGAAGTGCATGACGAGACCGAGCTGGAACGCGCGGTGACGATGCTTGATTCGCGGCTGATCGGGGTCAATAACCGCGATCTCAAAACCTTCACCACCTCGCTCGCGGTGACCGAACGGCTTGCCCCGCTGATGCCCGAAGGCACGCTGGTTGTCGGGGAAAGCGGGATCAACAGTAACGGCGATTGCGTACGGTTGGGCAAGGCCGGGGTGCGCACGTTCCTTGTCGGGGAAAGCCTGATGCGGGCGGATGATATCGCCGCCGCTACGGCCGCGCTGCTGGATGGCGCCGCCTGATCAAAGCGCTGACTGTCCTAATGCGTCCGAACGTGGCAAGACCTTCGGCATGACGCGCCCCGATCCTGTTTGCCGGACGTTTTCGGTATTGCCTGCCGGGGTGGTTTTTCCCGCTTATAACAGTGTCTCAATTGTCTCCATCACAGCTAGTGGCGCGCAAAGATGAACGAACAGCACCCGGCCGGCCTGACCCATCTCGATTCTGAAGGCGCGGCCCGCATGGTCGATGTCGGCGGCAAGCCGGCAACGGCGCGGCGCGCTGTCGCAAGCGGCATCATCACCATGTCTCCCGAAGCGCTCGCGGCTATCCGGGCGGGCGATGCACCCAAGGGTGATGTGCTCGGCACGGCGCGGCTGGCGGGGATCATGGCCGCCAAGCGCACCGGCGACGTGATTCCGCTGTGCCATCCGCTCGGGCTCGAAGCCGTAAGCGTCGATTTCGCTTTCGAGGAAACCGCAATCCGCGTGACCGCCACCGCCTCGCTCACCGGCAAGACCGGGGTGGAGATGGAAGCCATGGTGGCGGCCAGTGTGGCCTTGCTGACGATCTACGACATGGCCAAGGCGATCGATAAGGGCATGGTCATTGCCGAAGTCCGCCTGATCGCGAAGTCGGGCGGAAAGTCGGGCGACTGGAAAGCCCCTGCGGGATGAGCGCGGCGCTCAGTCTGGAGGAGGCGCAAGCGCGGCTGCTCGCGCTGGCGCCTGCCCTTGCGCCGGAGGCTTGCGCGGTGGAGCAAGCGCTCGGGCGGTATCTCGCCGCGGATCTGTCCGCCGCGCGCACCCAACCCCAGGCAGATCTTTCGGCGATGGATGGCTATGCCCTGTGCGGGCCGGGCCCGTGGCAGCGCATCGGTGAAAGCCGCGCGGGGGCGCCCTTTGCTGGTTCTCTCACGAAAGGCCAATGCGTGCGCATCTCCACGGGCGCGCATCTGCCGTTCGGGGCTGATCGGGTGTTGCTGCAAGAAGACGCCCACCTCGCCGGTGATACCATCAGCACCGATCAGGACCCAGCAGCAGGAAGCCATGTCAGGGTGCGCGGGTTTGACTTTCGCGAAGGGGATCGCCTGCTCGTGCGCGGGACAGCCATGACCCCGGCCCGCATCGCGCTGGCGCTGGCGGCGGGGCATGGTCAGGTTTCCGTGGCGCGCCCGGCGCGGATTGCGATCCTCGATACGGGGGATGAGTTGGCGGCCAATCCGGCGCACTGCGCGCCCCACCAGATACCCGCCAGCAACGGCGGCATGCTGGCCGCCATGCTGGCGCCGCTCGGCAGCGAGGTTATCCGGCTTGGCCCCATCGGGGATGATCATGCCGCGCTGGCCGCAGCCCTTTCACAGGCCGAAAGCGCCGACATCCTCATCACCTCGGGCGGCGCCTCGGTAGGCGATCACGATCTCGTGCAGGACGCGCTCACCCGCTGGGGCGCGCAGATCGCCTTCTGGCGGATCGCCATCAAGCCCGGCAAGCCGATGATGGTGGCGACCCGCGGCGCGCAAGTGGTGCTAGGCCTGCCCGGCAACCCGGTATCGTGTTTTGTGACGGCCTTCCTGTTTGCACTTCCGCTGGTGCGCGCGGCGATGGGCGCAGCCGCGCCCCTGCCCCGGCGTCATGCGCTGGTGGCAGGCGAGGCTTTGCCTGCCGTGGGCAAGCGGCGCGAATTCCTGCGTGCGGTGCTGGGCCCTGATGGGGCGCGGCTCAGCGGATCGCAGGACTCCAGCGCGCAGGCCTCGCTCGCCGCTGCGGACTGCCTGATTGATCGGCCTGCCGACAGCCCTGTCCTGCCCGCAGGCACCACGATCACGGGCTTCCTTCTCCATAATGGCTGAATTGCGCCACTTTCCCATGTGGGCGCGCTTGACTCGGGTGTCGGAGTTGCCTAATTGTTCTGCATCCGTTCACCTTATTGGCGGATGGAACGTGCGCTGATTGCACCCGTGGACGGATCGTTCCGGGTGCCTTGGCAAGCACGCGAGCGATTATCATGGGCCGCTTCTTGGGAAGTGGCTTGTGGGTGCGACCACGGGAGATGTCTCAATGCTGACGGCCAAGCAGCACGAATTGATCCGCTTCATCCAGCAACGGCTTGAAGAAACCGGCGTCTCGCCGAGTTTCGAGGAAATGAAGGAAGCGCTCGATCTCAAGAGCAAATCGGGCGTGCATCGCCTGATCTCCGCGCTGGAAGAACGCGGCTTTATTCGCCGCCTGCCCAATCGGGCGCGTGCGCTCGAAGTCATCCGCCAGCCTGAGGATGCGACCCCGGCACCGCGCCCTGCGCTGCGGCTTGCGGCGGATAATGCGCCTGCGCCTGCGGCACCCAAGCTGCGCGAAGCGGCCAATGATGTGATTGATATCCCCCTGCACGGGCGGATTGCAGCGGGCGCCCCGATCGAAGCGCTCGAAGGCCAGACGTCGCTTCCCGTACCGGCCGCGCTGCTCGGTCCGGGAGAGCACTATGCGCTCGAGGTATCGGGGGATTCGATGGTCGAAGCCGGGATCTTCGATGGCGATTTCGCGCTGGTCCGGCGCACCAGCACCGCGCGCGAGGGGGAGATTGTCGTCGCGCTGGTGCGGGGCGAGGAAGCGACGCTCAAATATCTGCGCAAGGAAGCGGGCAAGGTGCGGCTCGATCCGGCCAATGCCATGTATGATCCGCAATATTATGAACCGCACGAGGTCGAGGTTCAGGGCAAGCTCGCCGGGCTTCTGCGGCGCTATCACTGATCGGGATTGCGCTGCGTCTTCGGCCGTTCGCGGGATTGAAGGCGCGGCGCAACTTCTCGGTGCGCTTGCCACCAGCCATGCGCGCCCTGATCCTCGGCAACGCTGCGGATGAGCGCGCGTTCAAGATAAATCGCAAGCCCGCCCGTCTGATAAAGCATCCGGCGATCTGCTTTCAGCCAGTGCGGCCGGCAGGAATAGGGCAGGTAACGCTCCGCAATCACGATGTCGCTGCGCGCGCAGGCGGCGGCGAGTGCCCGCTCTTCGATACGGATCCCGTTGCGCGCCATCAGCACGCGCCATTCCCGCCCGGCGCGGGCGATGGTCATCAGGCAGAACGCTTCCGAGCATTGCGCACCGGGCCAGTCAGTAATGGGCACCAGCTCACCGGCATGGCCCGCCAGCTCGATCAGATTGTCGCGGGTGTAATCTGATCGGCTGTCGCGCAAAGAGAGCAAACGGCGGGTGCCGCTGTCCATCGCCACGAGCCCGACCTGCCGACCATCGCGGCTGACAAGGATATCGGGCACAGGGGTGGCAGCGATCATCGCCATCGCCAGCAGGATCGGGGCGAAGCCAAGCAGACGCACACGCCCCTGCCACAAGGCAAGCCACAGCGCGCCGATGGCGAACACACCCATGGTCGCACGGCTGATCTGTGGCATCAGCGTGACCGAACCGGGCAGCGCCGCCGTGGCATGCGCAAGCGCGAGCAGCCAATCCAGGGCAAGCTGGACGAGCCACCACACTGGCCCGCCCCAGCCCACCAGATCAAGCAGCAGCGCGAGCGCGATCAGCGGCATCGCCACGAAAGTCACCAGCGGGATCGCCAGGAGATTGGCAAAGGCTCCGTAAAGCCCGGCGCGATGAAAATGGAACAGCACGATCGGCATCAAGGCCAGTTCGATCACGAGCCCGGTCGCAAACAGCAGCACGGCCTTACGCCCCAAGCGCCAAAGGGCGGCCTCATCACGCGGGGCGAGGAAGGCCCGCACCGGCGCGCACGCCGACAGCGCGACAATCGCCACCACCGCGGCAAAGCTCATCTGGAAGCTTGGCCCGATTGCGCTTTCCGGCCAGAGCAGCAGCACGAACCCGGCTGCTATTGCCACCATCCGCAGCGACAGGGCGTCCCGCCCCAGCGCCAGCGCCATCAGCACCAGCATCGCCGCCGCACAGGCCCGCACGGTTGGCACTTCGGCGCCGGTAAGCAAGGTGTAGCCCAGCCCCGCCAAGGCGCCGCAGCCCGCTGCCACCACCGGCAAGCGCAGCCGCAAGGCAAGGGTCGTCGACAGCGCCAGCAACCGGATCGCCAAAGCATAGGCCGCCGCCACCACCGCGCTTACATGCAGCCCGCTGATCGAAAGCAGATGAGTCAGCCCCGCATCACGCATCGCCGCTTCATCACGCGCATCGATCGCACCGCGATCACCGCTGGCAAAGGCTGCCGCAATCGCACCGGCGGAACCTGCCACACGCGCCCGGACATGGGCGGCGAGCGCCCGTTGCATTGCGGGAAGACCACTATCGCGCGGGGCGGCGGTGATGATCTGTACCTCACCCAGCGGGCTCCCGGTTGCTGCGAGGCCCTTGAACCAGGCAGCCCGCGCAAAATCATAGGAACCCGGCAACATCGGCGGCGCGGGCGGCATGAGGCGCGCGCGCAAGCGGATCACCGCGCCCTCGGCCACGGCATCACGCGCTGTGGCAAGCTGATCAGCCGGCACATTGACCCTGATCTTGATCGCGGCACCGGTGTCCGCATCGCGCACCGCCAGCGTCAGGCGCGAGCGCGCTTCAGCGGGCTGATCCTCGCGCTCCAGCACATAGCCATCAACCTGCATGATCATGGGGCGCGCAATCGGGACTGCACCCACCAGCTCGGACCGCGCCCAGATCACAGCCACCCCGGCGCTGAACACGAGGCCACAAGCGATGGCAGCCTGCCGCAGATGGCTGCGGCTCGCCTCCGCCGCGCTGCCAAAGGGCCACAGCAGCACCGCCCCCAGCGCGAGCAGGGCGCCGCCGGCCATCGCCGCCCACCATTGCCACGGGCTTGCCAGCATGAACCAGGCGAAGATCCCCGCCATGAACATGACCGCGAGCCACGGCGCCTTGTCAAACCCGGCCTTGCCGAGGAAATCCTCCACGGCGTCCGCCGCAGCCGGGCCCATCGCACCGAGCGATGCCCTGCTGGACAATCGCCCCCCACTTTGCCAAGGGGCAGCGCGATGCAGCGCGGCCTCCGGGCGTTCGTCGCCCTCGCCTGCCATCGGAATGATCGGTGCGTCACGCATCGGCCACTCCCTCGCCCGGCCCAGTGTGAACTAACCCGCTCGATAGAAACAGGAATTCCTGCCATATGGCAAGTGCAAGCAACGCAGATCACGTTCCGGCGACCCGCAAGGTCGTGACTCGTTTTGCGCCCTCGCCGACCGGCTTTCTCCATATTGGCGGCGCCCGCACCGCGCTGTTCAACTGGCTCTATGCCCGCCACCATGGTGGCACGTATCTGCTGCGCATCGAGGATACCGACCGCGCCCGTTCCACCGAACCCGCGATTGCCGCGATTTTTGACGGGCTCGCCTGGCTCGGCCTGCAAGGGGACGAGCCACCGGTTTTCCAGTTTGCCCGCTCTGAACGTCATGCCGCGGTCGCGCACCAACTGCTCGAAGCCGGCCATGCCTATCGCTGCTATCTGACACAGGACGAGCTCGCAGCGCGGCGCGAACGCGCACAGGCCGAACGGCGCGCGTTCCGGATCGATAGCGAATGGCGCGATGCCACGCCCGATCAATGGCCCGAAGGCCAAGCCTATGTGGTGCGCATCAAGGCCCCCCGCAGCGGTGAAACCACGATTGCCGATGCCGTGCAGGGTGCCATCACCGTGCAGAACGCCGAGCTGGATGATTTTGTCATCCTGCGCTCGGACGGCACCCCGACCTACATGCTCGCAGTGGTGGTCGACGATCACGATATGGGCGTGACCCACGTGATCCGCGGCGATGATCACCTCAACAACGCCTTCCGCCAGCTGGTGGTGATCCGCGCAATGGATGCCATCGAAGGCGGCTGGCCCGATCCGGTCTATGCGCATATCCCGCTGATCCACGGGGCCGATGGCGCCAAGCTGTCCAAGCGGCACGGCGCGCTTGGTGTCGATAGCTATCGCGATGAAATGGGCATCCTGCCCGAAGCGCTGTTCAATTACCTGCTGCGTCTTGGCTGGGGCCATGGTGATCGCGAGGAGATCACCCGCGAGGAAGCGATCACGCTGTTCGATCTTGCTGGCGTGGGCAAAAGCCCGTCGCGCTTTGACCTGAAAAAGCTCGAAAATCTCAACGGGCACTATCTGCGGGCGGCCGATGATGCGCGTCTGGCAGAGCTTGTGGCTGAGCGGATTGGCAATAATCTCGATCTCGCGCTGTTGGCAGAGGCCATGCCGGTGCTCAAACCGCGTGCGAAGAACCTCATTGAACTGTCTGAAAGTGCTACCTTTCTCTTTGCAACGCGCCCGCTTGCCATGACCGAGAAAGCCGCCGAATTGCTCACCGATGAGGCGCGTGCAACATTGCGCGCAATTTACACAGCGCTCGCAGCGCAAAACGACTGGACAAGCGAGACGCTCGAAGCCACTACCAAATCGCTCGCCGAGGAACTGGGATTGGGCCTTGGCAAGCTTGCGCAACCCATGCGCGCGGCGCTGACGGGGACGACAACCTCGCCCGGCATCTTCGATGTTCTGGTCCTTCTCGGACGGGATGAAGCTCTGGCCCGGATCGACGCGCAGGCTGCGTAAGCTGCGACCATAACTTGGACAGGAGACACACCTTGGCAGACAAGCTTGCGAAACTCGAAATCGGCAGCCAGTCTTACGAATACCCGGTGATCGGGGGCAGCACCGGCCCCGACGTGATCGACATTCGCAAGCTTTATGCGCAAACGGGTGCCTTCACCTTCGATCCCGGCTTCACGTCTACCGCAAGCTGCGAAAGCGCACTCACCTATATTGATGGCGATGAAGGCGTGCTGCTGCACCGCGGCTATCCGATTGGCCAGCTCGCCGAGCATTCGAGCTTCATGGAAGTCTCCTACCTGCTGCTCAATGGCGAATTGCCGAGCAAGGACGAGCTCGACGACTTCACCTACACCATCACCCGTCACACCATGCTGCACGAACAGCTGATGACCTTCTACCGCGGCTTCCGCCGCGATGCGCACCCGATGGCGATCATGTGCGGTGTGGTGGGCGCGCTCTCGGCGTTCTATCACGACAGCACCGACATTTCCGATCCCGAACACCGCAAGATCAGTTCGCACCGCCTGATCGCGAAGATGCCGACGATTGCCGCGATGGCTTACAAGTATTCGATCGGTCAGCCGTTCATGTATCCGGACAATTCGCTGTCCTACACCGGCAATTTCCTGCGCATGACCTTTGGCGTTCCGGCCGAGGAATATGAAGTGATCCCGGCGGTGGAACGCGCGATGGATCGCATCTTCATCCTGCACGCCGATCACGAACAGAACGCCTCGACTTCGACTGTGCGCCTCGCCGGCTCATCAGGGGCAAACCCGTTTGCCTGCATCGCGGCCGGGATTGCCTGCCTGTGGGGTCCGGCGCATGGCGGGGCCAACGAAGCCGCGCTCAACATGCTCAAGGAAATCGGCACGCCCGACAAGATCAAGCACTATATCGAGCGCGCCAAGGACAAGAATGATCCGTTCCGTCTGATGGGCTTCGGCCACCGCGTCTACAAGAACTACGATCCGCGCGCGACGGTGATGCAGAAGACGGTGCGCGAGGTGTTTGACGCGCTCAAGGTCAATGATCCGCTGTTCGAGACCGCGCTCCAGCTCGAAGAAATCGCGCTCAACGATGATTACTTCATCGAGAAGAAGCTGTTCCCGAATGTCGATTTCTACTCGGGCATCATCCTCTCGGCGATCGGCTTCCCGACCACGATGTTCACCGCGCTCTTCGCGCTGGCCCGCACCGTGGGCTGGGTGGCGCAGTGGAATGAGATGATTTCCGATCCCGGCCAGAAGATCGGCCGTCCGCGCCAGCTCTATACCGGCCCGACGCAGCGCGATTACGTGCCGCTGGACGACCGCTGAACCGGGACGAGCGGCAAGCCATCGCGATGATCAAGCTTGCCCTCACCTTCCTTGGCGGCCTGCTGGTGGCCTTCGGCGCCCTGTGGGCGCTGCAAGGTCTCGGCATTATCGCTTGGCCACCGCAAAGCGCCATGCTCGCCCAGCGCGAGTGGGCGCTTTACGGCGCCATTGCAGCCACTATCGGGTTGGTGATCCTGTGGTTGGCGAGCCGGATCGGCCGCACCCGGTAATCAGTCCGCGCGCGGCAATTCGAGCATGAACGAGGCGCCTTCGCCCTCGCGGCTGATCACTGACAGATCGCCGCCCATCGCATGGGCAAGCAAGCGGGCGATGTAGAGCCCGAGGCCCGATCCCTTGTCGCTGCCGCCGGCGCTGTCGCGGCCGAGCCGTTCGAACTTCTCGAAGATCCTGAGCACTCGCTCGGCGCTGATCCCCGGCCCTTCATCCCGCACGATAACGGCAACCCGCTCGTTCTCGGTCGTCACAGCGCTGATCCACACCGCGCTGCCTTCGGGCGAATAGGCAATGGCATTGCTGACAAGATTGATGAGGATTTGCAGCACCCGGCGGAACTCGGCCCGCGCCAGCACTGTGCCATCCGCGCCGGCCACATGCAGCGCGATGCGCCGATCACGGGCTCGCACGCCAAGAATGCCGACCGCCTTGCGCGCCGCATCGACCAGATCGACCTCTTCGGCGAGCGTTGTGAACCCCGGCGCTTCGACCACTTCGAGATCGGCGAGATCATCCAGCAGGCCCGCGAGGTGCTGCGCGGCATTCGCGATTGTCGCAGCGTAATGGCAATAATCCTGATGGAGCGGCCCGGCGAGGCGTGCACGGATTGTCTCGGCATTGGCAGCAATGCGCGTCAGCGGCTGGCGCAAGGCCGGGGTGAGCGTGCGGGCAAAGAGACGGCTGTCCTCGCGCGTTGCGGGCGCAGGCAGCGCTGCCTCTTCCGCCAGCGGTTCGTCAGCAATCAATAGCAACTCGAAGCCAAGCGGTTCGCGCCCGCCGCCATATTCGGCAATCGGCATCAAGCGCGCGCGCCAGTTGCGCGCCGAACCCGGCACTTCGCACGCGGCGCCATCAAGCAGCCGCCAATGCAGCGGGCGGCGGTGGGCAATATCGGGCAGCGCGATCAGATCGCTCCACAAGGCACCCGGCTGCGCGGCCAGCGCGTCGGCGAGGCCTGCACCATCCGCGCTCAGCACACCAATGGTCTGGACATGCTGGCGTGCATCAAGCCGCAGCGTGATCTCGGCGCTCGCACGGTCGATGGCATCGAGATAATGGGCCAACGCATGGCTGCTGGCGAAAGCGGCCGGGCTGCGCTGCCAGCTTTCAACGAGCAATTCGCAGCCGCCCCCGGCCTCGATCCCGCGCGGATTGATCCGCACAAAGCCGCTAATCATGTCCTCGCCATCGAAGGCCGAGAATGCCCGCGCAATCCGCAGCCCGATGGCGCGGGCGTGCTGCACCTGTTCGAGCAATTCGGGAATGGCGAGCGTGCCCGGCAGCGATCCGCCACAGCGCTCCTGCAACAGGGCCAGCGGCGTATCCGCAATCAGCAGCCGATCCCGCTCATCGGTCAGGCCGCGAGCGGCGACGAAGCTTTCGGCCTGCTCCATCACCTAGCCACGCTCCAGCGCGATCGCATCAAGCTCGCCAAGACGCGCGCGGGCCTGCTGCGGCGTGATCTCAGCGATGTCCGCCAGCCACCCGCCCGGTGCCGCGATCAGCAGCATCTGGCGTTCGATACCCGCGAGATCGAGCCCCGCAGCGCGCAGGCCCAGCGCCAGTCTCGGCGATTGTTGTTCGTGGCAGGCGTGAATGGCACCGGCGCGCTCCATGCCGGCCAGCGCGGCGAGCCCTTGGGCAAAGAGTGCAAGGCCCGCCCGGTCAAAAGCGAGGCACGCCACCACCGCACGGCGCATCGCGACGACGAGGCGTTCGAGCAACGCCAGACGGGTCGCCGCCTCGTCATAGCTTGCCATCAGCGCGGCCAGGCCTGCTGGGCTGCCGGGCTGGTCGCGGTTCGCGCCGATCTGCAACGCTGTCCGGAACAGATCGGCGGGCAGTTCCGCAAGCGGCAATTCCATGCGCCGTTGGCTTTGCATGAACCGCGTCTGCGCCGCGAGCACGTTCATCGCGAGTTCCGCCACGGCCTGATCATCCGATGCGATCAGCTCTTGCAGCAGCGGGCTCAGCACCGGATCGAGCGAGAGCCGCTGTTCGAAACGCTCCGCCAACTGGCTCTCGAGCGCCAGCGTGTGAATATGCGCCAGCAACGCCTCATGCACCCCGAGCTGCACCACCAGCGCATCGATCTCGGGCGCCGCGTGTTCACTCACCGCGGCCAGGCCGCGGCCACCGGCATGAAGCTGTGTCGCCAGATCGCGCAGCATCCCGCGCACCCGCGCGACGACCGCTTCGCTCACCAGCGAGGGCCCATCGCTGGCCAGCAAATGGCGCAGCACCGGCAAGGTCGCAACCGCCGCACGCTGGCTACGGGCAAGCTCCGCCGCGAGCAAATGCCCGGGACGAAGTTGCGCGGCGTGATCGGCAGAAAAGGTGCCCATAGGATCGCTTATAGGCCGTGATCGTTAATTCCGCCCCAAGAGATTCAAATTCAGTCTCATTACGGGAAGGGTCTTTCAGCTTTCGTGAACAAACACTGCGCCAGCGCACCCAGCGCCAGCAGCGCGGTGGCCTCTGCCAGAACGCCAAACCCGGCGGCGAGCGCGAGCACAGCAAGCTGCGCTGTGCGATCCCGCCAACAGGCTTTCACGCCGGGTGGCGCCGCCTGTTCGGCCAGACGAATCGTGCCAACCGCCAGCAGGCCAAGCGCTGCGATCGGCCCCAGCCCCAGCGTCGCTGCCAACACAGTAGCGGCGAGGACATCGCGTCCCGGCTCCCGCAGGTGGGAGAATGCCGCAGGCAGCTCCCGATCCAGCAGGCTTTGCCGGATCCGGGCAAGGTTCCCCGCCATATCGAAAGCAAGGCTGCCCAGCCCCGCGGCAATCACGGCGGCAAGCGGCCAGCCCCACACCGCGCAGCCAAGCGCGATCAGCAAAAGCGCAAGACCGCCGATAGTGGCGCCCGGCGCGGCAATTTGCAGCCGCAGCACACCCATCCGCGCCGCCAGCACCGCCGCAAGCGCAAGCCCCGGTGCGTTCCACACTGCGGGCTGGCGGTGCTGCGCGATCAAGGCGTGTTCGTGGGCCGTGATCGCTGCGCCATCGCGCGCCCAGAACCAATCGCACAGCGCGCGCTCGGACGGCGACAGGACATGGCACGGGGTCCCGGCTTGCAGCGCCATGCGCAGCAGCAGCGAGATCGCATTGCTATCGGGCGCAAAGGCATCGAGGTTCTGCGCCGGAGCCGCGCGCATCACCGCAACCCCCGCCCAGCACCGCGCGGCATCAATGCGCTCGCAATCGGCGGGAAAGGCCGTCGCTTGCGGATCATCATCGGGCAGACAAAGCACGATCTTGCGCAGCGGCTTGGCAGTCCCTTGTGGGGCCAGCAGCGGGGTCAGCAGCGCGCGATCGGGCACCAGCCCATCGCCCAGCATCAGCAATTCATCTTCGGCATGGAGCACCGCGGCCAGATCGGCAAAGCGAGCAAGCCGCTGGAAGGCGAGCCCCTTGGCTTTGCAGGCCTCTTCGAGAGCGACAACCGCCGCGCTCTTGCGCGCGGCCAGCACGATAATCCGCTGGCAGCCCAAGGCCTCGGCAACACCGGCCTGCCACGCCAGCACGCTGCGTTCCGCCAGAATGAGATCGGCGCGCAGGGCACCTTCATCGGTCGTCAGAATGGCAGACAGCAAACCCGTGCGCATCAAATTCCCTTTGCCCGCCAAACCACTCCGCCGGGGTCAGAGCCTGTCGCATGACTATGCCACAGCACGGCTGGCGGGCAAGCCTGCGCATGCCGCAAGGGGTGTTAGCGGAATGGGGCTGAAAAGGCTGCTCAGCGGGTGAAGCGGGCGAGAATGGCTTCGATCTGGCGGATCACCGCCGGTTCGCCCGGCGCGCTTGTCAGGGCGTTTTCCGCCGCAGCCATCAATTCATCCGCGTTGAAACTGGCTGCAAGGCCTTTCAACCGCATCGCAGCGACAGTCCAGTTGCCGTCGCATCTTGCACGGGTCAACAGATCGAGTTGGCGCCGCGCGCTTTCGACAAAGGCCGCGCGCAATTCATGCAGCAGGGCCGCATCGTCCCCGGCTGCTGCCGCGATTGTCGCATCGAGTGCACCATTGTCAAAAGCCATGGCCCGCTTGTGCGAGAGTTTGGGTTAAAGAAGGGTTTATCCGTGCCCTTGGTGTGGTAGGATGGCGCATGGCAGAGAGGCACAGATTTCGCGCGTTGGACACCACCGCAGGTGGGGCCACGGATGGTCGGCAGGATGACACATCGTTGCTGCTTGATGAAGCCAGCATGCTGGCCGAGCCGGACATGATGGCGACCGCGCAGGATGATCCCGAAGCAGAAATGCGCGCCAGCACCCGCCTTGGGCCGCTGGTTCTGGCGATCCTGGCTGTCGCGGGCTGGAGCGGATTTTATCTTTGGGCGGTGCGCGGCGCCCTGCCCGTTACCCCGCGTGTTGGCGCTGGTCTGATCGCCGAATGGGCGATCCCGGTGCTGCTGATCGGCATCGTGTGGCTGATCGGCATGCGCCATTCGCGCGCCGAAGCGGGCCGCTTTGCCGACAGCGCGGCTTTGCTGCGCCGTGAAAGCGCCTTGCTGGAAGAGCGGCTTACCATCGTCAACCGTGAGCTTAGCCTCGCACGCGAATTCCTCGGCACCCAATCGCGCGAACTCGAATCGCTGGGTCGTATCGCGGCCGAACGGATTTCCCAGCACGCGGCCGAGCTGCAAAGCCTGATCCGCCACAACGGCGCCGAAGTGAGCGCGATTGCCACCACCTCGGAAAGCGCGCTCAGCAATATGAACTTGCTGCGCGACAATCTGCCGGTGGTGACCAATTCCGCGCGCGATGCCACCAACCAGATAGGCAATGCCGGGCGCACCGCGCAGGAACAGGTTGATCGGCTGATCGCCGCATTCGAGCGGTTGAACCAGTTTGGCACCGCCACCACTGCACAGGTCAAAACCCTTGAAGGACGGATCGGCACCACGCTTGGCACGTTCGAGGAACAGGTCGGCCGGATCGAAACGCTGGTGTCCGATCGCTTTGCCGCGCTGCAAAGCCAGGTGACGAGCAGCCGCACCGAGATTGCGACACTCGAAGCCGAAGCGCTGGCCGCGCTCGAAGCGCGCCTTGCCGAATTGCAAAGCGCCGCGGCACACTATGATGCCGCGCTCGCCCAGCGTGCAGGGGCGTTTGAAGAACAGATTGAACAGCGTCAGGCCGCGTTTGAAACGCGCGAGGCACAGGCCAGCGAAGTGCTCGCCCAACGGCTTGCCGAACTTGATGATGCGCTCGCACAGCGGCGCGAAGCCCAGCTTGCCGAAACCGGGAAGCTGGTCAGCCACGGTGCCGAGTTGTCGGCCCAGCTTGATGCGCTCAACGCCATGATCGGCCGTATCCAGCAGGCGAGCATCACCGCCCGCGACGAGTTGGGGCTTGGCCTTGGTGCCTTTGGCGAGCAATTGGCGGCCAAACAGGCGACGGTGGACGAGACCCGCAGCGCACTCGCCGGTTTGACCGAAGCCAGCATCCGCATGCTCGAAATCATCCAGTCAGGCGCGCGCTTTGTCCGCGAGGATCTGGCCGGCAGCATTGCCGAAGCTTCCGGCAATATCGCCGAAGCCAGCACCAAGGCGTCGGCAACGCAGGGGCTGATGCTGCAAAGCGCCGCCGAGGGCGCAAGGCTGTCTGAGTATCTCGTGACGACCCGGAGCGAAGTCGCGGCCACCGATGCCGCCATCCGCGAACTCGAAGCGGGCTTTGCCGCGCTCAATGATGATTCGCTGGCGCGCTTGCAAGGCCTGCGCGCCGGCTTCGCCCGCCTCGCCGAGGAAAGCGGGGCGTTGACGCAAGAGAGCCAGGACGCGCTGCGCAAGGCGCTGGGCGACATCGAAGCCACGCTGGCACAAAGCCTTGCCAAGCTTGACGAGGCGGCGCGCAGCCAACTTCCCGCGCTGGCAGAGACGATGGCAAGCGATACGGTCGCCGCGCTCGAACGCAGCCTGCGCCATGAAGCCGCCGCGACAATCGGCAAGCTCGAACAATCCGCCGCCCATGCATCGGGCGTCGGGCGCGAAGCCGTGGTGCAGCTGCGCGATCAGCTTGCGCTGGTGAACGAATTGACGGGCAATCTTGAACAGCGGGTCGCGCGCGCGCGCGAGATGGCCGAAGAACAGGTCAATAATGATTTCGCCCGGCGCATGGCGCTGATCACCGATAGCCTCAACTCCGCTGCCATCGACATTACCGGCGCCCTTTCCACCGAAGTCTCCGACACCGCATGGGAAGCCTATCTCAAGGGGGATCGCGGCATCTTCACGCGCCGCGC
>ERZ1066123.558-NODE-558-length-27206-cov-19.940739_pt1 | contig 27206 bp, 19 predicted proteins | sample MGYA00382770_ERZ1066123 | MGnify/ENA primary metagenome ERZ1066123 (study PRJEB33369, sample SAMEA5778353) | biofilm metagenome | biome: Industrial cooling water; feature: Water cooling tower basin; material: Biofilm | place: United Arab Emirates | collected...
TCGCGTAGCTCACGAGCGCGCCCATCTTCTCCTCGCGCCCCATGGCGCGGAAGCGGCGCAGCACCGTCTCGATGCCGGCGGGGAGCGGCGCGGGGGCGGACGCGTCGGACATGGCGACAACGATAGCGGGGGCACGAAGGGCGCGGCCCGGCGCGCTAGCTTCCGCCGCCATGCACTGCGTGATCGTGACCGCCGGCTCCCGGGGCGACGTCCAGCCGTACCTCGCCCTCGCCGTCGCGCTGCGCGCCGCCGGCCATCGCGTCACGCTCGCCACCCACGTCCCGTTCCGCGCGTGGATCGAGGGGCACGGCGTCGCCTTCCGCCCGCTCGCGGGCGACCCGGCGGCGGTGCTCGCGGCCCCGGGGGCGCGCGCGTGGACCGCCGACGGCTCGCGCCTCGGCCTCCTCAAGTTCGGCGCGCAGCTCTGGCGCGAGTTCGGCGGGCTGATCGCCGGCATCCTCGACGACCTCGTTCCCGCGACGCACGATGCCGACGTCGTGATCTGGTCGGCCGTCTGCCAGGCCGCCGCACAGCTGCGCGAGGCGCGCGGCGTGCCGGTGGTCGGCGCGCTGCTGCAGCCGCTCACCCCCACGGGCGACTTCGCGGCGGTGGGGCTGAGCTGGCGCACGCCCGTCACCGCGCGCGACCGCGAGAAGTTCGTCCGGTCGCACGTCGTCGGCGAACAGCTCATCTGGCAGCCCGCGCGCCGCCACGTGAACCGGTGGCGCCGCACCGCGCTCGGCCTCCCGCCGTTGCCGCTCGCGGGGCCCTACGCACGGCAGCGGAACGCGGACTACCCGCTCCTCTACGCGTTCGGCCGAGCGGTGGTCCCCAGGCCGGCCGACTGGCCCGCGTGGGTGCACGTGACCGGCTGGTGGACGCTCCCCGCCCCCGCCGACTGGACGCCGTCGCCGGCGCTCGCGCGCTTCCTCGCCGACGGGGCGCCGCCGGTGTGCATCAACTTCGGCAGCATGACGCCGGTCGACGGCGCGCGCCTCGGCCGCGCGGTGCTCGCGGCGGCCGAGCGCGCGGGGTGCCGGCTCCTCGTCGTGCAGGGGTGGGGCGACCTCGCCGGCGACGCGCCGCTCCCCGCGTGGGCGCACGTCGAGCGCGACGTCCCGCACGACTGGCTCTTCCCGCGCTGCGCCGCCGTCGTGCACCACGGCGGGAGCGGCACCACCGGCGCCGCCGCGCGCGCCGGGGTCCCCACCGTCATCGCGCCGCTCGGCTTCGACCAGCGCTTCTGGGCGACGCGCATGCAGGCGCTGGGGACGAGCGTCGCCACGATCGAGCGCCGGCACCTCGCGCCGGCGACGCTCGCCCCCGCGCTCGTCCGCGCGCTCACCGACGCCCGCGTGCGCGAGCGCGCCGCCACCCTCGGCGCGGCGCTCCGCGCCGAACCGGGGACGGCCGAGGCGGTGCAGCGCATCGAGGCGCATGCGGCGCGTGGCTGACGACGCGGCGAACGTCTCGATGGCCGGTGACGTCGTCATCCGCCGCGCCACCGTCGCCGACGCGCCGGCGCTCGCGGCCTTCGCCGCGCGCTGCTTCGTCGATTCCTATGCCGCGCAGAACACCCCCGAGGACATGGCGGCGTACCTCGCGCACGCCTTCACCGAGGCGCGCACGCGGGACGAGCTCGCCGACCCGCGCGTGACCGCGCTCCTCGTGCACGACGCCGCGGGCGCGCTCGCCGCCTACGCCATCGTCGCGCGCCACGACGACGCCCCCGCCTGCGTCACCGGCCCCGCGCCCGTCGAGCTGCGCCGCTTCTACGTCGCGCACGCCCACCACGGCGCCGGCCTCGCCCAGCGCCTCATGGCCGCGACCCTCGACGCCGCGCGCACCGCCGGCGGGCGCACGCTCTGGTGCACCGTCTGGACGCGGAACCCGCGTGCGCTCCGCTTCTACGGCCGGCAGCGCTTCGTGGCCGTCGGCACTGCGCGCTTCGTGCTCGGCAGCGACGTGCAGGACGACTGGGTGCTCGTCCGGCCGCTCGGAGCGTGACCGCACACTTCTGCGATCGGTCCGGATCCTTTCAACCGCTGGAACTGCGAGAAGAAGAGCAGAAAGAGCAGGGAACGGCAGGAACGGCAGACGACGCGGGCATCCGCGCGCGGAGCCGCCTTCCGTGCGGAGCCAACATTCATTTCTTGCTGTTGGCGCCGCCCCGATGGCGGCTCCGCGCGTGGCAGCCGACCTGCGTCTGCCGTTCCTGCCGTTCCCTGCTCTTTCTGCTCTTCTTCTCGCAGTTCGAGCGGTTCAGCGATGCCCCCACCCGCACCAACGCAGGCGTGTCACACGACGGAGGACGACACGCGCGAATGGTTGTGAATCCGCATCTTGAGCAGCTCCGCGTTCGCGAAGGAGACCTCCTCGCCCGACGGGGCGCGGAAGCGCGTCGTCTTGAGGCCGAGGCGCTCGACATGGCCGCGGAAGTCGCCGAAGCTCACGTCGTCGCCGACGCCGAAGGGCTTGTCCATCGCGATCGCGAGCGCGGCGAGGAAGTCGCCGAGGACGTTCTGCACCGCGAGCGCGACGGCGATGCCGCCGATGCCGAGGCCGGTCACCAGCGCGGTGACGTTGACGCCGAGGTTGTCGAGCAGGAGGAGCGCCACGAGGACCGCGAAGAGCCCGCGCAGCGTGACCGAGACGATGCCGAGCGCGGTGCGGTCCTGCCCGCGGGCGACGGCGACGCGCTCGAGCCAGAACTCGATCGCGAGGAGCCCCCAGCGGAGGAGCTGCCAGCACCAGACGAGCGCCTCGACGATGCGGAGCGGCATCGGGAGCGGGCGCCCGTCGTTCAGGCGCCAGGCGACGACGAGCGCGCCCACGGCGACGAGCGAGAGCGTCGAGGTGCGGCGCACGAGGAGCGCCGCGAGGTCGTCGCTCCAGCGCGGCGTCGCCTCGGCGCCGGCGAGGCGGCGCGCGAGCCAGTCGCGGAGCGCGAGGAGCGCGGCGACGACGACCGTCGCGAGCCCCAGCGCGACGAGCCACTCGCGGAGGGGGATGCCGAGGACGAAGAGGGAGTCGAAGGGAGTCATCACGGCGGGCGGTGAGGGGCCGCTGCCCCCGACGGCCGGGGCGGCGGCGGAGGACGTTAGCGCCGGCCGGCCCGGGTCGGCATCCGTTCCGTGGGGCAGGGCGTACTCACCTGTGCGGGAACCTTCGCCCGCGCGCCGGCTATCCTCTCCGGAGCCCTCACCCTCTCGCACCATGCTCATCCGCCGCCCCGGTCGTCACGATCCCCGCCCCTCCGAGATCACGCCGGAGGCCGTCTGGCTCGACCGCCGGGCCTTCCTCGGCGCCGCCGGGTCGATCGCGGGGGTCGCCCTCGCCGGCACCGCGATCGGCGCGCTCGGCGGGGCGCCGCGCGAGGCGCGTGCGCAGGGCGACCGGCTCGAGCCGACGCCCGAGGAGCTCTTCACGAGCTACAACAACTACTACGAGTTCGGGACCGACAAGGAGGACCCGAAGGCGAACAGCAAGGGCTTCCGCACGGCGCCCTGGTCGGTCGCGGTCGACGGGATGTGCCGCAAGCCCGGCACCTACGCGCTCGAGGACTGGCTCAAGCCGAGCCGCGTCGAGGACCGCACCTACCGCTTCCGCTGCGTCGAGGCGTGGAGCGCGGTCGTGCCGTGGCGCGGGATCCCGCTCGCCGACGTGATCCGCCGCGCCGATCCGCTGCCGTCGGCGAAGTACGTGGTCTTCACCACGCTGTACGACCCGAGCCGCATGATCGGGCAGCAGCGCCCCGTGATCGACTGGCCCTACCTCGAGGGGCTCCGGCTCGACGAGGCGCTCCACCCGCTCGCCTTCCTCGCCACCGGGATCTACGGCAAGGCGCTGCCGAACCAGAACGGCGCGCCGGTGCGGCTCGTCGTGCCGTGGAAGTACGGCTTCAAGAACATCAAGGCGATCGTGCGCATGCGCTTCACCGACCGGCAGCCGGTGAGCACGTGGGAGCGCGCCGCGCCGCAGGAGTACGGCTTCTACGCGAACGTGAACCCGGCGGTCGACCACCCGCGCTGGAGCCAGGCGAAGGAGCGCCCGCTGGGGAGGTTCTTCCGGCAGGAGACGCTCCCCTTCAACGGCTACGCCGACCAGGTGGCGCGGCTCTACGCGGGACTCGACCTGCGTCGCAACTACTGACGCGCGCGCCGTGACGCCTCCCGCGCGCCCCGCGCCGCCGGTCGCGTCCGGCGACGGCGCCTCGATCGCCACCGTCCCGGAAACCCGCGCCCCGCGCACGCGCGGCACCGCGGCGCGCGTCGCGAAGGCGCTCTACCCGGTCGCCCTCGTCGCCTGCGCGCTCCCCGCCGCGCTCCTCGCGTACGAGGCGGTCACGGGACGCCTCCTCGGCGACGTGGTGAAGATCCTCGAGCACGAGACCGGCGAGTTCACGATGCGCTTCCTCGCCGCGACGCTCGCCGTCACGCCGTTCCGCACCTGGCTCGGCTGGGGATGGCTGCAGCCGTACCGCAAGCTCCTCGGCAACGCGACCTTCGCCTACGCGACGCTCCACCTCCTCGTCTATGCCGTCGTCGACCTCGAGCTCGAGGCGGGCGAGCTCTGGGCGTCGATCGTCGAGCGCCCGTACATCACCGTCGGCATGCTCGCATGGGCGCTCATGGTGCCGCTGGTGGTGACGTCGCTCAAGGCGGTCGCGCGGCGCCTCGGCGGCGCGCGCTGGAAGCGGCTCCACCGGCTCACCTACCTCGTCGCGGTGCTCGGCACGACGCACTACCTGTGGGCGGTGAAGAAGGACACGTTCTGGCCGGTCGCGTACTTCGTGCTCTTCGCGGTGCTGCTCGTGCTGCGATTGCCGCGGTTCCGTCGTCCGGGCTGACCCCGCGCCGGCGCGCGGGAGCGGTGGTCGCGCCGCCGGGCACGCCACCCGTCACCGCAGAGGCACGGAGCACGACGGCCCCCACGTGCCTCCGCGGTGAACCGCGATGCGGCCGACCGCGACCGATTAGGATGCGCGGATGACCACCGCCAGCTTCGACGCCTTCGCGGTCGCCGCGCCGGGGCTCGCGCCGCTGGTGGCGATGGAGCTCGAGGGGCTGGGGTTGGCGCCGCGCGAGGTGACGCCGGAGGGCGTGGCGTTCGACGCCGACTGGCGCGCGCTGGCGACGGCGAACCTCTGGCTGCGCACGGCGACGCGCGTGCTGGTGCGCGTCGCGTCGTTCCGCGCGACGAGCTTCCGCGAGCTCGAGCAACGCGCGCGCCGCGTCGACTGGACCCGGGTGGTGGCGCCGGGGGAGGCGGCGGCGCTCCGCGTCACCTGCCGCAAGAGCCGCCTCTGGCACAGCGACGCCGTCGCGCAGCGTGTGCACGCGGCGGTGGCGCACGTGCTCGGCGCCGCGGTGCCGCTGGCGGCGGCGGCCGACGACGAGGACGACGGCGACGACGCGCCGCGTGCGCAGCGCCTCGTGGTGCGCGTCGCGCACGACGTCGTGACGATCAGCGCCGACGCGAGCGGGGCGCCGCTCCACAAGCGCGGCTGGCGCACCGCCCTCGCGAAGGCGCCGATGCGCGAGACGCTGGCGGCCGCGTGCCTCCTCGCCGCCGGCTACGATCCCGCTGCGCCCGTCCCCTTCGTCGATCCCCTCTGTGGCGCCGGGACGCTCGCGATCGAGGCCGCGCTCCTCGCGACGGGGCGGGCGCCGGGGCGGTGGCGCCGCTTCGCGTGGGAGCGCTGGGCCGGTGCGCCGCCGTCGCTTCTCTCGCGCACGATCCGCGACACGGGTGCCGACGGGCGCGCGACGTGCGCGGTCCCGATCGTCGCGCGCGACCGCGACCCGGGCGCGGTGCGCATGGCGCGCGAGAACGCCGAGCGCGCGGGGGTCGAGGCGATCGTGCAGGTGGCGCAGGGCGAGCTGCGCGCGCTCGCGCCCGTCGCCGACGAGGGGCTCTGGGTGAGCAACGCCCCGTGGGGGCGTCGCGTCGGCGGCGACGCCGACCTCACGGGGCTCTTCGCGACGATCGGCGCGCTCGCGACGGGGGCGTTCCGGGCGTGGCGCGTCGCCGTGCTCGCGGCCGACGAGGCGCACCTGCGCGCGATGCGCGTGGCCTGGACGCCGGTGCTGCGCACGCGTGCCGGCGGGATCCAGGTCGTGCTCGCGGGTCTCGAGCCCTGAGCGGGTCGCGGTGCGGGCGACCGTCCTCACACCGCTCGTGCCGTGCCGACGTCAGGCCGCCCGGCGCCCCGCCCACGACAGGTGGCGCGCGTCCACCGCGCCGTCGGCGAGGGTGAAGGTGTCGACCGTCGCCTCGAGCCGCTCCGCTACGTCCGCCAGGGCCTGCGTCGCGGACGCCGCCTCCGCGCTCTGCGCCGCCGTCGCCTGCGTCACGTCGGCGATCCGCTCGACCTGCTCGCGGCACTGGTCGCCGCGCGCCGACTGGGCCTCGCACGACGCGACCACCTCGCCGAACGTCTCCGCCGCGCGGCGCACGTGGGCCGTCACCGCGTCGAACTGCGCCGCCATCTCCTCGGTGATCGTCACCCCCGCATCGGCGCGGGCCAGCCCTTCGTCGACGAGGCCACGCGTCTGCTCCGCGGCCTGCGCGGCGCGGAGCGCGAGCGCGCGCACCTCGTCGGCGACCGCCTCGAACTGCGCGACCGCCTGCCGCGTGAGGGTGACGCCCGACGCCGTGTGCTTCAGGCCGTCGGCGATCAGCTCCGCGGTGCGCTTGGCCGCGTCCGCGCTGCGCAGCGCCAGCGCGCGCACCTCCTCGGCCACCACCGCGAAGCCGCGCCCCGCGTCGCCGGCGCGCGCCGCCTCGACCGCCGCGTTGAGCGCGAGCAGGTTGGTCTGGAACGCGATCTCGTCGATCGTGCGCAGGATGCGTGTCGTCTCGCGGCTCGCGTCGCGCATCGCCGACACCGCCTCGACGAGCGCGCCCATGCGCGCCTTGCCGCGCTCCGCGCTCGTGTCGGCCGCCTCGGCGCTCCCGCGCCCCGTGCGCGCGGCCTCGGCGCCCTCGCGGGCCGCGGCCGCGAGCGCGTGGAGCTGCGCCAGCGCCTCCTGCACCGCCGCCGCCTGCCGCTGGGAGCCGTCGGCGAGCTGCGTGCTCCCCGAGGCGAGCTGGCGCGACGACGACGCCACCGTCTCGGTGGCGCGGGCGACCTCGCCAAGCGCCGACGACATCGTCGCGAGCGCCCCGTTGAGCGCGCGCTGCGTGCGCGCGTGGTCGCCGCAGAAGCCGGTGGTCGAACGCACCGAGAGGTCGCGCGCGGCGGCCGCCTGCAGCACCCGCGCCAGCTCCGCCGCCGGCGCGGTGAGCGCGTCGAGCGCGCGGTTGAGCGCGTCGGCGAGCTCGCGGAAGGTCCCTTCGTACGGCGCCGCGTCGATGCGCGTGTCGAGGCGGCCGTCGCGCGCATCGTGGCCGAGGCGCCGCACGTCGAGCGTGAGCGTGCGGAGCGTGGCGACCATCGCCGCGAAGGAGTGCGAGAGCGAGTCGGCGTCGCTCCGGGGGACGATCGCCACGTCGAGGCGCCCGTGCCGCACCGCGTCGGCGACCGCCGCGGTGTCGCGCAGGTACGCGAGCGTGCCGCGCATCGCCTCGGCCAGGTCGCCGAGTTCGTCGTCGGCGCGGTGCGTCACCTCGGTGGTCACGTCGCCGCGCTGGAGCCCCGCGGCGGCCGCCTGCAGCTCGCGCAGCGGGCGGACGATCCCGGCCGAGGTGCGCGAGACGAGGAGCGCGGCGCCGACCAGCACGACGACCCCCGTGAGCGCCGACCACCAGAGCGCGGCGCGCTCCCCCTCGCGGGCGTCCGCGACGCGCTCGCGGCTGACGCGGTTGGCGTGCGCGGCGATGGAGTCGAGCAGGAGGAGGAGCGGGCGGTCCTGCCGCCTGGTCATCGCGTCGGCGCGGCGCGCGTCGCGCGCCGTGTCGGCGGCGAAGGCGGCGAGGCTCGCGCGATACGGCGAGACCAGCGCCGCGTGCTGGGCGACGAAGCGCGCCGCGAGCGCCGCGGTCGTCTCGTCGACGTCACCCGCGGCGGCGACGAGGGAGTCGCCGTAGGCCCGCGTCGCCTGCTGCGCGGCGTCGTACGCGTCGCGGTAGCGCGTGAACTCGCCGTCGTCGGCGCCGCGCAGGAGGGCGTTCTTGTACTCGCCCACCTCGGCGCGGTACCGCAGCTGCGTCGCCTGCGCGAGGCGGCGCACGCCGATGACGCGATCGATGATCGTGGCGACCTCGGTCGTCGAGCGGTGCTGGTGGACGAGGAGGCCGGCGACGAGCAGCGCGGACGCGCCGAGGGCGCCGCCGAGCGCCAGGTTGAGACGCGTCGAGATGAGCATCGTTCGAGCGTGTGCGCCGTGTACACCCGCCGTGCCGCTATCCGGCACGAACTAGGGACGTCCCCGATGGCGAGGCAGGGGACACCCCTACAGCGTCGGCACCTGCACTCGGATTAGAGAGCGCGCGCATGTAACACTTGCACGCGGTGCATTAGAAAACCGTCGTCAGGCCGACAGGAAGCCGTCAGCTTCGCACGCGGCATGTCGGACGGGTGCGCGCCACGGCGGTCGTCAGCGTTCGCGCGACGACCGTGCGGCGGGCGGCTCGGCATCGACGCTCCGCCCCATGCGACACCGGTCGCTGCAGTAGCGCACCGACTCCCAGTCGCGCTCCCATTTCTTCCGCCACGAGAAGGGACGCCCGCAGCGCGCGCAGGGCTTGCTCGGGCGGTCGGCGGGGGGCTCGGGGCGGCGGCGGCGGTCGGGCATGGGGAGAGCGGACGATGGGGCGGTCGGCACCGAGGGCCGTCCTTCCGGTCAACGGGGGGGCCCGCGCCGCGGTTCGTCGGACGGCGTCCCGCGGCGCGCCGCGCTCCGGGGCCGGGCAACCCTCGTCCGGCTAGATTGCCCGTCATGCCTGCCGAGAATCCCATCGCCACGAGCGTCTTCAACGACGGGTACGTGGCCGAGCAGTACGAGGCCTGGCGCCGCGACCCGGGGAGCGTGGACGAGTCGTGGCGGCAGTTCTTCCGCCTCGCCGCGACCTACGGCGGCGGTGCCGCCCCGGCCCCGACCGGTGGCGCGGGCGACCCCGAGCTCCTCCGGATCGCCGCCGCCGCCGCCTCGCTGGCGCAGAACATCCGGACCTTCGGGCACCTCGCGGTCGCGATCGACCCGCTGGGGACCCCCCCGCTCGGGGCTCCCGAGCTGACGCCGGAGTTCCACAAGATCACCGAGGCCGACCTCGCGCGGCTCCCGGCGTCGGCGCTGGTGCGCAACGACAGCCGCTTCCGCACCGCGGCCGACGTGATCGCGATGCTGCGGCGGCGCTACTCGTCGCGGCTCGCCTTCGAGGTGACGCACCTCCCCGACGAGGCCGAGCGCGACTGGTTCCGGCAGATGCTCAAGGCCGAGCGCCTCGTCAGCCCGCTCGCGCCGGCGGAGAAGGTCGCGCTCCTCGAGCGGCTCACGCAGGTCGACGGCCTCGAGCGCTTCCTCGGGCGCGCCTACCAAGGGAAGAAGCGCTTCTCGATCGAGGGGAGCGACGCGCTGGTGCCGGTGCTCGACGAGGCGATCGCGCGCGGGTCGGAGGTCGGCGTGCGCGAGGTCGTCATCGGCATGGCGCACCGCGGGCGGCTCAACGTCCTCACGCACGTCCTCGGCAAGCCGTACGCGACGCTCTTCGCCGAGTTCGAGGGGCGGCACGGCGCGCACCCCGAGAGCGAGACGGGCGACGTGAAGTACCACATGGGCTTCGAGGGGACGCGCACCGTGGGCGAGCGCGAGGTGCGGCTGCAGCTCGTGCCCAACCCGAGCCACCTCGAGTTCGTGAACCCGGTGATCAACGGCGTCGCGCGCGCGCGGCAGCGCGTCGCCGGGCAGCCCGGCGTGCGCGACGAGGCGAGCGTGCTCACGATCTGCGTGCACGGCGACGCGGCGTTCATCGGCGAGGGGGTGGTGGCCGAGACGTTCAACATGTCGCGCCTCGCCGGCTACCGCGTCGGCGGGACGCTGCACGTGATCGTCAACAACCAGGTCGGCTTCACGACCGACCCGACCGACGCGCGCAGCACGCACTACGCGTCGGACCTCGCGAAGGGGTTCGACGTGCCGATCGTGCACGTCAACGCCGACGACGCCGAGGCGTGCGTGTGGGCGGTGCGGATCGCGATCGCGTACCGCGCGCAGTTCGGCAAGGACTTCCTGATCGACCTCGTGGGCTACCGGCGCCACGGCCACAACGAGACCGACGAACCGGCGTTCACGCAGCCGACGCTCTACCAGAAGATCAAGGCGCACCCGACGCCGCGGCTCGTCTGGGCGAAGCGGCTCGAGGCGGAGGGGACGATCCCCGCCGGGCGCGCGGAGGAGCTGGACAAGGCGTTGGCGGCGTCGCTCGAGGCGATCTACGACGAGGTGCACGGCGCCGTCGAGGAGCCGCACCACGAGGCGCACGCGCACGGCCCCGAGCTGGCGGCGGTCGACACGCGCGTCCCGGCCGACCGGGTGACGGCGGTGAACGAGGCGCTGCTCGCCTGGCCCGCCGAGCTGCAGGTGAACCCGCGGCTCGCGAAGACGCTCGAGCGGCGGCGCGCGGGGCTCGTCGAGGGGATCGACTGGGGGCACGCCGAGTCGCTCGCCTTCGGCACGCTGCTGCAGGACGGCGTGAGCATCCGCCTCACCGGGCAGGACGTCGAGCGCGGCACCTTCAGCCACCGGCAGGCGGTGCTGCACGACGCGCGCACCGGCGCGACGCACGTCCCGCTGCAGCACGTGCCGGGGGCGCGCGGCACGGTGGAGCTGTACAACTCGCCGCTCTCGGAGACGGCGGTCATGGGCTTCGAGTACGGCTACTCGCTCGCGGCCCCCGACACGCTCGTGCTCTGGGAGGCGCAGTTCGGCGACTTCGCCAACGTCGCCGCGCCGATCATCGACCAGTTCCTCGTGAGCGACCGCGCGAAGTGGGGGCAGGACACGGGGCTCGTCCTCCTGCTCCCGCACGGCTACGAGGGGCAGGGGCCCGAGCACTCGTCGGCGCGCCTCGAGCGCTTCCTGCAGCTCTGCGGGGAGCGCAACCTGAGCGTCTGCTACCCGAGCCAGCCGGGCCAGTACTTCCACGTGCTGCGCCGGCAGGCGCTGCGCCGCGAGCGTCGCCCGCTCGTGCTGATGCAGCCGAAGAGCATGCTCCGCCTCCCCGAGGCGATGAGCACGCTCGCCGACCTCGCCGAGGGGGAGTTCCGCCCGGTGCTCGCCGACCGCGAGGCCGAGCAGCGCGCCGAGCGGATCACGAAGGCGGTGCTCTGCACGGGCAAGATCTTCTGGGAGCTGCGCGCGGCGCGGCAGGACGAGTCGGTCGCGCTGGTGCGGGTCGAGGAGCTCTACCCGTGGCCGCACGACGAGCTCAAGGCGGTGCTCGACCGCTTCCCGAACCTGCGCACGATCGCGTGGGCGCAGGAGGAGCCGCAGAACATGGGGGCGTGGAGCTTCGCCGAGCCGCGGCTGCGCGTCCTCGCGGGCGACCGCGGCCTGACCTACGTCGGCCGTCACGAGCGCGCCTCGCCGGCCGAGGGGTACGAGGCGGCGCACAAGGTCGAGCAGGCGCGCATCGTCGCCGAGGCCGTGGCGCCCGTCGCGGGGGTGCCCGGGCGTGCGGGTGGCGGCCGCAAGGAGCGGGCGACGGCGGGGCGCTGAGCGTCTCGGCCTCGTCGGGAGCGCCCCCGGTCCGCGTCGGTGCGGGCCGGGGGCGTTCGCGTGTGGTCCGGTTGCCCTGACCGCCGGAACGGCAACGGCGAGGAAGACGGCAGGAACGGCAGGGGACTGCAGGACGGCAGGTGTCGCCGGCCCGGGCGCGCGGGGCTCCCCTCCGTGCGGAGCGAACATCCGACTCTTTGTCGTGGGCTCGGAGCGGAGGGTGGCTCCGCGCGTGGACGCCCGCGTCGCCTGCCGTCCTGCAGTTCCCTGCCGTTCCTGCCGTCTTCCTCGCCGTTGCCGTTCCAGCGGTTCGCCGTTCCAGCGGTTCGCCGTTCCAGCGGTTCGGCGACGTTCGCGGGGCACGAGAGGAGAGGCTCCGCACCGACGCACGAGCGAGTGCAGATTTGCGCCATGGCGAGCCAGGCGAGGGTCCGGGGAGCGGTCGCGATCGCGGCCGCGGTGTGGGCGTGCGCGGCGTGCGGGAGCGCGACGCCGGTGGCGGCGCAGGGGGCGGTCACGGTCCACGAGCTCGCGAGCGGGCTCGGGCACGGGGCGCGCGTGCTGATGATCGGCGCGCACCCGGACGACGAGGACACGTCGCTCCTCACCTGGCTCGCGCGCGGGCGGCACGCCGACGCGGCATACCTCTCGCTCACGCGCGGCGACGGCGGGCAGAACGCGATCGGCAACGAGCTGGGCGAGGCGCTCGGCGCCATCCGCACCGAGGAGCTCCTCGCGGCGCGGCGCGTCGACGGCGCGCGGCAGTACTTCACCCGCGCCTACGACTTCGGCTTCAGCAAGTCGGTCGAGGAGACGCTCCGCCACTGGCCGCGCGACAGCGTCATGGGCGACGTCGTGCGCGTCGTGCGCGCGATGCGCCCGCACGTGATCGTCGCCGTCTTCAGCGGGACGCCGCGCGACGGGCACGGGCACCACCAGCTCTCGGGGCAGCTCGCGCGCGAGGTCTTCGACGCGGCGGCCGACACGGTGCGCTGGACGGTGCGCGGCTTCGGCGCGGCGTGGACGCCGCAGAAGTTCTATCGCGCGGCGCGCTTCAACGCGGCCGCCGCGACGCTCGGCTTCGACGTGGGCGGCTACGACCCGGTGCGCGGGCGCGGGCTGGGCGAGCTCGCGGCCGAGAGCCGGAGCCAGCACCGGAGCCAGGGCTTCGGCAGCGCGCCGCGCCGCGGGAGCGTGATGGACTACGTCCGGCTCGAGGCCGTGCGCGCGGGCGACCCGTCGGCGAAGGAGAGCGACCTGTTCGACGGCGTGCGGCTCCCGTTCGCCGCCGGCGACGCGGCCGCGCGGCGGCTCGGCGACCGCATCACCGCGCTCCGGCTCGCGCTCGACCTGCGCGCGCCGTGGCGGGCGCTTCCGCTCGTCGACTCGGCGCGCGTCGCGGCCGAGGCGTGGTGTGCCTTCGGGCGTCCGGCGTCGGCGCTCGGCGACGTCTGCCGCGGCACCGTGCCGGTGCCGGCGACGATGCGCGCCGACTCGGCCGACGTCGTGCTCGTGGGAGTGCGGCTGCTCGAGCAGCTCCGGCAGCTCGCGGCCGCCGCGAGCGGGCTGGTGCTCGAGGCGACGGTCGACCGCGAGTTCGTCGCGCAGGGCGACAGCGCGACGCTGACGCTCCGCATCACGAACCGCGGGCCGCGCACCGCGCGCGCGGCGATCTTCACGCCGAGCGCGCAGCCGATGCCGGCCGACACCATCGCCCCCGGCGGCGAGCTGCGCGCCACGCTCCCGCTGCCGCGCTACGCGCGCACCGAGCCGTGGTGGCTCGTCGGCGGGCGCGCGGGCGACCTCTTCGCGGCGCCGGCGGCGACGGTCGACGACGAGGTGCGGAGCGACCGCCCGGTGGCGAGCGTCCCCGCGCTCGTCGACGGCATCACGGTGCAGCTCCGCGCGCCGATCACCTTCAACCGGGTCGACGAGACGCGCGGCGAGGTGACGACGCCGCTCGCGGTCGTGCCGCGCGTGAGCGTGACGCTCGACGGCGGCGCGACCGCGCTCGCGCGCGCCGGGGCGCCGCTCGTGCGCGACGTGACGGTGCGCGTGACCGGCTTCGCGCAGCGCGCCGAGAGCGCGACGGTGGCGCTCCGCCTCCCGGCCGGGCTCGCGGCCGATCGCGCCACGGCGCCGGTGGTGCTCGTCCCCGGCGTCGCGCAGGCGGTGACCTTCCGCGTGCGCGGGACGCTCGCCGCGGGGCGCCACGAGCTGCAGGCGACGGTGACGGCCGGCGGACGCACGTGGAGCGAGGGCTTCCAGCGTGTCGCCTACGAGCACATCCGCCCGCAGCACCTCTACCGCCCCGCGACGCAGGCGATCGTCGCCGTGCCGACCGCCGCGCCACCCGCGGGGCCTGTCGGCTACGTCGCCGGCCTCGCCGACAACGTGCCGCGCGCGCTGCAGCAGCTCGGCGTGCAGCTCGTCCCGCTCGACCCCGCGACGATGGACGCGACCGCGCTCGCCGCGGTGCGCACGATCGTCATCGGCCCCCGGGCGCTCGAGGGGCAGCCGGCGCTCCTCGGCCGCATGCCGCTCCTCCACGACTGGGTGCGCGACGGCGGGACGCTCGTCGTGCAGTACCAGCAGACCGACATCGCGCGCCCCGGTGCGAGCCCGTTCGCGATGACCTTCGCGCGCCCCGCCGATCGCGTCACCGAGGAGGACGCGCCGGTGACGGTGCTGCGCCCCGACGCGCGCCTGCTCACCACGCCGAACCGCATCGCCGCCGACGACTGGCGCGGCTGGGTGCAGGAGCGCTCGCTCTACATGCCCCGCACCGCCGACGCGGCGCTCGCGCCGCTGCTCGGCATGAACGATCCGGGGGAGGCGCAGAACCCGAACGCGCTCCTCGTCGCTCCGCTGGGGAAGGGGACCTACGTGTACACGTCGCTCGCGCTCTTCCGGCAGCTCCCGGCCGGCGTGCCGGGGGCGGCGCGGCTCTTCGTGAACCTCCTCTCGGCGGGCACCGCCGGCGTCACGCCGTGATCGTGCGGCGGCGTGCGCTCGCCGCGGTGGCGCTCGCGACGGCGCTCGCGGCGTGCGGCGGCGGTGGCGAGGGGGGCGGCGGGCGCACGGTGCTCACGATCTACTCGCCGCACGGCAAGGAGCTCCTGCAGCGCTACGAGCGGGAGTTCGAGCGCGCGAACCCCGGCGTCGACGTGCAGTGGCTCGACGTCGGCTCGCAGGAGGTGCTCGACCGCGTGCGGGCCGAGGCGGCGAACCCGCAGGCCGACCTCTGGTTCGGCGCCCCGGCGGAACTCTTCGACCGCGCCGCGCGCGAGGGGCTGCTCGACCCCTATCGCCCGACGTGGGCCGCGGCCGTCGCCCCCGAGGCGCGCGACTCCGCCGACCGGTGGTACGGCACCTACCTCACGCCCGAGGTGATCGCGTACAACCGCGACGCCGTGCCGGCCGACGAGGCTCCCGGCGACTGGGACGAGCTCCTCGACCCGAAGTGGCGGGACCGCATCGTGATCCGTGACCCGGTGCCGAGCGGCACGATGCGCGCGATCTTCGGCGGGATCCTGATGCGGAGCGTGCAGGCGACGGGGACGAGCGACGCGGGCTTCGCCTGGCTCCGCCGGCTCGACGCGCAGACGCGCGACTACACGCTCAACCCCGCGGTGCTCTACATGAAGCTCGGCCGGCAGGAGGGCGTGGTGACGGTGTACAACATGCCCGACATCGCGACGCTCGAGAAGCGGACGCGGATCCCGATCGCGTGGAAGGTGCCGCGCAGCGGGACGCCGGTGCTGGTCGACGCGATCGCGATCGTGAAGGGGACGAAGCGGCGCGCGCTGGCCGAGCGCTACTACGAGCACGTGACGAGCGTGCCGGCGCTCGTGGCCGCGTCGCGCGACTTCTACCGGATCCCGGTGCGCGGCGACGTCCCGGCCGACTCGCTCCCGGCGTGGGTCGCCGGCGCGCGCGCGATCAAGGCGATGCCGATGGACCGGCGCATCCTCGCCGACTCGCTCGACGGCTGGATGCGGAAGTGGGACGCCGAGGTCCGCTTCTCGAGCCGCCGCTCGTGACGGCCCCCGCCACGGCCCCGGCGGCGCTCGCGCTCGACGGCGTGACGCGCCGCTTCGCGACGCAGCTCGCCGTCGAGGCGCTCACGCTCGACGTGCGCGCCGGCGAGCTCCTCGCGCTCCTCGGCGCGAGCGGGAGCGGGAAGACGACGACGCTGCGCATGGTCGCGGGCTACGAGTTCCCCGACGCGGGCACGGTGCGCCTCGACGGGCGCGACATCACGCGCGTCCCGCCCGAGCGGCGCGGCTTCGGGATGGTCTTCCAGCACTACGCGCTCTTCCCGCACCTGAGCGTCGAGGACAACGTCGCCTTCGGGCTCGAGGCGCGCGGCGTCGACCGTGCGGCGCGCCGCCGCGCGGCGCACGAGGCGCTCGAGCTCGTGGGGCTCGGGGCCAAGGCGGCGCGCCCGGTGCAGGCGCTCTCGGGGGGCGAGCAGCAGCGCGTCGCGCTCGCGCGCGCGCTCGTGATCCGCCCGCGCGTCCTCCTCCTCGACGAGCCGCTCAGCAACCTCGACCCGCTGCTGCGCGAGGCGACGCGTGTCGAGCTGCGCGCGACGCTCCGGCGCGCCGAGGTGACGGCGCTCTTCGTCACGCACGACCAGGAGGACGCCTTCGCCGTCGCCGACCGGATCGCGCTCCTCGGCGACGGGCGGCTGCTGCAGGTGGGGACGCCCGAGGCGCTCTACGACCGCCCGGCGACGGCGCGGGTGGCGGCGTTCATCGGGCGCGGGACGCTCGTCGCGTGCGAGGATCGCGGGACGCACGCGCGGATCACGCTCGGCGGCGTCGCACGCGACTGCGCCGCCGTGCGCCACCACGGCGACGCCCCGCTCGCCGGCGCGCGCGCGCTGCTCCGCCCCGAGGCGCTCGCCCTCGGCGCCGCCGACGCACCGGGCGGGTGGCCCGGGCGCATCCATGCGCGGCGCTTCGCGGGGGCGGCGACGGCGTACACCGTGCACGTCGACGACGCGGGGGGCACGGTGGCGCTCGAGGTGCTCGACGCCACGCGGGCCGGGCGTGAGGGCGACGCGGTGACGGTGCGGCTGGTGCGGGAGCCGGTGGCGCTGGTGAGCGGGCGATGACGGGCGCTGCCGCGCGATGCCCGGCTGGTCGTCGCCAGTGTATTGACGTACCTTTCGCTTCGTACATACACGGAGGGCCGATGGCCGCACGGACCGCCAAGGGGACGCGCTCGAGGCAGGGTGCGCCTCAGGTCGAGGGGACGCGGAAGGTCTCGCGCACGTTCCGTCTCTCGCCCGACCGGATCGCGGCCGCGCAGCGGGCGCTCGGCCTCGCGACGGCGACCGAGACGATCGAGGCGGCGCTGGACATGGTGATCTTCGGGGAGGAGCTGCGCGCCGGGCTGCGTGACCTGCGCGGCATCCACATCGTGCCTCCCGAGGGGGAGTGAGCGTACGGGCACTCCGGCGACGTCACGCCATCGACACGAACGTCTGGATCGACGCGTTCCGCGATCCGGACGAGTCGGACGCCCTCGACGCGTTCGTCGCCGCCTGGTCGCCGTACCTCGTCATGCCCGCGGTGGTCGCGCAGGAGCTGCTGGCGGGATGCCGCACCGACGTCGACCGCCGGCGCGTGCGTGCACGGGCCATCGAGCCGTTCGCGCGTCTCGGACGCATCCTCGCCCCCTCGGCGGCCGCGTGGGTGGCCAGTGGTGACGTCCTCGCGCGTCTCGCGCCGCGCGACACCGTCCCGACGCGCGCCTTCGCGAACGACGTCCTGCTCGCCGCCACGTGCCGCGAGCACGGGGTGGTGCTCGTGACGCGCAACCTGCGCGACTTCCGGCGCATCGCGCGGCAGCTCGCGCACGAGGTCGTCGCGCCCTGGCCCGGCATCGCGGCCCCGTGACTCGCCCCGACCGCCGCACCCTCGCGATCGCGCTCCCGCTGGTCGCGCTCCTCCTCTGGCTCGTCGCCTATCCCAACGCGACGATCGTCGCCGGCTCGTTCGAGGGCGGGGGCGTGCACTGGCGCGCCTTCCTCGCCTCGCCTGCCGACCGCGAGGCGCTCGCGACGTCGCTCTGGATCTCGGTCGCGAGCGTGGTCGCGAGCGTCGCGATCGGGCTCCCGCTCGCGCTCCTGCTCGCGCGCGCCGACTTCCCCGGGCGACGCCTCGTCTCGGCCGTCGCCACCCTGCCGGCGGCGCTCCCGCCGCTCGTCGGCGTGATCGCCTTCCTCTTCCTCTACGGCGAGAGCGGCGTCGTCACGCGGGTCGTGCAGCGCGCGCTCGGCCTCGCCGACTCGCCGTGGCGCTTCAGCGGCGGGTGGGCGATCGTCTTCGTGCACGCGTACACGATGTACGCCTACGTCTTCCTCTTCGTCTCGGCCGCGCTCGAGCGGCTCGATCCCTCGCTCGACGAGGCCGCGAAGGGGCTCGGCCACGGCCCGGTGCGGCGCTTCGTGCGCGTCACGCTCCCGCTCCTCGTCCCGGCGCTCGCGGGGGCGTCGCTCCTCGTCTTCATGTCGTCGCTCGGCTCGTTCAGCGCGCCCTACGTCTTCGGCGGCGGGCTCCGCGTGCTGAGCACGCAGATCGTGGTGAGCCGGACGAGCGGGGCCCCGGGGATCGCGCTCGTCGAGACGACGGTGCTCGCGATCGCCGCCTTCGCGGGGCTCGCGCTCCTCCGCTGGCTCGAGGGGCGGCGCGCGTACACGGTCACGAGCAAGGGGCGCCCCGCGCGCGTCCCCCTCCGCTCGCGCGGCGCGCGCATCGCCGCGGCGGTGGCGAGCGCGCTCCTCGTGACGGTGCTCGTCCTCCCGCACCTGATGATCGTCCTCGCCGCCTTCGCCGTCGACGGCGCGTGGACGGTGCAGGTGCTCCCGCCGGAGTACACGCTCGACAACTTCCGCGCGCTCGCCACCGACCGCACGCTCTGGAAGCCGGTGACGACGACGGTCGTGATGGCGCTCCTCGCCACCGCGGCCAACGTCGCCGTCTGCTTCCTCGTCGGCTGGCTCACCGTGCTGCGCCGCTTCCGCGGCGTGCGCCTCCTCGAGCTCCTCGCCGTGATCCCCTGGGCGATCCCGCCGACGGCGATCGCGATCGGGCTCGCGACGACCTTCGACGCCACCGACCCGCTCCGCGCGAAGGTGCTCCTCGTCGGCACCTTCTGGATCCTCCCGCTCGCCTACTTCATCCGCGGGCTTCCGCTCGTGACGAGCGCCGTCCAGAGCTCGCTCCGGCAGATGGAGCCGGGGCTCGAGGACGCGGCCCGCGGCCTCGGCGCGGGGACCTGGCTCGTGCTCCGGCGCGTCGTCCTCCCCGCGGCGCGCCCCGGGCTCGTCGCCGGCGCGATCCTCGCCGGCATCACCGCGCTCGGCGAGTTCGTCGCGACGGTGCTCCTCTTCACGCCGTCGAGCCGCACGATCTCGGTCGAGGTGCTGCAGCAGCTCCGCAACCTCGCCTTCGGCACCGCGAGCGCCTACAGCGTGCTGCTGATCGCGCTCACCTTCGGGTTGACGCTCGCCGGGCGCTGGCTCGAGGGGCGCGCGCGGGCCGGCGAGCTGCAGGTGGCGGCGGGCGGCTGAGACGCGCGAGGGGTGCGCGTCGGCGTCAGAGCCGCCGCGGCCGGTCGACCTGCACCGGCGACCCCTCGGCCACGAAGACCGACGACGGCGGCGCCGCGAGCGCGCCGGCGAAGCCCGGTCCGTAGAGCGCCGCCACGTCGACGTCGAAGGCGTCGAGCGTCGCCGCGCGCACGCGCCATGGCGCGTGGCGCACGCGGTACTCGACCGTCCCGCCGTCGCGCTGCGGCGTGTAGCCCCAGTAGTGCTCGGCCACGAACGCCTCCTCCGAGCCGGCGGGTGGGAGCGCCGCGGGGCCGTGCATCGTCGCGGCGAGGCGATGGTCGCGGCCGTGCGCGCGCCACCCGAAGGCGAGCGACGTCGCCGCCTCGAACGGCGCGTCGGGGATGCGGCTCCACATCGGCACCGCGTCGTAGGGCTCGGCGTAGGCGAGGCGCGCGAGCCAGGCGATCGCGCGACGCGGGACGAGCTCGCGCCAGAAGGTCGCGGCGCGGCGCACCTCGCCCGACGGCGTGACGTGGCGCACGTAGAAACGCAGGTTCACCTCGTCGAAATCGACGTGGCCCGGCACCGGGACGCCGAGGACGCGGGTGCGGAGGAAACGGAAGGCCACGACGGTCGCGAGCGCGCGCCCCTCGTGCAGGTCGAGCGTCGTCCCGGCGGGGAGCCGGGGGGCGAGGAGCGCCGGGTCGACGGGCCAGCTGGCCATCAGCAGCCAGCGCCATTCGGCGGTGAGGAAACGTCCGGGGGCGTCCATGCGCGATGGACGCGCGGCACGGCGCGCGAGTGCCCGTCGGGGAAGTGCCCCGGGCGGCGTCGGGGCAGTCGGCGTTCAGGGCGCTCGGCGCGCGTCCGAGACTCACCCGCGTCGGCGTCGCGCCGGCCGCCCGTCGCGCGGCCGGCGGCGCGCCTGCCCCGGACTTCCCCGACGCCTCGCCCTCGACCATGGCCTCGTTCTCCGCGCTCCTCGGCCGCATCCCGATCCGCCGCCGCCTCGTCCTCGCCTTCGCGTCGGTGGCGGCGCTCGCCGTCCTCGTCGGGGTGACCGGCCTCCTCGTGCAGGCGCGGATGTACCGCGCCACGGAGACGGTGATCCGCACCGCGGTCGAGCCGCTCGACCACCTCAAGCAGGTGTCGGACGCCTACGCGGTGTCGGTGGTGGACATGGCGCACAAGTATCGAGCCGGCACCGTCACCGCCGACTCGGCGACGCGCGCGATGCACGCGGCGCTCGACCTCGCGACCAAGGAGTGGACGGCCTTCGTGCGGAGCGCCGAGGGCGACGCCGAGGCGGCGCGGGCGATCGCGGCGGTCGAGCCGAAGCGCGCGGTGGCGACGACCGCCGTCGACACGATCATCGCGCGCATCGCGCGCGCCGACACGGCGGCGGTGCGCCTCTTCGTGGAGCGCGAGCTCTACCCGGCGATCGATCCCTTCACCGAGGTGGTCGCCGCGCTCGGCAACAGCGAGATCCGCCGCGCCTACGCGACGCTCGAGGCGACGGGGGCGATGCGCAACGAGACGGCGATCGTGCTGGTGACCGCGATCGTCGTGGCGGTCGTGCTCGCGCTGGTGCTCGGGTGGGCGCTGAGCCGCCACCTGCTCGGCCGGCTCGAGACGGTCGGGGCGGCGCTGCGGGCGCTGCGCACGAACGACCTCCCGGTGGTGAGCGAGGGGCTGGCGCGCGTCGCCGAGGGGGACATGGAGGCGCGGATCCACGTCACGACGCCGCACGTCACGCTCGACGGGCGCGACGAGTGCGTGACGCTCGCCGAGGACGTGAACGCGGTGATCGACGCGCTGCACGGCGCGGCCGCGAGCGCGTCGGTGGCGCAGGAGCAGGTGCGCACGGTGGTGCAGGCGACGCGCAGCACGCTGCACCAGGTGCGCACGGGCGACCTGGTGCGCGAGATCGACTTCGCCGCGGCGCCGGGCGAGTTCCGGCGCGTGCTCGAGGGGCTGCACCTCATGCTCGAGGTGATCCGCACGCCGCTCGAGCAGGTCGGGGCGGTGCTCGGGCGGATGGCCGAGCGCGACCTGACGGTGCAGGCGTCGGAGCGGTGGCCCGGGGCGTTCGGCGCGATGGCGAAGCAGGTGAACCGGACGATCGGGCAGCTGGCGACCGCGCTCGGCGAGGTGCACGAGGCGACGCGCGCGGTGGACGCGGCGAGCGGGCAGATCGCCGGGACGAGCCGCGCGCTCTCCGACGGCACGGAGCGCCAGGCCCGGGCGATCGACACGGCGGTCTCGCGCCTCGCGACGATCAGCACGATCGCGCGGACGACGACGAGCGAGGCGCAGGGGGCGCTGGACACGGCGCGCGCCGCGGCCGGCGACGTGACGGCGGGCGACGGGGCGGTGACGTCGCTGACGACGGCGATCGCCGACGTGCTCTCGACCAGCCGCGAGACGCGCGGGATCATCGCCGACATCGACTCGATCGCGTTCCAGACGAACGTGCTGGCGATCAACGCGGCGATCGAGGCGGCGCGCGCGGGCGACGCGGGGCGCGGCTTCGCGGTGGTCGCCGAGGAGGTGCGGTCGCTGGCGGCGCGGAGCGCGGAGGCGGCGCAGCGGACGACGGCGCTGCTCGAGCGCGCGGCGGCGGCGGCCGAGGCGGGGGCGGAGCGGACGGCCGAGGTGCGGACGACCTTCGCGACGATCGCGGAGCGGGTGCAGGGGATCCGCGCGGTCCTCGACGAGACGGTGCGCCACGCGGCGCGGCAGCTCGAGGAGGTGGCGGCGACGGAAGCGTTGGTGAGCGACATGGCGAGCTCGACGTCGCAGGTGGCGGCGCGGGCCCAGGAGAGCTCGGCCTCGGCGCTCGAGCTGGCGTCGATGTCGCGGCAGCTGTCGGGGACGGTCGAGCTGTTCGCGCTGCCGGCGGGGGCGACGCGGGCGCTGCCGGGGGCGGGGGGGCGCGCGGCGACGCCGCTGGCGACGGCGACGGTGGCGCCGACGGGCGCGCCGGGGGAGACGAGCGGTCGGCGGGCGACGCGCCGGACGCCGCTGGGGACGATCGCGGTGCGGTGACGGGCGGTGGTGGCGGGCTGTCGCCGGCGGACCGTCGCCGGTGTCTCGCACATCATCGCATCATCGTTTTGCACGTGGGGTCTGGCACCTCTGGCACCGGCCGGTGCCAGAGGTGCCAGACCCCACGTGCAAAACGATGATGGATGATGCGGCACCCCGCGCCGGCGACGCGCCGGCGACGCGCGGGCGACTCGCGGGCGACGCGCGGGGACGGAGGGGACTGTCCCCAGGGGTCGCGGCACGCCCCCTGCCCTCTCCGCGCGCGACCGACCGACCGGAGCGCCCGATGATCGCCACGCCCGACCCCTCGCCCTCCCCCGCCGCCCCCGCGGCGCGCGACCCGCGCCCGCACGTCGTCATCGTCGGCGGCGGCTTCGGCGGCCTCTCCGCCGCCCGCGCCCTCGCCGACGCCCCGGTCCGCGTCACCCTCGTCGACCGCACCAACCATCACCTCTTCCAGCCGCTCCTCTACCAGGTCGCGACCGCCGTCCTCAACCCGAGCGACATCTCGGTCCCCATCCGCTGGGTCCTGCGTCGGCAGAAGAACGTCACCGTCCTCATGGGCGAGGTCGACCGCATCGACCCCGCCACCCGCACCATCGCCCTCGACCGCGGCACGACGACGCTCGAGTGGGACTACCTCGTCCTCGCCGCCGGGGCGCGCCACGCCTACTTCGGCCACCCCGAGTGGGAGCGCGAGGCCCCTGGGCTCAAGAGCCTCGAGGACGCGATCGAGATGCGCCGCCGCTTCCTCCTCGCCTTCGAGGCGGCCGAGCGGAGCACCGACGAGCACGAGCGCGCCGCGCTGCTGACGTTCGTGATCGTCGGCGCCGGCCCCACCGGCGTCGAGCTCGCGGGGATGATCCCCGCCGTCGCGAAGCAGTCGATGCGCGACGACTTCCGCCGCGTCGACCCGGCGACGACGCGCGTCGTCCTCGTCGAGGGCGGCCCGCGCATCCTCCCCACCTTCCCCGAGGCGCTCGGCGCGCGCGCGCGGCAGGACCTCGAGGACCTGGGCGTCGTCGTCCGCACCAACGCGATCGTCACCGGCGTCGATGCGGAGGGGGTGACGATCGGCGACGAGCGGCTCCGCGCGCGCACCGTCTTCTGGGGGGCCGGCAACCAGGCGTCGCCGCTCGCCGCACAGCTCGGCGTCGCGACCGACCGCGCCGGGCGCGCGATCGTCGAGCCGGACCAGTCGGTGCCGGGGTGGCCCAACGTCTTCGTCGTCGGCGACTGCGCGCAGACGCGCCGCCCCGACGGCACCACGATCCCGGCCGTCGCGCCGGCGGCCAACCAGACCGGGCGCCACGCCGCGCGCAGCATCCTCGCCGACCTCGCCGGCCGCGCGCGCCCGACGTTCGAGTACGTGAACAAGGGCGACCTTGCCGTCATCGGCCGCCACCGCGCGATCGCCGCGATCCGCGGCCTGCAGCTCACGGGGACGTTCGCGTGGCTCGTCTGGCTCTTCGTGCACGTGCTCTACCTCGTCGGCTTCCGCAACCGCCTCTCGGTGCTCGTGCAGTGGGCCTTCGCCTACTTCACGCACCAGCGCGGCGTGCGCCTCATCACCCACGCCGCCGCCGCGCCCGGGCGCCCCTTGCCACCCATGCTCGACCCCGCGCACCTCGCCGACGCGCGCACGGCCCCTGCCGCGCCGGCGACGGTACCGCCGGGGGCGACCACGGTGCCCACTCGCTGACGCCATCCCTGTGTCCCCTGTGTCCCCTGTGGTGAATCCGCCGTTCATCGTCCGGTCACGCGTGCGGTCGGCATCGCGGGTTGCACCACAGGGGTCGCAGGGGACACAGGGATGGCGTGCGTGTGGCGGACGCGTCGGTTGACGCGGCTCGGGGGCGTCGGTAGCCTCCCGCGCATGGCGCTTCCCCGGGTGACGCCGCGCGTGGTCGAGACGCTCCCGACGGACGAGCCGGCGGCGGCGCAGGCGACGGCCGAGCGGCTCGAGGGGATCTTCGAGGCGCTCCCGCTCGCGGTGGCGGAGTTCGGCCCGGCGCTCCTCCTCGCGCGCGCCAACGCGCGCTACCGCGCGCTCGTCGGCGCCTTCGTGCCGCGGCAGTGGCGCCCGACGGCCTACGACGCCTTCCCGAACGCGCTCGCCGACCTCTCCGAGGAGATCGACGCGGCGGTGCAGCACGGCGCGTCGCGCACGCGCCGCGTCGCCTTCCGCGCGCCGGGCGGTGCGCTCCAGATGGTCGAGCTCACCTTCGTGCCGATCGCCGCCGGCGGGCTGCTGATCGTCGGCACCGAGGTCACGGAGCTCGAGGCGCTGCGGCAGGCGCTCGCGCGGAGCGTCGCGCAGCTCGAGGCGATCTTCGACGTGCTCCCGGAGTCGGTGCGCGTCTTCGACGCGCAGGGGGCGGTGGCGCGGCGCAACCCGCTCGCGCAGCGCGACCACGACGGGCGCGCGATCGACTCGTTGCGCGAGCTCTGGCGCGCCGACCTCCCGCGCCGCGGCGACGGGACGTCGCTCTTTGTGCACGAGCACCCGGCGGCGCGCGCGCTGCGCGGCGAGACGGTGCGCGGCGAGACGCTCGTCGTGCGGCGCGAGGGGGGCGACGACCGCGTCGTCGAGGTGAGCGCCGCGCCGCTCCCCGACGCGGCGGGGGCGCTCGTCGGCGCGGTCGCCGTCGAGCGCGACGTCACCGAGCGCGCGCGCCTCGCCGCGCGGCTCGCCGCCGAGGTGCAGCGCGCGAACGAGCTCTACGCGGTGGTGAGCACCGAGGCCGAGCGCCTCGAGGCGCAGGTGCGCGAGCGCACCGCCGAAGTCGCGCGGCTCGAGGAGACGCGGGCGCGCGAGCGTCGCCTCGCCGCCGTCGGCCAGCTCGCGGCCGGGGTCATGCACGACGTCAACAACGCGCTCAACCCGATCGTCGCCGCGGCGCACCTGCTGCAGCTCCACGCCGACAAGCCGGAGAAGGTGCGCGACTACGCGATGCGCATCGCGCGCGCGGCCGAGACGGGGGCGGCGACGGCGGCGCGCGTCGGGCGCTTCCTGCGCATGGACCCGCACACGCTCGATCCCGCCGCGACGCTCGACCTCGCGCAGGTCACCGACGAGGTGATCGCGATCACGCGCCCGATCTGGGCCGAGCGCGCCGGCGGCGGCGTGGTCCACCTCGCGCGGACGCTCGCGCCGGGGCTCGTCGTCGCCGGGATCGCGGGCGAGATCCGCGAGGCGCTGCTCAACCTCGTGCAGAACGCGCTCGACGCGATGCAGGGGGGCGGGACGCTCTCGGTCCACGTGCGCGCCGTGGGCGCCGACGAGGCGATGGTCGAGGTGCGCGACACCGGCACCGGGATGACGCCCGAGGTGCGCGAGCGCGCGCTCGAGCCGTTCTTCACGACCAAGGGGGCGCACGGCACGGGACTCGGCCTCTCCGAGGTCTACGGCGTCGTGAAGCGGCACCAGGGGCGCATGGAGATCGAGAGCGAGCCGGGGCAGGGGACGGCGATCCGCCTCGTCTTCCCGCGCGCGCCGGGGCACGCGGCCCCCGCGACGCCGGCGGTGCCGGCGACGGTGACGCCGCGGCGCGTCCTCGTCGTCGAGGACCACCCCGACGGGCGCGAGCTCCTGCGACTGATCCTCGAGGAGGAGGGGCACGCGGTCACCGACGTCGCCACCGTGGCGGCGGCCGAGGCGATGCTCGCGCGGCTCCCCGGCACCTTCGACCTCCTCCTCACCGACGTCGGGCTCCCCGACGGGAGCGGGACCGACCTCGCCGCCCGCGCGCGCGCGCGGCAGCCGGGGCTCCGCATCGGCGTCGTCACCGGCTGGGAGCTCTCGCCCGAGTCGCTCGGCGACGTCGACTTCGCGATGCGCAAGCCGGTCGACGCGGCGACGCTGCTCGCCCACGTCGCGGGGGTCGCGCCGCGTTGACCCGCGGGTGATGTTCCTCCCGTGCAGCCGAGGACGGTGACGCGTCCGCGGTCGCACGCGTCCTTCCCCGGCTCCCGTCGCCCATCCGGCGACGCGCCGGGCGCTCACCGCGGCGACGGGACGCGCCGATACTCCATGTGCATGCAGGGCATGACGGGCGCCGCCACGGGCGGCGTCCGGGCGACGTGGCCACCTCCGCAGGAACCCCCACCATGACCGACCAGCCCATCCGCATCCTCCTCGCCGACGACGACGTGCACGCCCGCCCGCTGCTGGCGGAGCTGCTGCAGTCGCTCGGCTACTCCGTCGTCGGCGAGGCCGGGTCGGGGCGGGAGGCGGTCGCCCAGGCGGCGGAGGTGGTGCCGGACGTCGTGCTCCTCGACGTGCACATGCCCGACGGCAGCGGCATCGAGGCGGCGCAGGCGATCACCGCGACCGGCGCGCCGACGGCGGTCGTCCTCTTCAGCGGCGACCAGCAGGTCTCGCTGACGCCCGAGCAGGCGCGCACGACGGCGGCGATCGCCTTCCTGCCGAAGCCGTCGCCCGCCGGGATCCTCGACAGCACGCTCCGCCTCGCCGTCTCGCGCGCCCGCGAGCTCACCGCGAGCCGCGAGGACGCCGCGCTCTGGAAGCGCAAGCTCGAGGAGCGCAAGACGATCGAGCGCGCGAAGGGGATCCTCATGCGCCGCACGGGGAGCACCGAGCAGGAGGCGTACCGCATCATGCAGCGGTCGTCGCAGGACAACTCGGTGCCGATGGCGCAGATCGCGCAGGCGGTGATCGACTCGGAGCCGGGGGCAGGGATCGGCGCGTCCTCGAACGGGGTGGCGGCGAAGGCGTCGTGACGTGCGCCGATCCCGTGCGCGGGCGGGATCGCTGAATCGCTGAACCGCTCGGTGCCGCGCGGGATTGGGCATCAGCGAACCGCTCGGCGCCGTGTGGGCGTCGGCATCGCTGAACCGCTCGGTACGGCAGGCGAACGGCAGGAACGGCACGAGCAAGGCAGGACGGCGTGGGCATCCGCGCGCGGGGC
>ERZ1066123.564-NODE-564-length-27048-cov-6.810803_pt1 | contig 27048 bp, 12 predicted proteins | sample MGYA00382770_ERZ1066123 | MGnify/ENA primary metagenome ERZ1066123 (study PRJEB33369, sample SAMEA5778353) | biofilm metagenome | biome: Industrial cooling water; feature: Water cooling tower basin; material: Biofilm | place: United Arab Emirates | collected...
GGGGTGCAGACCGCCCGGATGTCCGGGTCGGCGAGCAGCTTGAGGCACAGCTCCGGCCCGACCCCCGCGGGGTCCCCCATCGTGACCGCGATCAGCGGACGGTCTTCCTGCATCGGTGTCGAGGCCCCTGCTGGTTGAGGTACAGTGGTGCATAGCCATGAAGCCGTCCATCCCACGGGCTCACCGGGAGGGCACGGGCTCGAACGGGTCGAATTGATTCGAGGGACCGGCCGCTTACTTCGTGCGGATCGGGGAGATGAGGTTGTACCGGGTGCCATCGGCGGTCTGGTGCTCCGGGAAGGGGGTGTCGGCACCCGCCACCTTCAAGTGCGGAGCGGCCGCCTTGAGCTTCGATACGTCCTCGGCGGCAGCCCCGCTGACGGACACGGCCTTCAACCCCTTCACCGCGGCGAGGTGTTCCAGGCCGTCCGCGTAGGGGAGCGTCCCGGCCTTCCACTGGCTGAGCATGAGGGCTTCGAGCTTCGGCGACTTTGCGAGGTGCTTCAACGCCGCGGCCCCGCCGATGTCCGGCTTGACCTCGAACCACCGGCAGTTCGGCAGGTGGTCGCACAGCTCCCCGAATTGGGCCGCCGTCAGCTTCGGCCGGTGTAACTCGAACACCTCGACCTTCGGGCACCCCTTCACGAATGCGACGCACCCCGGCCCGGCGGCGGTCGTGTCGAGCACCAGATACCGCACTTCGGGGAAGCCCTTCAGTACCGTGACGTCCACTTTGGCAGAGAAGTTGTGCTTCAGGTGCAGCACGTCGAGCGGCTTGCCGTTCAGGAACGCGGGGAACTTCGGGTCGATTCCCTTCGGCATGTAGTGCAGGCGGACGTCGGTCAGGGGAAGATCTTTCAAGGCAGTGAGTCCCATCTCCGTGATCGCCTGCTTTTCCAGGCAGACTGCGCTCAACTTCGTGAGCTTCGCGAGGTCCGCCGCGTCGCCGTCGCCCAGGCCCGGGCGGTCGTCGGCGATTTTGCGGGCCTTCTGGTTGACCGTGTGGTTGGTGGCGAACAGCTTGACGACCCGACCGCCGGCGTCGTACTCGACTTCGAGTTCGTACACCTGGGTCGCGAGCTTCTCGACGATCGCCCGGTCGCCGGCGTCGGGCGTGGTTCCCTTGGGGATTCGTTCGACGAGGGCCGGATCGGAGGCGGCCGCGACCGAGACGGCAAGCAACCAGGCGACGGCAGCGGCACGGCGCATCGGTCGAACTCCTGGGTTAGCGCACGGCCGAGGTCAACACGTCCTTCACCGGGGCGGTGCTGTCCGCGAACCGGGGGGCGTTGACGCCGAAGGCATGGAGCAGCGACAGCCATAGGTTGGCGAGCGGGACCTCGCCGGCGAACTTCTTGTGGAACCCGGTCGCCAGCGCGCCGCCGGCCTTCCCGGCCACGACGACCGGCAGGTCCTTGTAGTTGTGCGAGTTCCCCTCGGAGATACCGGACCCGATTACCGCCGCGCACTGGTCCAGCAGCGTCCCGCTCCCTTCCCGGACGGCCTTCAACTGCTCGACGAGGTAGGCGTACTGGGCGACGTGGAACCGGTCGATCTGGGCGATCTTGTCCTTCGCGGACGGGTCCTTGGTGTGGGTGAGGGCGTGGTGGTTCTGGGGGGTGTCGAAAACGCCGTGGTAGACCCGTGGCGTGTCCCACCGTTCCGGGTCGACGACCAGGGTGGCGACGCGGGTGCGGTCCTGGCGGAAGGCCAGGACGATCAGGTCGAGCATGAGTCGGATGTACTCGCCGCGGTCGGCGGGGGCCCCGGCCGGCTCGGGAATCGGGGGCTTGCCGGCGGCCGCCGCCTTCTCGGCCAGCTGCACCCGCCGCTCCGTCGCCCGGACGGCGTCGAGGTACTCGTCGAGCTTGGCCCGGTCCCCGGCCCCCAGGTTGCCGCGGAGTCGGGCCGCCCCGCCGGTTACGGTGTCGAGCACGCTCGCCGGGTTCCCCTTCGGCTTGCCGAACAAGCGCTGGAACACGGCCCGCGGGTTCTTCTCCACCCCCGCCGCGTACCCCGGCCCGTACCACGAGATCGACTCGAAATACTTGGTTTCCTTGGTGTCCGGGTGGTCGTTGCAGGAGAGCTCCAGGGACGGCAACTGCGTGTCCGCCCCGAGGTGCTTGGCGAGCATCTGGTCGAGCGACGTGTTCGTGGGGAACCCGCCGTCTTTGGGTTCGCTCGGCGGGGAACTCGACAGCCAGCACGACCCACACTGGGCGTGAACGCCGGTCCCCGGCACGAACGTGCGGTCGAGCCCGCCGAGTACCGTAATGTCCCCCTTGACCTTCGACAATGGTTCCAGGCTGGCGGGCAGGTCGAAGTCCTTGCCCTCCTTCCGGGGGAACCAGGTGTCGAGCTGCACCCCATTGGGAATGTACATGAACACAGCCCGCTTGGGGGGCGCGGCGGTCGGGGCGGCCGTTGCCCGCGGGGTCATGGCCTCCAGCCACGGCAGCCCGACGGACGCTCCGAGCCCGCGGAGGGCGGCACGGCGGGAGATGGGTTGGCTGGTCATTTCGCGGACTCCGGAGGTGTGGTACGCGTGTGCCGGAACGGGTAGCTCGTCACCACCCCGGTGACGAACCGGGAAAACCGGTAGCCGTCCTGCGCGGCCGCGGCGGCGATCTCGTTCAGAGCCGGCTCGTCGAAGTGCTCCAGCTTCCGGCCCTGGGCGTAGGACAACAGGTGCCCGGCGAACGCCTTGGCGAAGGCCGGCTTGTCCGCCAGGATCGTCGCCTTGAACGCGGCCGGGCCGTCGAACGTGCGGCCGTCCGGCAGCGTCCCCCGCGCGTCGATCGGCAGCTTGCCGTCGGTCGTGCGGAGCCGGCCGACGGGGTCGAACGCCTCCAGGGCGAACCCCGGCGGGTCGATCTTCGCGTGGCACCCGCTGCAGTTCGGGTCCTTGCGGTGGGCCTCCAACTTCTGCCGGACGGTCTTGCCGGTCGTCGACGCGGGCTTGGAGTCGAGCGGCTCGACGGCGACGGTTGGCTCGGGCGGCGGGCGGTTGAAGACGCTCTCCAGTACCCACGCGCCGCGCTTCACCGGGCTCGTCCGCTGCGGCAGGGACGTCACGGTGAGCACTGCCCCGCACGTGAGGAACCCGCCGCGTGACGGGTCCGGCCACTTCACCCGGACCCAGGTGGCATTGGCCGCGGTCTGGGCCTTCTGAAGTTCCTGCCCCGTCAGCCCCAGCTTCACGTCAGCCCCGGCCGCCGCGAAAGCCGGCTCGAATTCCTTCGTCAGCCCGTAGTGCGCCGCCAGGCGGGGGTTGACGTACCCGTAGTCGGCGGCCACGAAGTCCATTATGCTCCGGTCCTCGATCATCACGGTCTCGAACAGCAGCAACGCTTCGGCCATCAAGTCGGCGTGGAGCGTCCCCTTCCCCTGCGGGCCGCCGTAGAAAGACTTGAACGACTTGTCCGGCTGGGCGGCCCACAGTTCGTTGAGCCGCAGCCACTGGACGGCGAACGTCTCGGACAACTCCCTCACGCGGCGATCCTTGCGCATCCGCCGGGCCTGCTTCTCGACGCCGGCCGGGTCCGACAGATGTCCGGCTTTCGCGGCCGCGAGCAGTTCGTCGTCCGGCGTGCTGGCCCACAGGAAGTACGACAGCCGGGCCGCCACCTCGTACCCGTCCAGCTTGGCGACCGGCCCGGCCCGGGACTCGCCGGGTTCCACGAGAAAGAGAAATTCGGGCGACGACAGCACCGCCCGCAGGGTTTCGCGGACGGCGCTCCGGTCGTCGGCACCCTGCTTTTTCGCCGCGTCGTAGGCTTCGAGATAGGCCTCGACCACGGCGGCCGTCGGCGGCCGGCGGAGCGCGCGGGTCAGGAACGGGACGAGGGCCGCCTTTACCGCCGGCCGGCCGGACGCACCCAGAACCGGGCCGAGCTTCGGAGCCGTGGCCGCGAGGTTCGGCGCGGACAGGAGTTGGTCGGCGACCTCGACGTACTTCTCGAACTGGAGGGGGCCGAAGTTCTGAACGTCTCCGCGGTTGGTGAACCCGTGCTCGGCCCTCGCGTCGCCGGGGATGCCGGCCTGCTTCAACAGCGCGGGCACCTTCCCGCCGTACTCGATCGCCCCGACGTTCAGTTTCTCGGGCACCACGCCGGAGGCGGGGTCGAAGTACGGCTTCTTGTACGGGAACCGTTCCGGGAACATGAAGACGTCGGTCGACAGGCCGAGCAGGTCGCGTACGGTGTTGTTGTACTCCGTCCGAGTGAGCCGCCGGAGGGTCGACTTGCCGGGGTCGCGGACCCCGTCTAACCCCGGCGCGGTCAGTGTCGCGTCCAGCCAAGCCAACAGAGTCTGCTTCTCGGCAGCGGTCAGCTTCGGCTTCCCGTCCGGGGGCATGTCTCCGGCCCGAACCGAGGCGAGCACGTCGGCCCAAACGGCTCCCGCCCTGGCGGCCTCAGCGGGCGTCGCGAACTTCGCCAGGTTCAGTCCGCCCTTCGGCTTCCCGGTGTTCCCGTGGCACCCGTAGCAGTGCGCCTTCAACGTCGGCACCACGTCGCGAACGAAGTCGGGGTCGGCCGCCCCGCTGGGGAGTGGGGATGCAGACAGGGCAAGGGTTCCGAGGACCGACCGAATGAACATGGCCCGACATCCCTCGTGCGGAGCGTGACTCCCCTCGGACATAGCCGGTGTCGGGGAATCCCACGGACGCCCGTCAAGACCCTGTTGATCGACTCCGACGGGTCCACGCCCTGCGGTAGGGGAACGATTGCATGCGGCTGGGGTTGAAGGGAAGTCTCGACGAGTACCGACTGGACCTCGATCGAGGGTGTCCCACGTCACGCGCCCACCGGGGTGGGGTCGAAATCGGCTCGCGACCGGGAGCGGCCTGTGAAGGGTCGTGGTGTCAACTCGGCTGTGATTCTGTTCGAGGCTTGATTCAACTCCATTGGCCGAGCGAACAAGCGGACTCGGCCGTGTTGACCTGAGACTACGCTCAAATCGCCCATGATTCGTGGGCGATGAGAAGTTCTAGCCAAATGCATATTGTTCTTATCCGAGGAGAGAGTTGCTCGAACCGTGTGGTATACAGGGAGCTAACTTTTCCAGGTTCGAGCAAATCCGCCAGACGGGTTGACGCAAACGGGCACATCGCGGACCTACTCATCGCTCGCAGCTTTCGCCTTAATTCGTAGCGTTTCGTGATGTTTCTGACGCTCGGAAAACTCTCTGTTCGGGCTGAGAGTTCGCGGGTTCTAACACGTCTACCCGCCGGTTCACACATTTTGACCCGAACTCTCGGACTCTCTGGCTCTCTCCGAGAAACGGGTTAACGCGACTGTTGCGATCGCGGATACGAACACTTTTTCGCGGCGAAATTCGGCGTTTTGACCCCCTCCAGGGTAGGCGATTACGCGGTCATCGGCCGAATCTCATTCTCATCGAACATCGACCAACGTAACATCGACCTGTGGCACGGCATGGAGCAATCGTTCCAACGCGGTCTGGCCGAACCACCGCTGATACCACGGCCGCAATGACCGGCCCATCAGAATGTGGGTGATTCGGTACTCGGCCACGAACGCGGCCACCGCCGCCTCGAAGCTCGGTCCGGTGAACGGCATGGCAATCCCGCCCAACTGTTGGGCCAGGGCGAGTGAGTCGCTCACCTGCCGCTGAGTCGCGGCGTCCACCTTCTCGACCCGCTCGCGGGGCGTCTGGACGTACACGGCGTACCACGGGGCGTTGAAGCGGTCGGCCTGTCGCGCCGCCTTCCGGAGCAACCGCTGCACGTTCGGGCTGCGGGAACTCAAACACACCATGATCCGGTCGGACCCGTTGTCGGCCGGGCCGCCCTTCTTCTGCCGCTGCCGGTCCAGAGCAGTGGCGATCTCCTCCAGGGCCAGTTCTCGGAGTCGGCTCAGGTTGTCTCCGGTGAAGAAGTTCGCCAACGCCTTCTCGACCCGCTCGGACGGGTAGACCTTGCCCTGCCGTAGTCGCTCCTGCAAGTCCTCGGCCGGCACGTCCACGTTGACGATCTGGTCGGCCCCGGCCAAAACGTGGTCGGGCACTCGCTCTTTCACCTTCACGCGCGTGAACCGCTCGATGATGTCGTACAGGCTCTCCAGGTGCTGGATGTTCATGGCCGTGATGACGCTGATCCCGGCCCGGAGCAGTTCCTCTACGTCCTGATAGCGTTTGGAATTCCGTCCGCCGGGGGCGTTGGTGTGAGCCAGTTCATCGACCAGGACGACGGTCGGTTTGCGGGCCAGCACGGCGTCAACGTCCATCTCTTCGAGTACGACGCCCCGGTACTCGAACTTCCGCCGCGGCACTTGTTCGAGGTCGCTGACCTGAGCGGCGGTGTCGGCGCGGCCGTGCGTCTCCACCACGCCGATGACCACGTCCAGGCCCTGCCGCTTGAGCCGATGGCCCTCTTGCAACATCTCGTAGGTCTTGCCCACGCCGGGGGCGAACCCCAGGTAGACCTTCAGCCGGCCCCGCTGCTGGTAGCGGAGTAGGCCGAGGAAGTGTTCGGGCCGCGGTCGGTCGATGCTGTCGCCGGTCATCCTCGTTCCCCCGAGGCCGGCAGGGTGATGTCGAAGGTCGTGCCGCGACCCGGCTCGCTCGCGCAGGTGATGACGCCCCCGTGGGCCGTCACGATTTCACGGACGATGGCCAGCCCCAGTCCCGTTCCCGGCGTGCTGTTGCGGCCCGGGACGCGGAAAAAGCGATCAAAGACGTTCGGGAGGTGTTCCGGTGGGATGCCGATGCCGGTGTCGCTCACCGTCAACGTCACCCGGCCGTCCGCGGGCCGTTTCGCAGAGAGCGTGACGGTGCCGCCCGGTTCGGTGTAGGTGACGGCGTTGTCGAGCAAGTTGTTCAGAGCCCGGCCGAGTCGAACAGCGTCCACGATCACCAGCGGAACGTCCGGGGCGGCTTCGACCGCGACCGCGACCCGCTTGTCTTCCGCGCGGGTGGCCACCTCGTCAGCCGCCGCCCGGAGGAGGTCGGCGGGTGCGGCTGCGCGAAGGTCGAGTTGCTCGCGGCCGTCCTCCAACTTCGCCAGCGACAGCAGGTGTTCGATCAGCTTCAGTAACCGCTCGGTGTTCTCGCGGGCTTCGACCAGCAGTTCGACTTGCTTGGGCTCGAGCGGGCCGATCACCTCTTCGAGCAGCACGTGCACGGCCAACCGGACGCTGGTGAGCGGGGTCTTGAGTTCGTGGCTGACGGTCGCCACCCAGTCCGACTTGAGCCGGTCGAGCAGGCGAAACCGGGTCACGTCATCAAGCACGACCGCCGCCCCGAGCAGTTCCCCTTCGGGCGAGCGGATCGGTCGCACTTGAGGGAGGAAGACATGGTCGTCGTCACCGAGCCGGAACGTGGCGGCCTTGTCGAACGACTCCGTCAGGACCGGCCGCTGCTGTCGCAGGGCGTCTTCCACTTGCTGACGGAGCGATTCGGGCGGTGTCCACGGCACGCGGGCCTCGCCGTCCTGGGGCGGGCGGACGCCGAGGACGCTCTGGGCGGCAGGGTTCGCAGACTCGATGCGGCCGAGGGTGTCGATCACGAGCACCGGGTCGGGGAACGAGTCGATAGTGGACTGGCCCGTCTGGCGGGCACGGAGCAACTGCTCGGTGTTCGTCTGTCGATACGCCCGCAACTTGGTCGTCATGGCGTTGAACGCCGCGGCCAGCCGCCCGACTTCGTCGTGGGTATGGACCGGGACCATCAAGTCGAGTTGCCCGCTGCCGATCGCCGTGGCCGCGTCGGTCACCGCCTGAATCGGGCCGAGGATGGTCCGCTGAAGCCACCACGCCGCGACCAGGGCGAGAACCACCGACACACCGAACCCGATGCCGAACCCGACCGCCGACACGCGGGCCGTCCTGCGGGCGTCGTCGCTGGCCCGACGCATCTGGCTCTCGTTCAAGTCGTGGATCGCGTCGGCCAGTCGCAGAACCTCGGCGAATTGCCGCGGGTCGGTGCGGGAGCGGTCGAGGGCTGCGCCGAGTTCTTCGACCAGTCGCGGCTCGTCGGGCAGGATGGTGACGTTGCTTCGCTCGGTGAGGAACTGGGCGTCGATCTCGGGCCAGTCGTTCGCCGCGACGGCCGATTTCAGCCGGTTCATCGCCCGGACACTATCGTAGTTCTCCCGCAGGATGGCGTCGCTCCGCTGGCCAAGCCGGACGAGCAGCACGGCCCCGGTGCCGCCCAGCCCGGCGAGCAGCAGGAGCAGCGGGGTCACGGTCAGCAGGATGCGTTGCCGTAGGGAGAGGGTCATAGGCCGAGCTTCTTCCGCTTGCGGTACAGGGTGCTGGGGTCGATGCCGAGCGTGGCGGCGGCGTCCTCCAGCGACGGCGATGTGGCCAACAGCCGGCGGATGTGTTCGGCCTCCAACGCCTCCAGGGTGACCGCCCCGCCGACCTCGACCCGGCCGGCGGCCGGCGTGGTCCCGATCTGGGTCGGCAGGTGTGATAGGCCGATCTCGTCGTCGGTGGCGAGGATCACGCCCCGCTCGACGGCGTTGCGGAGTTCGCGCAAGTTTCCCGGCCACGGGTGTCGGTTGATGGCGGCCGACGCCTCCGGGCTGAAGCGACGAACGTCCTTCCACGTCTGTCGGGCGAAGAACTTCAGCAGGTGGTTGGCGATCGCGGTGAGATCTCGTCGCCGCTCGCGGAGAGGCGGCAGCGTCACCTCGATGACGTTGAGTCGGTACAGCAAGTCCTCGCGGAACCGGCCGGCGGCCACGTCGGCTTCCAGGTTGCGGTTCGTCGCGGCGACGATGCGAACGTCTCCGCTGCGGGTCCTCGTCTCGCCGACCCGCTCGTAAGTCTTCTCTTGCAGGAACCGCAGCAGTTTCGGTTGGAGGGCCAATGGGAGGTCGCCGATTTCGTCCAGGAACAGCGTGCTGCCTTCTGCCGCCGCCACCTTTCCCTCGGTTGCCTCGACGGCCCCGGTAAACGCCCCGCGGGCGTGGCCGAACAACTCGCTCTCCAACAATTCACCCGACAGGCTGGGGCAGTGGACTGTCACGAATGGCTGGCCGGTCCGCTTGCCGCGGGCGTGGATCGTCCGGGCCAACACCCCCTTGCCCGTGCCGCTCTCGCCCCGGATCAGCACCGTTGCGTCGGATGTCCGTGCCGCTCGGCCGGTCCATGGCCCGCGTGCTGGATCGCCCCGCCGCCGGCAATCGGATCGAACGTCTACTCGACACCGGCCCACAAGACTGGAAGCAGTATTGCTTCGCGATGCTCGGGTTCAACGTCCTCGCTTTCCTCGTCGGGTTCGCGGTGCTGGCCCTTCAGCCGGTGCTGCCATTGAACCCGGACGGCAAGGGGATGCTGGCCCCGACCACCCTCTTCAACACCGCCGCGTCGTTCCTCACGAACACGAACTTGCAACACTACTCGGGCGAAGTCCACCTGAGCTACTTCAGCCAGTTGTTCTTCATCTGCTGGAAGCAGTTTGTCACACCCGCCATCGGACTGGCCGCGCTGTTGGCCGTCATCCGGGGGCTACGCGGCGATGCCCACCTGGGCAACTTCTACCTCGACCTGTGGCGCGGCGTGATGGGAGTCCTTCTGCCACTGTCATTCGTCGTGGCCGTGCTGCTGGTCGTCGGCGGCGTGCCGATGACGCTGGCCGGGGCCGAGAAGGTCACCACCCTGGAAGGCGGCGAGCAGACCATCGCCCGCGGCCCGGTCGCTGCCATCATTGCCATCAAGCAACTCGGCACGAACGGCGGCGGCTACTTTGGCGTCAACTCGTCGCATCCACTGGAGAACCCCTCGGCCTGGACGAACGTGCTGGAGAACGTCTGCATTCTTCTCATCCCGATGGCGTGCGTGGTGATGTTCGGGCGGATGCTGAAGTCGCACGGTCAGGCATGGGTGATCTTCGCGGTGATGATGGTGTGCCGGTTCGTCCCGATCATCGCCCCGATCGCCCTGGCCGCGTCGTTGGCGGCGAAGAAGCAAACCCCGTTTACGGCCGGCACCCTGCGGACCGACACCGTCACGTTCGGCTGCGTCCTGCTCGGAACCGTCATCCTCGTCGGCGCACTGTTGTTCCTTCCGGTCGCCACCCTCGGCCCGGTCGCGGAACACCTGGGACCGCTGCCGTTCGGCCAATAAGGAGAACTTTCCGTGTCCACGACGATCGACGAATACCAGCAGGCCAAGCTCGCCCGCCGCGAAAGCCGCAAGCAGAGCCTGTTCGATGGTGACGTGATGAAGGCCGCGGCATCGCGGGCCGTGGTCATGCTCCGGCCGGACATACTCTGGAAGAACCCCGTGATGTTCGTGGTCGAGGTCGGCACGGTGCTGTCGATCTTGCACACGGTCGCGAAGGTCTTCGACCCGGCATCCACCCAGGCCACGCTCGGCTACCTGATCGCCCTCAACCTCTGGCTGGTAGCGACTGTGCTGTTCGCCAATTTCGCCGAAGCACTGGCCGAGGCCCGAGGGAAGGCCCAGGCCGACGCCCTACGGAAGACCCGGCAGGCCACGCCCGCGTTCCGCGTGCGGTCCCGCCGTCCGCTGATGCAGATCATGCCGGCCGACACCGAAAAGGTCCACTCGACGGACTTGATGGAGGGCGATCTCGTTCTGGTCGTCGCTGGCGAGACGATCCCGGCGGACGGTGAGATCGTCGATGGCGTGGCGTCGGTGGACGAGTCCGCCATCACCGGCGAATCGGCCCCGGTCGTCCGCGAGGCCGGCGGGGACCGGAGCGGTGTCACCGGCGGAACGCGGGTGCTTTCCGACCGCATTCTCATCCGGGTGACGGTGAAGCAGGGCGAGTCGTTTCTCGACAAGATGATCGCCCTGGTCGAGGGGGCGAAGCGGCAGCGGACGCCGAACGAGATCGCACTGTCCATCGTCTTGTCGGCGTTCACGCTGATCTTCCTGATCGTGACCGTCACCTTTTTTAATGATACGGCGACCACCGAGATCTACACGGGCAACGTCGGCCTCGGGACCGACGTGCCAACCCTGGTGGCCTTGTTGGTCTGCTTGATCCCGACCACCATCGGGGCACTGCTCGCGGCGATCGGTATCGCCGGCATGGACCGGGCGTTGCGGGCGAACATCATCGCCAAGAGCGGCAAGGCAGTGGAAGTCGCCGGTGACGTGGACACGCTGTTGCTCGACAAGACCGGCACGATCACGATGGGCAACCGTCGAGCCACCCGGTTCGTGCCGGCCGGCGAGCACGGAGCAGTCGAAGTCGGCAGCCTGGCGGCAATGGCCTCGACGTCCGACGACACCCCCGAGGGCAAGAGCATCGTGGACTTGTACCGCCGGACGCCGGGGGTGAACCCCTCGTCGACCGAGCCGCCGGCCGGGGCGACGTTCGTGCCGTTCTCGGCCCAGACGCGGATGAGCGGCATCGACGTGTCGGGCGGCGAGCCGATCCGCAAGGGGGCGACCGACGCGGTCATCAAGTACGTCACCCAGCACGGCGGACCCGTGCCGGTGGGCCTGCAAGGGCAGGTGGACGCCGCCGCCGCCCAGGGGGCCACGCCGCTACTGGTCGCCGAAGGGAACCGGATCGCCGGGATGGTCGTGCTGGAAGACATCTTGAAGCCCGGCATCCGCGAGCGGTTCGAGCGGCTGCGAAAGATGGGACTCCGCACCGTCATGGTGACGGGCGACAACCCGCTGACGGCCAAGAGCATCGCCGAGCAAGCCGGGGTGGACGACTACATCGCCGAGGCGACCCCGGAGGCGAAGCTGGCCTACATCCGCCGGGAGCAAGCGGCCGGCAAGCTGGTGGCCATGATGGGCGACGGCACGAACGACGCCCCGGCCCTCGCCCAGGCCGACGTGGGCGTGGCGATGAATAGCGGCACCCAGGCGGCGAAGGAGGCCGGGAACATGGTCGATCTCGACAGCGACCCGACGAAGCTGATCGAGGTCGTGGAGGTCGGCAAGCAACTGCTCATGACCCGCGGGGCGTTGACCACATTTAGCATCGCCAACGACGTGGCCAAGTATTTCGCCATCGTCCCGGCCCTGTTCGCCGGCACCCTGCCGTGGCTGAAAGCGCTCGACTTCATGAACCTGAACTCGGCCACGTCCGCGATCCTGTCTGCCGTGATCTTCAATGCCGTGGTGATCCCGTGCCTGATCCCCATTGCCCTCAAGGGCGTGACCTATCGGCCGGTGGGTGCCGACGCCCTCCTGCGGCGGAACCTACTCGTCTGGGGGCTGGGCGGTGTGATCGCCCCGTTCGTTGGCATCAAACTCATTGACCTCACTCTGGCCGCCTTCGGCCTCGCCTAACCGGAGACCAACATGACGAAGCATCTGCGTGCGAACCTTCTGTTGCTCGGGCTGACCTTCGTGATCTGCACTGTGCTGTACCCGCTGTCCGTGCTGGCCGTCGGCCAAGGCTTGTTCCCATCGAAGGCATCGGGTGACATCCTCGTTGGCCCCGACGGCAAGGCCCTCGGAGCGAGATTGGTCGCCCAGGAATTCAAGGGGGACGAGTGGTTCCAGCCCCGCCCGTCGGCGGTCGGGTACACGGCGAATGCGTCGGGCGGGTCGAACTTTGGAGCCAACAACCCGAAGCTGCGGGAGCGGGTCGAAGAACTGCTCAAGACTCGTTCGGAGACCGCCCGCGTGCCGGCCGACGCGGTGACGGCATCCGGCTCGGGCCTGGACCCACACATCACCCTAAAGAACGCCAAAGCGCAACTGGACCGCGTCGTGGCGGCTAGGGTGGCGAAGCATCACCTTGACCCGGCCCACGTCCGGAACGCTGTAGAAGCCGTGCTGAACCACGGTGCGTTCGAGCCAATGGCAGGCCTCGCCGGGGGCGAGCCGCTGATTAACGTTCTCGAAATTAACTATGCGCTCGGTCATCGACTCGGAGAGTAACTCGCACAGGTTAATCCGAGCTACCGGTCCCAACAGGAAGCCGAAGTCGTTCTAATCGGCCGACATGGGTCGTCTTCGTACAAGGAACTTTTTCGTCTCGATTCTTGGATTTACACCGGGGGGCAAGGAGCACAGATGCCTTCAGTGCAGTGGAAAGCTCATTCATCCGACCTCAAATCCATCAGTGTTCTCCAACTTTTGCCATCGGCGGTGGCCACGATCGGTTCGCCGTCGATGCGGAAGAATGCCCGGAGGTCGGCAGATAGGCGTTCCCGCCGTTTCTTGTTCCGTCGATCGGCCTCCGCGTCGTCCCAGTGGAGCTCGCCGCCGTGCCGGGCGAAGGCACGAAGCAGTTCCCACTGCTGTGTCGGCTTGGCGCTTCGCTTGTCCGCCATGCCGAGCTGGCCGTACTCGTAGACCGCCGTCAACGTGCCGACGCGTACCGACACGCTGTGCCCGTCGAGGAACCGGATGTGGACGTGTTCCCACCTCGTTCCCGCCGGTGTTGGGAAGAAACCGTCGCCGCGGGTCGGGGTGGTCGCGGGCAGTTGGGCAGCGCGGAACCGAGTCAGAATCACCTCGGCAGCCGGCGTCGGCTGCAGTCCCGTCGCCGACACCTCCACAACATCACACAGCGGAACCAACCCCAGCTTCCGCCGCTCGACGACTTCCATCACCGCGGGCGAGACCTTCATGGCGGTTGGGGTGAGCAATAGGAACGGGCGCGACGATGCCTCGGCAAGCTCCGTGACCACTCGTGTCAGGCGGATGCGTTCGGTCGTGATGGCCAGGAACGCCGGGAACGCGAACCCGGCGAGCGGTTCGTACACCCCGACCGGCCACGCGAACGGAGACGGGGCCACGACCGCCGAGCCCGCGCGGAATCCGAACACGGTGGCCAGGTCGGCGACCAGTCGCTCGCGGTGGAGTTCGTAGGCGACCAGTTCCGACCACCGGCGGGTAGCTTGTGACATCCCAGCCGCATTTTTCCTTACTCACATCGACGACGCGATGTCCCTTGGCCCGCTCGGCATTGAACTTGATTTCGCGGTCGGTCCAGAAGGCGATTTCCTTGGTGAGCCGTTCGTGGACGGCGGCGAGGGTTTTGTCGACGTGCTCGATCCGCCGCCCGGCAACTTCCGCGAAGTGCTCCGGCACCAGTGACCCGGCCGCGAGGGCGATGGCCTTCTGCTCCTGGTCGGTGCGAATCCAATCGGCGTTGAGCAGGTCGGCGATGCGGGGCCGGTCGGCGTCGGGCAACGGTTCGAGATCGAGGTGGGGTGCCCAGCCGGCAAACGCGGCGGAGCCGTCCGGGTTCACGCGGATGAACTGCATCCGCTTGGAGAGGACGACGCCGTCGCCTCCTTTGACCTCGTGCGTGAGCAGGAAGAGCAGCCAGGGGGTCGCGCCGTCATCGGCCGGGTCGAGCAGCACCGTGCCGCGACGGAGCAGGTTGGCGTTCTGCTCGAGGATCATGTCCGTCAGGGAGAGCATGAGCGGGTGGCCGGGGTGCATGAGCACGGCGCGGGCGAGGCCGGGCTTGTCGCTCGGCTGGATCGCTTCGCGGGTGAAGGCGACGCGGTCGTATCGCTTGAGAACCGGCTCGTTCTCACGGCGGTTGCGGCCAGTGAGGCGGCGGTCACGCTCCCGAATCGCGGCGGGAACGTGGGTGATCTCCCACCGTTCGGACTCCCGCTTGTGGATGGTGCCGCCGAGGCTGTCGAAGGCCTTGAGGAAGAACGACCGCACGAAGAACGGCTGCAGCCGCCGGGCCTCGGCCTTCTCCATCTCTTCCTTCACCTTGAAGAGCCGCTCGGCGGACATGGTTTCCTGGGCCAGGGCGCTGCGGTTGAGCAGATTCTTCAGGTGCTCGTGGTCGAAGGCGTGTTCGATGCTCTGGGTGAGCTTCGCTCGGATTTCGGGCCGGTCGCCGTAGCGGATGGCTTCGATGAGCAGTTCCTTCAGGCTCTTTTCCTCGAACACGTCGCCGAGAATGTTGAAGACCTTGCCTTTGAGCGCCTCGCACTCGACGGCGAGCTTTTCGAGGAGTCGGTGCCAGACATCGCCTTCGCGGGTCTCCTTGGCGACGAGGCTCCAGAGGTGGCAGACTTCGGTTTGACCGATGCGGTGGATGCGGCCGAACCGCTGTTCGAGCCGGTTGGGGTTCCAGGGCAGGTCGTAGTTCACCATCAGGTGGGCACACTGGAGGTTCACGCCTTCGCCCGCGGCATCGGTGGCGATCAGCACGCGGGTATCGGGGTCCGAACGGAAGAGGGCCTGTGCCTTCTTGCGGTCCTCCCGGTTGGTGCCGCCGTGGATGGTGATGATGCTGTTGGCCGAGCCGAGCACCCCGGCGATTCTGGCGTGCAGGTAGTTGAGCGTGTCGCGGTGCTCGGAAAAGATGATGATCTTGTGCAGCCGGCCGTCGGCGTCGAGCATCTCCGGGTTGTTCTGTAGCAGTTTCGAGAGTTCGTCCCACTTGCGGTCGTTGCCGGAGACGACCACGTCCTTGGCCCGATTCTCCAAGTCCGCGAGGATGAGGATTTCCGCCTCGAGTTCGGCGATGGTCTTCGCGGCCGTCGCCTGATCGACGAGCTTTTCTTCAAGGATTTCTTGCTCGTCGGCGTTCAAATCATCGTCGTCGTCGGGAACGTTATCGACCGTCTCGGCCAAGAGTTGCTTGCCGCGGTCGCCGAGCTTCTCGGCCCGAAGGCGTTCGCTCAAGCGGTCTTTCCGGCGGCGAAGCGATTGGTAGATCGCCTCGGGGCTGGAGGCGAGTCGGCGCTGCAGCGTGGTGAGGGCGAAGCCGACCGAGCCCTTGCGCGAGCCGCCGAGTTGATCGGCCTTGCCCATTTCCGTCCGCACGTAGTTCGTCACGGCCTCGTACAGTGCCGCCTCGGCGTTCGACAGTTTGTAGTTCACGGTGTACGCCTTGCGTTCCGGGAACAGCGGCGTGTTGTCGAACTTGACCAGTTCCTCCTTCACCATCCTCCGCATCAGGTCGCTGGTGTCGACCTTGTGGGCACCGTCGCGGGGCTTGCCGTAGAAGCGATCCGAATCGAGGAGCGAGAGGAAGAGTTGGAAGTCTTCCTCCTTGCCGTTGTGCGGCGTGGCCGTCATCAGCAGCAGGTGCCGGGTGTCCTTGCCGAGTCGTTCGGCAAACCGGAATCGCGCGGTCTTGTCAATCTTCGACCCGAAGAAGTGGGCGGCGAGCTTGTGGGCCTCGTCGAATACCACGAGGTCCCACCCCGCGGAGCAAAGTTTCGCCTGGAGCAGGCCCGGCTTCTTTTCGTTGCCGTCGTCTTCCTCCCCACGGGAAAACTGATCGAGCCGCACGATCAGCAGGTTGTGATCCTCGAAGACATTGCCACTCGGCGAGGCCGCATCGCCACCCGCGAAGACGTGGAAGGTCAGGCCGAACTTCTCGAAAAGTTCGTCTTTCCACTGATCGACCAGGCTTCCGGGGGCGACGATGAGGACCCGGCGCGCGTCCGCCCGCATGATGAGCTCGCGGATGTACAGCCCGGCCATGATCGTCTTGCCAGCCCCGGGGTCGTCGGCGAGGACGTACCGCAGCGGCTGGCGGGGTAACATCGACTCGTACACGGCGGTGATCTGGTGCGGCAGCGGGTCGACGTTCGACGTGTGAACCGCCATCATCGGATCGAACAGGAACGCGAGGTCGATCCGCTTGGCCTCGCAAGCGAGTTGGAAGGCGGCTGCGTCCCCATCGAAGGCCCAGGGCCGCTCGACTGTCGCGAGAGAGATGGTCGCTTCATCGGTCGGGCCGAGTAGCCGCTCCTTGAAAGTCCCGTCCGGAAGCTTGTAGAAGACCTGAACCGCGTTGTCGGCGTACGGTGTGACTTGGATGACGTTGCAGACGCGGTCCGGTTCCAGGCCGACGAGGGCGAGTCCGGGCTTGAGGTCGGCCAACTTCATGACGATCTCCCTGACACCGCCGTTCCGCGGGTTCGTCTCGGTGCCTCCGACTCCGTGGCAGACGACTTGCTGTAGACGAGGTAGGATTTTTACACGAGGAACCCTTCCCGCACAGGTCGGTAGACCAAAGTCATGAAGTGTCGTCAGACGACTTGACCTAACGAGTTCGGTTCCGGATTCACGTTCGGACTTGGGCTGCCCTTCCGCTCGACGTTCACTCTACCCGAGTCTGTCATACGGAATCGTTTGTGTCGATATCTCCAGCCGGAGGTCGAACGTTGGGGGTGACCGTCTCCGATAATGGCGATTATGCAAGCGTGGGACAGGCGTTGGCGCGATTGAATCCCACTCCCTCAGATCGCGGGCGGCGGGAAGCTCAATCTTCTTCGTTTATTCATCTCGTCGATCTTGTCCTTTGTTCGTTACGCCCGTTGATTGTTCCGTGCCCAGCCGACACGGACGAACCGAACGACGAGGGACGACGGCATGCGCCGCCTGCACCGCTGGCAGTGGTTTCGCGCGATCGCCAAGATGCTGCCCGGCCGGGCGGCCCGTCGCCTGGAGCGGACGCCGCCGCGCCGCCGGCCGGTGTTGGGCGTGCAGTCGCTCGAATCTCGCGAACAGCCGGGCTCGGTGCTCGACGCGCTGCTGGCCTCGACACTGCTCGTCGACGCACCCGGTCCTTTGCCCATCTTCACCGCGGAGTCGGTGAGCCCGACGTTCGCCTCCGCGACCTGGACGGACCCGAACTGGGTCTGGGTGCCGCCGCCGGAGGAGCCGACGCCGGTCGCGGCGGTCGTCGAACCCGAACCTCCGGGGTCGAGCGGCCCGACGGCCCGAGAACGGTTCGCCGACGAGGAGTGGTACGACTGGGGCTGGTTTACGGGCGTCTACGTCTCGACCGGGGGCGGGTCGGCCACCCCGCCCCTGCCGGGGGGAGCGGATGCGGGAGGCGGTTCGCCGCCGCCGGTCGGTTCGACGGACGCGACCCCCGCCCCGCTTTGGCCCGCCTCCAACGATCCGGACTCGTCCTCGATCTCGACCGGGCCCGCCGGCACCCCGGCCCCCGCGCCGACGTCCGAACCGGCTCCGTCCGGCCCCGCCGCCGCGTCACCCGCAGCCGTGCCAGTGCCCGGCGCGGCCGGTTCGACGGGCGCACTTCCCGGCCGGCCGTCAGCCGGGCCGACCGGCGACGTCGGCCTGACCGCCGGAGCCGGGGAGGATTGCGGCTGCGAGCTGCCCGGCGGTAGTCCCTCGGCCCTCGCGGCGAATTCCTCGGTCCCGCCGCCGACGGCCGCGTTCCAAATGGATGCGCGGGCGGACGGCACGGAGGCCGGCACGCCGATGCGGTTCGCCGTCGTCCGATCCGGCGACGTCGGCGGGGACTGGGCGTTCGCCCCGACCTTCCGCGGCACGGCGACGATCGGAGTCGACTACACCGTCTCGGGTCTGGTCGACGGGGCCGTCTCGTTCGATTGCGGGCAGTCGACGGCGTTCGTCTACTTGATCCCCATCGACGACGGGATCGGCGAGGGGGTCGAGGACGTGATCGTCGACCTCGGTCCCGCGTGGGGCGGCGACGGGCCGTCGGAACTTCCACTGTTCCTGGCCGACGACGAGCCGTTCCCGGTGCCGAACGGCACCGCCGTCTGGGTCGACGCCGCGTCGGGCGGTCTCGAGTGGAGCGACGAGGACGGGGCCGGCACCGGCCAGTTCACGCTGAAGCGGTCCGGCAACCTGTCGCAGACGCTGACGGTGAACTACGCGCTCGAGGGCGACGCGAAGTTCGGCCCGGACTACGTCATGTCCGCCGGCTCGTCGAACGCCTCGGTCACGTTCGGCATCGGCCAGGCGACGCGGACGGTGGGGGTGCAGTTCGTCCGCGACTTCCAGTTCGAGCCGACCGAGTCGATCGAACTGGTCCTGCAATCGGGACCGGGCTACCAGCCCTCGGAGCCGGCAAGTCAACCGCTGTGGATCGCCGACAGCGACCGCGGCCGGGTTCGCATCCAGGCATCGGGCACGCCCGCGGAGGGGGGAGCCGGGGCGACCTTCACCTTCACGCGCGTCGGGATGGAAGGGTTGCAGAGCGACCTGACCGTGAAGTTCTCGAAGGGGGGAACCGCGAAGGACTCGGACTACCTCCTTTCGGCAACCGACAGCGTGACGATTGCCGCGGGCACGACCGAAGCGACGGTGACGCTGGCGGCCCTCGAGGACACGGAAGACGAGCCGTCGGAATCGGTGGTCCTGGCGATCCTCCCCGGTGAGTCGTATGCCCCCGAGCCATTCTTTGGCTCGGCGCAGGTCTCGATTCTGGACAACGACGTGCCACCGGCCCCGCCGCTGCCCTTCGTCTGGGTGTCCAGTCGCGGCGTCGGACTCGAAGGGGGGCATCCCGAAGACGGCCCGATGCCGGCCTGGATTCAACTGGAACGGGCCGGCGACCTGACGAAGTCGCTGACGGTGAGCTACGCGCTCGGCGGCGACGCGAAGTTGACCGAGGACTACACCCTGCGGGCCGGAGTCACGCCGACTTCGATCACGTTCGCCGCCTCACAGAAGTACGCAACGGTCTTCTTCGACGTGGTGGATGACCAGAAGTTCGAGCCCCGCGAAGAGGTCGCGCTGACGCTGGCAGCCGACCCGGGCTACCGCCTCTGGAGCCGCACCTCCGCGTCGGCCGGGATCGACGACAACGACCGCGTGCAAGTTCAGGTGACCGCATCGGGCAGCGCGATCGAGGGGGGGGAGTCCGGCGACGTTCACCTTCTCCCGCCGCTCAGCGGTCGCCATGGACGATGCGATTTCCATTTCCGCCCTGCTGTCGGGAGCGATCGACGACGCGACGATCGCGCCGGGATTGGGCAACATCGTCATCCCGGCCGGGCAGATGTCGACGACCGTAACCGTTTCGGCGGTCGACGACGCGTTCGACGAGGCCAACGAAACCCTGACGATCGAAGCGGTCCCGACGGAGCGGTACTCCGTCTACCCGTCGAACGGGTGGTTCGCCCCGGCCTACGCCTCGGTGACGGTCGTCGACAACGACGTCTACGCGACGCCGGGGAGCGGCAGCGTCTGGGTGTCGGCGGCGTCCGACGGGTCCGAGTCGGGGACGGCCGCCACCTTCACCCTGCAGCGGTCGGGCAACGTGTCCCAGGCCGCCACGGTGACAGTCTCGCTTTCGGGGACGGCGGCCGCGGGGACGGACTACACGGTCCCGTCGCTGACGGCGAACTTCGGGGCGAACCAGTTCTTCGCGACGGTGACGCTGACCCCGGTCCAGGACCAGAAGTACGAGCCGACCGAGACCGTCACCCTCGCCATCGTCAACCCCGCGGGGTACACCCCGGCGAGCGTCGGCAAGGACACCCTGTCGATCCTCGACGACGACCGCCCCTACGTCTCGATCACCCCGGCCGGCGTCGTGCTCGTCGAGGGGGCCCCGGCGGTCGTCCTGACCGTGACGCGGTCGCTGGACGGCTACGACCCCTTCATCCCCGCGGGCGGCGACCTCGGGATCGACGACGACCTGCCGGTGTCGATCGTCTGGACCGGTTCGGCGCTGCCGGGCGACTACCAGCGGACCCCGGTGAACGTCGTCATCCCGGCCGGCTCGACGTCGACGACGGTGACGGTGACCGTCCCGGGCGACGGCCTTTGGGAGCCGTCCGAGTCGGTCGTCGCCGAGGTGGTCGGCACCGACCGCTACCGCCCGTGGAACTACCACGATTACTACGTCACCCGGAAGAACTCGGCGTACCTGACCGTGAACGACGCCGACGGCACGACGGTCTCCACGCCGCCAGCGGGGGTGTGGGTCGAGTCGGCTCAGGACCTTGCCACCGGGGAGGGGGACGAGCCCGGCTCCGCTTCGTTCGTCTTGCGGCGCGCGGGCGGGGACCCCTCGAAGGCCCTGACGGTGCAGTACGCACTTGGCGGCACGGCGGTCTACGACACCGATTACCGGATGTTGACCGGGTACAGCAAAACCGAAGTGACGTTCGCGGCCAACCAGACGACGGCCTACGTGGCCATCGTCGGCCTCGAGGACAACGTCTGGGACCCGGGCAAACTCGTGGAGCTGAGTCTCACCGATGCGACGGGGTACGAACGGGTCGATCCGTCTTCCCAGACGATGGAACTGTACGACAACGACACGCCACTCCTCACGATTGCGGCCGCCCACGCCAGCGAGGCCGGTACGGTCGGGAAGTTTACCGTTTCCCGACCGGCGGGCGTCGGATCGGACGACGACGTGGAAGTGTTCTTCGAACTCGGCGGGACCGCCTCGGAGGCGGACTACGCCCCGTCCGCGACCGGCAGCGTCACCATCGCGGCGGGGCAGACGTCGGCGTCCGTGACGATCGCGGCCGTCGACGACGCCGAGGTCGACCCCAACGAGACGGTCACCTTCCGGCTGCTCCCGTCCCCGCGGTACGGCCCGAGCTACGCCACGAGCACGCTCACCATCCTCGACAACGACGTGCCCCCGCCGCAGCCGGCGGCCTACGTCTGGCTCGCCTCGGCGACCGGCACCCGCGAGGACCCGAGCCCGACGCCCGGCACCTTCACCCTCGAACGCGCCGGCGGCGACCTGACGAAGGCCCTGACGGCCACCGTCTCCCTCGACGGCACGGCGGACCTCGGCGTCGACTACACCGTCGTCGGCCAGTCGGTCCCCACCGCAAAGTTCACGGTCACCTTCGCGGCGAACGCGAAGTACGCCACGGTGCAGCTGACCCCCGTCGACGACGCGGCCTCGGAGGCGACCGAGGTCGTCAAGCTCACGGTCGAGAAGGGGTCGGCCTACAGCCCGTGGCTGCCGAACGCCGGCCCGGTCTCGATCCTCGACAACGACGCCCAAATCGTCAGCGTTCTGGCGGTCGACGACGCGTCCGAGGAGGGGGCCGTCGCCGGCCACTTCTACCTCTCGCGGGTCGGCGACCTGACGGCGAAGCTCCCGATCGCGGTGCAGGTCGGCGGGGAGGCCGAGGCGGTCGCCGACTACCTGCCCTTCGCCGGCGGGCTCGAGTTCGCGGCGGGGGCGGCGAGCTTCGACGTGGCGGTGACGCCGCTCGTCGACTTCCTGCCCGAAGGCCTGGAAACGGTGTCCGTGCGGGTGGTGGACGGCCCGAACTACGCGGCGGGGGAACTCGACTCCGCCTTCATTTCGATCCTCGACGCCGAGGACCTCGGCCCCCTCGACAAGTCGGTCTATTCGACCTGTCCGCCCGGCGGTCCGTGCGAAACGAACCTTGCCGGGGCCGAACTCCACTCGTCGGGCGGGTCGGAATCGTTCCTCTCCGGCAATCCGGAGACGAAAGCGCCGGTCCGTTACGCCGACGGCGTGGCGCGGATCGCCAGCGTCGACCTGTTCTCGACGACCTTTGGCGACTCCTGGGGGCTGTTCCGGTCGTACACCAACGGCGGCGGCTACGCCGACGACGCCCGCGACTTCGGCAACAATCAAGTCGTCACGCAAGCTCCGCGGCTCGTCCAGGACGGCGACTATCCCGACCGCGTCTGGGTGGTTCTCAACGGCACCGCGGCGGTCGGCTTCGCCCGCCTGCCCGACGACAGCTACGTCGTCGTGGGTCCCCGTCACGAGAAACTCCGGCACGACGTCGGCACCGGCACCCTCGTGCTGACCGACTCGACGGGCCAGGTCTTCACGTTCAACGACTTCGGCGTCAGCCACCCAGCCAACCTCCGCGGCCGCGGAACGGGAATCGCGCATGCCGGCGGCGGCTCCACGACCTACGCCTACGACGGCTCGGGCCGCCTCGCCTCGGTCTCGCGATCCGGCACGGTCAACGGCCAGACCGTCGTCGAGCGGGTCGCCCTGACCCGGCACGCGTCGGGTCCGAACGCCGGCAAGGTGGCGACGGCGACCCTCGCCCGGTCCGTGGCCGGCGGGGCCTTCGTCACCGCCGGTTCCGCGAGTTACGCCTACTACGACGGCGTCGAGGCCCACGGCCGACTCGGGGACCTCAAGACGGCCACTACTTTCGACGCCGCGGGGGCCCGGGTGTCGACGAAGTACCAGCGGTACTACACGTCCGGCCCGTTCCCGGGCGGGCTCAAGTACCTGGTCGAGGGGGCCCAGTACGACCAGTACGCCGCGGCGGTCGGCACCCCCTTCACCGCGAGCGACTCCCAACTCGGGACCTACGCCAACCACTACTTCGAGTACGACGGGGCCGGGCGGGTGACGCGGGAGGTCGCCTCGGGCGAGGGGTGCTCGGCCTGCTCCGGCGGGCAGGGGGACTTCCGGCTCGAGTACCACGCCAACCCGAAGCCGAGCTACCGGCCCGGCGTCAACTCCTGGGCCATGCGGACCACCGAGACGCTGCCCGACGGCAATCGGAACGTCGTCTACACGAACGCCTTCGGCCAGGTGATCCTCGACGTCTTCCGGGACACGGTCTCGGGCCAGGAGTGGCTCACCTACTACCGCTACGACGGCGACGGGCGGCTGGTGCTCGAGGCGGCCCCGTCCGCGGTGACCGGCTACGACGAGTGCTTCCGCGACCTGGTCGGGGCCGACCAGGGGAACGCCCCCTACCTGCGGGACGCGGCGGGGGTCGTCACCTCGTACCGCTACCACACGACGCAGACCGGCGGTCCCGACGGCTACCGGGCCGGCTGGGACGTCCGTCGCGGCGAGTTCGGCACCCCGGTGCCCCAGCAGGCGACGAGCTACGTGGCCCGCACCGCGGGCGGGGTGACGACCTATCAGACCGCCGCCGACACGGTGTACCGGAACTCCGACGGCACCGGGGCGCTGACGACGAGTTACAGCTACGAGTGGGTCCCGGACACGCACCAGGTCTCGGCGGTCACCGTCACCCTGCCTATCGTATCGGCCGCCGAGAACGGGCCCGGCGTCGCGACCGCCGGGACCTCGGTCCTCGACGCCTGGGGCCGGCCGGTCTGGGGCAAGGACCCGGCCGGCTTCCTCACCTACACCCAGTACGACCCCGCCACGGGCGCGGTCGTCAAGGTGATCGAGGACGTCGACGTTTCACGAACGGCGGAATTCTCGGGCCTGCCGGCCGGCTGGACGACGCCGGTCGGGGGCGGACAGCACCGCGTCACGCTGGCCGAGGTCGACGCCCAGGGCCGTGTCACGAAAGTCACCGACGCCAACGGCAACGTGACTTACACGGTCTACCGCGACGCCGGCCGCGAGGTCCGCACCTACCCGGGCTGGAACGCGACCACCAACCGGCCGACCGGGCCGACGCTGGTGACCAAGGTCGACCCGAGCGGCCGCTTCGTCGACAGTTTTTCCATGTCCGCCACCCCCGCGGTGAGCGGCGGTCGGCCGACCGGCACGGAAGCGATCGGCTCGCTTCGCACCCTGACGCGGACGCGGCTGAATGCCGCCGGCCAGACAGTTGCCTCCGACGACTACTTCAACCTGACGGGCGTCACGTACTCGACGGCCCTGGCCCTCGGCACGCTCGGCACGCACTTCTACCGCACGACGCAGGACTACGACAAGCAGGGCCGGCCGAACAAGGCGGTGAGCCCGGCCGGAACGATCACCCGGACCGTGTACGACGGGCTCGGCCGGGTGCTGGGCACCTGGGTCGGGACCGACGACACGCCGACGACCGGCTTCTGGTCGCCGTCCAACCTCGCCGGCACCGACACGGTCCAGGTGGCCGGCTACGCCTACGACGGCGGCGGGGTCGGCGACGGCAACCTGACCGCCGTCACGCTGTACCCGGGCGGCACCGCGGCCCCGCGGGTCACCCGAACGTGGTACGACTGGCGGAACCGGCCGGTGGCCGTCAAGCAGGGCGTCGAGGCGGTCGAACCCGCGACCGTGAACCGTCCACTCGCGTACGCCGGCTACGACAACCTTGGCCGGGCGGTGTCGGTCTCGGTGTTCGACGGCGACGGCGTCACCCCGGTCGACGGCAACGCCGACGGCGTGCCGGACGCACCGGCGGCGGGCCTGCTCCGCGGGAAGACGGAAACCGGCTACGACGCCCTCGGCCGCGTCTACCGGACGAGCGTCTTCGGCGCGAACCAACTCACCGGGGCGTTGACCACGACCCCGCTGGTCACCGACGTCTGGTACGACCTCCGCGGCCTGACCGCCGCCGTCCGCAGTCCCGGCGGCCGCACCGAGAAGCTCGCCTACGATGGCCTCGGACAGCCGACCGCCACCTCCACCACCGACGGGTCCGGCGGCACGGGCTGGTCGAACGCTCTTACGGTCGCTGGCGACAAGGTGCTGGCTCAGGCGGAGTTCGCCTACGACAAGGTCGGCAACCCGATCCAGGTCACCACCCGCCAGCGCTTCGACGGCGAAACGGGCACGGGTGCCCTCGGCACGCCGACGACCGGGGTGAAAGCCCGCGTGAGTTACGCCGCCAGTTACTACGACATCGGCGACCGGCTGACGGCCGTCGTCGACGTCGGCACCAATAACGGTGTCGCCTGGACCCGGCCCGCCGCCGTGCCCGCCCGCTCCGACACGGTCCTGGTGACGAGCTACCTCTACGACTCCGCCGGCTTCGTCCAGGACGTCACCGACCCGCTCGCCCGTGTCTTCCGCACCACTTACGACACGCTCGGCCGCCCGCTGACGGAGACCTCCGCCAACGGCACGGCCGACGCCTGGCAGACGAAGTACGGCTACGATTCCGGCGGCCGACTGCTGTCCGTCGCCGAGCCGGGGAGCCGGGAAACCCGCTACGGCTACGACACCTTCGAGCGGGTTTCCACGATCACGGATCGGTACGGCACCGCGCTCCAGCGGAACACCTCGATCGCCTCCAACCGGCTCGGCGAGGCCACGTCGATGACGGACCCGGACGGCACCGCCACGACTTATGCCTACGACGCGGTCGGTCGCAACGTCGGCACGACGCAGGCCGCCGGGACGCCGATCGCCCGCGGCACGACGGCGACCTTCGACGCCCTCGGCCGCGTGCTGACCTTCACCGACCCGCGCGGCAAGGTCACCGGCTACGCCTACGACGACGTCGCCCGCACCTCGACGGTGACCGACGCCGCGGGTCATTCGTGGGTCACGGGCTACGACAAAAACGGCAACGTCGTCTCCTCCGCCGACCCGTACGGGAAGTCCTGGACCTCCACCTTCGACGGCTGGGACCGGCTCGTTTCGACCGCGGACCCGCTCGGGAACACCTCGTCGTTCAAGTACAACGTGACAGGCGACCGCGATCTGGTCACCGACCCGCGCGGCAACGCCACCACGACGATCGTCGACCGTTTCGGCCGCACGTCGAGCGTGGCGAACGCCCTCGGCAACAAAACGTCCTTCGCCTACGACCGGGCCGACCGGGTCGTCACCGTCACCGATCCGCGGGGCACGCTCACGCGGTACACCTACGACCGCCTGGACCGGGTGCTGACCGTCACCGAGGCCTCGGGCCAGCCCGAGCAGCGGGTCACGACGTTCGCGTACACCTCGGCCGGCGACCTGAACACCGTCACCGACGGCCGCGGCACGGTCACGAAGTACGACTACGACACGGCCGGGCGGGCCGTCGCCGTCACCGCAGGCTTCGGGACGACCTCGGCCCTGACCACCGGCTACGCCTTCGACGACCTCGACCGCGTTGTCCGGGTCACGGCCCCCGGCGACCGCAAGACCGATTACTCCTACGACGTCCTGAGCCAACTCCGCACCGTGACCGAGGGGGTCGGCACGCCGCTCGCTCGCACGACGGACTACAGCTACGACGCCGCCGGCAACCTGATATCGGTCGCCGCCCCGCTCGGCCGCACCACCGCTTACGCTTACGACGACCTGAACCGCGTCACCACCACGACCGAGGGGGTGGGCACCAGCGTCGTGCGGTCGAGCACGATCGGCTACGACAAGGCAGGGCGCGTCGCCTCGTTCACCGACCCTCGCGGGTACGTCACGCAATTCGGATACGACGCGGCCGGGCGGCAAACGACCGTCACCGACCCTTACGGCAAGGTCACCACCACGGGCTACGACAAGGCCGGGAACGTGGTGTCGATCGCCGACCCGCTCGGACACGCCGACACCTTCACCTACGACAGCGCGAACCGCCTGCTCTCGGCGGCGGACGCCCTCGGCAACAAGACGTCGTTCCTCTACGACGCCAACGGCAACCGCACCCGCTCGACCGACCCGCTCGGGTACGCCACCACCTTCGCCTACGACCGGCTCGACCGGCTCACCACCGTCACCGACCCGAACGCGGGGGTCACGAAGTACGCCTACGACAAGGCCGGCAACCTG
>ERZ1066123.568-NODE-568-length-26868-cov-7.365271_pt1 | contig 26868 bp, 17 predicted proteins | sample MGYA00382770_ERZ1066123 | MGnify/ENA primary metagenome ERZ1066123 (study PRJEB33369, sample SAMEA5778353) | biofilm metagenome | biome: Industrial cooling water; feature: Water cooling tower basin; material: Biofilm | place: United Arab Emirates | collected...
GGCGAGCTCCGTCACGCTCGGGCACGTCATCTGGCCGTCCCCGAACCGGCTCAGGTACTGCTTCGCGACCGCCAGAGCTTCGGCCGGTCGCCCGATTTTCAGCAGCAGGTTGACCAGCACTTCGGCCGGGGGGTTCGGGTCGCCGTCGGGGTCGACGCCGGCGTCCGCCTTCGCCCGGAAGTGGGAGATGCCCGCGTCGACGTTCGCGCCGCGAAGCACGTCGAGGTACACCTTGTAGTCCGAGTAAGTGTCCTGGAACGGCGGGTCGGAGTCGCCGCGGAAGGTCGGGGACAGCTTCTCGCCGTACAGGCACAGTTCGCGGGCCAGCCCCAACTCCGGCCCGGAATCGAGTGTCATCGCGAGCTGGACGACGCTGGACAGGTGGGACACGTCGATGTGGTACACGTCCTCGCCGAAGAGCTCGGGGTGCTTTGCCACGATCTCGCCGACGGTCGGTTCCGCGGGCAAGTTCCGCCCGGCGAGGTCCGCCGTCAGCCGTTCCTTGAGCTGGTCGTACAGCGCCCGCACCAGCCGGCGGACGCAGTATTCCCGCAGGGTCGGGTTCGACGACAGGTCCGCGGAATGGATCATCGTGATCGCCGAGCAGACGCCGTGGCGGTCGAGGACGATGTCGAACCCCTTCTGGGGCAAGACGCCGCCCTGCCACGCGACTTCGACGACGGAGTACGTGTCCGCGTCCGGGCCGGGGTTCCAGGCTTCGAGGGCGTCCTTCACCGGGCCGGGCTCGCCGAGCATCCGGAAGAGCACCCACGCCTTCGCGATGTCGCCGCGGTCGAGGTAGATCTGGCCGACCGACCGGCCCGCTTGCCGGATGGCGTCCTCGTAGGCCTCGTGCGTCTCCGGGGGCAGCTCGGCGGCGGCCCCGTTCGGGAACGGGGACACGCCGAGTTCGACCCGCTTCCGCATGAGCAGGGCGTAGAAGAGCGAGTGAAAGTCCTCGGCGGCGCGGAGTTCGTCGCAGAGTTTGTCGACGGCGGCGAGGGGGCCGTCCGCGTCGAGGGCGGCCCGCAGGCGGTCGAACGCGGCCGGGGACAGTGCGGGGGAGGAGTCGAGGGTGTCCATGCCGGTATCGTACCATTTCGGTGCGAAAAGCCAGCACACACCGGGCGCGGATGTGCTACATTCTCGCTGTCTTGGCGGCGAATCGTCTAGCTTGGGTGCTCTGCACCGGGGCGATGTTGCGTCGCCCGAGCGTATGGCTTGCCATACATCCCGAGGACGGCTGTTCCAGACCCGCTATCGGCAGGAGTACTACCTGTCCGGAGTTAGTCTGGGGCAACCCCGCGGATCGTGGTTCTAACTCCGGACAGGTAGTACTCCTGCCGGCGGGTCCGCGAGCCGTCCGCGTCTCAGGTCGAGAAGTAGACCGCCGCCGAGACACGCCGGGCCGCGAGGGGCAACTCTCGCGGCCCGGTCGCTTCCGGCCCTTCCCTTCCGGGCGGGGGAAGCTACGCTGACACCGCTTCCCCCGCGATTCAGGGCCGTCGGATGTCCCCCGCCTCGATCCCCGGCCGGTGCGTCGAATCGCTGACGATTCTCGGCGAGCGGCCGGCCGTGCTGGCGGGCGTGGCGGTGCTGATGTCCCAGGTCCTCTGCCCCTACGACGGGTTCATCCACGACGCCGCCCTGTACGGCGGGCAGGTGCTCAACCGGGTCGAGGGGGGCAGCCTCCGGACCGACCTGTTCTTCAAGTACGGCTCGCAGGACGACTACTCCGCGTTCTCCGTGCTCGTCACGCCCGTGGCGAAGGCGGTGGGGGTTCCGGCGACGTTCGCCGTCGGGTACTTCGCGTCCGTGTGGCTGTACCTGTACGGGGCGGCGCGGCTGACGGGGGTGCTGTTCTCGTCCCCGGCCGTGGCGGCGGCGGGGACGTGCGCGATGGCGGTCGTCCCGCAGCACTACGGCGGCGGCGGGGTGTTCGTCGTCCCGGAACCGTTCCTGACCCCCCGGCTGACGGCGTGCGGGTTCGCGCTGCTCGGGCTGGCGCTGACCCTGCGGAACCGCTGGCTCGGGGCGGGCGGGTGCTTCCTGGCGGGGCTCGCGCTGCACCCGCTGATGGCCTTCGGCCCCGCGGTGATGGCGGTCGGCACGGTGCTGGTGCGGACGCTCGGGTGGGTGCCGGCGTTCCTGCTGGCCGCCGCCGGGGTGTTCGCCCTGACCCTTGTCGTCGCCTACGAGCCGTGGGGGGCGAAGGTGTTCGGGCTGATGGACCCCGTCTGGAAGGGGCACGTCTTCCGGCTGACGAGCTACAACTTCCCGCGGGAATGGCGGACCCTCGACTGGGTGCGGATGGCCGGCGCGGGGGCGACGCTGCTGCTGGCGGCGGCCGCGTTCCGGACCCGCCCGGAGCCGGCGGCGTTCTTCGCCTCCGCGCTGGTCGTCGGGGGGGTCGGGCTGGCGGCCACGGTCGCGGCGGCGGAGCTTCCGTACGCGCTCCTGCTGCAGGGCCAGGGCTACCGGGCCGTGTGGGTGTGGCAGGTGCTCTGGCTGCCGACCGCGTTCGCGGTGGCGGCGGCGGTGTGGGCGCGCGGCCCGGCGGCCCGGCTCGCGGTCGTGCTCCTGCTCTGGGCTAGCACCGAGACGCTGCTCGTCGACCCGCCCCGGCCGACGATCACCCTGCTCGCGGCCCCGCTGTTCGCCGGCCTGTTCCGCGGGCTCGGGCGGAGGCCGGACGACCCGGACTGGGCGTGGAAGGGGTTCGGCCTCGCGTGGGTCGTCATCTTCGTCCTCTGGAACGTCACCCAGTACGCCGGCCTTCGCGAGCGGTTCGACGCCGTCAGCCGGGACCTGGACGAAACGAAGATCGTGAGCACGGCGGCCCGGCTGACCGGGTTCGCGGTCCGGGCCGGGGCGGTCGGCCTGTTCCTCGCGGCCGTCGCCGGGGTGCTGGCCCGGCGGCCCCGGGCCGTCGCCGCGGCGTGCCTGCTGGCGGCGGCCGGAATCGAAGCCACCTTCGTCCTCCTGACCGAACTGCCGGCGGCGCGGGCGGCCCTTCACCCGCACGAGGCGGACTTCCGGTTCGTCCGCGGGGTCGTCCACGCCGGCCGGGCCGAGGGGGACCGGCGGCCGGTCGTCTTCTGGATGTTCCCGCTCACCCTGTGGGACATGTGGTACGAGGTCGGCGCGGAGTCGTACTTCCAGGAGGCCCAGGTGTGCGGCGTCGTGTTCCACCCCGGCACCGCCCGCGAGTGCGTCGACCGGGCCGACCGCACCCGGCGGCTGACGGTCGACGAACTCCGCAGGAACCCGGTGTCGGACGACCCCGCCATGCTGCAACTGATCGGCGGCCGCCTGACCGACCCCGAGCCGACGGTCGCCGACCTGCTCCGCGTGGCGGAAGACCCGTCCCTGGACTTCATCGTCCTCCGCCGCGAGTTCCCCGGCGTGCCGGCCGTCACCAACGGGACGTGGTTCGTGTACGACGCCCGCGACCTCCGCACGCGGTTCCCCCGCGGATTCCCGACGCCCCCCGGCCCCCGGTGACCTACACTATCTTCGACGCACCGAGGATGGATCTGTCTCCCTCCCCCTTGAGGGGGGAGGGTTGGGGTGGGGGTGAACGGTTCACGCCCCCCATCACCCCCACCCTCGCCCTCCCCCCTCAAGGGGGAGGGGACTTGAAGTCCAAACGAAATCGGCTCAGCCCGAGTGGGGTATAAGTTCGGTTCCTCCTCCGACGCAGAAGACGCCGCCATATGCGCCAGACCACCGTCCCGATCATCGGGGCCGGCCCCGCCGGGCTGACCGCCGCCTACCTGCTCTCCAAGCACGGCGTCTCCGTGAACGTGCTCGAGGCCGACCCCGAGTACGTCGGCGGCATCTCCCGCACGGCCCGGTACAAGGGGTTCCACTTCGACATCGGCGGGCACCGGTTCTTCTCCAAGTCCAAGGAAGTCGAGGACTTCTGGACCGAGATCCGCCCGAACGACATGCTCGACCGGCCCCGGTCGAGCCGCATCTTCTACAACGGGAAGTTCTTCGCGTACCCGCTGAAGGGCGGCGAGGCCCTGTTCAAGCTCGGCGTCTTCGAGGCGACCCGCTGCGTGCTGTCGTACATGAAGGCCCGCGCGTTCCCGGTCAAGAAGCCCCGGAACTTCGAGGAGTGGGTCACGAACCAGTTCGGCAGCCGGCTGTTCGGCATCTTCTTCCGCACCTACACGGAGAAAGTGTGGGGCATGAGCTGCAAGGAAATCTCCGCGGACTGGGCGGCCCAGCGGATCAAGGGGCTGTCGCTGTCCACGGCGATCCTCAACGCCGTGTGGAAGCCGAAGCCCAAGAACAAGGGCGCGGTCATCAAGACGCTGATCGACACGTTCCGCTACCCGCGCCTCGGCCCCGGCCTGCTGTGGGAGGCGTGCGCGGAGAAGATCAAGGCTCAGGGCGGCACGATCGAGATGGGCCGGAAGGTGACGGGGTTGCGCTACGATTCCGACGCGAAGACGTGGCACGTCACCCACACCGCGGCGGACGGGTCCACGCAGACCGACACCGCCGAGCACGTCATCTCGTCCGCCCCGATGCGGCAACTCGTCAACAGCATCACGCCGACGCCGGCCCCCGCCGCGATCGATGCCGCCAACAAGCTGAAGTACCGCGACTTCCTCACCGTGGCCCTCGTGGTGAAGGACAAGGACCAGTTCAACGACAACTGGATCTACATCCACGACCCCGGCGTGAAGGTCGGCCGGGTGCAGAACTTCAAGTCGTGGTCGCCGTTCCTGGTCCCGGACCCGTCGCTGAACTGTTACGGCCTCGAATACTTCTGCTTCGAGGGCGACGGCCTCTGGAACTCGACCGACGACGACCTGATCGCCCTGGCGAAGACGGAACTCGCGAAGATCGGCCTGGCGAAGCCGGAGGACGTGGTCGACGGCTGCGTCGTCCGGCAGCCGAAGGCGTACCCGGTGTACGACGACGACTACGCGACGCACGTCAAAACCATCCGCGACGAGCTGGCCGCGAAGTACCCGAACCTCCACCTCGTCGGGCGGAACGGGATGCACAAGTACAACAACCAGGACCACGCGATGATGACGGCAATGCTGTGCGTGGAGAACATCCGCGCCGGCAAGCCCGTCTTCGACTTGTGGGAAGTCAACCAGGACGCCGAGTACCACGAGTCCGGCGACCGCGGCGCGCAAGCCGGCGCGACGGGGCTGCGGTCGGTGCCGACGAAGGTGAAGGACGAGGAACCGGCGGCGGCGAGTTGACTTTCGGGTGGGTCACACGCTCCGCGTGTGACCACGCTTCAACTCGCAGTAATACCTGATATTCTCAGCGAACCGACTCGCGGAGCGAGTCGGCCACCCGAACCAATATGCGTCTCGTCCCCGGCACACGCCTGTTCCTCGGCCACGTCGGGGACGCCCGCGACCTTCGCCGGCTGCTCGACATCGGAATCGAAGCGATCGTCGATCTCGCCGTGAACGAACCGCCGCTGACGCCGACGCGGGAACTCGTCTACCTCCGGTTCCCGCTGGTGGATGCCCCCGGCAACCCACCGTGGCTATTGCGGGCGGCCGTGGAAGCGGTCGCCGGGTTGGTGCGGGCCGACGTGCCGACGCTCGTGTATTGTGCGGCCGGAATGAGCCGAACGCCGTGCATCGCGGGTGCGGCCCTCGCCCTGGCCCGTGGTTGTTCCCCAGCGGACGGGTTGAAGCTCGCCGCCGCCGGGCCGTCGGACGTGTCGCCCGGCCTGTGGGCGGAAGTGGAAGCCTGTCTCCCCCCGGTTCGCCCATGCTCGACCGCCTGATCGCCTCCGCCGCCGGCGTGCTCGACAAGCTCGCGGCGAACCCGTGGCTGCTGTTCGCCGTCGCGTTCGCCGGGAACGCGGTGCTGATGCCGTATCAGGGGCTGTTCCACGACGCGATCCTCTACGCCGGACAGGTGCTGCACTCCGCGGACGGCCGGTTCGCGGACGACCTGTTCTTCAAGTACGGCAGCCAGAACGACTACACCCTGCTCCCGCGACTCCTGGCCCCGCTCGCCGTGCGGTTCGGCGTCGAACCGGTGTTCTTCGCCGCGTACCTGCTCTCGAACGCCCTCCGGCTCGCGGCCGCGCAACTGCTCGTCTTCCGGGTGTTGGGGCGGTCGGCCGCCACCGCCGCGGGCATCCTCCTGATCGCGGCGGCGGACGTGCCGACCGGGTGCTCGGCGGTGTTCCGCGTGAACGAGCCGTTCTTCACCGCCCGGGTGCCGGCCCTGGCCCTCTCGATTCTCGGGCTCGAACGGGTGCTCGCGGGGCGATACCTCGCGGCGGGTCTGTGCCTGCTGCTCGGACTGTTGACCCACCCGCTGATGGCATTTCCCGCGGCGGCGATCGCCGTCACGTGGGCGGCGTGGGAGTGGGCCACGACCCCGGCCCGGCGGGGTGCCGTCGGCGCGGCGGGGGCGCTCGGGCTGGCGGCGGTCGGGGCGTACCTCGCCCGGACGGCGGGGTCGCTCGACCCCGAGTGGCGGGACCTCGTGCTGTCGAAGAACTCGTACCTCGACCCGCTCACCTGGAAGGCGTTCGACACGCTCCGGCTGCTGGTCGCGGCGGGGTCCGTGGCGGCCGTGGCCCGGAGCGCGGACCGGCCGACGCGCCGATTCCTGACGGTCACGCTGGCCGCCGCGGCGGTCGGGTACCTGCTCGGGGCGGTGGCGGTGCGGGGGTCGTGGGCGCTGCTGTTGCAGGGTCAGCCGTACCGGGCGGTGTGGCCGATGGAACTACTCGGGTTCCCCGCCGGGCTGCTCGTCGCCGGGCGGCTGTGGCAAGCGGGGCCGGGCACCCGGCTGTACGCGGTCGCGGTGTTCACGCTGCTGCTGGCGGGGCGGGACGTGATCCAGCCCGGGTCCGGGCTCCTGTTCGCGGGCACGACCGCCCTCGGGGTCGCGGCCGCCGTCGTCACCGGGCGGACTCGATCGGACCCGGCGTGGCTGGCGTGGGCGCTGGCGGTCGGGCTCGGGGGGTGGGCCGTGATCTGGTACGGCGGCGTCGTCCCGGCCGGGTTCGGGCCGCTGCTGTCCGCGCCGATTCGGGACGCGGTCAGCTGGGCGTACCGCATCGAACCCGTGTCCGCCGCGACAGGTCCGCTCGCGCGGTTCGCGGCGGTCCTGGCGGGGAGTGCCGTACTCGTCGGGTGCGTGCCGTACCCCCGGCGGGCGACGGTCGTCGCGGCCGGGTTGGGCCTCGGCCTGTCTCTGGCGGTGTTTCTCGTCCCGCGGCCCGACCGGTTCGCGAGTACGTTCGACCCCCGGCGGTCCGACTACGAGTTCGTCCGGGACCACCTCCGCGCGAACTGGAGCGAACCCCGCACGGCGACGGTGTACTGGCCCTACGCGAAGATCGGGACCGTCTGGTGCGACCTCGGCGCGAACAGCTACGTCAGCCTCGCGCAACTCTCCGGCATCACGTTCTCCCGCGAGTGCGCGACCGAGAGTTTTCGGCGGTTCCTCCAGGTGCTGGACTTCGAAATCGACGCCGTCCGCGAGATGTACGGGCCGGACCACATGAGCCTGTGCGGGGAAGACATGACGACCGTTCGGGACCGGCCGCCGCCGGCGGAGGAGGACTTCCGGGCACTGATCGCGGAACCGGGTCTCGACTTCGTCGTCCTCCCCCGCGATTTCGGCGGGTCGGTGGCGACGAACGGCCGGGTGTGGGTGTACGATTGCCGGAAGCTCCGCGCCGCGAAGTGAGGCCGACCCATGCGAATCGCATCCACGCTGATCGTTCTGCTCGCCGCAACGGCCGCCCGCGCGGACCTGCCGTCGCCGCGGCTCGACCGGGTCTTCCCGCTCGGGGGCGCGGCCGGGTCGACGGTCGAAGTCGAGATCGCCGGCGCGGACCTCGACGATGCAAAGTCGCTGCACTTCGACCACGCCGGGCTGACGGCGACGCCCGTGAAGGACCGCACGTTCCGCGTGACGATCGCCCCCGACGTGCCGCCCGGCACCTACGACGTCCGCGCCGTCGGCCGGTACGGCGTCAGTTCGCCCCGGCTGTTCGAGGTGTCCCGCGGGCTGGCCGAAGTGCTCAAAAAGAAGGGCAACCACGACCCCGCGACGGCCCAGCCGGTGGCCGTCAACACGGTCGTGACCGGCACCGTCGACGCCAACCGCGAGGACGTGTACCGGTTCCCCGCGAAGGCCGGGCAGCGGGTCGTGGTCGAGTGCCGGGCGCAGCTGCTCGACTCCGCGCTGGACGGCACCCTCACCCTCGCCGACGCCGCCGGCAAGCCGCTCGCGTCCAACGGCGACTACTCCGGCCGCGACCCGCTCGTCGACTTCGTCGCCCCGAAGGACGGCGACTACCTGGTGTCGCTGGCCGACCTGTCGTTCCGCGGCGGGCACCCGTACCGGCTCGTCATCACCGACCGGCCGCACGTCGAGAACGTCTTCCCGCGGGCGGTCCAGGCCGGCAAGCCGGCGACGCTGACCGTGTTCGGCCGGAACCTCGGCCAGAAGGCGAAGCCGACCGCGTGGGCGGTCAACGGCCTGCCGCTGGACGGGTACGAGGAAACCGTCGCCCCGCCGAACGTGCTCGCGGCGGGGACGTTCCGGTTCGCCGAGCACCCGACGACGCACAGCGTGCTGCCGACCGGCGCGACCTCCGCGGTGGTCGGGTTCCAGGTGGTGCCGACGCCGGACGGCAGGCCGGCGAACCCGGTGCCGGTCGCGGTCTGTGACGCCCCGGTGTCGCGGGAGGCGGAGCCGAACGACGACCCGACCGCCCCGCAACCGCTGACGCTCCCCGCCGTCGTCTCCGGGCGGTTCGACAAGCCGCGCGACGCGGACTGGTTCGCGTTCACCCCGGAGGCCGACGGGCCGCACGCCGTCGAGGTGTTCTGCGAACGCATCGCCGGCCGGGCCGACCCGTACCTCGTCGTCCTCGACGACAAGGACGCCCGCGTCGCGGAACTCGACGACGGCGGCCCGCGGGCGAACGCCTTCGACGCCCTCGTCCGCGACCCGAGCGGGGTCGTGAACCTGCAGGCGAAGCGCAAGTACCGGGTGCTGGTGCAGGACCGGTACGGTCGCGGCGGGGCGCGGTACCAGTACGTCCTGACCGTGCGGAAGGCGGCCCCGGACTTCTTCGTCGCCGCCGTCCACCACCAGAACCCCGGCCCCGGCGGGACGACCCTCCGCCGCGGCGGGGCGGTCCACCTGGACCTCGTCTGCCAGTTCCGCGACGGGTTCGCCGGCCCGGTCACGGTCGCGGCAGAGGGCTTGCCGAAGGGGGTTCACGCGGCCCCGACCGTCCTCGCCGGCGACCCCCGCGGCGTGCTCGTCCTGTGGGCGGACGCCGACGCCCCGGCGTTCCTCGGGCCGATCCGACTGGTCGCGACCGGGGCGCGCGGCGACGCCGAACTCCGCCGGGAGGTGCGGCCGTACACGCGGGTCCACGAGCAGGCGAACCAGGCGTCGAGCCGGCCGACGCGGGACCAGATCCTGTGCGTCCTCCCGGAGCCGGCCCCGTTCGCGGTGCGGTTCCCGAAGGACCGGGTCGAGGTCGAGGCGGGGCAGAAGGCGGACCTCGCCGTCGCGGTCGACCGCCCGTGGCCGGACTTCAAGGGGGCGGTGACGCTGATCCCGCTCGGGTTTCCGGGGACGGTCCAGATGGGAACGGTCGCCGTCGGGGAGGGGAAGGCCGACGGCACGGTTACGCTGACGACCCAGGCCGGCACGAAGCCGGGGGTGTACACGCTGGCCGTGACCGGGCAGGGGCAGGTGCCGTTCGGCAAGGACCCGGCGAAGAAGGCGAACACGCTGGTCGCGGTGCCGTCGCGGCCGGTGACGCTGGTCGTCAAGCCGGCCGCGAAGAAGTGACGGTCACGCGGCCGGCGTCGGGTCCGGCACGCGGATGCCGGCGACGAGGTCGACGTGTTGCAGGAACAGGTCCACGCCGCCGCACGCGCGGACGGCCTCGGCCACCTTCCGCGCGTTGTCCAGCCCGCCGACCAGCCCGACCACCGCGTTCACCAGCGTCACGTTCTGGAACACGACGTTCAGGTCGAGGGCGGCCGGGGTGGCCGCGACGGCGGGAGCGGGGGCGACGGTCGACTTCGCGGCGGCGGGGGCCGGCTTGGGCGTCGGCTTCCCGGCGGGAGGCTTCGGCTTCGCCGCGGCCGGCTTCGGCGCGGCGACGCCCGCCTTCTTCCGCAACGTGCTGCGGGTCTCGTGGACGACGTGACGGAGTTTCGCCTCCGGGGCGACGACCCCGCGCTGCCGGAGCTTCTGCAGGACCAGGTCGGTCGGCATGTCCAGGTTCGCGGTCAGGATTTCTCGGGCGACGGTGTAGGCGGACGGCGGTGTCGGCACGGCGGGCTCCGGGTGGGGTGCCGTCCGTGGCGAACGAGTTGCAGTCTTATGTTTTGAGCGATCCCGCCACCGACTTCAACCCGGCGCGGGAGAAATACGGCGAGTTTGACGGATGAGAAGGTCGGGATGTGCGGGCGAAGCCGCCGGGCTTCGCCGAGCTCACCGCGCGGCCGGCGGCGACGGGGGATCGGTCGGCCGAGCGTCCGCGGGCGGCACCGGCCGGGTCCGGTCGGCCCGGAGCGTGCGGACCAGCGGGTCCCCGGCGTACGGCTTCGGCCGCCACAGGCACCCGGCCGCCGCCGCGAGCAACGCCGTCAGACCGACGAACGCACGCCGGCTCACCGCGGACATGGTCGGCCCCCGTGACGACGCGACGCGGAACGCGGCCGGTATATCACGTTCCGCGCCCCGGCCAAGGTCAACTCGGCGTCCCTCCCAGGGCGACGCAACGATTCAAGTTCGGCCGATTTAGTCGGTCACTCGCTCCGCGAGTGACGGCGCGTCATCCCTTGAAAAAGAGTGCTGTGTTCTCGGGACACGAGCCAGCAACTCGCGGAGCGAGTTGCCTACTTTCACGCACTGCGTCGCCCTGGCGTCCCACTGGAGTTTGCGAGCCGCCCGCGCCAGTGGGCGGGTCGGGGGGCTTCACCCGCGGACTCGCGTCACGGGCCGAAGTCGCCGGAGTACTTCTCCCGCAGCGCGGCCCGGACCCTGGCCCGCTCGTCGTCGATCTGCTTCCACAGGCGGTTGCGGGAGTCCGTGTCGTCCTTGATGAGCCGCTGCTTCTTCAGGAAGATTTCCCCGGCGTTCGTCTGGGTGACCATCTGCCCGGTGCCGAACCCGCCCCACCCCCAGCCCATCCCGTGCATGTGCGGGCTGACGACGGCGTACACCTTGTTGTCGAGCTCCTGCCCCTTCAGCGGCAGGCCGGCGAGCGACGCGGCCATCATGTGCAGCCGGGCCGCCGTGCCGCGGCCGAACTCGACGGCCGCGGGGTCGACGTTCAGCACGGACGTCGACTCGATCCGGTTCGCCGCCGTCTCGTGCCAGAGGGCGGTGCGGCCGAGGTCGTCCAGGTTGATCCCCCGCCGGCGGAGGTTCTCGGTCTGCTGGTTCACCGCCCGGAAGTACCGCCGGGTCGCGTCCGGGCTGATCTGGTTCGGCACGACCGGCACGTCGTCCCCGATACTGTGCAGCGGGATGCTGAAGATCGACAGCACCTTCGACAGGTCCGCGTCGCTGATCTTGAAGGTCAGAATCACGGAGCGGGCTTCGATCGTCGGCGTGGACCCGACCACGTCTTCGAGCATCGCGCCGTTCCGCTCCAGCACCTCGACGGCCAGGTTCTTGAAGGCTTCCGGCTTGAACCGGGGTTCGACGCGGCCGTCGAACAGGATGCGGGCGTCGATGCCGTCGTTGCGGATGTTCGCGGTGAACCGCAGCCCGCGGAGCCCCGCGAGGAACGTCTGGATGGCGGCCGCGTCCGGGTTGTCCTTCAGCGACGGGCTGAGCGCGACCAGCGCCCGCGCCTTCTTCTCCCCGATCAGGTCCGCGGTGTCGATCCCGACGAACACGTGGTTCGTGCGGCCGGACCGGAAGATGCTCTGGTTCATGTACACGCTGAGCGGCGACCGCCGGGCGTCCTTCGCGTGCCGGATCCACTTCCCGACGTCCGGCTTGTGGTCGGTCCGCATCGCGCCGACGACGTTGTCCGCGAGCGGGAACAGGTAGTTGACGTCGTCCGGGCAGGCGACGACCTCGTCCTCGCCGATGGTGGTGACTTCGCCGCCGTGCAGCTTCGCGAGCCGTTCGAGGTCGACCGCCTCCCGCAGCGGGACGACCGCCACGGTCGGGCCGAAGCCGGGGCGGGTCGGGGTGATCTCGGTGGCGAGCATGATCCGCTGCACCGAGGGGTGGACGGGGATCGCCCCCGCGAGAAACTCCTTCGCGTCCGCCTTCCCCCAGCCCTCCCGCTCGGCCCGGGGGGACGCGAGCATGGCCCGGACGTTCAGCACGGCGACCGTGTTGAACTGGTCCGGCAGGAAGCGGGCCAGGTCTTCGGCGTCGACGGCGGCGGGGGCGGGCCGGGTCGCGGCGGCGACCAGCAGGGCCAGGGCCAGGCGGGACATGGGGGGCTCCGGGTGGGATTCGCGGCTACACCGTGAGGATACCAGCCGCGGGAACCGGGGAAAGCCCCGGCCGGCGGGGGGAGCCGCCGCTATCCTGTCCCGGACCGCGTCCCGCCGCCGAGGGTCGACCGTGTCCCCGAGAGTCCGCGTCCGCCGCCGCGTCCCCGTCCGATCGAAGTGGCGGACGGTGCTGCCGTTCGCCGCGTTCGCGTTCTTCCTCGCGGCCTGGACGTGGGAGCTCCTCGCGGAGAACCCCGTCCCCCCGGAGGTGTCCGCCCTCATCCCGAACGAGTGGAAGTTCTGGCTCGCGAAGGGGCTGCACGTCGTCGGGTACGCCTTCCTCACCGGGCTGGCGGCGCTGCTGCCGGTCCCCCGGCTGTACTTCTGGCTGGCGGTGGCACTGCTGGCGCTCCACGGCGTCGCCACGGAAATCGGGCAGACGTTCGTGAACGGCCGGCACGGGTCCGTCCGGGACGTGCTCCTCGACTGGGCCGGCGTGGGCATCGGGCTGGGGGCGGTCTGGGTCGTGAAGCGGTCCCGCCGCGACCCGTATGCGTGGGATTAACCGGCACGCGCGGCGGATGGATCCTTCTCCCCCCTCAAGGGGGGAGGGGACCAGACGTCCTGAAGAGATCGAAGGGCGCGACCGGTCGCCCGCTCCTGGGTCACCGCCAACCGACCCGGGGCTCAGCACGTCCGCGGGTGTCGCGAGAGCGCCTCCGGGCGGGCAACACGGGGCCTCGGTACTCCCGCCCCGGTCGCGGTGCCCGACTTGCGTTGGCGACCTGGAGGCTGTGCCGGTGGACGTCCGAGTGACCCGGAGCTCGTTCATCCGCTTCGCCTGGCCGGTCGTCGGTCTCGGGTGCCTGCTCACGCTCGCGTGCCTGGCCGCGACGGTTTACATCGGCCGGGTCCAAGCCGACCTGCGGGAGACCCTGCGGGCGGATGCGGCCCGGCTGCGGGCCGCCCAGCAGGCCCAGATTCACCTCCGGGAGTACCGCGTCCACACCATCGTGTTGGCCGCCGGACCCACCGACGCCCGCCGCCGTCAGGTGGACGCGGACCGGGAGGCGATCGTGTCGTCCCTGGCGGCCCTCGAGCGGCTGGCCGCCCCGGACGACGACTCGGACCTCGACGAGCTCCGCACCGGCTGGGTGCGGTACGAGAGCGCGGTGGCCAGAGACCTCCGACCCCAGCCCGGGTTCGCGCGGGCGGCGGACCTGGCGGAGTGGGCCGAGAACCATCGGGTGAAGTCGCTGCTGGTGCCGTGCGGGCGGTTGGCGGAGCGGTCGCAGGAGCGGATGGACGAGGCCACCGCCCGGAGCGACCGGCAGAGCCTGTGGGCCGGCTGGGCGCTGGTCGCCGTCGGGGTCGTCGGCCCGCTCGCCGGACTGGTGGGCGGGTACGCGACGGCCCGCAGCCTGTCCCGGCGGGTGGCCCGGCTGTCCGTCCGCCTGCAAGCCGCTCGGTCCCACCTGGACCAAGACGTCGGGGCGGTCACGCTCGAACGCCCCGATTCGCTGGCGGACCTCGACCGACAACTCGGCGTCGTGGTGGACCGCGTCGGGGCCGTGTGCCGGCGGCTGCAAGAACAGGAACGCGAACTCCTGCGGGCCGAACAGCGGGCCGCCGTCGGCAATCTGGCGGCCGGGGTCGCCCACGAAGTCCGCAACCCGCTGACCGGGATCAAAATGATGGTGGAGGCCGCCCTCCGCCCGGCGTCCCGGTCGCCGCTGACGGACACCGACCTGGGGCTGATCCGCGACGAGATCGCCCGGCTCGAGCGCACCGTCCAGGGTCTGCTCGACTACGCCAAACCGGCCCCGCCCGCTATCCGGCCGCACGACCTCCGACCGACCGTCGCGCGGGCCGTCGAGATCGTGGCCGCACGAGCCGAGCGGGCCGGCGTGGCGGTCGAGACGGAGCTCCCCGCCGAACCCGTGGCCGCCCTGCACGACCCCGATCAGTTCCTCTCGCTCCTGACGAACCTCCTGCTCAACGCCCTCGACGCCACCCCGCCCGGCGGCCGGGTGGCCGTCGCGGCACGCCGGTCAGATCGGGATCATGCGGTCGTGGCCGTCAGCGACACCGGCCGCGGCATCCCGCCCGAGATGGCCGACAAGCTGTTCCTTCCGTTCGCCACCGGCAAGCCGAGCGGCACGGGCCTCGGGCTGGTGGTCGCCCGGCGGGTCGCCGTCGAACACGGCGGCTCGCTGACGGCGGCGAACCGGGCCGAAGGCGGAGCCTGCTTCACCGTCACCATCCCCGCCACACCCGCCGAGGGGGATTCCGATGCCGAAGCTGCTGGTCGTTGACGACGAGGCGGTCATCCGCCACTCGTTCCGGAAGGCGTTCGCCTCGGCCGAGGTCGAGGTGCTGACCGCCGGCACGGTCGCCGAGGGGCGGGCGAAGATCGAGGCGGACGGCCCCGACGTGGTCGTCTTGGACTTGCAACTGCCCGACGGGTCCGGCCTCGACCTCCTGCGGTGGGTCGCCGAGACCGACCCGCGGCGGCCGGTCATCCTCATCACCGCCCGCGGCACGGCCGACGCCGCCATCGAGGCCATGACCCGCGGGGCGTTCGACTACCTGCTCAAGCCGCTCGACCTCGACTCGTTCACGAAACTCGTCGGCCGGGCCTTCGAGGCCGCCCGGCTGATGCAAGTGCCCGCGGTCCTGCCCGACGAGCCGGCCGCCGACCGGATCATCGGCCGCACGCCGGCCGTGCAGGAGATGTGCAAGCAGATCGGCCGGGTGGCCCCGCAGGACGTCAACGTGCTGATCCGGGGCGAGAGCGGGACCGGCAAGGAACTGGTCGCCCGCGCCATCTACCGCCACAGCCGCCGGGCGAACCGGCCGTTCCTGGCGATCAACTGTGCCGCCCTGCCCGAAGCCCTGGTCGAGAGCGAGTTGTTCGGCCACGAGCAGGGCGCGTTCACCGGGGCGGTGCGGCAGCGGATCGGCAAGTTCGAGCAGTGCGACGGCGGCACGCTGCTGCTGGACGAGATCGGCGACATGCCGCTGCCGGTCCAGGCGAAGATGCTGCGGCTGTTACAGGAGCAGCAGTTCGAGCGGGTCGGCGGGAACGTCCCGATCGCCACCCGGGTGCGGGTGCTGGCCGCCACGAACAAGAACCTGGAGGCGTCGATCGCCGAGGGCCGGTTCCGGGGCGACCTGTTCTACCGGCTGAACGTCGTCACCGTCCGCGTCCCGCCGCTCCGCGACCGCCGGGAGGACATCCCGGAGTTGGCCCACCACTTCCTCTACCGGTTCGCCCGCGAGTTCGGCCGGGACGTGCGGTCGTTCGCCCCCGAGGTTCTCGACCGCTTCCAGCGGGCCGCGTGGCCGGGGAACGTCCGCGAGCTACAAGGGGCGATCAAGGAAGCCCTCCTCCGCGCGACCGGCCAGACCATCCTCCCCGAGTTTCTGCCGCCGCCGGTCGGGGAACCCGCGACCGCTCCCGCCCACCCGACCGCGACCGCCGGGCCGTCGTTGACCGACGTGATCGGGACGTGTCTGGCGGACGGGACGGGGAAAGTTTACGACCGGGTGATCGCCCAGGTGGAGCGGGAACTCATCACCCAGGCACTCCGGGCCACGCAGGGACATCAGGCCCAGGCGAGCGAGTTGTTGGGCATCAACCGGACCACACTGCGGAACAAGCTCCGCGAACTCGGGCTGTCGCTCGACAAGGTGGTGTCCGAACAAGCCGAGACACCGCCCGAGCCGTGAGCGGCGGCGCATCGGCGGCGCGGTCAATCTCTCCGCGTCTCGGCGAGTTCTTCACCGAAGGTCGCGGCTGGAGCCATTTCAAGTTCGGCGAGGGCAGTTCGACTCAAACTCCCGATTGTCGGTCATTTGCGCCTCAGGAATCGGGCCGCTTTCGGATTGGCACACCGCGTGCCTCGAGGCACGGTCAGCGCAGGGGCGAACCTGCGAATCCGCGGTCGTGATCGGGTGGCCCCTGCCATGACTCGGAAGCCGTTTCGGAACCTCGTCCGGTTCATCGTCGCCGTCGCTCTCCTGGCAGGTGGCGGGTTCCTGATCTGGACCCAGCGCGGGCCGATCTCGGCGGCATTCGCGGCCGACAAGCCCGCGCACGCCCCCGAGGGGGCGGCCTCACCTCCCTCCCCGATCGCGGTCCCCGTGGATGTCACCCGCCCGCGGGCCGGCGGCATCGAGCGGGTGAGCGTCCAGCCGGGAACGGTCGAGCCGTTCGAGATGGCCGACCTGTACGCGAAGGCGTCCGGGTTCCTGGCCGAGCAGGCGGTGGACATCGGCAGCCGGGTGAAGGCCGGAGACGTGCTGGCGAGGCTCTCCGTCCCCGAGTACGAGAAGCAGGTGGCCCGCGACCGGGCTCGGGTCAAGGACGCCGAGGCGAAGGTGCGGCAGGCCGACGCCGCGATCGCGGCGGCCGAGGCCGAGGCGCGGGCCGCCGACGCCGCGGTGAGTCTGGCGAAGGCCGCCGTCAAGGCGAAGACGTCGTTCCGCCAGTACCGGGAGAAGCAACTCAACCGGATCAAGGAGTTGGCCGCGAGTCGGGCGGTCGACGCCCGGCTGGCCGACGAGCAGGAAGACTTCTACCAGTCGGCCGTCGAGGGCGAGAGCTCGGCGAAGGAGCAGGTGAACGCGGCCCGGGAGCGGCTCGCGGCGGCCCGGTCGAAGGTGGTCCAGGCCGAGGCCGACCTCGACGAAGCGAAGGCGGGCGTCGGGGTGGCCGAGGCCGAACTCGCCCGCTCCGAGGTGCTGCTCGGGTACACGGTTATCAAGTCACCCTACACCGGCGTCATAACGCGGCGGAGCTTTCACCCCGGCGACTTCGTCAAGGCGGCCGACCAGGGCGGCAACACGCCGCTCCTGACCGTCGAACGGACCGACAAGATGCGGGTCGTGGTGCAGGTGCCCGACCGGGACATCGGGTTCGTCGACGCGGGCGATCCCGCGACGCTCCAGATCGACGCCCTCCCCGGCCGGTCGTTCGAGGGGACGATCGCCCGATTCGCGGCGGCCGAAGACCCGACGACGCGGCTGATGCGGACGGAGGTGGACGTTCCGAACCCGGACGGCAAGCTCCGTCGGGGGATGTACGGGCGGGCGACCCTGACGCTGGAGGCCGGCTCGCCGGGGGCGGTGCGGATTCCGTCGGCCGCAGCGGTCGAGCGGAAGGCCGGTGGGGTCGCCGTCGTCCGCGTCGCGGTAGACGGCAAGGTGGCTCACCGGCCGGTCACCGTCGGGGCCGACAACGGGACCGAGATCGAGATCCTGACCGGACTGACGCCGGCCGATGTCGTCGTCGTCCGGGCGTCCCGCCCGGTGTCGGAAGGGACGCCGGTCGCCACCTCCGGCTCGGCCCGTTAGCACACCGACCGCACCTCGCGCCGGCTCGGGTCGCCCCTGCCGGGCCGGCCTTCAGCTTCTCGGAGTGTCTGCCGCATGACAGGGCTGATCCGCTTCTCGCTCGGCAACCCCCGGGCGATCACCGTGCTGATGCTGACCGTCGTCATGGCCGGGGCCGCCGCCCTGGCCCTGATCCCGGCCGACATCCTGCCGGTGTACAAGTCCCCGTCGGTGCAGGTGCTGACGTTCTACGGCGGGATGTCGGCGACGAACGTCGAGGCCGACATCACCGCCCGCATGGAACGCTGGGTCGGGCAGGCGGCCGGCACCCGGCGGCAGGAGAGCCGGTCGATCATCGGGGCCAGCATCATCCGCAACTACTACTCGGACGACACCGACCCGAGCGCCGCCCTGACGCAGGTCAACTCGCTCGCCACGGCCGCCATCCCCAACCTGCCGCCCGGCACCCTGCCGCCGGTCATCCTCCCCTACGACCCGACCGCGGCCACGCCCGTCGCCATCGTCGCCCTGAACAGTCAGACGCAGGACGAGTCCACGCTGTACGACACCGCCCGCTACCAGGTGCGGAACATGGTGATGGCCTCGCCGGGGGCCAACTCGCCGGTCGTGTACGGCGGCCGAATGCGGACCGTCCTCGCCTTCCTCGACCGGGAGAAGCTGGCCGCCCGCAACCTCTCGCCGATCGACGTGATGGACGCCCTGGACCGGTACAACATGCTGCTCCCGGCCGGCGGGGCGAAGATCGGCGACACGAGCTACGTGCTGGACTCGAACTCGCTCTACGAGGTCGTCGAGCGGATGGGCGACGTGCCGATCCGGACGGACGCGAGCGGGAGCGTGGTGTTCCTGCGCGACGTGGCCGTGCCGAAGGACGCCAGCCTCATCCAGACCAACATCGTCCGGGTGGACGGCCGCCGGCAGGTGTACGTCCCGGTCTACCGCCAGCAGGGGGCCAGCACGCTCGGCGTGGTCGGCAACCTGAAGACGGGCCTGCCCGAGATGAAGGACCGGCTGACCACCCCGGACGTGGACCTGAAGCTGGTCATGGATCAGTCGGTGTACGTCGAGAGCGCGATCCACAGCCTGACGATGGAGGGCGTCCTCGGGGCCGTCCTCTGCTCGCTCGTCATTCTGGTGTTCCTCGGCGAGTGGCGGATGACGGCGATCGCGGTCATGACCATCCCGGTGGCCGTCCTCGGGGCCGTCGCCTGCATGTACGCGGTCGGGCAGACGATCAACGTGATGACCCTGGCCGGGTTCGCCCTGGCGGTCGGGCCGCTGGTCGACCTGGCCATCGTGGTGCTGGAGAACACCCACCGCCACCTCGGTCTGGGGGCGCGGCCGAAGGAGGCGGCGTACCTGGGGGCGAGTGAAGTCGCACTGCCGAGCCTTGCGGCTACCTTCTGCACGCTGCTGGTGTTGCTGCCGCTGGCCCTCATCCCCGGCCTCGGCGCGTTCATGTTCATGCCGCTATTCCTGGCGGTGGCGTTCGCGGTGCTGATCGCCTACTTCGTGTCGCTCACGTTCGTCCCGGCCCGTTGTGCCGGCTGGCTCCGCGGGCACGCGGCCGTCGGCCATGAGTCGCACACGACGGACTACCAGCACAAGAACGCGGATGAAACCGGCCCCGGCCGCGGCGTCCTCGGTCGGCTGTTCGACCGCTGGGAGTCGGTCCTCGACGCCGGCATCCGGGCGTACATCCGGCTGCTCGGGCTGGCGATGAAGGCTCGGCTGTTAGTCGTGGCGGGGGCGTTCGGGCTGCTGACCCTGGTGGTCGTGCTGCTCGGGCCGAACCTCCGCCGCGAGTTCTTCCCCGAGGTGGACGCCGGGGCGTTCGAGGTGTACCTGCGGCTGCCGTCGGGGACGCGGATCGAGGCGACCGAGGGGTATGTGGAGGCGGCCGAGCAGTACATCAAGCGGAAGACCGGGGACGACCTCGAACTGGTGATCGCGGAACTCGGCCTGACCGCCGACTGGTCGGCCGCGTTCACCCCGAACGCCGGGCCGATGGACGCCGCCCTGAAGGTGCAACTCAAGGCGCACCGGGCGAAATCGGCCCAGGAGCACGTCGCCGACCTCCGCCGCGGGTTCGCGTCCGACCCCGAGTTCCAGAAGTTGCTGGCGGACACCTACGACCGGAAGGTGTCGGCCAAAGAGTTGCCGGCCGGCGTGCGGCCGTTCGACCGGGCCAACACCGAGTTCGCGTTCGACGCCGGCGGCATGATCCGGTCGGCGATGAACGAGGGGAAGTCCACCCCGCTGAACGTGCGGATCACCGCCAAGAACCTCACCAAAGCCCGGCTGCTCGCGGAGAAGTTGCTCGCCGAAGTGCGGGGCATCGACGGCGTGGTGGACGCCCGCATCATCCAGCGGCTGGACTACCCGCAGTACGTCATCGAGGTGGACCGGTCGAAGGCGGCCGCCCTCGGCCTGAGCCAGCAGGACGTCATGCGGAACGCGGTGGCCGCGGTGAACAGCAGCGTGCAGTTCAACAAGAAGAACTTCTGGATCGACCCGGTCAGCCACAACCAGTACTACGTCGGGGTCAGCTACAAGGAGGAAGACATCGCGTCGCTGGAGACGCTGCTCGACATCCCGATCACCAGCCCGACCCAGAAGAAGTCGATCCCGCTGCGGAACCTCGCGGAGATGAGGCGGGTGACGGTCCCGTCCGAGATCGTCCACACCAACCTCCAGCCGACGATCGACCTGACGATGGGCGTGGCGGGCCGCGACCTGGGCCACGTCGCCGACGACGTGACCGCGGCGGTGGCGAAGTTCGGCCAGACGCGACCGGACGGCGGGCTGACCCCGTTCGACCCGACCGTGACGGACGCGCCGCAGCCGATGGCGGGGGCCAGGGTCGCCCTGAGCGGCGAGTACGAGAAGATGCAGACGACGTTCAAGTATCAGGCGATGGGCACGGCCGCCGCCGTGGTGCTGATCTACTTCCTGATGGTCGCCCTGTTCAGGAGTTACGTCACCCCGCTGGTGGTGCTGTCCGCCGTGCCGGTCGGGGTGACCGGCGTGGTGCTGGTGCTCTACTTCACCGGCACGGCCCTGAATGTGCAGTCGCTCCTCGGGGTCATCTTCATGGTCGGCATCGTGGTGTCGAACACGGTGCTGCTGACCGACTTCGCCACCAACCTGCGGCGGGACGAGAAGCTGACCCCGACCGAGGCCATCCGCAAGGCGGCCGGCGTCCGGGTGCGGCCGGTGGTGATGACGGCCCTGGCCACGTTCTTCGCCCTCATCCCGATGGCCCTCGGCCTGGAACGCGGCAGCGAGGCCAACGTGCCCCTCGGCCGGGCGGTCCTGGGCGGGCTGGTCGCCGGGCTACTGACGACCCTGTTCGTCGTGCCGTGCGTGTTCTCGCTGGTCGCGAGCGACAAGCCGGAGGGGCCGGACGAACCGCTGCCGGGCGACCCCGGTTCGGCGCGGGCCGAACGATCCGCGGTCGGGGACGCCGGGCGGACGGTCAGCCGGGGCTGAGTCGAGGTCCGAGGTGGAGCAGGTACGTTTGATACCCGCCGCCCAGGTTGCAGGCGCGGAAGCCGGCCTGCACCAAGATGCGGGTGGCGATGTACCCCCGCTGGCCGACTTGGCAGTACGCCACGATCGGCCGGTCCTTCGGAAGTTCGCCGAGGCGGCCGCGGAGGCCGTCCACCGGCAGGTTGACCGCGCCGGGGATGTGCCCGTCCGCGAACTCTTTCGGCGTCCGCACGTCGAGCAGGAACGACTCGGCGGCCGCCGCGACCGCCTCCCAATCCACCTGCGGGTGGTCGCCGCGGAGCAGCCCGCCGGCCACGAACCCGGCCATGTTCACCGGGTCTTTCGCCGAGCCGAACTGCGGGGCGTAGCACAGTTCCATCTCTTCGAGGTCGAACGCGGTCATCCCGGCCTGGATCGCCACCGCCAGCACGTCGACCCGCTTGTCCACCCCGGCCCCCCCGACGCCCTGCGCGCCGAGCAACTTGCCCGAGTCCGGATCGAAGATCACCTTGAGCGACATCCCCTCCGCACCGGGGTAGTAGCCGGCGTGGTGGGCCGGGTGGACGTACACCTTGCGGAACGGCCGGCCCTGGCGCTTCAGCGACTTCTCGGACCGCCCGGTCATCGCCGCCGTCTTGCCGAACAGGCCGATGACGGCCGTCCCCTGCGTCCCGCGGTACGTCGTGTTCCGGCCGAAGGCGTTGTCGGCGGCGATGCGGCCCTGGCGGTTGGCCGGCCCCGCGAGCGGAACCTGGGTCCGCTCCCCGGTGGCGAACTCGTCCGTCTCGACGGCATCCCCGACCGCGAAGATGTCCGGGTCGCTGGTCTGGAGGCACTCGTTGACCCGGATTCCGCCCCGCGGCCCGACTTCAAGTCCGGCCTGGACCGCCAGCGTGTTCTCGGGCCGCACCCCCACGCCGAACACGACCAGTTGGGCGGTGCGGGCGTCGCCGGACGCAAGCGTCACCGTCATACCGTCCGGGCCGGGGGTGATCGCCGCGGCGGTCTGCCCGAGGAGCACCTCGACGCCCGTTTCGGCCAGGGCGGCGAGCAGGGGGGTGGTCATCTCCGCGTCGAACGGGGACAGCACCTGCCGGTTGCGATCGAGGACCGTCGTGGCGATCCCGCGGCGGACGAGGTTCTCGACCATCTCCAGGCCGATGAACCCGGCCCCGACGACGACGGCCCGGCGGACGCCGCCGTCCACCGCCGCCTTGATGCGGTCGGTGTCGGCGAGCGTCCGGAGGGTGAAGACGTTCGGGAGGTCGGCCCCCGGAACCGGCGGGCGGATCGGGGCCGCACCGGGGGCGAGGATGAGCTTGTCGTAAGACTCGTCGTAGACCCGGCCCGCGGTCAGGTCGCGGACGCGGACCGTCTTCCGGTGCCGGTCGACGGCCTGCACGTCGGTCCGCGTCCGCACGTCCAGGCGGAACCGTTCGCGGAGCCGCTCGGGGGTGGTGACGAGGAGCTTGTCCCGCCGCGGGATGACCTCGCCGATGTGGTACGGCAGGCCGCAGTTGGCGAAGGAGACGTCCGGCCCCCGCTCGAACAGCACGATGTCCGCGCCTTCGGACAGGCGGCGGGCGCGGGCCGCCGCGGAGGCTCCCCCGGCGACGCCGCCGACGATGACGAGTTTCACGACACGCCTCCGGCCGCCGAGGGGGTGGGACACGTCGGGGACACCCGGTTCCACGGCATCCGGGCGAGCACGAGGCCCATGCCGCAGGTGTCCGTCACCCCGGCGAAGACCAGCCCCGCGCCGACGAACGCCGACAGGCCGAGGAACCCGGGGTGGACGAGGTAGCCCAGTCCGGTCCCGACCAGGACCGACAGGCCGGCGGCGATCCGCACCTGCCGCTCCAGCGAGACGGCCTTCCGGCCCCGCTCGACGGGCAGACCGCACTCCGCCCAGGCCGCGGTCCCGCCCTCGACGTTCACGACGTGCGGGTAGCCCGCGGCCAGAAACTTCTCGCACGCCTGTCGGCCCCGGCTGCCGGACTTGCAGATGACGTACAGCGGGGCGTCCACCGCGCCGGTGCGGGACGCCATGACCGCCGTCGGGTCGAGGCCGGAGAGCGGCACGTTGCGGGCGAACGGGCAGTGGACCTCGCGGTACTCGACCGGGGTCCGCACGTCGATCAGTTCGACCGCCTCGCCGCCTCGCCGCTTGGCGGCCAGTTCGCGGGGGTCGATGCTCGCGACAGCCATCGGCGTCCTCCTGAATGGTCGATACGTCGAGACCTCGAGACATGATCGGACAAAAAACACCGCCCGCCTACGCGAACCGGTCGCGGACGCAGGCGATGATCTTCTTCAGGCACGGCTCGGTGATCCGGTAGTACACGTTCCTGCCGTCCCGCTCGGGGGCGAGGAAGCCGCACCGCTGCATGAGCCGCAGGTGGCCGGACGCGATGTTGCTGGGGATCTCGCACTTCTCGGCCAGTTCGCCGACCGTGTAGCGGTCCTTGAGCAGCATCTCCACGATCCGCAGGCGGTGCGGGTGCGCGAGCACCTTGAGGCACTCCGCCGCCAGGGTCAGTCGGTCGAGGCCGATCAGGGTGTCGGTCGCCACGTCTCGCCCTCCCACAAAGAATATATCTCGACCTCTCGACCTGTCAAGGTCGTGGCGGACCCGCGGGCGGTGCCTCGGGCGTGCTGCCCACGGCGGCGAACAGCCGGAACTGGGCGGTGTCGAACGCGACGACCGCCCGCAGCACTTCGAGGCGGGCGTCGAGCAGTTGCCGGAAGCTGTCCAGCACCTCGATGGGCCGGCCCTGGCCCTGCTCGATCCGCTCGGCTTCCAGCCGGAACCCTTCTTCGGCAACCGATACGGCCGCCGTCGCCGTCTCGAACTGCTCGACCGCCGCCTGTACCTGGGCGTGGGCCTCGGTCACCTGCCGGCCGACCTCCGCCGTCGCCCGCTGCAGGGCGGCCGCCGCCTGCCCGATCCCGGCTTCGGCCCGCCGCACCCTGGCCCGGTTCCCGAACCCGAACCCGTCGACGGTCCACACGGCTGCCACGTCGAAGTCCGTGCGGCCGTCGAGCGGGCCGAAGTCGGACGACGCCCGGTTGCTCCCGCCGCCGAACGCCCCGCCGCTGAACCCGACCGACACGACGGGCAGGAACGGGCGAACCGCTTCCTGACGCCGTCGAACCCGAGCCAGCCCGACCTCCGCCGAACGGGCGAACAGTTCGGGCCGGTTGCGGAGCGCCGTTTCGAGCAACGACTCGACGGGCACGTCGGCCGGGATCAACCGGATCGTCGGGACCCCGCCCCCGGGCGTCCGGAGCCGGACGGCCGGGTCGAGGTTCAGCAGTCGCGCCAGTCGGGCGGCGGCGACGGCCCGCTCTTCCTCCGCGACCTGGGCTTCCCGAGCGAGCAGTTGGAAGTGGGCGGCGGCCCGGTCGGCGTCCGCCTGCCGCCCCTGGCCGGCTTTCGCGTGGGCCGCCGCGAGCCGGACCACTTCGCCCAGGTCGGCCTCGCCCTGCTTCAGCAACCGCACCCGCTCCTCGGCCCCGATCAGGTCGAGGTACGCGGCGGCCACGTCCAGCAGGACGTCGTTCTGGACGGCGCGGGCGTCCCCGGCCCGGGCACCGACCCGCTGCCGGGCCGCGAGGGGTTCGTAGGCCGCATCGCCCAGGTGGGCGAACAGCCGCACGCCGGGGAAGGCGAGCGTCCCCGTGCCGACCGCCTGTGCCCCGCCCCCCAGGTACAGGCTCTGGCGGTCCACGTCCAGGATCGACCCGTTCGCCGCCTGGAGGTTGCCGCGGTGGAGGTTGAAGTTCCCGCCGACGTTGACGGTCGGCAGCAGCAACGCCCGGGCCGCCTGCTGCTCGGCCCGGGCCTCCCGGATCGCCTCCCGGGCGAGGTTGACGGTCGGGTTCTCGACGCCGGCCAGCCGCAGTGCGAGGCCCAGGTCGATCGGAGACTCCGCGGTCTGGTGTCGGTTCGCCGACACGGGCCTCGGGCCGACGAAGGCCGCTGGCTTCACACGGGTCGGCACGCGGTCGTTCGACGTGTGACAGCCGGCCATGCCCAGAACAGCGACCGCGCCCAGCCGCCAAGCCAAGTGCGTTCCCTTTCGACCCCGCGGGCTCGGTGTCGCTGCTGAAGTCATGACGGATCCCCGGTAGTGTTCGCGGCTCAGTTGCCGGGGTCGGTCACGGGACGCGGCAGGGGCAGGCGGTCGGGGGTCCGAGCGCGGGGGCCGACCGGCACGGCCGCCGCGGGCGGGGGGACGAGGTCGGCAGGGACCGGGCGGGCGAGGGCGGCGGCCGGCGGCTGGCCCAACGCCACGAAGAGTTGGAACTGGGCGCGGTTGTAGTCCAAGATCGTGTCGAGGTATTCGTACCGCGAGCGGGAGAGCAAGCGGAGGCTGTCCACCACCTCCAGCGGCAGCCCCTGTCCGCCCTTGATGCGGGTCAGGTCTTCGCGGTAGGCGTCACCGCTGTTGCGGACGGCCTTCTCGGTGGTGTCGATCTGGGTGAACCGGGCGTCGACGCGGGCGTGGGCCTCGGCCACCTCCGCCCGCACACGGTTGAGGGTTTCCAACTCCCGAAACTGGGTCTGCCGGACGCGGCTCTCGGCCGCGTTGACGAGCGCGATGTTCCCCACCCCGAGGTTGCGGAACTGCCAGAACACGACCGCGTCGAGGTCGGTGCGGCCGTCGAAGTTGCCGAACCGCGGCCCCCGCTGGACCCGGCCGTCGCCGCCGACAAAGCCCTCCCGCCGGCTGACGAGGTTGCTGCCGCCGCCGAAGCCGTCGGCACTGAAGCCGAGGATCACGTTCGGTGAAAATGGCAAGACTTTCGCCCCGGAGAGGGCGTAGACCGCCCCCCGGATCTCGGCCCGCCGCTCGGCCAGTTCGGGCCGCTGCATGAGCGCGATCGCCAACAAGTCCGCCAGCGGCACGGGGTCGGGGACGATGGGGGCCGGCACGACCCACCCGTCGACCGGCTTGAGCCGGGTGGAGGGGTCGAGGTTGAGCAGCCGACACAGCCGGGCCGACGCGGTCAGGATGTCGGCCTCGGCCTGCGTGAAGTCCACGTCGCGGCGGCGGAGTTCGACCGCGGCCCGGTCGGCGTCCGCCTGCCGCCCCTGCCCGGCTTTCGCGTAGGCGGCGGTCAGCCGGGCGGTCTCGGCGGCCTCCTCCCGGTTCCGGACGGCGATGGCCCGCCGCCCCTCGGCCCGGAGGAGGTCGGTGTAGGCGAGGCAGACGCGGAGCAGGGTGTCGTTCTCGACGGCCTTTGCCCCCGCCGCCCGCGCCGCGACCAACTGGCGGGTCTGGAGGATGTCGAACCACGCATCGCCGACGTTGAAGTTGTAGTTCAGGCCGGGGATGTTCACCGTCCCCGCCCCGACCGCGTTCGCGCCCAGGCCGACGTTCAGCGCTTCCCGGTTCACCTTCAGGATGTTCCCGTTGGCCTGCTGGAGCGGGCCGCGGTGCAGGTTGAAGTTGCCGCCGACGTTGATGTTCGGCAGCAGTTGGGCGGCGGCGAGTTGCCGCACGGCGGCCGCCTCCGTCACCCGCTCCCGGGCGAACATCAACTCCGGGTTCTGCACGCC
>ERZ1066123.570-NODE-570-length-26794-cov-14.831744_pt1 | contig 26794 bp, 25 predicted proteins | sample MGYA00382770_ERZ1066123 | MGnify/ENA primary metagenome ERZ1066123 (study PRJEB33369, sample SAMEA5778353) | biofilm metagenome | biome: Industrial cooling water; feature: Water cooling tower basin; material: Biofilm | place: United Arab Emirates | collected...
TCCGCGACGGACCAGCTGTCGAGCTTGTGGCAGCTTGCACAGGTCTGGCCGAACACGCCCTGATGCGGGTCCCGATTGGCATGGCAGCTCGCGCAGTTCAGCGCCTCGAGCGGATCGGACGTGACGGGATGCCGAAAGATTTCGCCCGGCCTTGACGCCCAAAGCCGATGTCTGAGCAGAAGGTCGTGATCCATCTTGGCGATGCTCTTGCCGCCGTCATGTTCGACATGGCAGCTCGTGCATTCGTTCGCGCTGGCATGGAAGCGGGCCGACTGCTGGTCCGCAAAGTCGTTTCCGGCATGACAGGTCAGGCAGTTTCTGGCTTCGACGCCCTTGTGCGGCGTGTGGCAGGACGAACATTTTCCTTCCAGCATCTGGTGGGCCGGGGAGAGCGGTCCGGGGCTCACCATTCCTCGCCAGCCGGTGACCGCCTCCGGTCCCTTGCTGTGGACGAGCCAGGGAATGCCGACGATCGCCAGCAGGGCCGCGACAATGAAACTCCAGTAGAGTAGAGCCGATTTGCTCACAGCCAGCGCAGCCCGAAATAGAAGCCGGCCCAGACGTGGAGCACCAGCAGCACGGTAAGCAGGACGCCGGTGACGATGTGCAGATCGGTCCAGCGCTTGAGCAGACGCTGCATCGCCTGTTCGGCACGCACTGCCCCCTCCACGTCGGCCAGCGCCAGGGCGACTTCTTCGCGGGTCACCGGTTCGCTCTTTCCCTGCCGCTCGAACAGGAAGCGGGTGAGGCCTGTTATCGGCGGCGCCTTGGCCCGATTAGGCAAGGCGCCACCGGCAAGCGCCGCTTGCAACGTCGCCAGCTCGCCTGCACGACCGCGCGCCCCTTTTGCTACCCGTGCGAGAAGAAAGCGGCCAACGTAGCCGCTCAGCACCACGACCATCATCGTCGCCACAAGGCCGATCCCAAGCGGGCTGTTGAACTTGTGAGCGCTGTGCGCGGCGGCAAGAATCGGACCCGCGACCCCGGCATAGATGTGGATCGCCAGAAGCGTTGCCATGGACACCCGCTTGGTCACCTTGTCCTTGAGCCACGGCACCCGCTTCACCACCGGATAAGCCAGCGCGACAACCATCAGGAGGGCCGCTGCAATCCCGACCAGGCTGCCAGCCAGACTTCCGGGAAAGCGCGGGGACACATGAACGACAAACCCCAGGGGGAAGAACAGCACCAGAAGGACCAGCGCCCCGACGATGGTCGCGGTCCGCTCGCGCATCAGGCTTCCACCACCAACGGACCGCCGGTCGACTTTGCCTGGCAGGCAAGAACATAGCCCTGCGCCTTGTCCGCCGGGTCAAGGCCGGTCTCGACAGCCATGCTGACTTCGCCCTGGATGAGCTTGGTGACGCACACCCCGCATTCGCCGACGCGGCAGGAGTAGGGTATCTCGACCCCGGCCCCTTCCGCCGCTTCAAGGATGGTCTCGTCCCGGTGCAGCGGCGCCGCGACCCCCGACAAGGAGAAGGTCACCGTCGTCGCGGCGACCTCGTCCGACTTCGCAGGAGCGGAAGGCGTCCTGACCGGCCCCTGTGAGGTTGCAGCAGTCACCGCTGCAGGCGCATTCTCGGCCGGGAGCGAAGCCGGCCCGAACGCCTCCGTATGGATTTGAGCCTCGGGAACGCCAAGTTCCAGCAGGATGTTGCGAACGGCCGCCATCATCGGCGGCGGACCGCACAGGTGAATGCGACGCTCAGCGATCTTGGGCACGGCGGCCGCGACAAGCTCCTTGGTGAGTTGGCCTTCCGGGCCCAGCCATACCGTTCCTGGTGACCGCTGCATCGCGGCGAGCACGTGGAGGTTGGCGTGCCGTTGCTCCAGCCGCTCGATCTCCTCGCGAAACACAAATTCCTCGGTGGAGCGCGCGCCGTAGATGAAGAAGATCTCGCCGGGCCACGCCTTGTCCGTCAGATATCTTAGGACCGACATCACCGGAGTGATGCCGACACCGCCTGCGATCAGCACGATGCTGTCGGCATCGCTGCCAGTGAAGGTGAAGGCTCCGAACGGTCCCGAGACCTTGAGGAGATCGCCGACCGCCAGCTTCTCGTTCAGGTAGCGCGAAACCGAGCCGCGCTCCTCGCGCTTTACGGTGATCTCGACAAACGCCCGCTGGGTTGGCGAAGAAGCGATCGTGTATGACCGGCGCAGCGAGCGCCCCGGCTCAGGCTCGACTTCGACCTGAAGAAACTGTCCGGGCAGATAGTCGAACGGCAGCTCCGTTCCGTCCACCGGCACCAGCCGGTAGGTTTCGACTGTCGGTGTTTCACTCGCAATGTGCGCGACGCGCAGCATGCCCGACCAGCGGCGGGCGCGCCCGCTCTGAGCGGCAGGAGGGAGGGACTGGACCGCCGGTTGGTCAGCCGAGGCAGGCAAGGCAGCCGCTGGTCCGGCCGCCAGCGGCAATGCAGTCGTCTCTTTGGGTCCGAGCCCTGCAGCCGGTGCAAGCAAGGCACGCGCCCGTGCGATCCGCCTCATCTGCAACGCGACGAGGCCGAGCGCGAGCAGACCAAGCATCGTCATCAACGCAAGATGCAGGCCGCTCAACCCGAATATGCCTCGCGCTTCCGCGTGCTCCACTCCCGGCAGACCCATGCTGCTGCGGAACCAATTGAGACCGGTCGGCTGGCTATGGCTACCGGTCCGCAAGGCCGAGGCGACCACCGCCGCGGACTGGTATTCCGAGGTCGCCGTGCGCAGGCGGTCGACGGTCGCGCTTCGCGCTTCCGGCGACATCGGGCCGGCCAGCGCGTTGCTTGCCTGCCGGACAGCAGCGCCGGCCAGCATCATGCGATGCTCCGCCTCGCGCTGCAGGGCAGTGCGCCCGGCGGCATCGTCCGGACCAAGCGCGATCAGCCGAGGAAACAAGGGCGGCTGATAGCCGGAATGTTCGGAGCCGCCGTGCATGTCGGCCATCATCCCCGCCATGCCAGCCGTTCCGTTCGACATCGGGTCAGCCGGCGGCGGGGTTGACGTTGGCTGCGCTGCCGGCTGCTCGGCGCCCGGATGGTGCTGCAGGTGGTCGGCGCTGTTCTGCGCTTGCACTGGCGCAGACATCAGCACAGCAGCAGCAATAAGCGGAGACGGCGAACTCCACCGCCCCCACCTCAGCTTGCGCCCCACGTCTGGCATTACATGTGCTGCATGGACTGCATCGGCTTGGGCGGATCCTTGGGCTTGTCCGTTTGCTTCGAGCCCATGCTGTTCATGGACCCCATGGAATCCTTCTTCATGGAATCCATTTTCTCCATGCCGTGCATGTCACCCATCTTATCCATGCCCATGCCACCCATCGGCTTCATTCCAGGCTGCATCTGGCCGGCTGCGCCGCAGTTCGCTTGTCCCTGAGCACAGCCCGCCATGGGCATTTGGCCGTTCATGCCCATGTTCGCCTGCTGGCCGTGACCTTGCTCTTCCATCCGGCGCTGGTGCTCCGAATGATATTCATGATCGGACATCTTGCGGTGCATCTGCTGTGCCGAGACGTTGGCCGCTTCCTGAGCATTCACTTCTGGCGCCGGGGCGTCGAAGTTGCCGTCGACAGGTGTGCTATCGGCGCGCACCGGACCTGAGCAACCCGCCAGGGCAAGGGCCGAAGCACCTGCCAGGCCGAGCAGACCCAGTTTCTTCGTCACACTGTTAGTCATGTCCCCTACTCCCTTCACCCGCGAGGCAGAAAATAACCGTGCGTAGGGACCTTGCTGATAAGCAGAGTCCCGTAGCTACATGTCGCCATCATGCTCCATGCTGTTCATCTGCTGGTTCTGCTGCATGCCGCGACCAGGCCCCATGGCGCCGCCCCGGTCACCCTGCATGCCCGGCCCCATCCGGTTTCCGGCCATCATCTCGTTGTGGCGGTCGTCCATCTCCATCTGATTGTGCATCCGGTCAGCCGCACCTCGCGCCTCGTCTTCGGGGATCGTGCCGTCCGCCGCGTCCACCGCGGCGCCATTGCTATCGACAACATCGCTGACGGGAATCGCGTCGTTCGCAGCCGGCGTTGGCGATCGTTCGCACGCCGCCAGAGCAGTCGCAGCCAAGGCAATGGTCGGAACAAGGAAAGTCTTACGCATCTCGGTCCTCCTTCAAACACCCTCAATCAATCATCATCATCGACGACAGCGAGGAGGGGCGTTTCACTCGACCGTGATCCGCTGCCCCTGCTCTGGGATTACGCATGGCCAACCAAGTTCCCTTTCCACGCGGCTGTGGAGCGCCGCGGCGGCATCAGGTTCGCCATGGACAATGATTGTGCGGCTCGGCGGCTGTCGTAACCCACCCATCCAGCGGAGCAGTTCGTTCGCATCGGCGTGGGCAGACAACGCCGGCAGGTCCGCCACTTCCGCCCGGATCCTGATCGACTCTCCGTGGATCCTGACCTCGCGCTCACCCTCCACCAGTGCGCGGCCTCTCGTGCCGACCGCCTGGAAACCCGAGAAGAGCAAGGTGTTTGCGGGGTCCCCGCCGAAGGCCTTGATGTGATGCAGCACCCGGCCACCCGTGGCCATTCCGCTGGCGGAAATGATCACCTTGGGCATGCCGTTGCGCGACAGCTTCTTCGACGACTCCGCATCGCGAACATAGGTTGCGATGTTGCAGGTCGCGGCGCAGGCCTCCCCGGTCAGCTTGTGATCGTCTTGGTGCCGGCACAGGAGGTCGGTGGCGTTGATCGCCATTGGGCTGTCTACAAAGATCGGCACGAGGCCAAGCCGCCCAGCCTCCCGCAACGACCAGAGATGATAAAGCAGCGACTGGGCGCGACCAACCGCAAAAGCGGGTATCACCACCGTCCCGCCGCGCTGGACAGTGCGCTCGACGACCGCACCCAGCGCGGCGGCGGCATCAACCACGTCGTGGGTGCGGTTGCCGTAGGTTGACTCCACAACCAGGCAATCCGCTGCCGGAACGGGCTCTGGATCCGGCAGCACCGGATCGTTGAAACGGCCCACATCGCCCGAGAACAGGATAACCCGCTCGCCGACCCGTATCTCGGCCGTCGCCGCGCCCAGAATATGGCCGGCACGGCGGAACAGCAGCTCGGCGCCCCGCGCGATGGCCTTGGGCTGGTGGAAGTCGACCGGTTGGAAAAGCTCAAACGTCTGTTGCGCGTCATGCTTTCCGTAGAGCGGAAGAGCCGGCTTGTGGCGGCTGTAGCCGTAGCGGTTCGCCAGTTCCGCATCCTTCTCCTGCAGAAAGGCGCTGTCCAACAGGATGAGCTTGGCAACGTCGATCGTCGATGGTGTGGCGTAGATGGGCCCCCGAAAGCCGTTCTTGACCAACCGCGGCAGATACCCCGTGTGATCAAGATGGGCGTGGGTCAGCACTACGCCATCGATGGTCTTCGGATCGATCGGCAGAGCCTGCCAGTTGAGTTCTCGCAAGGCCTTGGTGCCCTGGAACAGACCGCAGTCGATCAGCAGACGACCAGAACCGAAATCCAGCAGGTGCTTGGATCCCGTCACCGTTCCCGCGCCGCCCAGGCTCGTGATTGTTATCGTCACCCTGTTTCCTCCCCCACTCCGCAATACGAGCGGGAGAGCGCTTCCCCTCAGCCCTCACACGCGAGGCCGGGCGCACTTATTCGAATAGCGGACCTTGCCTGCCGTCACGATGGGCTGACCGACAGGGGGCTAGGCGCTCGGACTGTCTTGCGATCCTCCGCGGCTACCTCAGCACAGCCTCGGCTTCTGCCCTGACTTGCGGCGTCACCTCGGCCGACCGCGCAGGGAGGACACTGCTGCCTTGCACGCCATTTTCCTCGATCGATGCAATCAGGAGCTTCATCTCCTCGATCTCGCGAACCTGCGAAGCGATGATCTGGTCCGCCAGTTCGCGCACCCGCGGATCCTTGATCTGCGACTTGCGAGCGTTGTTGATCGCGATGGAGTGATGCGGAATCATGGACTTCATGAAGGCTACGTCGCCGTTCAGGCGTTGGCTGCGGTTGAGGAGCAGCAAGCCAGTTCCCGCCACCAAGGCAAGAACAAGAACCGCTGTCTTGATCCCGGTGCCACGATACATCGACCACATGAACCCGAGCATGATCACCGTCATGACGCAGCCCATGATGAGCGAGGAAAGAAGCCGGTTGTTGCTGAACATCGCGTGATCGAGCGAATACACCAGCTGATACATCAGGAAGAACATCACAACGACCGAGGCACCGATCATCGCCGCGAACTTGCCCCAGCTCATGCCGCTCGACTCATCCTGCTGATGCTTCATCATGTCCTTCTCCTGCTTCTCCGCGCTCCTGCGGATCTCCGACGTGCACGACGCGATGAAAATTTCGACGCCCTACAGCTTATCAAACGCGAAAGGGCGCCGTTTCCCTCAGTTCTTTCTGGTCAGGTGCCCCGGTCTCCTCAGCACCAGCTGTCGGCGAATCCGTGCACCTGACGACAAGGGCAGGAGGACCGCACTGCGTAACGCCAGTGGGCGGTCATACGATCGCCTCGGAGGTGCTGACGACTTCCTGCCGTAATGCCGGCAGCGACCTTTTGGGGGCGGAGGCGCAGCAGATTAGGCGGCCTTGTGCAGTCTTAGTCATTGACCGGAGCGGAAATCTTCAATGCTCACTCAACTTGCCATTGCGAGCCTGATGGTCGTCATCGTGGTCCTGATGCACCTGACCGGACTGGCCCTCCTGATAAGAATGCTGCGGTCCCACCACCGGCTCCTGCTGAAGATGCATGTTAACCCGCTCGCCCTCCTGATTTGCGCTTCGCTTGGCATCTTTGCCATCCACACCTCTGAGATTTGGCTCTACTCGGGCCTGTATCTGGCCTTGGGAGCGGCGACGGATTTCGAACAGTCCCTCTACTTCTCGACCGTGACCTACACCACCATCGGCTACGGCGATGTGCTCCTTCCCAAGCCGTGGAGGATCCTGGGCGCGATCGAAGGCGCGACAGGGGTGATCATGCTGGGCTGGTCGACGGCCTTCCTGATTTCGCTGCTCGTGCAGCTGCGGCTGCTCTCACATGACTGGCTTTCGCCCGGGCTGCAGGAGCCCGAGACGAAGTATTTGAACGAGGAGCGGAGCGCAGGCAGGTGACGTGTCGGCTTCAATCACCTGCCGTCAACATGGACTGCACTCGCGCCGTATCCGGCCTTGCCGGCGGCTGAATCCGATTGCCGAAGGCGGTCCAATTGTGACGAACTGACGGGAGAACAGGCTCGCCAGAGAAACAACGCTCCGGGAGCCAGCGTTCCGACCCTCACACCCGTTTTGAGGAGAGGAGCCCCGCTGATGTTCATGCATGCCAAGGAACTGCAATTCAACGCCCGCGTCTCGGGGCCGGACGCCAGATTCGCCAGCCTGCTGCTTGATCAGTTCGGCGGCCCGAACGGTGAACTCAAGGCGGCGATGCAATATTTCGTGCAGGCCTTCGGTGTCCGCCAGACCATGCCAGACAAATACGACATGCTGATGGACATCGCGACCGAAGAGCTCAGCCATCTCGAGATCGTGGGGGCGACGATCACTATGCTGCTCGATGGCGTAAGTGGCGAGATCAAGAATGCCGAGGCTGGCAACTGGATGGACCTGCTTCGCGGCGGCACCGAGAAGCAGGAAGTCATTCACATGGCCATGACCAACCCGGCCTTTCTGTCGGAGAGCGGCGGCGCACCGATGCTGACCGACGTGAACGGAGTGCCCTGGACCGCCGCTTACGTGACGGCCAATGGCGATCTCACGGTTGATCTGCGCTCGGACATTGCGGCGGAATCACGTGCGAAGATCGTCTACGAGCGGCTGATCCAGTTCACGGATGATCCCTATGTAAAGGAGACACTTGGGTTCCTCATGACCCGTGAGATCGCCCACTTCCAGATGTTTGCGGCGGCACTGGAAAGCCTGCCCAGCAACTTCCCGCCGGGCAGCCTTCAGGGCGATCCCCGCTACACCCACTCCTACTTCAATATGTCCGATGGCGCTGACGCCCGAGGTCCGTGGAATGAGGGTCAGGGTCCGTGGGCAGCGGGTGAGCAGTGGGAATACATCAGCAACCCGCTCGCGCACGTCATCGACACCAAGGGTGAGACCGACAAGCCAGTTGTCGGCAGCAGCCGCACCATCGAGGAAGCGCAGGAGCTCGGCAAGCAGATCGGCCGCCAGCGCGAGGAGCAGGCGCTAAAGATGATCGGGAGCGGATCGAACCAGTGGTCGGACTATCCGCAGACGAAGCTGGAAAGCCCGGGCGAGGCGCTGGTCGAACCTGGATCGAATCCTACAGGAAGTTGAGCTGCGCACGTTTGCAGGGCGGAGACTCCGCCCTGCAAGCCGCGGTCAGCCAGCTAAGCCCCGCTTTGCGAAGCAACGGTAGTCCCTGAAGCCTCCACCGTTCCCGATCGCGGTTCCTCGCGCACGAACTGCCTTACTCCGAGCAGCTTGTAGATCGCCGGAAGCACGAACAGTGACAGCAAGGGGGCAGTGATCATTCCGCCCACCATCGGCGCGGCAAGTCGCTGCATGATCTCCGAACCCGCCCCTTCCCCGATCATCAGCGGGAACAGGCCAGCCAGGATCACAGCCGCGGTCATGGCCTTCGGCCGCACCCGCAGCACAGCGCCTTCCATCAGCGCCTCATCGAGGTCCTCGGCCCGAGAGAACTTGCCGGCCTTGATCCGGTCTTCAATCGCCTTGTCGAGGTAGACCAGCATGATCACACCGAACTCGGCGGCGAGGCCGGCCAGGGCGATGAAGCCGACAGCGGTCGCGACCGAAATCGCGTGGCCGAGCAGATAGATCAGCCAGACGCCCCCGACCAGTGCGAACGGCAAGGCGAGCAGAACGATCAATGGCTCGCGGATGCGCCGGAAGGCAAGGTAAAGCAGCAGAAAGATCACGGCGATCGTCAGCGGCACGATGATCGTGAGCCGCTTGGATGCCCGCTCGGCATATTCGAACTGACCGGACCAGACGATCGAGTAGCCCGCCGGCATGCTCACTTCACGCGCAACCTTGTCGCGGGCCTCGTTGACGAAGCCCACGATATCCCTGTCGCGCACGTCGACGTAGACCCAGGCCGATGGCCGCGCGTTCTCGCTTTTGACCACGACCGGGCCATCGGCGACCTGCACGCTCGCAACCGTGCCAAGGGTCACGATGCCCCCGGTCGAGGCGACAATGGGCAGGTTTCGCAGCGCCTCAACGCTGCTGCGCATCTCTCTGGGAAAGCGCACGTTGATCGGGAAGCGGGCCAATCCCTCGATCTTTTCATCGAGCGCCATTCCGCCGACCGCACCTGCTGCCGTGTTCTGGACGTCCTCAACCGACAATCCGTAACGCGCCGCCGCGAGCCGATCGACCTTGATGTCGATGTAGCGCCCGCCAAGATTCCGGTCGGAAATGGCCGAGGTCGTGCCCGGCACGGTTTTCACCACACGGGCAATCTCCGCCCCAAGCCGATCAAGGGTTGCCAGGTCCGCGCCGCTGACCTTCACGCCCACGGGACTCTTGATCCCGGTCGCCAGCATGTCGATCCGGTTGCGGATGGGAGGAACGAACACGTTTGCCAGTCCTGGAACCTGCACTCGGGCATCGAGCTCGGCGATCAGCTTGTCCATCGTCATTCCGGGTCGCCATTCGTCCCGAGGCTTGAGCTGGATCACCGTCTCAAACATCTCGATGGGCGCCGGGTCGGTAGCGGTCTCGGCCCGCCCCGCCTTGCCAAAGACGCTCTTTACCTCGGGAACCGTCTTGATCATGCGGTTGGTAACCTGGAGCAGCTCGGAAGCCTTTGAAGCCGAAAGACCCGGAAGCGCCGTCGGCATGTAAAGGAGATCGCCCTCCGCGATCGCCGGCATGAACTCGCCGCCGAGCCGCGACAGCGGCCATGCCGTGACCAAGAGGGCGCCAAGCGCCAGCCCAAGCACCAACTTGGGCGAGCGCAGCACCCAGGTCAGAGCCGGACGGTAGGCCGCGATCAGCGCCCGGTTGACCGGGTTCTTCTCCTCGGGCCGGATCTTGCCCTTGATGAACATGATCATGAGGACCGGGATCAAGGTCACCGAGAGGCCGGCTGCCGCCGCCATCGAGTAAGTCTTGGTGAGCGCCAGGGGAGTGAACAGTCGCCCCTCCTGAGCCTCCAGCGAGAACACCGGCAGGAAGGACAGGGTGATGATCAGGAGCGAGAAAAACAGCGCCGGCCCAACCTCCACGGCCGCGTCCACCAGCGTTTTTCTTCGCAGGCCGTCCGTCAGGGCGCCATGCTCCTGTTCGGCATGCTCGAGCTTCTTGTGGGCGTTCTCGATCATCACCACGGCCGCATCCACCATTGCACCGATCGCCAGGGCAATGCCGCCAAGCGAAAGAATATTGGCGTTCACGCCCTGCGCATACATGACGATGAACGCTGCCAGGATGCCGAGGGGAAGGGTCAGGATGGCAACCAGCGCCGAGCGGAGGTGAAGAAGGAAAAGCACGCAGACGATCGCGACGACGATGAACTCCTCGATGAGTTTCTCGGTGAGGTTCTCGACGGCGCGCTCGATCAGCGAGGAACGATCATAGACGGTGACCACCTCGACCCCCTTCGGGAGGGCCGTCTTCAATACCTCCAGCTTCTCCTTGACCGCTTCGATGACGGCCCTGGTGTCTGCGCCGGCCCGAACGACAATGATGCCGCCCGCAACCTCGCCTTCCCCGTTGAGCTCGGCAATGCCACGCCGGAAGTCCGGCACGATCTGAACCCGGGCAACATCGCCGACCGTAACCGGCACGCCGCTTCCACTGACCTTGAGCGGGATATTGCGGAAGTCGTCGAGGCTTTGCAGGTAACCGCCGACGCGGATCATATATTCGGCTTCGGCCTGCTCGATGACCGATCCGCCGGTCTCGTTGTTGGCGGTCTGCAGCGCGTCCATGACATCGCTGACCGATACGCGGTAGAGCTGGAGCTTCTCCGGGTCGACCTCCACCTGGAAGGCGCGGACCATGCCGCCGACACTGGCGACCTCCGCCACCCCCGGGACTTCCTTGAGCTGATACTTGAGGAACCAGTCCTGGAGGGCACGCAGCTGCCCGAGATCATTGGTGCCGGTGCGGTCCACCAGGGCATATTGGAAAGCCCAGCCGACCCCTGTGGCATCGGGCCCCAGCGCCGGCGTCACTCCAGGCGGGAGACGCCCCGCCGCCTGGTTGAGATACTCGAGGATTCTGGATCTGGCCCAGTAGAGATCGGTCCCGTCCTCGAAAATGATGGTCACGAAGGAGTCGCCGAACATCGAGAAGGCGCGAACGGCCTTCACCTTGGGTGCCGACAGCATTGTCGTGGCGATCGGATAGGTGACCTGGGCTTCGACGATTTCCGGAGCCTGGCCCGCGTAAGGGGTGCGAATGATCACCTGAACATCCGACAGGTCCGGAATGGCGTCGAGGGGCGTTCGGCTGATGGAGTAAATGCCGGCCACGGTGATGAACGCAGCGGCAAGCAAGATGAGAAGCGGGTTTGCAGCCGACCAGCGAATGACACGCTCGATCATCGGGCACCCTCCGGAACAATGCTCGCAATGACCGGAGTTTCCCCGGCGGGTGGGCGCTGGAACGAGAAACTGACCCGTTCCCCGGCGCGCCGACCCCGCAGCAGGGCGCGCTCGCTGACCGGAAAAGCCATGGTCATCGCCGGCCAGTTGAGCGCCGGTAAGGGCTCATGCGAAAGGGTCAGCCGGAGGTTGTCTGCATCGACGCTCTTGATGACGCCCCGCCCGTTGATGAGCTCGGTCTGACGCTGCTGACGCTCGGTGGGAGATTGCCCGCGCGACAGCCGTTCGATCACGCCGGCAAGGGAAGCTTCGGAGTCGATCAGGAACTGCCCCGAGACGACTACCACGTCGTTGAGATTGAGCCCGCGCCGGATCTGCGTCCGGTCGCCAGCCGTGCGGCCGACCTCGACTTCCACCGGCAGGAAGCCTCCGTTTCGCTGCACGATCACCACGTCGCGGCGCCCGGTAGAAATCACTGCTTCCGCCGGAACGATCAGCCCGCCGGTCGGCGCACCGCCGATGGTCACGTTGGCGAACATCCCGATCTTCAGGCGTCCAGCGGGATTGGGCAGGGTCACGCGCACCCGCGCGGTCCGTGCTTCAGGATCTAAGGTCGGGAAGATGTAGTCGATGCGACCTGTTCGGGTCTCGCCGGGATAAGCGGGGAATGTGATCTCGGCGGCCTGGCCGACGCGGACCTGGCCGAGCGCCACTTCGGGAACCTCGGCCACCACCCAGATCTGAGAAAGGTCGGCCAGAGTGATGATTGACTGGCCTGGCTCGACCCGCGCCCCTGGTCTGGCGCCGATCGCCGTTACGATGCCCGACCGCGGGGCAAAGACCCCGTAGGTCCGCTGCGGCCGACCGCCTCGATCAAGGCTTCGGATCGTGCTCTCGGGCAGGCCGAGCAGCTGAAGCCTTTGCCGGGCCGCGCTGCGCAGCCCCGGCGAGATCGTGGAACGGCCAATCTTCAGAAGCGCCACATATTCGTGTTGCGCCCCCAGGAGCTCGGGCGAGTAGACACTTGCGACCCTTGCCCCCGCCCGCACCTGCTCACCGACGGCGCGGACGGCGAGCTGCTCGACGAACCCGGGGGTCAGCGTCTGGACTTCGACGATCCGACGCTCATCGGTCTCGACACGGCCGACGACAGGAATCGCCGCTTCAAGATTGTCGAACATCACTCGCGCGGTCCGCACGCCGAGGTTCTGCCGGACCTGAGAGGACACCTGGATCGCTGAACCGGAGCCCTCGTCCGCATATTTGGGCTGCAGATCCATGCCCATCGAGGACTTGCCCGGAGCATTATAGCGCTCCATCGGCAGCATCGGGTCATGCCAGTAGAGCACAGTCCTGCCCGAGCCGTCCTGCACGACGCCGTTGACCAGTTCGCCCTTGGCGGCGCCCGGCCCAGAGTTCTCGTCGGCGGACAGGACAGCGTAACCAAGCCCGGCTGTTGCGAGCGCAAGCGCCACGCCGCCCGCCAGGATCGTCTTTCTCCTGGACGAGCCGAGGCCCGAACGGACGACAAGCAGCTTTTCCTTGATGGTCATCGTGCGGCATCCTGAGTGAGGTAGATGAGCTCGGCAGCCGCCCGGGCGCGCTTGCCTTGCTGTTCGATGGACTGAATGGTGGTCTCGACGTAGCGGCGGACAATGATCAGCGGCAGATCGAGCGTGCCCTGTCCGGTGCGGTAACGCGCTTCGGCGGCTTCGAAGGAGGCTTCAAGCGAAGGAATGGCTTGCTTGAGAAGGATTTCGAGCTGGGCGTCCGCGCTTCTGTAGTCAGCAAGCGCCTGGCCGTAAGACCCGCCAAGCTCCCGTTGTGCGTCGTCCACGCGAAGTCGGGCCGCCTCGGCTCGGGAGGCCGCTTCCGCAATCCGCTGGTCCTGCAGCCGCCTCTTGTTGATCTGCAGCGGGATGCTGACGGTGCCCGACACCATGTCGCCATATTCCGGACGGTAGCCATACATCACGGACCAGCTGATGCTGGGCTTGCGCTCCTGACGGGCCACCTCCACCGCCCGCTCGTTCACCTGCTGCTGAGCCCGTGCGAGCGCCACTGCGGGGTGCCTCGCCAGGATGGCCGGGCTGACTTCGGGCGCCTCCAGAGCGGGCACGCTTTCGGGCAGCGGCCGATGAGCCGCGGAACCGATCCACCGGCCCATCTCGGCGCGAGCACGCGCCTCCTGCCCTCGTGCGTCCTCCTGCTGGGCCTTGGCCAAGGCAATCTCCGCCTGCGCTTCCAGAGCCAGGGAAGGCGTGGAAGCACCGGTGGGTATTCCGGCTTCCATGATCTGCCGCCCGACGGTCAGGTCATTGATCAGCCGGTCCAGCAGCCGGCGCTTGGCCACCGCCTCGACCGCGCTGATCCAGGCAAGCACGACGTCCCGCTGAATCCGGCGCTCCTCGGCACTGGCCTGAGCGCGGCTGACCAGGGCTTCCGCGTTGAGCCGCGCTGCTTCCGCCAGCCGCCGAGAGCGGCGGACCTGCTCGCGCATGATCCCGATCGTATACATGGTCATGCCATCGGCAGTGGGGTTGAAGGCCATTCCCCCGGTCACCGGGAAGTTCTGCACGCCGGCGGTGACCTGGGGGTCGGGAAGCACCGCCGCGGCGGCGGCAGCGGCAGCCGAAGCAGCGGCCTCGCGCTCGAAGGCCGAGAGGGATGGCTGGTCGGAGTTCGCCAGCGCGGCCGCTTCCGTGAGCGTGAGAACCGGCTGCTCGGCTCCGGACCGGGAAAGCATAGCACCGCCACCAGGGCTGGTCTGCGCGGCGATCGGGGAAGGCGCGGCCGCTGCGGCGAGCACGGCGAGGCTGACCAGCACGCCTCGCCCTGAGGGGCGAACCGCCAAGGCAGGCGCTCTCGCAGGCACGTCGCCGGTCAGGGCTGCGCAAGCGTTCGTTTGATTGAGCATCTCAATTCCTGGTTCAAAAGCAGGCGCAAAGCACTGCTCGTGCGTCATTGTCTGGAGAGGATCGAAAGCGCGGCGGCGCTGTCAGAGCCCGGTCAGGCGAACTCAGCCCCAACCCCTATACGGGCGACCTTCGGCGGCCCCGCAAGATCGCGGCGCAGGGTCGCCTCCAACGTGCCGACTGCTCCTCGGCACCACCAGGCGCGTGAGCGACAGTCGATAGGCGCAGGTGGCGTCGAGAGGATCGACAGACTTGAAGGCCGGCGGCTTCTGGCCGCACAGCACCGCCGTCAGGTCAGATGACGCGTGGAGGAGGGTCGTCTGCCGATGGATTGATGGACAGCAGCAGGGTGGCTGTTGAACGCGACACCATCGGCACGATGGGCGTGAGCGCGCCCATCGACATCATCCGCGGGAGAACCGCAGAAGCCGCAGGGGTCGCACAGTCGGGCGTGCAGCACGGCATGTCCTCGTCATGCGGCATCGCCGGAGTTCCGGGACCCATCGAGCAATCAGCCACCGGCATCGGCACCGGGGATGCCGATGCCGAACCGCCGAACAGCGACAGGGCAATGAGGATGGCTAGAATCAGCCGCATGGGCGACAGGCTATCTCGATTACGACCTTGGAACAACCACGTTACCCGATGAACCAACTTCGTCCGTGATCCATGTCAATGGCAATAAGGCCCCGATCAGGTCCCGCACCAGTGCTAGGGAGCGATCGCGCCAGGGAGGCGGTTGACTCTGACACCGTGTCAAGGACGATCAACTTGCGCGACTCAAGGAGGGCTGACCGCGGCTGCGACCTCAGGCGCGGCGCTGGCGTGGCACGGACCTGCACCGACTGTGAGCGGCGGCGGATGAACGGCGGAGTGTTTTCATGAATATCGGTCATGCCTCGACGCGCAGCGGCGTCAGTCAGCGGATGATCCGCCACTACGAAGCGATCGGCCTCATCCCCAGGCCGGCCCGGCGAGCGTCAGGCTACCGGGACTATGACGAGCGGGACGTCCACACGCTCCGCTTCATTCGAAAGGCGCGGGATCTCGGCTTTCCCGTCGAGGAGATCCGCCAGCTGCTCGCGCTGTGGCAGGATCGGAGCCGCGCGAGTGCCGACGTCAAGGCGCTTGCCTGTGCGCGTGCGGAGGAACTCAAGCGAAAGGAAGTTGAACTGCAGGCGATGCGCCGCTCCCTGGAGCAGCTGGCACGAAGCTGCCATGGGGACAGTCGCGCCGACTGCCCGATTCTCGAAGACCTCGCGCATGACTAGCGCCGGACGAGTGACGGGTTCGGCAGTGCCCGTTGCATCCGCTGGTAGCCCTTCCCATGTGGCCACCAGAATGTTGCGGCTGTTGGTCTCCCTCCTGATTGCGCTGGCGATGATCCAGGCACCGGCCGCCATGGCTCACACGGCCGTCGAGCCTGCCACGGCGCATGATGCTTCGGCGAGCACTGCTGACCACGGCCGGCCTTGTAGCGACGGCCAAACCTCGGAGGACGGTCGCGCAGCGGTCGCCGCCAGTTGCACCAGCAGCTGCGCTGCACTTCCGGCTACTGGACCCGTCCATATCGCTCGTGCTCCACGGCTGATCGGCTCGCCCGCTCCCGCGGGAGCTCAGGTGCTGGTCGGCATTCATCCTGAGGGCGAAACCCCTCCTCCGCGTATCACTCCAGAGATCTGACCCGTTACCCTGGTTTTCTCTCGGAGTTCTCACGATGAAGACGATTTTGACTGCGGTCGCCCTGGTGATCGCTTCCCCAGCTCTCGCGCAGACGGCGCCGAGCGCCGGCCATTCCGGACATGTTCCGCAGACTGGCCAGAAGGCCGCCGCTGAGGGCGGTGGCCACTCGGCCACTTCGCATGCCGGACACAAGATGTCTGGTGGTTCGATGATGGACCGCCGCGGCAAGAGCATGGCGAATCACGATGGTTGCCGCGAGATGATGAAGGCGCACGCGAAGACCATGAGCGCGAAGGCGCCCTCGGCAAAGGCCGCGGTCGATCCTCACGCCGGGCACAAGCCGGACGCGAAGTAACCCTATCGGATCCGGGAGGCAGCCGTTCGCTGTCTCCCGGTCTCCGGTGGCTTCATGCCCTTTTCGAACTCATCAGGAACGGACGAATGAACCAGCACATTGAACGGCGGACCTTCTTGCGGGCCGGCGTCTACGGGACGGCCGGCCTCGGGCTGTCCAGCCTCTTTCCTGCCTGGGCACAAACTGGCTCGCACGGCTTGGCGGCCAAGAGCATGCCAACCGTTGCCGGGAACGAGATCCGGCTGAACATCGCGGAGACCAGCTTCAAGGTCGACGGGCGCACCGGGCATGCCATCGCCATCAACGGAACCATTCCAGCGCCGCTCATCCGCCTTCGGGAAGGCGAAACCGTGCGCCTCGTCGTCAACAACATGCTTGACGAGGACACCTCCATCCACTGGCACGGCCTGATCGTGCCGATGCAGATGGACGGCGTCCCGGGCGTCAGCTTTCCCGGCATCAAGGCGAACTCGACCTTCGTTTACGAGTTTCCCCTGAAGCAGGCTGGGACCTACTGGTATCACAGCCACTCAGGGCTCCAGGAGCAGCTCGGCCACTACGGCCCGATGATCATCGATCCGGCCGGCCGGGATCCGATTGCCTACGACCGCGAGCATGTGGTGGTGCTGTCGGACTGGAGCTTCCTCCACCCGCACACGATTTTCACCCGCATGAAGCAGGAGGGCGGCTTCTTCAATCGCCAGAAGCGAACCCTGATGGACCGGCTTGGAAAAGCCGATCCCATGACGGCGGAAGAGCGGGAGATGTTCGGGCGCATGCGGATGGACCCGACCGACATTTCCGACGTGACCGAAGCTGCATTCACCTTCCTCATCAACGGCCACAGCCCCGGCGAGAACTGGACCGGCTTGTTCCGGCCCGGCGAGCGGGTGCGCCTGAGAATCATCAATGCCGCCGCGCAGACCACCTTCAACCTGCGTATTCCGGGGTTGCGGATGACGGTCGTTGCCACGGACGGCATTGAGATCCGTCCAGTGGTGGTCGACGAGTTCCAGATCGGCAATGCCGAGACCTACGACGTCATCGTCCAGCCCGAGAACCAGGCCTACACGCTGGTGGCCGAGAGTATCGACCGCTCGGGGATGGGACATGCCACGCTTGCACCACGGCTTGGAATGAGGGCGGCGGTGCCACCGCTCAGGGAACGCCCGACCCTTGGCATGGATGATATGGGCATGGGCAGCATGGGCGGCATGGATCATGGCGCCGCGCCGGGCTCGCCTGCCGCCGCCGGTGCGATGCCGGGCATGGACCACGGCAGCATGCCCGGCATGAGCGGGGGCGGCGGCGCCCAGTCCGGGTCGATGAGCGGCATGAACCACGGCTCGCCTGCCGCAGGGGCCGCGGCGGCGGTCGATCACTCCAACATGAACATGCGTGACAAGTCGAAGGTGAACTTCCCGGTAGGCGTGGGCGTGGACATGATTGCGCCGATGCCGAGCGAGGGAACGGACCACCCCGGAGTTGGGCTGGAGGACGTGGGGCACCGGGTGCTCACCTACAAGGACCTGGTATCGCTTACCCCCAACAGGGACACGCGGGCGCCGACGCGCTTTCTGGAAATCCACCTGACCGGGAACATGGAACGCTTCATGTGGTCGATGGATGGACAGCAACTCAGCGAAAATCCCGAGCCCTACCGCTTTGCCCGCAACGAGCGGGTCAGGATGCGTCTCGTCAACGACACCATGATGACCCACCCGATGCACATTCATGGGCACTTCTGGGAGATCGTGAACGGAAACCCCGGCAACCAGCCGCTGAAGCACACGGTGAAAGTGCCACCCGGTCGGTTCGTGGATCTCGATCTGACCGCAGATGCCCCTGGCGACTGGGCGTTCCACTGCCACCTTCTCTACCACATGCACGCCGGCATGATGCGGGTGGTCAAGGTGCGGCCAATGGATGGAGAAGCAGCATGAAGACCCTCGTAATCGGGCTGCTTGCCAGCACTTTCGCCACGCCCGCTCTCGCCCAGCATGCGGGACATCTGTCAGCCCCTGCGCCGCAGCAGCAGCCCGCTGCAAGCACGGCCAGCCCGGCCGACCCCTCGTGTCCGCCCGAGCACGCCGCCATGGGTCACTGCACGCCCAAGGCGGCCCCGACACAGGTGCCGGCTGCCCAAGCACCAGCAACCGGTGTTCAGCCCCAGGCTCAGCCTGCGCCGACGTGCACCGCTGAACATGCGGCAATGGGCCACTGCGTCATGCCGGCTGGTCAACCAGGCCAGGCCACGGCAAGCCCTCCTGCTTCCCGGAAGGACCCGCACGCCGGTCACAGCATGCCGGAAGCTCCGACCGCGACGGACAAGACAACCGATCCGCATGCTGGACATGTCATGCCAGCTGCCCCGGCGGCACCGGCCGGCCAGCAGCAATCGGCCGATCCTCACGCCGGTCACACCATGCCATCGGCGCAGCCGGCGCCTGCAGCCGATCCGCACGCAGGTCACAACATGCCGGCCGCTCCCGGGGCCGCGCCTCTTCCGCCCGCGACACCGCCGCCTCCGATCGCCTTTTCCGGGCCGGAGCATGCTGCGGACCTCTACTTCGGCGACGCTGCAATGGTCGACGCGCGCCAAGAGCTGATCGAGGAACATGGCGACATCGCCGTCTACAAGGTCTGGCTGGATCAGCTTGAAGCCCGTTTCCACGACGGGCCGAATTCTTACGAGTGGGACGCCCAGGCCTGGTATGGCGGGGACATCAACAAGATCTGGTTCAAGACCGAAGGCGAAGGCGCGTTCAAGGGCGGCATCGAAAGTTCGGAAGTGCAGGCGCTGTGGAGCCGGGCGATCGATCCCTGGTTCGATGTGCAGCTGGGCGTCCGCCAGGATTTCCGGCCCGGGCCCAACCGGACCTATCTCGTTGCCGGAATCCAGGGCCTCGCGCCCTACTGGTTCGAGGTTGAAGGCACGGCTTTCGTTTCGAACAAGGGCGATGTCACCGCTCGCTTCGAAGGGGAATATGATCTGCGCATCACGCAGAACCTGATCCTCCAGCCCCGGGTCGAGCTCGACTTGGCAGCGCAGGATATTCCGGAACTGGGCATCGGTTCCGGCTTATCGACCGGTGAGCTGGGTTTCCGGCTTCGCTACGAACTCTATCCGAGCAGCGGGCCGGCTTCGATCGCCCCCTACATTGGGGTCAAGTATGAGCGGGCGTTTGGACGCACGGCCCGTTTCTCCCGTGCGGAAGGCGAGGATGTAGGAGGCCTGGCCTTTCTGCTTGGCGTCAGAACCTGGTTCTAGCCGCCAAGAAGCGCCTGTCTGAGCCGGAGTGACTTCCACCACCTGTCCACAGGTGGAAGCTACTCCGGCCCAGCAGCAGTGATGTCAGTGCGCTTTCAGGGGCGGGAGAAGGTCAGGGTCGAAAGGTCAAGCGTGAAGCGATCGCCGCTAGATGGTGGCGTCAGCACGGCAGCGAAGAGCATCGATGGACCTCGCGCCTCGGCGGGGAGGTGGACGTCGCCATTGGCATCGGAGACCATGTGGGTCCGCTTCCCGTCCTCGCTGACGAGGTCTACCGGGTAGTTCCGCAGCGCTCGGCCGTCACTGAGCAGCCGGAAGTGCGCCATCCCATTTCCCACCGCGACAAACTCGAGGCGGGAGCCCGCCGGCCGCCTTGCAGCCTCAAGGTTCCGGCAGCTCACGACACAGATGATCGTCTTGGCAAAGCGCCGCGACAGGACCTTCAGGGTCCGGGGCTTGGCCAGCGCGGCAACGGCGGCCTGGGCCTGCGGACTGACCCGGTATTCCTCCAGGATCAGCGGAATACGATCTTCGCCATATTCGACGTCACGACCCTTCGCCTGCGCGACGGCCACGAGCGTGCCGGGACGGGCACCCGTAAGTCTGAGGCCCAAAGCAGTCGCCGTCGGCCCGGCGATGGTCAGTTTCGGCGCGCCGTTTCCGATTGCGAACAGGCGTTCCGCCCGATCGGCGGGAACGGCGGCCTCCGGCTTGGGAAAGGATGAGCCGACTGTTGCCTGAAGGTTGATGGACGCCTGCTGCTGGGTGGTGAACTGGTCAGGCAGGAGGAAGAAGTCGTGCGCGGATGCGGCTGAAGCCCCGCCAAGTGCGGCCACGGCGATCCCGATTCTGTGTAGTCCAAGCATGTTCTGTCCCCTGTTAATTGGCCCGCGCCGCCGGATAGCTGGCGAACACGGATCTCCTGCCGGAATCGTCGAAAGCGATGACCTGGAAGGGTTCGGTCCGTCCTCCGGGCACCTCCATCCCCGGCGAGCCGGCCGGCATGCCCGGAACCGCAATCCCCTTGACGCCTGCAGGGCGCTCACGGAGCAGGCGAGCCACCTCCGCAAGGGGCACATGACCTTCCACCACATAACCGGCGACTTGAGTGGTGTGGCAGGATGCGAGGTCTTCGGGCACTCCGAGGCGCCGCTTGACGGCGGCCATGTCCTGATCGTTTCGGACCGTCACGCCATATCCTGCCTCCCGGGCAAGTTCGGCCCAATTTCCGCAACAGCCGCAATTCGGGTCCTTGAACAGCGTCATCGACGCGCTGCCAGCCGCCGAATTGGTGGTGTCAGCCGTGGCGCCAGGCTTACCCTGCACCGCACTCACATTCGCCTCGTCACCGCTCTGGGCGCAGCCCATCAGCACAAGCGCGCCGGCGCCCGTCAGTCCGAATAACAGTGACCGCCTGGACATTGCACCGGGAAACCGGGGAAACTGGTTGCTCACGTTTTTCACCCTTCTTCAGAATGCGAGATGGCTCATGCCGCCGTGCATGAAGCTGCCGCCGATGTAGCCCTGAACGGCAATGGCGATGGTCATCAGGACAAGCGCTACCCAGTAGGTCTTACGCGGCCTCTCGGGTGTCCGGCGGGCATTGCTCGCGAGGTAGACCAGGACAATGCCGGCGATCGCGATGAGCGTTCCCAGCCACCGGTGCAGCATCAGGATCTGGTTGCGGTCGGTGAGGTAGAAGCCGCCGGCGAACCAGCCGAGGAAGGCAGCAACCACCGCACCGATCGCGCCAACAACCAGCATCGTCTGCGCAGCCGGGCGATACGCCGTGGTTCGCCTCCAGATGCCGAAAACCTCAACAGCCAGCGCGCCAACGAACATGGCGATGGGAAAGTGGATCACCAGTGTGTGTAGTCGCCCTAACCAGCTGACCAGCCGTTGCCCGAAAGTGCGGTTCTGATCGGCGGCGGCTTCATGCTGGTCGGCGGCCATGTCGTGCGCCCCGGCCATGTTCTCATGCATGTTGGCCATCTCGGCAGCGGCAGGGCCCGCCTCCGCCGGCGCAGGCTGGGTGACTGCCGGACCGGGGCCTGCTCCCAGGGCGTCATGGTTCTCGTGCGCGGCAAGGGGCGCACTGAGACCAAGCGCCAGCGCCACGGCGGCAAGGCCGATTCCGGTGTTCTTCCACATGTAAGCGCAGTGCTCCTCGGGCAATCTCGTTACCTTGATACGCCGGGAGCGGTCCTGTCCCTTACACCGGCAGGTGATCGTGCGCTCAACTCGCCTCGGCGCCCGAGCGAGGCTTAGGTTGAGGCCCAGAGCAGCCCGGTGCGTAGGCAAGAAGGGGGCGGCTGACCAACAGGAGAAACAGCAATGTTTGGCATGAAGCACTCGATGTCGTCCGACATGCAGCAGTGCATGGAAGATTGTCATCAATGTCACCTGACGTGCCTGCAGATGGCCGCAACTCATTGCCTCGAGATGGGCGGCAAGCACACGGAGCCGGCTCATATGCGGCTCATGCTCGACTGCGCCGAGATCTGCCAGACCGCGATGAACTTCATGGCCAGGCATTCGGCTCACCATGCTGCGGTTTGCCGCGCCTGCGCGGAAATCTGCCGGGCGTGCGCTGCCAGTTGTGAGGCGGTTGGCGACATGCAGGAGTGCGTGGACGCCTGTCTGCGCTGTGCGGAGAGCTGTGAACGGATGGCGGCCGCCACCGCCTGACCCTCGCCGAGCTGGGGTGTCAGCCCAAGCTCGGCCATGCGGCTCCCACGTTTACGGCTTGCGCCAAGGCAGAGCTGACTCACACATAAGGGTTGGCGAGCGTGGCCGCGTATCGCTGCTGCAGGAGGTGGGAGAAGCAAGGTGAGCGAAGAGCTTGAAATCGGACTGACACGCTTGGCGGCGGACAATGTACCCGCTGCCCTGGAAACGGTGCAGGGCAAGGTGCTGGAGCAGGTCGCCGGCCTGCGGGCCGCTGCGCCCCAGCTGGGCACAGGAATACGGGTCGTTGCCGTCATGGGTGCGCTGCTGATGGGAGTGGCGGGCGGGCTCATGCCCAATGGTGCAGAAGCGCAACCATCGCTGGCGCCGATTTCGGGTGCCTCTGAGCTTGCCCCCGCAACAATCCTGCTCGGCCAACTGTGAGAACGGGCGCTCAGCGGATCTGGCTGCTCGCGGCCGTCGCTTTCCTTGCGGCCCTCGCTGGGGTGCTAATTGGCCGCGCGATTTCCGATCGGCAGCCCCAGCAAGCAAGTGCCCTGCACGATCTCCTGCATGACGAGCTCGACCTCGATCAGCAGCAACTGGCGAAGATCGAAGATCTCGAAACGCGCTTCGCGATCCGGCGGAGAACCCTCGAGCTCGAACTCAAATCTGAAAATGCGAGGCTGGCCGCCGCCATCCAGCAGGAACGTGGGTTCGGACCGCGCGTGATGGCGGAGGTCGACCGTTCTCACGAGGTCATGGGCGAGCTGCAGAAGGAAACGCTGGCCCACATCTTCGCCATGCGGGCGGTTCTTCGGCCCGACCAGGCGCAGAAATTCGACCGGGTCGTCGTCAAAGCACTCACGGCCGATGCGAAGTGAAGTGCGAGCCGGCTGAGTGTTCCGACGGAGACCTGGTGGCGTTGAGCCTGGCTGGCCGCGACGATGCCTTCGCCGAGATCGTCCAGCGGCACCGGGAGCCGATCTTTCGCCTGGTTCGAGGTTATGTCGGCAATCCGGAGGAGGCGCTTGACCTTGTGCAAGAGTCCTTCATTTCGGCCTTCAAGCACCTCGACCGGTTCGACCAGGAACGTCCGTTCCGTTCATGGTTGGCACGCATCGCCATCAACAAGTGCCGGGACTGGGCGCGACGGCGAGCGGTTCGCCGGCTTCTGCTGCTGGAAAGTTGGTCATCGGAGACAATCGGCCTGGTGCCGGACCCGGAACCCGGGGCGGATCAGACCGCTGCCGACCGGCAGGAGCTCGATCTGTTATGGCAGGCCGTTGCCGCGCTTCCCGCACCGCTCAAGGAAACGCTTATTCTTCGAACCATCGAGGGCCTGTCGCAATCCGAAACCGCCGCTGCCCTCGGGATCAGCGAGAAGGCAGTGGAGACGCGGCTTTATCGCGCCCGACGCAGCCTTGCAGCTCTTCGGCCAGGCGCGGGTTTGGACAAGCGGCGGCCGTGAGTCTGCTCCTGCTTGCCCACCACGATCACCGGAAAGCTGCTCCAACATCTTTCACCCAAGGAGAACCATTCATGAAGCATTCCCGATCACTGCTTGGCGCGTCCGCCTTCTTGATGCTTGCCGCCTGCTCCGGCGGCGATAGCAACAGCCAGACGGCGGTTGAGGCGAACCAAGCCGCCCCGGCAGCCGACAACATGGCGACCATGGCGAACGATCCTAACAATCCGTTCGGACAGGCCGAGATGCAGATGAACGAACGGATGATGGCCGCGATCGGCAGTGACGCCGGGCAGAACTGGGCCAAAAAGATGATCGCCCATCATCAGGGCGCGGTCGACATGTCTCGCATCGTGCTAGAGCAGAACCCCACAGCCGACGTTGCAAAGATGGCCCGAGAGACGATCGCCAAGAACGAGAAGGATATGGAGGACATCCGCAAGCTGGTGACGGAGGCTGCTCCCGACCAACAAAGCGCTGAACTCTATCGACCCGCCATGATGGAGATGCACCAGAAGATGATGGCGGCGTCGGGTTCCGATGTGTCGGAAACTTACATGCGGAAAATGGTGGAGCACCACAAAGGTGCGGTGGCCATGTCCGATGTTGCTCTTGCGAACGGTGTGACCGGCACGATGCGGGAGCAAGTGCGGAAAACACGGTCAGAGAACGACAAGGACGCCAAGATGGTAGAGGCGATGCTGCGCGGCGAGCCCATGTCGCGGGCAATGAAGCAGTCCGGCGCCAAGAGCGCGGAGCAGGCCCAGGCCGAGCCTGCACCGGCAGAGAAGGCGAAGGCCGCGCCTCCGACCGCTTCCAAGAGCACCACGACAACTGCGCAGCCAAAGCCGAAGCCAGCGACGACGCCCGCCAAGACTGAACCGGATGCACCAGCTTCGACCTGTCTGCCGGAACACCGGGCAGCCGGTCACTGCTGATCATTCAGTCCTGAGGGAGACAGGAGGAGGAGAGGCAAGGTCATGCCCTTCTCCTCCTCCGTTTCTCCACCTTGGCTCTTGTCGCAGGGCGACTGCTTTGCCGGTGAGCCTCTGAAACTTTGACCTGCGCGTCGCAAGTTGATGAAGGTTCGACGCTCTATCCCTGGAGGATCCAAGCTGCGTTTTCGACCCCACGTTTTGTCCCGTCGCACGCACAAGTGGCTCGCCCTGATGGTCGCCGTGCAGGCGGTGATCTGGACGGTGAGCGGCCTCTACATGACGGCTGTTCACATCGACATCATTCATGGCGATAACTTCATCCGGACCGTCGAGCCGCCAGTGGTGCGAGCCGAGGCGCTGGTCAGCCCAGTCGCAGCCGCTGGCGCGGTTCCCGGAGGTCAGGCTGTCCGACTTTCCACGCTCCTCGGCAGACCCGTCTACATCGTCGATGCCGGCTCTCGTGAGGTTCTGGTTGACGCCACAAGCGGCACGCGACTTCCGCCGCCCACAAAGCAAAACATAGTGGCGATCGCGACCAGCAGGTTCAGCGGCCCGGAACAATTGGTGGGACTGTCGCTCATCCAAGAAGTGCCTGGCGAGATCCGCGGCCGCAAGCCGCCGCTGTGGCGGGCCGAGTTCGCGGGCTGGAACAAGCCGACGCTCTATATCTCTCCCACGACCGGTGAGCTCGTCAGCCGCCGGCACGAGTTATGGCGCGTGTTCGATTTCGTCTGGATGCTCCACATCATGGACTATGCCGAGCGCGAGAACGTCAACAACTGGCTGCTGCGCGGCATGACCTTGCTTGCGCTCGCAACCGTGCTCTTTGGAGCTTGGCTCTTGTGGTTCGCCTTCCCGCGCAAACGCAAGTCGGCCCGCACGTGAAGATCCATACCCACTTCCTGCGGGTCCTGCACAAATGGCTGGGGCTGATCATCGGCATTCAGTTTCTGCTGTGGACACTAAGCGGGACGGCGATGGCGCTTATCGACATGGAGGAGGTGTCCGGCGGACCCCGACGTGATCCGCCGCAGATCCGGCCAGTCACCCGGGATGCTTGGCCGACTGTGCAGAAGCAACTTGCCGGAACTCCGGTCAACGGCCTGGTGTTGCGGCCGCTCCTTGAGCGTCCCACCTACCAGGTGACCACACCTGACGGCATCCGGCTGTTCGATGCGGAAACCGCTGAAGTCGTGCGGGTCGACGAAGGCCTCGCCCGACGGATTGCCGCTCAGGCCTACGCTGGCGGTGGGCCGATCAGATCAGTTAAGCCGCTACAGGAACTCACGCTCGCCGTCCGCGAGCATGAACTGCCCATTTGGCGGATCGACTTCGCAGACAAGCAGAACAGCAGCTTTTACGTGTCCGGCTCGACGGGAGCATTGCTGGAGCGCCGCAACGACAGCTGGCGCTTGTGGGACTTCTTCTGGATGCTCCACAACATGGATTACGCAAACCGCACCAGCTTCAATCATCCGCTGATCATCACGGTTGGCTTCGCAGCCGTCTGGCTGGCGATAAGCGGCCTTTACCTGCTATTCCGCACTGGTTGGAAATCAGATTTCAAGCGCCGAAAGCCGAAGCGACTGGCTGGGAAAGTGGTTGGGTGAGCGGGTGACAACCTAGGCGAACTACCCGCGCCTAGCCCACGGAAAGGCTGACGGCCGGAGCCTCCGAGATGTGCCGCCCCCGCATGGTCGGCCAGATGGCCAGCCTGGCAACACGAGTGCCCCCGACTTGCGGGCGGCGATCAACCTTGCCTGCGTCGCAGGTTCGTAAGCATCTTGCCGAGCAGCGAGTTTGCCCCGGCAGTGACGAGTCCCTGAGCCGAGAAACCTATGAAGCGGCGTGCGTCCCATGATCGCCTGTCTGCCGCAGGCAAGGGTCTTGCGCCGAACGCGCGTATTTGAGGGAATGATGGTTGCCACTCGCACCGACAGGTTCGCGGCGACTGTCCGGTGCAGGCGTGAGCATAGGGAGTGATACCTATGG